>Ga0302274_10000339_pt1 | contig 49120 bp, 44 predicted proteins | sample III_Bog_N2_1_FD_198755 | JGI IMG/M metagenome (GOLD analysis project Ga0302274, IMG submission 198755) | Peat permafrost microbial communities from Stordalen Mire near Abisko, Sweden - III_Bog_N2_1 | ecosystem: Environmental > Terrestrial > Soil > Wetlands > Peat | place: Sweden: Abisko...
CTACAATACAACTGTCATTGCTATAAACTGTTGTTCCTGAACATTGGTCATCGTTTAAAGTAAAATCTCCATTGCTTTGGCTTGGGTCACTGACACCTGTAACAGTCCAATCACTTCCATCCGTTGCATCATTTGTAAATTTAATTTCTTGGCTGGATGCATCACCTAATGCTGTATCTGGAAAAGGTACAGATTTTTCTTGATTACCACCAGTACCACCGCTTGAGCTTCCGCTACTTGATCCGGAAGCGGCAGTCACATTGGCAGTAAAATTATAAGTGCGCCATGTAGCAACTGTCGAATCACCTTGATCATATGAGTAATTAATATCCAAGGTAGAACTAGTGCTTCCTGATAAACCTTGTGGCTCAAAATCTACAGTAATTTGACAACTAGTACCTTGGTCTAATGATTGACCTGAACACCCATCGTTATCCACTGTAAAAGTAGGATTAGCAGGTGTTCCCACATCAACGGTCCACGCACCACTACTACCATCATTTGTAAAAGTAATTACTTTAGTGACTGCACCATTATCAGCGGAAACTGTGCCAAAATCCACAGAGGTATCGTCAGCATGGGCAGACTTAATGGAAGTATTAAAAATTACTAGTGCTAGAACGGCTAATAAAATTCCAAGTATCCTTATATTTTTTACTAAAGGCATATTTTTAAACATAATTGTGTATTTTAAGAGCCACTTTTAATTAATGCTTCGAGTACAGCCACAATGCTATAAGCTAAAATAGAAAGTACCAAACCGACAATCGCATACGTTATAGTATGCTTTCCACTTTCCGCGGATTTAGGATTTGCGCCTGTAAATGTGAGCTGATAAGCGCCAACCATAATCATCAGGATTGATAAAGTACCGATCAATCCCATTAAATATTTGATGATTATAACTATAAGATCTTGGATATTACTGGCGCCACTAATCGGATTACATATCTGACTATCCGTACCACAACTTACAGAGCTTCCACTCGAGCTTCCTGAGCTAGAACCAGACGATGAACCAGAGCTTGATCCACTGCTACTCCCACTGCTGCTTCCTGAACCAGAGCTAGTTCCAGTTTTTGTTCCGCTACCAGAACTTGAACCGGATGAACCAGAACTTGATCCACTGCTACTCCCACTACCAGAGCTTGAACTACTAGAGCCACCAGTGATGTTTCCTGAAAGGTCATAGGTATAAGTACCTCCACCACCGTTACTGGAAGTGTAGGTTATGGTCATAGTAGCTTCTACTTGGCCTGTATCACTTTGAGATTCAAGATCTACATCTACAATACAACTGTCATTGCTATAAACTGTTGTTCCTGAACATTGGTCATCGTTTAAAGTAAAATCTCCATTGCTTTGGCTTGGGTCACTGACACCTGTGACAGTCCAATCGCTACCGTCAGTGGCATTGTTCGCAAATGTTATTTCTTGACTTGAAGAATCACCTAAGGCAGTATCTGGGAAAGTCACAGCTTGTTCTTGATTACCACCAGAACCACCGCTTGATGAACCAGTCACATTCGCAGTCAGGTCATAAGTAACAGTATCTCCACTTCCTTGGTCGGAGGTATAACTGATGTCCATAGTAGTACTAACGTTTCCAGACTGTCCTGATGGTTCAAAATCGACAGTTACAGTACAACTATCACCATCCTCTAGAGGCTGACCTGAACATTGATCGTCATTTATGGTAAAAGCTGAGTTACCGGGAGCTTCAACATTAGGAGTCCACTCACTGCCATCGCCACTATCGTTTGTAAATGGTATTCCTTGCGTAACCACCCCATTGTCAGCAGTGACACTGCCAAAATCGATAGGTGTATCAGCATGAACACTCTGAGTAAAGATATTAAAGGCCACCAGAGCGAAGATAGCTGAAAACAAAAATACAAAAAGTCGGTTTAGGTTTTTCATAATTTTAAAATGGACTGAATTGGAAACCGGTAGCACCGTTAATTTTTATTTGGAACGCGGCGTAAATTGTATTAATCAAGATAAAGGCTATCATCACTATAGCAAAGCCTATAACAGCGCTCTCAAGATCCTTAATCGCTGCTGTGTGCACCGACTGATCATAAGCAAAAAAGACCATTTTAGAGCTAATCCAAATGATTCTAAAAACAAAGAATAAACCAACTGCCGAAATAAACCAATTAATAAGGTGATTGATTTCTGGTAATAGATTACTGATTTGGCAACTTACACTATTAAAATTAGAAAGACTGGCACTTGTTCCGCCACTGTTATTGACCGATTTTGATGCGGTATATTCAGCTGTGTCACTTCCACAGATGACCAAACCAGATGCGTTAGAAACAATAGGAATAAAACTCAAAATCAAAAAGCTAATAAACAAAAAATTGCTTATGACACTGGATATTCTATTAAGTTTGTTTGTTTTCATCTTGCGATTATTATAACACGGCTATTAATTACTATTTTGTTTAGAAGCCAAAACAGTAAGTTGTTGGGAAGCACTTGATAAAGCTACGGTTATTGTTTTGTCTCTTAACGACACGTCATCAATCATATTTGTGATTATAGAATCTGTTTGTGCCGCATCTGGTTTATAAAAACTTTTGGCAGTTAGGGTAGAAGATGCAACAACTCCAAGTTTTGTGTCGACAACCTGTTCGGCAATGATATCCTTACGAGAAGAAGGCTGTGGATTGGTTTTATTATAAGCCTCCAATTGAGTATTAGCACTTATGAATTTAAGGAAATCCCAATCCCAATTAGCATTCTTACTTTGTTTAGAAACCGTATATCCCCAATAATTCGAATAGTTAACCAGGTTTTGGTCTAGGGCAGGTTGAGGGACTGGTGCAATTCCAAAATTCAAATTTGGAGACTTTTGGAGGATAGTCGTTTCGTCATAATAGTATCCATACATCATTGCTAATTTTCCGTTGGCAAAAGCATCTAAAGAATAATCTGATTGTGTATTCCAATTATACGCTTTGGATAATGAATTAGAAAATGACGTGTAATAATTTAAGGCCGTTGCTCCAGGAAAAATATTATTTCCAGAAGAATTTTGAATAGCCTGATCGATAGTGGAACGAGTATTATCAGAATTAAAGGGTGTCGTACCGGACTGCAACATTAGTAGATACATAATGTCCTGCGCGCGATTTATGTTTGCCGTAGTACCTAAGGCTATCCCCGATCTATTGAAATAACCGTTTGTATTTTTTTCCGCTATTTTTTGGGTATCGGTAGAAAGTTCTGACCAGGTTTTTGGCGGTTCAGCTATACCGAAACTTCCTAATATATCCTTGTTGTAATACAAAACCAAAGTATCTATAGATAGAGGAACCGCATATACTTGCCCTGCGGAAATGAAATCCTTAGAAGCGACATCGGCAAAACTATTACCATAGTCGGATACGGCCCATTCCTTAACTGTTGCCGGTTGTATTTTATCTTTATAAGTTGGCAACCAATCATTATGAATATAAAAGATATCTGGACCGGTTCCCGCAGCCATTGCGTTTATTAGATCTGTTTCGTAAGTTGCAACATTCTTTTCTGTATATGTAATTTTTACATTTGGGTACTTCTTCTGATACGCCGCAACAAAATCAGTCTGAAAAGTGCTATTGGTATCGAAAAGACCCCAAACATTAATAGAAACTTTCGCGGAACTTGTTGAAGCGCTGGAACCACAACCGGCAGCTAAAAAAAACAAACCCACAATAGATGCGTAAACCTTAAATCTTTTTATTAGCTTCATTTTTGTTTCAAAAAATTTTATTTAAAACACCTTTGTATTCGAGACAATTATACCATTTGCGAGAGATGACAACAAATATTTACTCCCCAAATTTATAGCGCAACGCTTCACTGATATGCCCTACGTCAATGGTTTCCGAACCGGCCAAATCGGCAATAGTTCTTGATAATTTAATAATCTTAAAGTAGACCCTGGCAGAAAAATCATATTTTTCTTCATATTCATTCAGTAAAACTTTACTATCCGCCCTCAAATTACAGACAGCAAGCATATCTTTTGTCGATATATAAGCATTCATGAGTCCTTTTGGATTACGGAGCTTCTGCCTCTGCCTAGCAAGAATGACCCTGTCTTTGATATTCACTGAAGATTCCGCTTGGTCACTTATAGAGCCAATGGATTCTATCTTTCTAACGTTAATCTGCATATCAATCCTATCTAATATCGGACCGGATATCTTTCTTTGATATCTTTGGATTTGCATAGGAGTACATGTGCAATCTTTTTTTAAATCATTATAAAAACCACAAGGACACGGGTTTTGAGCAGCTAACAGTATGAATCTTGCAGGAAAAGTATAATAGCCATTAATCCTGTTAACCAGAATACGACCACTCTCTAAAGGTTGCCTTAGAGATTCAATCACTTCTCTGGTGAATTCGGGAAATTCGTCCATAAATAGCACACCATTATGAGCCAGGGTTATTTCACCAGGCCTAGGTCTCAAGCCACCACCAATAAAAGCCTGGGATGTAATTCCCGTATGCGGTTGTCGAAAAGGCCTACAGACACTGATTAAAAGAGAGTTGTTAGAATCGTTAACGACATCAAATGCGTCATTTATTTTGAGGGTTTCCATGGATTCCTCAAAGTCGAGCTCGGGTAAGATAGAACTAAACGCTTGAGCGAGCATGGTCTTGCCACTTCCGGGGACTCCTGACATTAACAAGTTATGACCACCGGCAGCGGCTATCTCCAAACCTTTTTTAGCAAAAGCCATGCCTTTAACGTCTGCAAAATCAACGGAAAAATTATTTTTTGGCAAAAACTTAACGTGAATTTTTGGTAACGGAAAAAAATTACCCATTGTATAAATCAAGAGGTCATCCAATCGTTCCAAGGGAATTATTTCTATGCCTTCCACTATTACAGCTTCCGCGTAATTATCCTTAGATAAAAATACTCTTTTGAAATGTTTAGATTTAGCCTCCAGAACCATTGCTAAACAACCTTTTATTCTTCTTATTGAACCGTCTAGAGATAACTCTCCAAGGAATATCGTATGTTCATAATTCAGATTTTTTATTTGAGAAGATGAACAAAGCAAACCCACAGCAATAGCAAAATCAAATTGGGTGCCATATTTTTGCAAATCAGCAGGAGCCAAATTCACAATGATTCTCCCGATTGGATATTTAAAAGAAGAACTTCTAAAACAACCGCGTATACGTTCTCTGGATTCACGTATAGCAACGTCCGGTAATCCAACAACATGCGTTGCCGGAAGTCCCGGGCTAATATCGACTTCGACTTCAACGATTGCCGCATCTAGACCTTTAGGGGTAGCTGAATATATCCTTTTTGCCATAATTAAAAGAAGCTTAATTAGCTTCTTTATAACAAAAACAGATTAACTTTTTATTATCTTTTTGTTTTGCTCAGCAAATATTATGAATATGACACCCAAAACAATCATCATATCCGCTAAATTAAAAATATTCCCCCAGAAGGCATAAATAAAATCACGCACATAGCCGAATTGGAATCTATCAAACAAATTAGATATAGCTCCGGATAAAATCAACCAAAAACCAAATCTTTGGAAGAAATTCTTGGTATTTTTTAAGTACCAAGATATAAAAATTATAAGTACTATCAAATATAAAACATATGCAAAGAGATGCGGCAACGGAATACCAAAAGCAAAATTTACATTTTGCGAAAGCATCTTACCGAAAAATGGATTTAATTTATTTAAAAAGCTGCCGAAACTGCTATTAAAAGCATAGTATTCGACAGCTTGATTCAAAATCAAACAAATTAAAAGGAATATAGTATTTTCTAAGTACTCTTTAACTTTCATGTTCTATACAAGTCTTAGCCCAAGGTAAGGCTTCCAAACGTGCTTCGGATATGAATTCTCCGCCAACTTCACACTTACCGTACGAGGAATCTGCAAACTTATTCAAAGCTTCATTGATATCCAAAAGATCTTCTTGGAATTCTTCTTTTAAACCCTGACTAACTGCTTCAACTTCTAGCTCTTCAGAAACGTCATCCTGACTTTCAACATCTAGCTCAGGACGTGCGCCAGTATGAGTAGCCTCATCTTCTAATTTAGCTTTGGCTTCTAATAAATGCTTATGCATTTTTTCTAAAAATTCTTTAGAGTACATATAGGTAACTATTTTTAATATTATCTAAAGGAAGTATAAATATTTTCTCTATAAAATGAAATAGCGCCCCTATAGGGCGACAAATATAAAAAATAATGTTCGCTTAGGGGCGCTCTTTGATCACTTTCGGCGATCTCTTTGCGCCTTGGCTGCAGGGCTTAAACTTGTTAAGCCCTAAACCCATGGCGCAAGGCGATACTTGCATAGAAAGCAACCAGCAACGCTTGCAATATAGCCGTTTTATTACAAACTATAGACCTTGTACTTTCCTTGTGGTCACTTGGACCTAAAACTTTTTATTTTTTGCTCGAATAGGTTTCGAGAAGACCATTGTTTTTGTTTTTGTTTTTATGCAGCCCTCGGCTTAGGCTATTACGGAAAGTATCAAGAGAACTGCTTCCCACCTTGTGAGAAGCAAATCTCTGCCTACAGTTTTTTATTGTTAATGTACTATTTCTGCCACAGAATTATTTTCTGTACTTAGATATTAACACGTGTTTATAATTGCGTCAAAGTATTTTTGTTTCTTGGCTTAGATAAAACACTTTTACTTGATTTATGATGTTTTTGCACCCTATTAATACCTTGTGGATAAGCTGTTATTTAGCGAGTTATAAACAGGCTATCCGAACTTTACTTCGACGAACGGCAAACTCTGTAAATAATCTATAAAATATTTACCATACTCTTTATTAATTTTGCTATCCATTATATATATCTGTTCCAAGTCAGGACCATAGAAGAAGTTTATCAGCGAATGAAAGTTATATAAAGCCCGAGGAATAGTAAACTCCTCAAAAGTATTATTATATTTTTGCCCTTGAGCGGCAATGAATGGATGTGTGAATTGTTCAAACGGTAAACGACCGATTATTAACGTTTTTACCCGTAGTCTTCTGGCGCTATTCTTCAGAACGAACTTATCAGTAGCTACAAATAAGCTTTTTTCTTCCAAAGAGAAGTTTTCTATCAATTTATTAGTGCTTCCAGTGTAATTTTGCACACATAAACGCACCTGCCCTCTTAAATTGGCAAAATTATTTTCATAAAAATTCTGGACATTTGCCATATTCGACAATAATATAGCCGCCGGATACTCTATTTCATTCAACATACCTATAATGGCTTCATTATCCAAAACTTTTGGAGTTATTCTTACTACAAACCTTTTCCTTAGAGTTTGCTGACCAATTACATGTAATTTGTAACCTTTTAGGTTCAGTCTGCTCTCAAAATATTTTAATAAGGACTGCGAACCTAACGAAGCTAAAAAGACGCTTTCTTTAAAAACATCAATCTTTTCCGCGGAAATATCGGATAAAGTGTCCGGACTCATATGGAAGGATAGTCTATCTTCATAAATTTCTATCCAATATATCTGTTTACTATCAATTGGACTAAAGAAATCTTCGAAAACTTTTAAGAGTTTTTCTATTCTATTTGATTTAAGTATGGCGTTAGATTCTAAGACCTTCTGAATAAATCCGTAAGAAGCCTTTGACATGATTGAGAATTCTTCGGTTTCACGTATCTCATTGGTTACTAAGATATTTTGGGATCCTTTGGATATCTTTTGTAAATGCATCATTGCCAACCCAAAAAATAAATCAATCGTAGAAGCCAATTTTAGTGATTCTTCTTCTAAAGTTGTGTCTCCATAGCCTTTTGATTCAGAGCTGGCATAAAGAAAATCGTGCCAGGCAGCCTTTTTGTTTACGGAACGCGTTAATGCAGCTTCAAAATTATTTATATCAAAAACAAAGATTTTCCTATCCAATAATTCCGTTGAATCATTTTCTATAAATGATTCATAGTCCATTATTATGTTCTTTTCCTTCAAAAGAAGCTGCGATCGTGTCTTTTCATCCTGATTGCTGCAGACTATACCACGATGTTGGCTTGAAAAAAAGGATAGGTTTACACCCACTAGCACTTCCTGTTGCCAATCGATTTCTTTCCAAACCATTATTTTTGCCAATAGTAGTCTGGTTTGATTATCTTTTGTTGGGGACTTTAAGGCCTTGGTAAATTTCTCTTCATCAAAATATATTTTGGAAGAAAAAATAGAATATCCAATTCCACTCTTCCAAGCCTTATAAGCTGTCATCTCTCCTTGCACTAATAAGAGACTTCTTTTCTTAGTCTTCTTTAATGCGGAAAAAACATAAGGATAGTAAGAGAAACCTAGAGGAAAAGTTACTATGCTCTTATTGTCCTTTAAAGACTGACTGATTTCTTTACTATCTGATTCCACAAAGGATTCTTCATCTTTGTCATATTGGAGTGCTTGAAAATTAGTATCTAAGATACTCTTTATTTCTTCATCCCCGTCTATATAAAGAAGTTTTAAGGTATCTTTTGTCGCTGTTGAAAGACCAGAATAAAGCATGAGCATTTTTTCCAACACTAAAACCGTAGCCTTCGCATCCGCCAAAGCTCTATGGGCATTCTGATAATTAATTGCAAAATGACCCATTATTGCTTCTAAGTTGTAGGTCTTGTTCATCGGTAAAATAAATTGAGCGACGTCCAAGGTATCAACTCTTCCTGGCGCGAATTTTATGCCAAATGCTTCCAAAAATTTAGTATCAAAAGCGATATTATGCCCTACTATTACGCAGTCCTTAACCAATTCCTGAATTTCTTCTAATTTCTCTGCAAATTTTGGGGCAGCATCAATCTCGGTTTGTAATATATTTGTTAATGCCAATATCCTTGGCGAAATCACATTTATGGAATTAAAAACCGATGTCCATTCACTTGTATAAAATATTCCTGTCTCTCTAAGTTCAAAAAAGACCATACCTAATTCTAGAATCTCTCCTGTCTGAGGATCAAAGTCTGATGTTTCTATATCTAAACAGCAATATTTTTTGATTGAATGTGATTCTGTCAAAATCTTTATATTATTTTATAAAACAAAATAAGGGCGTGGGCCCTTATTTGTATTTTAAACTATGGGACTGATTATCGCAAATAACTTATTATTCTTCCGCGACGACTTCGCTTTGAGGGAGTTCGCCTGCCTTGAATTTCTCTCTGATTTCAGCGTCTATCTTTGCAAGAACTTCAACATCCTGCTTTAAAGTATTCTTGGCATTTTCGCGTCCGACTCCCAGCTTTGTCTCTCCAAACGAGAATGTATTGCCATTTTTTGTAATAACACGATAAGCGACACCTGTATCAAGCAAGTCTCCTGCTCGTGAGATGCCTTCATTATACATGATATCGAATTCGGCTACGCGGAAAGGAGCAGCAACTTTATTCTTAACGACTTTCACTTTAACTCGTGAGCCTATGATTTTTTCACCTTGCTTGATTTGCGCGGCTTTTCTCACTTCTAAACGCACAGAGGCATAGAATTTCAAAGCATTACCACCAGTTGTGGTTTCTGGATTTCCAAACATCACGCCAATTTTCATACGAATCTGGTTGATAAATATGACGGTTGTTTTTGATTTAGAAATAATACCCGTTAACTTTCTCAGAGCTTGTGACATCAAGCGAGCTTGCAAACCCATGTGACTATCGCCCATTTCTCCTTCTATTTCTGCTCTAGGAGTCAACGCGGCAACTGAGTCCACGACTATAATATCGACGGCATTACTGCGAACCAAAGTTTCTACGATGTCTAAAGCTTGTTCTCCAGTATCCGGTTGTGAAATCAACAGGTTATTTAATTTTATACCTATTCTCGCGGCATATTCTGGATCCAAAGCATGCTCAGCATCTACAAACGCGGCTGTGCCACCTGTTTTTTGTACTTCCGCAGCCATATGCAGAGCCAAAGTGGTTTTACCGGAAGATTCAGGGCCATATATCTCTATTATTCTGCCTCGTGGAATACCACCGACACCCAAAGCAAAATCCAAAGAAATAGATCCCGATGGGATACTCTCTACATTCATTACCTTACTATCATCCAATGTCATAATTGAACCTTCGCCAAACTTTTCTCTTATAAGATCCATAGCTGCCTCTACCGCTTTGGCTTTACCAGTTAAAGGAACCTTATCTGTTGTTGTTTTAGTTGTTTTTTGTGCTTTATTCGACATAAATCCTTAATTTATTTTTATTATCTCTATTATAGCAGTCTTTGATTAAAAAAATATTAAATATACCTATTATCTACTTTTTGCTTGTGCTGCTCGTAACCGTTGTTTTGGAAGCAGTCTTACTGCCCTGGTTAGCGCTATTCACTGTGTAGGTTGCTGGTTGAGCTGGGCTAGTAGAAGTTGTGCTAGGGGTTGAGCTTCCAGATAGCACATTATCAGCCGTAAAAGGTATGTCGCGCAGAGTTTCACCATCTTTACCTAGTTTACCAAGCACCTTACCGTTTAAGCTTATCGAGGTGCTGCCGGCATCGCCAGTGCTCAACAAGATTTTATCTTGGGCTGTAAAGGTTTTACTGCTACCCGCTAAAAAGGTTTCTTGGTCTGGCTGTCCATTATCAGCTTGCACGCTAATCCATGTGGAGTTCGGTCCGACCGTGACAGTTAGAGAGACGACACTTGGTGCCTGTTGAGTATCTTCTGTCTTATAGTCAGCAATAATGGTAATCTCTTTTTCACTACTCTTTCCAAAATTACTTTGTGCCTTGAATGTTAGGACTTTTTGTCCAGGGCTGACACTGATCATTTGTTTGAAGTTACCGTTATCGTCGACGTATATGCTCTGACCATTTACATCTAATTTTGCGCCTGTGTCTACTCTTCCGCTCAATAAGACCGAAGATGATTCTACTGTCTGCCCATCCGTAGGAGTGCTAATAGAAATTGACGGAGGTGTATTCGCCGCATGCACCTGATATATCAAATATCCTAAAATAGAAAATACCAACAAGCCAGAGACGACAGCTATAATAGTTTTTGGAGTAATCGCGAAAGACTCCCATTTGCGTCCAAAACCTTTTTGGTCAACAACATATCTATTGATATTCTGATGTATTTCTTTTTCTTTTTTATACGCAACGATGAGCTGCTCGCTATCACATTTATAAACCTCAGAAAGCTTTTTTAGAAAACCTATAACATAAACATCTGAGGGCAAACGATGATAGTAACCGTTTTCTAAATCCACAATAAATTTCTCAGAAATACCCGTAAGATGCGCGACAGTTCTCAAGTCATAAGAAAAACTCGCCCGAGCCGTTTGAAGGTACTCGGGTAAGGTTTTTGTGTTTACTTTTTTGTTCTCAAAATCAACCATTATAATTCTTCGTCTTCTGATCCTGGATCATTATATTCCTCATCGGCGACTGAACCCATTTCGTCCTTTACATATACATCCCTGGGCTTAGCTCCGTCTCCGGGTCCTATTATACCCCTCTCTTCAAGTAAATCCAAGAGCCTGGCGGCACGGGCGTATCCCACTCTTAAACGTCTTTGCAATAATGACGCAGAGGCTTTACCTGCTTTTCGCACGACGTCTTCGGCATCAGCTAAGAGTGCATCTGTGTCCTCATCACTTCCACCAGACAGCAAAGAACCTTGATGTCTGGATTTTTCTGTAATGTCCTCATTATATATAACGGCTCCAGATTGCTGTTTGAAGAAATCGACAACTGCTCTGACTTCTTTTTCACCGATATATGAACCTTGTACGCGTTTTGGTTTTGGAATGTCAGAAGTGACGAACAACATGTCTCCACGACCCAAAAGTTTTTCCGCACCAGAAGAATCTAATATTGTTCGGCTATCTATTTGCGATGCTACAGCAAAAGCGATGCGGGCAGTAATGTTTGCTTTGATCAAACCGGTAATTATCTCTACCGATGGTCGTTGTGTCGCTAAGACCAAATGAATTCCAACAGCACGAGCCATTTGCGACAAACGTACAATTGTCGCTTCTACTTCATTCTGGGAGACAGCCATCAAATCTGCCAGCTCATCAACGATGATGACTATATAATAGAGCTTGACCAATGAACTTTCGTTGAACTCCGTAATGTTTCTCTTGTTGGCTTCTGCTAACATCTTGTATCTTCTATCCATTTCCGCCACTGCCCACTTTAAAGCATTGACCGCTTTTTCATGTTCGGTGATGACAGGCGTCAACAAATGAGGAATACCGTTGTACAAGTTAAGTTCAACGCGCTTTGGATCGATGACAATAAATTTAACTTCCTGCGGCGTGTTCTTATATAAGAGAGAGATAAATAACGTATTAATACAAACGCTCTTCCCTGTTCCAGTTGCGCCAGCAATCAACATGTGTGGCATGCGCGCGAGGTCGGCAACTACAGGATGTCCTGCTACATCACGACCTAAACCAAAAGCCAGAGCGGAAGAATTAGAGACAAAATCCTGTGTCTGTAAAACTTCTCGCAAACAAACAATACTTGAAGTCTTATTTGGAATTTCTATTCCGACCAAAGCCTTACCCGGAATCGGCAATTCCATACGTAGAGAAGAGGCTGATAAAGATAGCGCCATGTCATTTTGCAATGCGGCAATTTGTGAAAGTTTTATTCCGACAGCCGGGCGAAGAGTATATTGCGTAACCGTAGGTCCGACATTAACTTCACCCATTTCTACTTCAATACCAAAATCAGAAAGGGTTTTTTGAATGATAGATACGTTGGCTTCTATATTTCCGGAGTCGACAGTGGTCGTAGACTTCTGCAAAAGATCAAACGGTGGGAGCTTCCAATCTTTTCTATCGGCGCGTTCAATCACTTCAATATCAATTTTGGAATCCTTATCAGCAGCAACCAAGGTTTCCTTTTTTAAAGGAGCTCTCTTGGAATCAGCTGAAGCATTATTTGAATCTGCTGATAAGACTTTATTTTGTCCGGAGATTTTTTCTGAACTAAAACCGGTTTTATCCAAACCGTTTATCTTTATCGGTCCGGTATCGACAGTAATCTTATTTTTTTCTTTAGGATTTTTTTCATCAGTATCTGAAGAAAAAGAGAACGGGAACAAATCGCCCAACGGCAAATCAAAAATTATCATTATAGAGGCAACCAACAGCAATAACAGAACTACGAGAGATACCCAAAAACTTGTTGCCTTATAAAGCCATGATGCAAAAATTATTCCAAAGTATCCGCCGGACATACCATCGCCTAATCCATGTATATCATATGAGTAGAGCAGTCCAGTTACCGCACCGACCAAAAGTATCGCACCTAGATATATTCGTAAATAAAAATGGTTCTCTTTTTGAGTATCGATTTTTTGTTTGATCAAAGAGATGGAGACTAACAAGAAAGCGAATGGAGCGAGCCAGTCCAAATAACCAAAAACTGCTTTTAAGAACTCGGTGACGTATCCTCCAAATATTCCGCCAAGGTTTAGGAGCGATAAAAATGAAACAAAGAACAAAGCTAGGAAGACGACGACCATGATTCCACGCTTGGTTTCTGCGCCAAGGTGAAGATCATGTTTTATTTTAGGAAAGGCGTTTTTATACTCGGACTTATTTTTATGTTTAGGCATAACCGTATTTTAGCAAAAAATAGACTTCTGCGCACAATACAAAAAAGCCCCGATAAATCGAGGCTTTATTTTGTCTAACTTTTGATTTTTATCTTCTTGGTTTTAGCCTTGGCAGCCTTTGGCAAAATGATTGTCAATATACCATCTTTGAGCTCAGCTTCTATGCTTTCACTGTCGACATCAACCGGCAAAATCACGCTTCGGGAGAAACCGCCCCAATAGCATTCTTGGAAGAAATAATCACCTTGATCGATTTTTTCCACACGCTTTCTTTCACCTCTTATGGTCAGCATGTCATTGGCTATGGTGATATCCAAATCTTCAGGAGCAACTCCGGCGATTGTCGATTTTACAATAACGTTATCCTTGGTCTGATACATATCAATGTATAGTTCACCTTCATACTCAGAAGGCCACTCTTCGCTATCGCTTCTTGTTTCATCAGAAGATTCAGCAAAAGATGATTCATCTTGGAGTGTTTCTTCCTGTTCAACAGGCATCCTTGGGGTATTATAGTTCTGTTCCATAACTTGCTCTTCTGATTCATCGACTTGATTATTGATTTGGACTGGTTGAGCTGGGGTTTCTTCGCTTCCCATCAGCTTACCGAAAAATGATTTTTTTTCTCGAGACATATTTTTTATTTCTTATGGAATTTAAGGTGACTTTATAAATCAATAATACTAAATATGCTTTCAATAGTCAACCGTTTCACGCGTCTTTCTCCAACAAATTACAAGAATTTGATTGCTTCACGTATTCGAGTACCCTCCCCCACAATCTTTTGCACTTCTGGGTTGGACTTCAAGCTTTTTGCGAATTCACCAGTCGACAGTTCTTCAGTGATCACCTTTTCAATATTTTTTGTACCGTCTATGATCAAATTTTTATTTAGTAAGAATTTAAAATTCAGTTCTTCTTGTCCTGGCATGCAACTGTTACATACCATTGGTATACCCCATTGCAGACACTCCGCAGTACTCAGTCCACCTGGCTTACTCACTGCCAAATCGACTATGGAATATATCTCTTGTATATTGTCGACGAATCCAAAAATTTTTATTTTATCATTCGTGGCATAATTTGAAATTAATGTTTGATGTAGAACATTGTTGTTACCGCAAACGACTAAAACTTTATCGCAAACTTTTAGAACAGAATTAATCGTATCGATTCCAAAGCCATAACCAAGCGATCCACCAAAAACCAAAATTACTTTTTCATTTTCCTGCAGGCCGAACTTTTTGCGAGTCTCATCCCTGTTAATCTCTTCTTTTGGTTTTAAGGTCATTCCAGAAACGATTATTTTTTTCGGGTCGTACCCCATACCGACCATTTCTCTTTTTTGTTCTTCTATGTTGGCGCAAAAGAGATCGGCATTATCGAAGACCCAAAAACTATGCAAATGATAATCGGAAAAAGTAATGACAAATTTATTCTTATAGTAATTCGTCTTTTTTAGGTATGAAAGGATCGATGAAGCGGTAACCTGCGTACAAATGACTACATCGTAATTATCTTCAGCTAATATTTTTTTGATTTTCCCACTATTGAACTTTGCGACAAATCTGCGGAAAGGCCTGGTCGCAGAAATGAAAGTTTTGTTTAAATAAAAAAAACTCCAAAGCCAGGGAATGTTTCTCAAAATAGATAAATAAACCTTGGTCCCCTGCTCAGAAAGAAAACCCCTTTGAACTTCTAATATATTTTTTAAGACAACCTCATTATCCTCGGTCTGTAAGACGCTTGCTATGTTGAAAGCGATTTTCTTATGACCCTGTCCGACATTAGTATATAAAATCAGTATTTTCTTTTTTGGCACAAAAATTATTTTAATGAAATTATTCTCTTTGCTTCTTGCAAAATAGACAGGTCTCGAAGTTGAATGAATTTACCTTCGTAAACTCCTGTTTCGTTAGCCAGGATTTTAATAGCTTCATCGAGGCTTAACCAAATCGTTTTGAAGCCATCAGCCGTTTCATCGTCTTCAAGAGTTGACACACCTTTTTCACCTATAACCTTAGCTATAAAACAATAAGAAAGTTGATGGAATCCAGATCGACTAGCATACTCTTCCACTATTCCGATTTCACTTGTAACCTCCACATAACATCCAATTTCCTCTTTGCATTCGCGTTTCAAGGCTTGAGTAAAATCTTCATTTTCCTCAATACCTCCGCCTGGTAATTTGTGATAGTTTTTTAACGTAGCATCTAATAGCGCTACGTTATTATCCTTATCAAAAACTACCGCACGACTTGCACAACGTTCTCTTGTAATAGTTGACTTTACAGGCTCAATTCCTAAATCGAGATCTGTAATTGTTTTTAAAATTTGCATAGATTATTTTTACTGGCGGAAGAGGAGGGATTCGAACCCTCGTGAGCCCTTTCGAGCTGCAGCAGTTTTCGAGACTGCCCCGTTATGACCACTTCGGTACTCTTCCATAATTTTTACAAATCTCTTTTGGTGCTTAGAATTGTGCGTTCCCACTTCTTTGAAGAACTTTTCAATCTGGATTGAACCCCTTAAGTATACAGATTTTTGAGTATTCCTAGAAGTAGACTTAAATCCTAAATTCTTGAATATAGAATCGACATCTTTGAGCAAAGTTTTTGAGTGGCTCGTTATAGCAACATTTGGATAAATATAATTTATCCCTTTTACTATATGACGGTCAGCGTAAACACAACCGTCTGTGTCAAATAATCCTCTTAAAAAAGATCTCTGAAATTCTTTATTTTTAACAACCCATTTTGGAACATGCAGTGGCTTGGCAAGTTTATTACCAATTGGCATGCCTTTACTATTTAAAAATTTAACTACATTTTTTGATGAGGTAACAACATTAACCGCCTTTTTATCTTTTCAATAATATATATTATTGTTAACTACAAAAGTATCCTGTATTAACTTTTTTACAAAATTCGCATGATCAATATCAGTTATAGAATTCGTCGTCATTATTATCTGATATTTACTCATACCTCCATCACCTATTAATATACCCAACAGTTCTGCTAATAATTCACTTTCACTTGGAATTTTTATAGTTTTAATGTGCTTAAAATTATCTTTCAATTTTTGATGTGAAAGAATAGATTTTAGACCACCTTTGGATCTACCTTCTGTGGTGCCAAAATTGCCATATTTTTTCTTAACTGCTTCGCCACCTTTTTTTGCCGCTTTAGGAATATGCCAATAATCATTCAGGTACAATGGCTGCAACTTTTTCTCTTCGATTTTAGTTGCAATTACAAGAGTTTTGAATATATCTCCTGGAATGGTTGTACTACCATTTCTCCAGTTATTAAAACTTCTGATACTTATGTTATTATCTTTACAAAAATCACTAACAATAATCTGGGAATCGTTAAATAAAATTTTAAGTTTGGCCGTAGTTAATCGTACTCTCATATCTATGATAATATCATCAAATCATAGATAATTCAACCACTCGGCCACTCTTCCATAACCATTATATAATATTTTTCAAAAAACTTTTTCTATGTACTTTTGTCGCCCCGAACTCCTTGATTGCTTTTATATGAGCGGCTGTCCCATAGCCTTTATGCTTTGAGAATCCATACTTCGGATATTTAATATCTAAGTCCTTCATTATCGCGTCTCTATAAACCTTAGCGATAATCGAAGCTGCTGCGATAGATAGAACTTTTTGATCTCCAGAAACAAGAGCTTTTTGCTTAATATTATTGACTGACAAATCCGGAATAATGAATTTCCCATCAACTAGAACATAAATATCTTTTGCGTCAGGAATTTTGGATAGCATGTCCACTACAGCCCGTTGCATCGCCAATAGCCTCGCGTTTAAGATATTCAATGCATCGATTTCTTCGACAGTGGCCTCTCCTATTCCATAAGCCTTACTATGTGATTTAATCTCAGCCGCCAAAGTTTCTCTTTCTGCTTCTGGAACAGTTTTAGAATCCCTTACTCTAAAATACCATTTATCTTCAGACCTAGTCTCATAATCACCATCTTCTAAAATACAAACCGCAGCGACTACCGGACCAGCTAATGGACCCGCACCAACTTCGTCACAGCCAGCAATATTCTCAATACCAGATAATTTTAGTTCTGCTTCTGTTTGATAAGTTGGAAAGATCATTTATTTTGGTCGGCATAGCCGCTCGCCTTCGGCTCGCTATGCACTTCCTATTAATTGTTCCCGATAAATCGGGAACATAAATATTTGTGGTCGGGATGCCCGGATTCGAACCGGGAACTTCTCGCACCCGAAGCGAGTGCTCTAGCCATTGAGCCACATCCCGAGATTATTATATTTACGACTAAGAGTATTTTAAGGAGTTTTGAAGATTTTGACCAGATGTCACTCAGTGGCGCCGCAAAGCGTTGCGGCATCTCATCGCTTTAATAACGCCCCGCTTCGCGGGACATTCATAAAACCACCCGAAAGGGTGGTTTTATTATGGTGGACCTACGGAGAGTCGAACTCCGACCCCTTCCATGCCATGGAAGTATTCTACCGCTAAACTATAGGCCCATATTATATTATGTTTTATCTAACTACACTCTATCACTTACCTACCACCAGCATTATGCAAAGCTTTTCCTAAATCTATCAGCCAATTCCCCACTACTGGAATTCCGCCAAATCTACCAGCGACAAAACTAAATATTGTCACGATTAATGCCAAACCAACTGTTGCACCAAGACCATAACAAACACCTTCTATAAATCTAATAGTGAAACCAAATTTTCTAGCAGCCGTAATTTTTTTTAATTCTGCAAGAATCCCCTCTAATAACTTATTAGACAGTTCGTTGGGATTTTCACTATTTTGATTTTGTTCCATATCATTTGTTAATTTTTGGTGCCCTTGGCAGGAATCGAACCTGCGACCTTTTCCTTAGGACGGAACCGCTCTAATCCACTGAGCTACAAGGGCTTATACTCCGTCCTGATACTTGCTTATTTTACATTTAATTTACTTAAGCGTAAAGACCGAAACTTAATTATCAAAAATAATGTTAAAATAAGTCATACCTTTAAAAAAAGTCTAAACAATATTTTATAATTTTTCTCCAGCAAAATATTAAAATCATTTGAAACAATTTTTAATAAATTTAAATAACCATATAAAATCTCTTTTGTCAATAAAGGTGCTTTATAATTCATGCCTAATTCTCTTTCTGATTAGTCTAACTTTTTGGCATGGCAAACTTATTCATTTTGGTTTCATAGGAAACAAATCTGTAGATCTACTAAATACTATAATTTACCCCTCAGACATACTTCTAGTTTTACTATCTATTATATCCTTGGTCTATTTAGTCAAAAACGTGGATAGAGCACTCATCTATAGAAATAGATTTACTCTTATAATATTACTAATATTAACTATATACTTTTTAGCACCACGTGGAACATATAATTTATATTATGAAATTAGACTAATTGAGTATATTCTATGTTTTATCACATTTTACCACGTGGAATATCATATATTTGCAAAAAGTTTATACTATTTAGGCATAGTTGAATCTTTGATTGCGATAATACAGTTTCACCTGAAACACTCAATCGGATTACATTTCTTTGGTGAACCTCTTATCAATGCATATACAGATGGCGTCGCAAAAATAGATATGCCCAATGGCTTAAAAGTCATAAGAGCATATGGTACATTTAACCACCCAAATTCTCTATCGGCATTTTTACTATTAGCTTTTGCCGCCGGATTGTTCCTAGTTTACAAAAACAGTCCTAAATATTTTATTGGTTTGTTTTTTATATTCCTAGGACTTATTACAACTTTTTCAAGAGCAGCATATTTGAGCTTGTTTATTTTTATTGTTATAGCGACCATCTTATTATTTGTTAAAAAAACTGTGGAAACAAAAAAGATTATTGTTTATACAGCAATAATCTTAGTATTTTTTGGTTGTTCGCTAGCCGTATATGGTAAATATATGAGCAAACGTGCGACGATAGAGGACAGTTCCACATACGAGAGAATACAATACGATGAATATGGCGTTAGTTTATTCAAGAACCATTGGCTAGTGGGATCGGGGATTGGCAATATACTTTATGGAGTTGCAAAACTTGTCCCAAAAGATTCCCCGGATTGGGTAATACAACCACCTCATAATTATTTTGAGATTGTTTCAGGTGAAACAGGAATAATTGGTTTAATAATATTTTTGCTTTTCCTATTAAAAATATTTATAGACTATGCGAAAGCTTTACGAGATAGGGGACCAACTCAAAAACAATTAGAGTTAACAATTTTATTTTCTACATTCATATCTATACTATTAATGATGCAGTTTGATCATTATTTTTATGACGTTCCACTAATGGCGTTGTTATTTTGGTCATTTCTTGGTATTATTTCTGGAGCTGTCAGTAGAAGAAAAATAAATGCTATTCCGCTTTCGAAATAGCAAATTAAAATATGGGCCTATGGTTCAGTGGCAGAACAGGGCATTCGCATTGCTCAGACGGCGGTCCGATTCCGCCTAGGTCCACCAATAAAATGCACCGCTTTAAGCGGTGCTTTTTGATGTCGCCAAAGGCGACGTTATTAAGGTGCCCTGAGTGCAATAACGCTTTATTGCCCACCAAAATTAAAATCCCAAGATTGGGATTTTAATTTTGTCTCGGCGTAGCTCCGATTTATCGGAGCGAAGACGGACCTGTTTTAGCGGATTTTTTGCTATCACCGAAGGTGACGTTCTTAGAGCGATGAGATGCCGCAACGCTTTGCGGCGCCACTGAGTAATACATTTTTTCCACAAAGTGAAGCCAGGGCGAAGGCGGGCAGGTCTCATTTAGTTATTAAAATAGCTTATATAAGCTGTTTTTAATTACTTTGCTTTAGATAATAACTGTTCTATCTTTTCTTCTCCGTGAATATATAGCTGCCCAGCCTGTCTCAAATAAGAATCTTCAAAAACTACATCCTTCTGTTTTTGCTCAAGTAGGGATCGAGTGATTGATAGTGTTGAATCATATAAAGAAATGAAGGTTCCTCTATTTTTACGCCCTTCGGGTTTCGATAAAACCCTCTCTAGATACTCTTCGACTTGCGCGATAATCTGATTTAATATATCAATCTGTAAAGGATAGTTAGCTAAATCAGTAGAGAGTTCATTAACCTTCTGCTTATACTTTTCATAGGTTTGTTTATCAATTGTAGCGGATCTCAACAATTTTCTATATCTATCTAAATCCAATTTCTTAGACATGAGATCATTTATTACAAGCCTATCTAAAGAGATAATAACCCTAGCTACAACCATCTGACCTTTAAAAGTATCGGTCTCTAAATATTTAACAACTGGCAATTCACCGTTATCAATTTCATTATGTATTCTCTTGATCTTGTTAACGGCGTCAGAATCAAAAGTGAAATCAAAAGCCAATCCTAAATAACTATTGCCGCCGGCTAATTTTGCGATAGAATCAATACCATTTATAAAATCATCATATTCAGAGGAATCTACGACTTCGGCTTCGTTACCCATCCATCCACAATCTTCTATCATAGTAGATATGAGATGCTCAGACCCACCAACCAATTTCAGCATTTCCAGTTTAAATGCCGTATCCGTTTTCGCATTCTTTTCTTTATATTGTTTAACCTTTAATAAATCAGCCCTCACCATAGTTTGATCGTAGTCCTTAAAAGAAAGAGGGTCGATGCGCTGACGATCTCCAATGGCTTTTATATACCCACGTTCAACATCATTCAAAGAAAAACCTTGCATTGCTTCTGGATTGTGCCCAAAATCTGGGTGAGGTGATCTATCTGGCATAGTTTATTTGTCTATATAAAAAATTAAAAAGCCATACTCCTAGGAGATATGGCTCAAAATTATTTCAAAAATTTGCTAAAAATTTTCATCAAATAATGATATCTTTGGTCGGTAAAATAAATAGCCAGGATTGCGACTAAGTAAGAGAGGTTTAACCACAAAACCAAGTGCAAATCCTTAGAAATAATTTTATATTCTTCTTCGCGACTTATGGCCATTGCTGGCTGATTATTCTTGTTTATCATGATACAAATTATACCACCAACACAAACTAGCAGCAAATCGGCTTAAAAGTTGCTACGAGCTTAAAAGTCTAGTATTATATGGGTAAAGAAATGAATATATACGAATTAATTATCCTAATATTAGCTTTGATTTCCTTGATTTTATCTGGGGTGTCGATAGTTAATTCTTATGGAATAAAAAAAATAAAAAAAGAGTTTTTTGCCGGCAAGAACGGAGTTAGTTTGGAAGATTTTATCGTCAGACAGAATCAAAAAATTAACGAGTTAACCGCGCAAACAGACTTGTTAGAAGCAAATATTAGGGGCGTTCAGGAATTGCAAAAAACTTCTATCCAAAAGATTGGATTGCTAAGATATAACCCTTTCAAAGACGATGGCGGTAATCTTAGTTTTAGCATTGCCTTATTGGATGGGAAAAATAACGGTTTGGTGTTGACTTCCATGCATGGCAGGGAACAGAATAGGGTATACGCTAAGCCGATTAGCAATGGTGAATCCGATTTCTCTCTTACAGAAGAAGAAAAACAAGCAATAAAAACCTCGAAGAATTTTTAATCAATTAATAATTTACAAAAATATGGCAGACCGCAGACAGGAAGAATTCAACAATAAAGAGACCGAAAGCATTGTAGGACCATCGGTAAAAATCGAAGGCGACCTTAAGAGCAATGGTAATTTACGCATTGACGGAAACGTAATTGGAAAAGTTAAGACAGCACAGAATCTCTTAGTGGGGGAAAGTGCAAATATCACTGCAGATATAGAAGCGGAAAATGCCACAATTTATGGTGTGATACAGGGCAATGTAAAAGTTTCAAATGGTTTAGTCCTTGGCAGCACAGGGAAGATTCTTGGCGATATAAATTGCGGCAAACTGAAAGTCGAAGAAGGTGCTTATTTTGCCGGCAAATGCCAAATGAAGGACAAGCCGAATATTGAACCGGTAGCGGAAATAGCTAATAAATAACTAAGGCGGACCATGTATTACTATATATTAGATACACATGGCATTCCGCAAAAAGATTTTGAGCGAAATCAAACTGAACTTCAAGGACTCCTGACAGAGTTAAATATTAATGGCGAAATGGCCAGAGTTACCCCCCTGAGGATCATTCAAGATTTGGTGGACACAGCTTCAAACCGTGGAGCCACAACTCTTATCGCATGCGGAACTGACCAGACATTCAACCAGATGCTCGCTTCAATAAAGGAGCATGAGTTTACTTTGGGTTTTGTACCATTTGTTCCAGACACACAATTAGGCAGGATTCTTGGTGTAAAAGATGTACAGACAGCAGCAAGAACTATAGCCAGCAGACGCACAGAACGAATCGACGCGGCAAAGATAAACAATCAATTTTTCATATCATATCTAGAACTTGGCTTGGGACAGTATACCAACAAAGAAATAGGAATGTTTTCTTTGATGAAGTTGTTCGCTGCAAACCCAGTTGAATTAAAAATGAGAATAGACGACTCCTATGTAATAACTTCAAAGGTTATGGGAGCTCTAATTGTGAATACCAGAGGAACCAGGTCACACGTAGATAGCCCTATTGGCAACCCACAAGATGGTTACCTTGATTTATTACTACTTGAACACATGGGAAAGTTCGGCGCAATCAAAAATAAGCAGGAAATCACCAGTGGTTTTTACGAAAAGATTCCCGGTGCCACCTCTATGAGATGCAAAAAAATAGAGATACTGGAACCAGCTAATCATAAAATATATATCGATGGAATGGAGATGTTTAAAGTACCAAGTATAATAGAAATCGTTCCTAATAAATTCAGGATGATAGTCGGGAAAGACAGGGTATTTTAAAAAGTAAAATCTTAAATAACAAGAGACACATCAACCTCTAGGACACTTTTATCCTAGAGGTTGATTTTATGCGATAAAATCAGTATACTATGTAAGTTATGGATTTAAGCACACTGTCACAACAACTGAATATGAACGAGAAGGAACTTCGACAAAAAACTGCCGAAGCAGGTATTAGGTTGTCTCCGCGTGCCAGAAAAATAGATAACTATTTAGCTAGAGAAATTTTTGAGGCATTACAGCCTAAACAGAAAAAGCAGCAAAGCAGTCAGCCACAGGTAAAAAAGACTATAAATATTCCCGCATATATAAAAGTCAAAGATTACGTTGAACTTTTAGATATGCCTGTCTCGGACGTCATCAAGTCACTTTTGAAAAACGGTGTGATGGCGAACATCAACGAAGAGATTGATTATGATACAGCAGCGATCATCGCTCAAGATTTTGGCTTTGAAGTCGAAGAAAAGAAGACTGAAAGCGAAAGCGATATCGGACAGGGTACCCTACAAGAAATGTTGCATAGCGAGAAAGAAGAAGACTTAAAGCAAAGACCACCAATTGTCGCTGTCATGGGACACGTTGACCACGGAAAGACTTCTTTACTCGACCACATCCGCAAGACAAACGTAGTCAGCGGGGAGGCTGGTGCAATTACCCAGCATATTGGTGCGTATCAGGTGAAGAAAAATGGAAAGCTAATTACTTTCTTGGATACACCTGGCCATGAAGCCTTTTCAGAAATGCGAGCGAGAGGCGCGAATGTTACCGATATAATAGTTTTAGTTGTAGCCGCAGATGACGGAGTAAAACCTCAAACCATAGAGGTAATTAACCGTGCCAAGTTTACAAGCACTCCTATTATAATAGCTATCAATAAAATAGATAAAGAAGACGCGAATATTCCAAGAATAAAGCAGGAACTTGCAGACCATGGCGTACTCACAGAAGACTGGGGCGGAAAAACTATCGCCATTCCTATTTCTGCTCGCTCTGGAGCAGGCATCGATGAACTATTAGAAATGATTCTTTTAGCCGCCGAAGTTGAAAATTTCCGTGCAAATCCTAATGGTAAGACATTAGGAACAGTAATCGAATCACATCTGTCACAAGGCAAGGGACCAATCGCCTCAGTCATTATCCAGAACGGATGTTTGCATGTTGGCGATATCGTTTCCATAGGTTCTTCTTACGGCAGAGTGCGCCAACTTGAAGACGACAGAGGCAAAAAAATGAAAGAGGCTATGCCTTCTACACCTGTACAGATTTCCGGAATTTCAGACGTACCACAAGCTGGAGATATTTTGAAGGTTATGGATAATATGGAAGAAGCTAAGAACGCGGCATTTGTAGTTCAGCACAAAGAAAGACTACGCAGAATTAGCAAACAAAAAATTGTTACCGATGCAAATTCTAAGAGTTTGAATTTGGTATTGAAAACTGACGTACAAGGATCTTTAGAGGCGATCAAGCAGTCTTTGGATAAATTAAAAAATGACGAAGTCAAAATCTCCATATTATCAGAAGGTGTTGGAGAAATTACAGATAACGATATAACTTTAGCGGCCAGTGCGCATGCCACAGTTGTTGCTTTTAACGCGAAAGCTAATAGTAAAGTGTTGAGCTTAGCAAAACAATTGCACGTAGCTATAGACAGCTACGATATTATCTATGAACTCATCGAAGATATAACTACAGCCGTAGTAAAAATGCTTTCTCCAGAACTTATCAGGACGAGTTTAGGCAACGGAAAAATTCTGAAGATCTTTATGACAGACAAAAAAGAAGTCATCATTGGTGGAAAAGTAGAGACAGGATTTATTAAGAAGAGCGCAAAGATTAAAATCATGCGTGGTGATATTGATTTAGGGACTGGAGAGATTTTAGAATTACAACAAAGCAAGGTTCAAGCTAAAGAAGTTGAAGCAAATAACGAGTTCGGTATGAAACTCAAAACAACAGTAAAGATTCAAGAGGGTGACAAGATAGAATCGTACGAAGAAAAACTCACTGCCAAACAACTTACAGTAAACGCTTAATGATAAAGTAAAATGCAACAAGCAAGGAATCCAAATAGAATCGAACGGGTTAATTCGCTTATCCAACAATTGCTTGGCACAATATTGTTGGATTTTTTTAAGAATGGCCCAGCAATAGTGACCATCAGCAAAGTTGAGTGTTCTAGAGATTTAAAGTGGGCGAAAGTCTGGGTAACCATAACCAATGCTAAAAATGACCAGTCAATCATGACCCATTTGCAAAAACATCTTTATGATATTCAAGGAGAGATAAACAGAACCCTGCAAATGAAGATAATTCCAAGAATATCTTTTTATTTAGACACAACCGGCAGACACGCTGCCAGAATCAACGAGTTATTCCAACAAATTGAGGACGAAAAGAATGACGAGCAACCAAAATAATGAAGAGTCTTTCGCGCAAGCCAAAATCTTCATAGAAAATCATAGTAAATTTGTTTTATTAAGTCACGCAAGAACCGATGGGGATGACCTCGGTTCTATTTTGGCTTTGACCGAAACGCTAAAATCTTACGGAAAAACAGGAATCCCTGTTGCTGTCGGCGGAGTGCCTCCAAGTCTCAAATTTTTGCACGGACAGAATAATGTATTAGACCATTTTCCAGAAGGGGAATTCGACGCAATCATTTTATCCGGATGTGGGGATATAAACAGAACAGGTATTCCTGATTTAGAAAAAAAAGGTTTGCCGATTCTAAATATTGATCATCATCCAGACAATAAAAAATACGGCGCGGTTAATGTGGTCGATGCCACAAAATCCTCAGTAGCCGAATTAGTCTATGATTTTATTAAGTTTCTCGGCACACCTATCACACAAGAAATCGCTAAAAGCCTGCTTACTGGAATATTTACAGACACCGGTTCGTTCATGCATTCGAACACTACAGAATCAACACTAAAAGCAGCCGGAGAGATGGTTGGTATAGGAGCGCGTACCGATAAAATATATTCGTTCACATACAATAAAGACATCTCCTCGTTGAAGGCTTGGGCTTTAGCCATGGAAAACACAAAAATTGATGAAGAAAATAAATTAGTATTTTCTATACTGACCGAAGAAGATATACAAAAGATAAGGGAGCTCCCCGACGATGCCTTTACTGGTTTCATAAATTTTTTACAAAGTGTCCCCGAATGCAGAGTGTCGATGTTCATGTATCAAGATGGGGAATATATCAAAGGCAGTCTGCGTAGTGAAGAAGATAAGAATTTTAATGTTTCCAAACTTGCAAAATTCTTTGGTGGCGGAGGACATAAGCTCGCTTCCGGTTTTAGAGTCAAAGGGAAAGTCATAAAAACCGAGAATGGCTGGAGAATAGAATAAATAAGTGTGCTAAATCCGCCTTCGCTCCGCTACGGCGAGACAAAAATAAAATCACAATACATTGTGATTTTATTTTTGGAGCACGTTGTGGAATGATGTTAGGACGGAAATAGTTAAAATGATTTCATAGTCGCAATAATCGTTTGGGCAGAATTTGCTTGTTGTGCTGTTATATAGTTATATTGCCAAAAATATGTATTACCATGAGTATCTGTAAATGGTTTTGTCATACCAAAATATTCTTTAACTGATCCATCGCCACTTGTTGAATAATGATTTGTTCTATCTGCGCTTATAACTTTAATACTCCCATCAGTATTAAAGCTTAAAGTATCTATTTCAGATGCCGTATCAGCAAATGAGGGATATGTTTGATTAATAAACAGAATGATCATAGTAGGGGCTTCACCTGTAGGAACAATTTCTTCTAATACTATTTTCTTTGGATTTGGATCTGGTTTCAAATAAATATTAAAATTACTTGGATAAGAAAAACTAAATTTATTATCCTGATTTGTATACGTATGTACTGTTTGATTAGAAGTATTAGGAGCAGAACTTGTAGATTGCTGTTGAACTGTTGTTGAATTCGTACTTTGAGTAACAGGAGTTTTCAAAGATGACTGACTAGAAATTTGCGTAGAAGATTTATTACATCCTGCCGCTATTAACAAAATTATAGGAAGCACAAATAATATTTTTTTCATGTTTTTTTATTTATTTCTTAAACGAGCATAAAGAATATAACTGATCCAAGTATTATAGTTATCCATTGAAACCATGGATAAGCCGCTGTTTTATCCACACAGTTAAAATATAACCACGCTACAAAAAAACTTATAATAGAATCTATAATAGCATGTTCAACAGCAATGCCCATGGAGTTATATTTTATCAGAGCATTAATCCAAGCTACAAATAAAATATATAATGCCGCAATCAACGCATAAACTTTTGCATCTTTAGAATCCGAATCTGTATTTTTGTAATAATTAGCTAAACCAATTATTCCTAGTATTCCAAACATTTATATATTTTTTAATCAAAAAAATTATAGTGTATTATTTCCTTGCAACTATCAATCTATTGGAGCGGCTAACGGGAATCGAACCCGTACCCCTTCCTTGGCAAGGAAGCGTTCTACCATTAAACCATAGCCGCATTATTTATATTTTTAGGATGTCCGTCTTTGTTCTGCCTTCGGCAGAACTTCGCCGAGACAGCCTTCGCCGCAAAGTCCTATTAACTTAATAAGATTTTCTGGCGAAGGCTGGTGCCGAGCCCCAGAGTCGAACTGGGCACGCCTGCCTCTTCAGGGCAGCGCTCTACCGATGAGCTAGCTCGGCACGATATAAAAAGAAAATGTTCTTTGCCCTTCGACCCTATCAATAGATTCAGGGTCGCCTTGAACGTCTTGAAAGGCGACAAGCTCAGGGCATTCGCCTCGCTATATTTAGTCTAAGATCATAAGCCAACAAAGAGTTAGAATGGTCGAAGACCATGAGCGAGCGAAGCGAGTCGAATGGTGGGCGATATAGGATTCGAACCTATGACCTCTTCGGTGTAAACGAAGCGCTCTAACCAACTGAGCTAATCGCCCTCGGAAATTATATAATGCCCTTCGACAAGCTCAGGGCATTCGCCTCGCTATATTTAGTCTAAGATCATAAGCCAACAAAGAGTTAGAATGGTCGAAGACCATGAGCGAGCGAAGCGAGTCGAATGGTGCCCGAGAGGAGATTCGAACTCCTACAGGATTGCTCCCGCTACCACCTCAAGGTAGTGCGTCTACCAGTTTCGCCACCCGGGCGGAGTGCTTGCAATTAAAATCAAATGCTTGCGTATTATAACAGCTGTAACAAAATTTTTCAAACATATTTATAAACACGCACTTTAGACGTTTATTAACATCTATTTGAACCATTTAGCCGGTAGATGTTAGAATGAAACAGTAAATTTTAAGAGAACACTATGGCAGAAACAAAGAACATACTGGTTTGTGGTGGAGCTGGCTTTATCGGAAGCAATTTTATTAGATATATGCTGCAAAAGCATCCAGATTATAGAATTGTTAACTATGACAAGCTCACTTACGCTGGAAACATTGATAATCTCAAAGATATAGAATCTTTACCAAATTACAAGTTTATACAGGGCGATATCGTAGATGCACATAAAATTGACGAGACAATAAAGAACGAGGGCATTGATTCTATTATCAATTTTGCCGCAGAAACACACGTCGATAGAAGTATACACATTGGCTCTAGAGAATTTGTTATGACAAACGTTCTCGGCGTTCAGACATTACTAGATGCAACTAGAAGATACAATCTGTGGAAAATGATAAACATCTCAACTGATGAAGTTTATGGCACGCTTCAAATCGGAGAGGATAGACTGTTTACCGAGGAAACTCCTTTTGAACCGAACGTTCCATACGCAGCAGCAAAAGCTGGAGGAGATATGCTTTGCAGAGCTTACTTCCATACATTCCAAGTACCTGTAATAGTCAGCCATTGCTCAAATAATTACGGCCCATATCAATTTCCAGAAAAACTTATTCCTTTCTTTGTAACCAAAGCCATGAAAGGGGAGAAACTGACATTGTATGGAGATGGGAAAAATATCAGGGACTGGATTTATGTATTAGACCATGCCAGAGCCATCGAATTGATGTTTGAAAAGGGCCAGCCTGGAGAGGTTTATAATATTGGCGCTGATAATGAACTTAATAACCTGCAAATTGCGGATATCATCTTAAAACAGTTTAATCTTCCAAATGATCATATCGAATTTATAGAAGACAGGCCCGGACACGACAGAAGATATGGTATCGATTTCTCAAAGATAGAGCGAGAACTTGGTTGGAAACCAACATATAGCTTTGAAGAAGCCGTAAAAGAAACCATAGATTGGTACTCTAAAAATCCAGAATGGGTTCATAATGTCTTAGAACGCAACAAACACATTAATGAGTATACCGACCATGAATCTCCAATTCAAAAAGCTTAAAGTAGACAGTAAGCCAGGGAAAAATTCTGTAATGAGCGTTTTAGAACTTCAGAATTATATAGACTTTGATGTTAAAAGAGTTTACTATACGACAAATATTCAAGGCGACACAAGTCAGCACGCGCATCGTATAGAAAAAGAACTATTTGTGATGATCCAAGGCTCATGTATAGCTACTATTGACAAAGGGGACGGCCTGGAAGAGATAAAAATCGAGAGTCCAAGCGATGCAATTTATGTAGGAAATTATATCTGGCACGGATTTAAAGACTTTTCTCCAGGTTCAGTGCTGATGGCCCTATCTTCGACAAATTATAGTCCAGATCGCTCGGATTACATCGAAGACTACTCCAAATATGAAGAAAAGGTGAAAAATTAAGATTGCTTATTTTAGCCAAAAAATTCCCGATTTATCGGGAATTTTTTAGCAATGCCACATTTAGAGCCTTGACGTCAAGTCGTTTTTCTGGTAGAGTTTTACCTTGTACGCCGTTCACGTGCGTACTGTAGGGACTTTAAGTACTTTTAAATTAATTAGGGAGAAAGGAAGAACTTGATTAGATAAATGAAAGGTTCTTTGAATGCCCGTTTGTGTTCCAAAGATAAACTCCTACTATTAGTCGGAGTTATCTCCCTGCTGACCTGGCAATTCGGGGCAGTAGGACGCGCTTTAGCTAGCACAAACGTAACACAAGATAGCCTAACTTTTGAAATCAAACTTCAAAACAACCAAAATTTAGAAGTTCTCCAAGCTAATGCAGTAGAAAACTTGCAGGACGCCGAGGACGCAAAACTTCAAGAGCAACAAACAGAGATAATCAACCAAAAAGTTTCCTTAGTCAGAAACTATTTGGAATCTAAAGGTTCGCCGCTAGCGAACTATACTGAAATCCTGATTGCTCAACCAAATTGGAAAACAATAATAGCCGTATCCAATGCTGAAAGCACTTTAGGTAAGCATTGTTATGTAAATAATTGTAGTGGAATATTCGGTCCTAATGGTCTTAAAACATACGAGACCGTACCAGACTGGATAGTCGACATGCAGAGTCTATTAAGCAGTAGGTATGACGGTTGGACACTTCAACAGATGGACGGAACATACGTCTACCCTAGAAGCAATAGCTGGTATATAGCTACAACCTCTGTTTACAAAGATCTAAATCAAATAGAACAACAGTTCCAATCATAAATAAAAACCTCCGATTTATCGGAGGTTTTTATTTCTTGCTCAATATCGTCAAATCCGATAAAATAAGAGAGCTAATTATAGCTCAAGGGTTTTACAGAATGTTCGAAAGGGGTCCCCAGGGGTCCCCAAAAATCGTTTCGATTTTTGGGGTAGAGGAGTAATATATGCAGGGCGGAGGTATTTGCACCGTAAGGTGCAAAACCGCAGACCGGAATATATTACGACGAGGCCACGTAGCCAAGTGGTAAGGCAGGAGTCTGCAAAACTCTTATGCGGCGGTTCAATTCCGCCCGTGGCCTCCAAACAATTTGCCGATGTGGTGGAATGGTATACACAAGAGACTTAAAATCTCTCGCTCGCAAGGGCTTGTGGGTTCGAGTCCCACCATCGGCACCATTCGACTCGCTTCGCTCGCTCATGGTCTTCGACCAATGAATTAACAGCGAGGCGAATGTCCCGAGCGTAGTCGAGGGGCAGGCAAGCCAGATTATGTCTACGACATTTAAACGCACAATAGAAGATTTTACTTGCGAGCATTGTGGGTCGCATACTAAAGGCAATGGTTATACAAACCATTGCCCTAATTGCTTATGGAGCAAGCACGTCGATGTTAATCCAGGGGATAGGGAATCGGAGTGTAAAGGTTTAATGGAACCGGTTAAAATATATTATAAATCCGGAGAATATATAATTACACACCGCTGCCAAAAATGCGGTTATGAAAAAAATAATAAATCTGATACAGACGACAATTTTCAAATAATATTAGAGTTGGTGAAATTAACAGAATAAATATGAAAATAGCAACTAATTATGTTTAGTGAAGTAGGCGATGACGCCGAATTCATAAACGATCCAAATATCCAATTTAAATTACCTGAGGAGAAAATAGAAATGCACAATGAATATATCGAAGAACTTATATCAATCGAATGGGAAAAGAATACAGACTTAAGAAATAAACTGTATACCGCAGGCGCACAGTTAACATTTAGTGATTTACCAACTTTTGCAACTGCGTTTGAAGCCGATCCTACTAATCTACCAATCTTATGCATAGACGAAGGTTGTGCCGGAGTAGGTACACATATGGCCGGCTCTGGTTGCATGATTGCGGAAGATGAATTAATTACAGAATTAAAAGCAGCTGGGATTACAGAATTTACCACGCATGAAAATTGCGGAGCATGGGGTTTAACTCACCCAGAAATTACTGACCCAAAAGAAAAAGAATCTGCTGTAAAATCTTGGGGTGAGAGCATTGCTAAAAAATTAGGCATCCCACATAGATATATTCCGGAAGAAGAAATGGATCGCCCTGCAGATTTCCATAATGCGTTTTATGCCGTTTATGATTTAACTGGTAAATTTAATTCGAAAGCGGTCGACGGTATGCCGTCTGGTTTTATTACTTCACCTAAATTTTTCTCGTCGGCAAAAGCTGACTTGGAACTAGCTGTAAAGATTGCTACAGGAGATCACGGATTTGGAAAAAGATTTACAACAGAAAATCCTTTTGTTTTGATCGGTATCATTCCAAGCGGAGAAGATGCAGAAATATCCAAAGAACAGATTCAAAAAGATCTTGAAGAAGTTCAACAAAAGTTTGACCAGGGGATAGTCAAAATAGATTTTATAGAAGCTCCTCAGACAGTTCAACAATAGACCAGTACATATTTTTATCAATAAAACCCTTTATATTAAAGTAATATAAAGGGTTTTATTGATATTCGAATCCATAGCAAAAATTCTCGGTGTTGTATATTCACTAGTAACATGATAAAATCAGTTCACTGTCAAAAACATGCAAGGGGGATGAATAGTGCTCAGAACGCTGGTTGACAATTCATCACAGCAGACAAAACTGGAATTGTGGGATGTGCAATCCAAACTCACAAAACCTTTACTCAATAACCCATTGGGAACAATCGCGAGCATTCATGACGCTTGGAGGGTCTTCAACACACCCGACAAGCGCGCAATAAACGCAATTGGTTGTGGAGACGAAGGCATGATATTTGGATGCCGTTCTCACGCGCCAGCGGCTGGGATGCTTAGAGATCAACGGAACCTGGTCAAGCAACTACTATCGGCTGGAATAACAGGAATCGTTACACACGACAACTGTGCCGCCGAACGCATAGCTCGCCAGCGAGGAATAACTCTGGATTGGTGGCTGGATAGCATTCAAACGCTATCCGACGGCAAAATTCAGAGAATCCAGCATATTCAAGCGTCAGACATGGCTCGCCCAGCTGACAAACACATTGCCCCGATGATTCTTGTTAGGGCAATGAGAAGAGTAAGTTTTACTCAATCTCAAAGTCTTCCTCTGGCGTTTAACATCGACGCTAAAACCTGTCCGGAATTCCTACCGGAAGACCTTCTGCTTTACTTGAATATTGCCATGGGGCCGTCCGGATTCGGAGGTTTGTTCACTTCAACAAATCCGTTGGTTATTATGGTGATTGGCCGTAATCCATTCTCGAGAAAAACAGGATTGCGGTATCAAGACCTTCGGCGTACAATCGAGCGACTACTCCTAGCAGACACAAGATTCGCCATGTACCGCAAGGATTATCGCATCGGTCGAATTGTCATTACAGGTTTTGATCCACCTGCCTCGCTTGTGGATCCAGACATGGACACCGCCAACTGAGCTTAATCAAAAGACTCACCCCAGTATACCGGGGTGAGTCTTTTGCGTTGTGTATGGAATAAACCGTTTATTCTACTGTGGTTTCTTCGGTTTTGGCTTCTTCAACCTTAGCTTCTTCTTTGACTTCGACAGGAGCTTCCACAGGCTCTGCCTTGGCCTCAGCTTTAGTTTCAGTCTTTACAGGAGCATCTGTCAAAGCTTTTATAGAAAGCCCTAAGCGGTGCTCTTGTGGCTCAATAGAGATAATCTTGAAATCTCTCTCTTCATTAAGCTTTACGACTTCTTCTGGATTCTTAATCTCAGTATGAGAAAGTTCCAAAACATGTGCCAGACCTTGGATTTGATCATCAAGTTCTACAAATACGCCGAAAGGCATAATTTTTGTGATTTTACCTTTGACGATTTGACCAATCTGGTATTTCTTAACTGAATCCTGCCAAGGATCTTTTTCCAATTGTTTGATAGACAAAGAAATTCTTCCCTTATCTAAACCAATAACAATAGCTTTAACTTCTTGACCAACCCTGACAATATTCTTTGGGTGATCGATACGTTGCCATGCTAATTCGGAAATATGTACCAAACCTTCAAGTTCGCCGAATTTTACGAAGGCACCGAAATCAACAATACCAGAAATTGTACCGATGATTGTATCGCCAATCTTCAATTTGCTAATACGTTCGTGTAATTCCTTCTCGTAAACAGCCTTTTCAGAAACGATCAATTTTTCTTCTTGTTGATCGGCTGTGATAATCTGCACATCAAAGTATTTATTGATGTATTGGTTCAAAGCTGTGAGAATTCTGGTCTTATCTCCATCTTCAACACGAGGATAATGTTCGGTTGCCAATTGGGAAACCGGCAAGAATCCGATTACGTTATTGATTTCAACCATCAAACCACCTTTATTAGCTTCGAGGATTTTGGTATGAACAACTTCTCGACTCTGCATTTTTTCAACCAATGTCTGCCAAACACGTTCTTGGCCAGCTTGGCGGAAGGACAATTCAATGTTTCCTTCACTATTTTCGACTTCTACTACAGAAGCAAAGACTTCGTCACCAGCTTTTAAAGAAGAAAGTGTGGCTTCATCATCGTATAGCTCGCGTCCGCGAACTACACCGATTCCGTAACCTTCTATATCTACATAAACTTCGTTCTTACCAAGGGTAAGAATTTTGCCAGGAACAACGTCTCCGGCTTTTAATACCTTTATTTCTGCTCCGCCTTCCAGCAAATCATTCATGGTTTGCTGAGATCCGGCTGTTTTAGTTTTATCTGCCATATTAAATAAAAAATCCCAAGAAATAACCTGAGATAGATGGTAATCTATTCTATTGGTTAATTCTTAAATGCACGTTACAACTAAGACTTAATATTGTTTTTAATAATTAATGAACGTGCCAAACATTAAGCACTAGGATTATAACTTAATGCATATTCATTGGCAAGTTCCAGTCTTGTACAATGGAACATGGTACCTATCTTTATCTAGGCTTCTAACGGAAGATGGTACCCAAAAAGAGAAGTAAGGGCGTCTACGGGAAGCTTTACAAGGTGCACAAGCCTGCCACACTGACTTTATGACACTCAATATGACAGACTCATGCGTGGTGAGCATAGCTCAAATTAAGGAATTTCTAAAGGTCAACAATGCAATTAATTTTACTTCCACTTCCAGAAAGGAGAAATACAAATGGATGAATGATGTTTTAAACAAATTTGGTTATGTAAGACTTAAAAGCAAAAAGGATAAAGGACTGATTAAAAAATATATCCTTAAAATGACCGGCATATCTCCTCGGCAATTGAAAAGATTGGTTACTAAAAAAAGAATAAGTGGAGTAATTGTTTTGTCATCAAACTGGGGTAAGAAGAACCAATTTCCCACTGTCTATGGCCCAGCGGATATCCTGCTGCTAGCCGAAACCGACAATCTACATCAAAGACTAAATGCCAATGCGACAAAGAATATCTTAAAAGATGAATATGAAAGATATGGAGATGAAAGATTTAAAAGATTAAGTAACATCTCCGTATCTCATATTTACAATCTACGTTTTAAAAAGATCTATACTAGTCACTCAACCACCTTTACTAGCACAAACCCTGTAAGTACACCTATCGGTATACGGAGAAAACCCCAACCCATGGGTATCCCTGGCTTTCTACGAGTAGATACAGTACATCAAGGAGATCGGAAGATTGCTTTGGGTAAGTATGAAAAAGGTGTTTACCACCTAAATCTCGTAGATGAAGTAGTCCAGTGGGAAATGGTCTTCTGTGTAGAAACCATCTCTGAGCTACATTTAAAACCCATATTTGAACAGTTACAACAAATGTTCCCATTTAAGGTAATTAACTTTCACTCAGACAACGGCAGTGAGAATATTAATTACATGGTCGCAGATATTCTAAGCAGATTAATTATTAAACAAACAAAGTCCAGAAGCAGACATTGCAACGACAACGCTTTAGTTGAAAGTAAGAATGGTTCTGTAATCAGAAAGTATATGGGTTACTCACACATACCAAAAACTTACGCTCAAGAAATTAACGAATTTTATCAAAAGTATTTTAACCCATATCTTAATTTTCACAGACCTTGTGGATTTGCAACAACCACGATTGACGGTAAAGGTAAGGAAAAGAAAAAATATGATGTTTATCTCACACCTTATGCAAAACTAAAAACTTTGGATAACTGGACCAAGTACCTTGCTCCAGGACAAACACAAAAAGAACTGGATGATATTAATACCAGTCACAGTCACAACGGTTGGGCAAAGCTAATGCAGCAAGCTAAATCAACACTATTTAGAAATATTAAACTTAAAGAACAGTCAAAAATGGCGGTCAGAAGATAGGTACCATGTCTTGATTAGAAAATACTGTTCCGGATATTTCCCAAAAGACGCATTTTTTGGTAAAATTAGTAGGTAAAAAACCAGAAAAATATTAGAAAAAACTAATTAGACCAGATTAAATTCATGCAAATTTCTTATTTCGGACTTGGATCGTTTAAAATTACCAACAAAAATTATACAGCTGTCGTCAATCCTTTTAGTAAAGAAAGTGGTTTAACTCCTCCAAGAGGTGGGACTGACGTCGTCTTGTTATCAGACGCGACAGATCCTGTGAATTCTTACACGCAAGGCTTGAGTGGTGATCCATTTTTAATAGATACGCCCGGAGAATATGACGTAAAGGATTTTGCCATAGACGCGACACAAATCAGGAATGATGGACGTATAATTACAGCTCATTTGATACAAACTGAAGGTATGACAATTCTTAATCTGGGAAGTATCTCCGAGCTAAAACTCACAGAAGATGAAATTGAAGACTTCGGAGATATCGATATTTTGTTGTTACCGGTAGGTGGTAATGGAGTTATGGACTTTTCTCAAGCGTCCAAAGCAGCAAATCTACTAGAGCCTAAAATTATAATTCCTATGTATTATAAAATCCCTAATCTAAAAATTGATTTTGATAGCTCAGATAAATTTGTTAAGCAATTTGGGGGGAAAGCTGAAAGTATGGATAAGCTAAGTTTAAAGAAGAAAGATTTGTTAGCGGATGAATCAGTAAAAATTATAATACTGGAACCTTTACGATAATAAATGGGCACTCCTATCACAAACGATAATAAAATTGACTCTGGTCAAAAACTAGACAGCTGGCTGGTTAGAGCTAGGCTTTGGCCGCAAAGAAAAAAGTTGAATTTTATCTTTGCCCTTACTGGCGCGATAATATTTGTACTCCTCATAATTTGGTTGATCATAGGAAATTACAAACCAAATGATGGCAATTCCGCACAAAGCACTATAAATGGAATAATTAACAGCATAAAACACCCTTAGTATGAAACCTAATACTCCAGACTTCGAAGATACAATGAACGCGATAGGTAATTTGAAGGATCGCGAAATAGTTCACGAAATGCAAGAAAGCTTTTTGGATTATGCGATGAGCGTAATCGTCGACCGCGCGCTTCCAGATGTTCGTGATGGATTAAAACCTGTACATAGAAGAATTTTATACTCCATGAGCGAGCAGGGTTTGACCCATAACGCCAAATTCAGAAAGTCGGCTTCTGTGGTTGGAGACGTGCTCGCAAAGTATCACCCTCATGGCGATGTTGCCGTATATGATTCCATGGTACACATGGCTCAAGATTTTTCCATGCGCTATCCACTCATAGACGGACAAGGAAACTTCGGGAGCTTGGACGGTGATCCTCCAGCTGCTTATCGTTATACAGAAGCCAGAATGACTTTGTTAGCAGAAGCAATGCTTGAAGATATAGAAAAGGATACTGTCGCTTTTAGAGACAACTTTGATGCCACATCACAAGAGCCTTCGGTACTTCCAACAAGGATACCAACTCTTTTGTTGAATGGCACTCTTGGAATTGCAGTCGGTATGGCAACAGATATTCCACCTCATAACTTAAGTGAAGTTTCTGACGCCATAATCGAATTAATAGACAATCCAAAGGCAACCACAGAAGATATTTTAAAACACATCAAAGGTCCTGATTTCCCTACAGGCGGTATTATTTACGATATTAATGCTATCAGAAGCGCCTATTCTACAGGTAAGGGGAGTATTGCTATTCGAGCTCGTACAGAAATCGTTGAGACAAAAAGCGGAATGTTCCAGATTATCGTCACCGAGATTCCTTACAGAGTGAACAAGGCTACCTTACTGCAAAAGTTCGCGGATTTGGTCAGAGATAAAAAAGTTGACGGCATTAAAGATATCAGAGATGAATCAGATAAGAATGTTCGTATCGTCATAGACTTGAAAAAGGAAGCTCTTCCAAACAAAGTCCTTAACCAGCTCTTTAGTTATTCCCAACTTCAAGAGACTTTTCATTTGAATATGCTTGCATTAGTAGATGGCATAGAGCCAATGATGCTCGACATTACAACAATCTTGGAGAATTATGTAAAGCATCGTCAAATTGTTGTCCGTCGTCGCACAGAATTTGAGTTGAAGAAGGCTAAAGATAGAGCTCATATTTTGGAAGGCTTGAAGATAGCCCTGGACCATATCGACGAAGTCATCGCGGTAATTAAAAAGTCTCCAACAAAAGAAGATGCTTTTTATAACCTTATTAAAAAATTCGGTTTGAGCGAACTCCAAACCAGAGCTATTTTGGATATGCGCTTGCAGACCTTAGCCGGTTTAGAGCGCAAGAAAATCGAAGAAGAATTAGAAGAAAAACGAAAGTTAATTGCTGAATTGGAAAGCATTTTGGCTTCCGCTAAAAAAATATTAGGAATAGTTAAAGCAGAAACTTTAGAAATCAAAGAAAAATTCGGAGATGAGCGCCGCACACAGGTCATTCCAAACGCGATAGGCGAGTTCAAAGCCGAAGATCTTATTCCTGAAGAAAAAGTTATTATCACTATTACGAGAACTGGATATGTTAAGCGTCTTACTCCAGATACATATCGCTTACAGAATCGTGGCGGCAAGGGCGTCATCGGAATGAGTACAAAAGACGAAGACGAAGTCGATCAGGTTATTAGCGCTAATTCACATGATGATATCCTCTTCTTTACCAACAAAGGACGAGTCTTCCAAACTAAAGTTTATGAGCTGCCAGAAAGCTCACGCACAACCAAAGGCCAAGCGTTGGTTAACTTTTTGGAATTAAAAGAAGGTGAATATTCTACTACCGTATTTACACAGCAGAAAGATAACCCTTCCAAGTTCTTGGTGATGGCTACAAAAAAGGGCTTGATAAAGAAAGTCAGCAACGAAGAATTTTCTAAAGTTCGCCGATCCGGAATGATTGCTTTGAACTTAAAAGATGACGACGAACTGAAATGGGTAAAACCAACATCTGGTAAAGACCAAATAATCCTTTCTACAGAACTTGGACAATCAATCAGATTCCAAGAGGATGATGTCAGACCAATGGGCAGATTAGCCGCTGGAGTAAGAGGTATAAAACTGAAAGGCAAAGATTTATTGATGAGTATGGATATGATCAATAAAGAAAAGAACGCCAAAGAACTGCAAGTCCTGATTATTACCGAGCATGGTCTTGGTAAAAAAACCAATCTGGAAGAATACAAGGTGCAAGGCAGGGGAGGCTCTGGTATAAAAACTCTCAAAGTCACAGAAAAAACCGGAAAGATAGTATCCATGCATATAATCAATAAAGAAGAAGAAGCTGATTTAGTTATAATCTCCCGTGAAGGACAGACAATACGCACAAAAATCAGTGCAATCTCCACTCTTGGACGCGACACACAAGGAGTTAGAATAATGAAGTTGACTGACAACGACAAAGTCGCTTCTAGCACTGTACTTAATCCAGAGGTTATTAAGTAAAGCTATGTCTAAAAAGTACGAAATCAAAGCTATAATCTTTGATTTTGGGAACGTATTAGTAATAGATGGCCAAAAAGCATTTGAAAAGATGTTTAAACTTGATGAATTGCCTAAGTGGAAAAGAAATAGGTATGAAGCAGCCACGCACGTAACGGAGAGGGGTAAAAAACCTATCGGATATATGCTTACCGCCATCAAAGAATCTTTCGACTTGGATCTTACGACTCAGGAGATTAAAGAATTACTGTTTTGCAGCGAGCCGGTTCAACCGATGCTTGATTTATTGCATGAGCTACGTGAACAGTCAGGACTTAAGGTTGCCATACTTACGAATAATCAAAAGGGTGGACCAGAAGAGTTCATAAAAAAGTTAAATATAGATATTAAAGGCGTTAAAATATTTAATTCTGTTTTCATCGGTTCAAGAAAACCACAGAAAGCTCCATATCTATTTGCCTTGAAGGAACTAGGCGCGAAACCGGAAGAAACAATCTTTATTGATGATAAAAAGATTAATGTCGAAGCGGCAAATAAGATAGGTATAAAAGGTATAGTATTCGATGGGAATATGCGCAAGCTTTTATCAGAATTGAAAAAGTTCGGCATTCAGGTTAGAATATAACGTATGTAAAAGGTAAGTGCTTGAAGGGGCCCCCAGAAATTGTCCGACAATTTCTGGGGAAAAGCGGGAACGCCGCAAAGTTAGAGTTGGTGTTGAAGGGGACCCCGAAAATCGTTTCGATTTTTGGGGAGGAGGAGTACCGCATGGAAGGCGCAGAGCTTTTACCGCCATGCGGTAAAACTCGGAGTCTGCAATGCGGTACGACGAGGGCATGTAGCTCAGTTGGTAGAGCGGTTGTCTTATACACAATTGGTCGTAGGTTCGAGTCCTACCATGCCCACCATAATTGGTTATATAATCGGTTATTTAGAGCTTATAAAAAAGCTTGACAAGAATGCCTCAGGTTGCTATATTGGCAATACGAATTAAATAAACATAAGTCTTACAAATAAAGACATATGAGAGTAAACAAAACATATTTAAATAAAGGCGGCGGCAAGTAAAACCACACAATCTTAGTGTGTTTTGAGCCGGCCGCGAAAGCGGTTTTTTATTTGCTCTAATTACTTCTGGTTATACAGAGATCTCCACATCAAATCCACAGAAACAGGGCTGACAAGTTCAAAATAATAGTTTAATATAAACAAGCGCACATTTTTAAAAGCATATCGATTGTGAACACACATTTACTGCCCAGGTCAGTATTTACTCGGGCCGAAAAGGGGCAGTAGTTGTGTGAGCATAATTAGCTCACAGATAGTACTTTAATAATTGAATAGTGGTATCCATAATATTTATTTGATCAACCTAAAATATTATGGAATGTAAATTCAAAGAAGAACAAAGTCCAAAAGTAGAACCGCATGTATAAATACGATTGGTAATCAGCATTACATTTATTTGTAACCGCGGATTGCTAGTCAATTACGAAAGATTGAAACAGTTAAGGGTATGTGGTGGATGCCTTGGCAATATTAGCCGATGAAGGACGCGACAGCCTGCGATAAGCTTCGGGGAGATGGCAGTAATCTGTGATCCGAAGATTTCCGAATGGGGAAACCTATCTCGATGATGTCGAGATGCCTATATACAGAGGTGTATATATGAGCGGGAACCGTGTGAAGTGAAACATCTCAGTAACACGAGGAAAAGAAATCAATGCCGACGCAAGTTGGCAAGAGATTCCCTTAGTAGTGGCGAGCGAACGGGGAAATGTAAAGATATTTATATGATTCTGTCGGATGCTTCCGGCATAGTCATCTAAATATTCTTTCTGGCTAAACCTATTTTGTGTTTGATTGCAGCAATGTAAACATTAAAGCTTACTGGCCTTGCAAAGTAGGTGTTATAAGAAGGGTTGTGTGCTTCAGTAAAAGCACGGGAAATGGAACATGTTGTCTAACAGAATATGCCTGGAACGGCAAACCAAAGAGGGTGATAGTCCCGTATCGTGAAAGATCATGTTTATTTCTTAATTTTTTCTTAAGTACAACCAGACACGAGAAATCTGGTTGGAAGTCGGGTCGACTACGATCCAAGCCTAAATACTAATATTGACCGATAGTGAACAAGTACCGTGAGGGAAAGGTGAAAAGCACCCCGGAAGGGGGATGAAATAGTACCTGAAACCGCATACTTACAAAGAGTGGGAGCCTTAAGGTTCCGAGCAATCGGAATCCGGGTGACCGCGTGCCTATTGAAGAATGATCCAACGAGTTGCTTGTACGTTGCTTACTTAATGGCTATCAAGCCAGAAGGTGTAGTGAAAGCGAGGATTAACAGTCCGCATTAAGATATTGAATGAAGCAGTACTTCGGTATTGCTTCAAAACAATTTCTTAAAGGTGGCGTGCAGCAGACCCGAAACCCAGTGAGCTATTCATGGTCAGGATGAACGTTATGTAAAAGTAACGGGAGGTCCGAACCCACTAATGTCGCAAAATTAGGGGATGAACTGTGAATAGGGGAGAAATTCCAATCGAACTGGGTGATAGCTGGTTCTCCTCGAAATAGCTTTAGGGCTAGCGTCAGATGTTTCCTTGAGAGGTAGAGCACTGAATCGACAGTGGTGGAGCAATCTATCACCTCGAACCAAACTCCGAATTCTCAAGATCAAGAATCTGGCAGTCAGTCCGTGAGGTCTAAGCTTCACGTGACAAATGGAAAAGAATCCACACCATCGTCTAAGGTCCCCAAATTCTATCTAAGTGTTAAGGATGTGGAGATACTCATACAACCAGGAGGTTGGCTTAGAAGCAGCCATCCTTTAAAGAAAGCGTAACAGCTCACTGGTCAAGTGTATCCGCGCCGATAATGTATTGGGACTAAGATAGGTACCGAAGACATGGGTTAATTCATCTTAATTGATGAGTTAGCGGTAGAGGAGCGTTCTGTGCGCACTGAAGGAGTACTCGTAAGAGACTCTGGAGTTCACAGAAGTGAGAATGTTGGAATAAGTAATAAATATACATGTGAGAATCATGTTCACCGAATATCCAAGGGTTCCTGGGGAAGGATCGTCCTCCCAGGGTTAGTCGATCCTAAGAGTAGGCCTCAAGAGGTCTACCCGATGGAAAATACGGTTGATATTCCGTAACCATCATATAATTATCTAAGGACCGACACATCGTGGTAGTTTTAGCGTAATCTTGACTATTTGCGTAGTCTATTCCGTAGGGTGGAATTCCAGGCAAATCCGGAGTTCCTATGTGCCATGTTTCTACCTCGCAAGAGATGAGATATGTGCGCTGTAAACCTGAAGAATCGAATAGAGCCCGCAAGGGCGATTAGAATGAACCATGGTGTCAAGAAAAAGTTCGTAGTCATGTTATATGATGATCGTACCGTAAACCGACACAGGTGGATGGGGAGAGAATCCCAAGGTGTACGGGACAATGTTCGTTCAGGAACTCGGCAAAAAAGCGGCCGTACCTTCGGTATATGGCCTGACCTTACCAGCAATGGTAAGGCCCGCAGCGAAAGACCTCTCCCGACTGTTTACCAAAAACACAGGTCCGTGCTAAAGCGCAAGCTGATGTATACGGGCTGATGCCTGGCCAGTGTCAGAAGGTTAAGAGACTTGGGGCAACCTCGGTCTTCAAGCCCTGATGAACGCCGGCAGTAACTATAACTGTCCTATGGTGGAAGGAATTTACTTCACTTCTATAAGTGAAGATTTGACTGCCATAGTAAAATTTGGCTAAATGCTGGAATACCTGAGTATCTCATATTACTCCGCAACAAAAATTAATTTATTTTTAATTGTATTGTTGTACAATTAAATAAATCTATTATTGATGTGAGTGAAAATATATGAGTGCAGACAATCAGCAGGAAAGACTAATTGGGTGGATCTTAGGTTTCGTTGATGGTGAGGGGTGTTTCTCAATTAATTTTGTGAGACAACCAAATCGTCAAGAAAAATACAGAGTTCGAAAAGGATATCAAACAGGATATCAAGTATCTCATGAATTCGCGGTAACGCAAGGAGCACGAAGTGTTTCTTGTCTCGAAATACTACAATCATTTTTCAAAGTTGGTCACATCTACATTAATCGTAGACACGACAACCACAAAGAAGATTTGTATCGTTTCATAGTTTCCCGCAGAGAAGACTTGCTGAATGTAATAATTCCTTTCTTCGAACAGAATTCACTTCTCACAGCGAAGCAAAATGATTTTAAACTTTTTGTTGAATGTATAAAACTTATGCAAATGAGTAAACACAAAACAACAGAAGGATTAATTGAAATAGCTCAATATTGTGAGCAGATGAATCATAAGAAATCAAGATCAGATTTAATTAGAATCCTCAGAGACTACACGCCAGACTCTAATCATTCTATGATAAGAGAAGATATAGTCCGTTCTGTATAGCGATATACAGAGAGTAACAGAAATGATTACTCCTTAATGTTTCTATTGAAACGTTCTGTAACAGTGAAAAGCGAAATTCCTTGTCGCGTAAGTTGCGACCCGCACGAATGGCATAACGAGTAGAGGACTGTCTTGACGAACAACCCGATGAATTTACAGTGACGGTAAAGATGCCGTCTACCCGCAACAAGACGGAAAGACCCTATGAAGCTTTACTATAGCGTGTCATTGAAACAAGAATTAAACTGCTTAGCATAGGTGGGAGACTTTGAAGCATCGCTCTGGCGACTGCTGAGTCGAAATGTGAAATACCACCCTGTTTGATTTTTGTTTCTAACTGTACCTTAACCTAGTACAGGACAGTGGCTCGTGGGTAGTTTAACTGGGGCGGTTGCCTCCTAAATGGTAACGGAGGCGTTTATTAAGGTAGGCTAGACGCGGATGGAAATCGCGTTGATAGTGCAAACGCATAAGCCTGCTTGACTGCAAGGCCAGCGAGCCGCGCAGGTACGAAAGTAGAAGTTAGTGATCCGATGCGTTAGAGTGGAATACGCAAAGCCCAACGGATAAAAGTTACTCTAGGGATAACAGGCTGATCCGGTCCAAGAGTCCACATCGACGACCGGGTTTGGCACCTCGATGTCGGCTCATCACGTCCTGGGGGTGGAGAAGCTCCCAAGGGTTAGGCTGTTCGCCTATTAAAGTGATACGCGAGCTGGGTTCAAAACGTCGTGAGACAGTTTGGTCCTTATCTGTTGTGGGTGTACGAAATTTGAGTGGGCACATCTCTAGTACGAGAGGACCGAGATGTATGGACCTCTGGTGTACCCGTTGTCCCGTCAGGGGCATCGCGGGGTAGCTAGGTCCAGTTCAGATAAACGCTGAAGGCATATAAGCGTGAAGCTGTCCACAAAACTAGATTTCGTTGGTTCGTTTACGAACCGTAAGATTCGCAGAAGACTACTGCGTATTTTAATCGAAGATTTTACAAAGTGAAGTAGCAATACGGATCGGAGTGAAGTTGGAGATTTTATAGGTTGCAGGTGTACGCACAGTAATGTGTTCAGCCGAGCAATACTAATCAATCAAAAGTTTTAATCTTTTTTCTTGACTAGCAATCCGTGTTTACAAGCGGTTTACTATTAGGAACTTGTCTTTTTTACCACTATTCAAATATTACGAGAGATGGCTTAAGTGCCCTCTCGATTAGACCCATCACGTGGATTGGCCTGGTCGAGGTGGCATTTACGACGCGGTCCGACCTGATCCCTTCCCGAACTCAGAAGTCAAACGCGCTCGTGCCGATGATAGCTCGGCTTATGCCGGTGCAAAAGTAGGTAGCCGCCGCCTTATGTTAGGACCATCCCAAAAGGATGGTCTTTTCGTTAATATATATGGTGATATATTCCATATCAGTATTGAATATATCCATAATAAATGTTAAAATCAATTAGCCTATGGAAGGGTCGCATAGTGGTCGAGTGCACACGCTTGGAAAGCGTGCAAGGTGTCAAAGCCTTCAGGAGTTCGAATCTCCTCCCTTCCGCCAGAGCTCCATTACTTGTCGCCATAGGCGACGATTTATAGAGCGATGTCCCGACGAACAAAGTGATGTCGGGGCAGGCTTCGTTCCACTTCGTGTGGAACTACGCCCAGGCAAACCAGTTTCCGCCAGAGCTTCCTATTAATGATTAATAGAGTATTGTGGCGGAAACTGTCTCGGCGCAGTCTCGGCGGAACGAAGTGAAGCCGGACGAAGCCGGACCTGTCCCAGTATAACCCCAATATATTGGAGTAAAAGCGGACAACTATTTAATAAAACTTATGGCTACCAACCCGGCAATCGCAGAAATCAAAGAAAGACTAAACATCGTTGATGTTATTTCTTCATATCTGCAGTTAAAGAAAGCTGGCACAAATTACAAAGCGAATTGTCCTTTCCATCACGAAAAATCTGCATCCTTCGTAGTTTCTCCGACAAGACAAATGTGGCATTGCTTCGGTTGCGGAGAAGGAGGGGATCTAATAACGTTCGTGATGAAGTATGAGAACTTGGAATTTAAAGAGACTCTGCAGATACTCGCAGATCGCGCGGGAGTAAAACTCCCTACATATTCACTGCAAAACACAGAAGAAGAGCAAAAGACCGAACGGCTGTATAGAGCGAATGAGCTTGCAGCGGTTTTTTATAATGAGACGTTTAAGCGTAGTGGTCTCGCGGAAGAAGCTCGTATATACGCCAGAAAACGCGGATTAAAAATCGAAACGATTGACCAGTGGCTTATAGGTTTTGCTCCATCTGGTGTAAACAATCGGAACACTTTAGAAACTATTTTAAAGAAAAAAGGGTATAGCAAAGAGGAACTTATATCAGCAGGGTTGGTGTCAATATCAGACAGGGGTAGTTATGACAGATTTTTCGGAAGACTGACTTTCCCTATATGGAACACATCCGGCAGGATATGCGGATTTACCGCTCGCGTACTACAAAGCGACTCAAAAGCCGCAAAGTATGTGAACAGTCCAGAGACACCTATATACCATAAAAGCAGAATAATCTTTGGTTTATACCAGGCGAAACAAGAAATAAGAAAGAAAAACGAGCTTGTAGTTGTAGAAGGTAATATGGACGTGATTTCCTGTCACCAAGCCGGATTCAAAAACGTTATAGGCAGTTCCGGCACAGCCTTTACTTCCGAGCAGTTGAGTATAATTTCCAGATACACAAAGAATTTAAAGTTTGCTTTTGACTCTGACCAAGCAGGAGCCTTAGCAGCCAAGAGAGCTTTGGATCTAGCCCTAGAAATAGGAATGAATGTTTCGATAATCAAGATAGAGGGTGCAAAAGACCCTGATGAATTAATACAAAAAGACCCTGCGCTGTTTGAAAAAGCTATATCAGAAGCTCCTCCATTTTTAGATTATTTTTTTGAACAAACATTCAAAGATGATGAGAGGTCTATAAGTCAAAAAAAGGCAGCAGCTGATTTGCTTATACCTTTAATAAACAAGCTTACTGACCCCATAGAGATATCTCATTACACAAAAAAGTTAGCTTTTGAACTTAATACTTCCGAAAAATCCATTTACGATAGTATCCTTAAAGAAAAAAGCGATAAATTAAAAAGTAACAAGACGTTCGGACAAATCAAAAGCATAGCCCTCTCACACACGTCAAAAGGTAACACTTTGAATCGCACAAAATCACTGGAAGATCGTATAATTGGATATTCGTTGTTCAACAAAGATAGCAATATTTATCGAGATACCACATTGTCTGCTATTAGCGAAGAAGATTTTTCGGATAACGATCTAAAAGAGATATTCCAGACCATAAAACGCAGTGAAGATAAGAGTCTGGAAGCACTAGTCAAAAATATTACGCGAGAAGAACTTGTAGAATTGGCTAAAATGGCTTTATTTGTGATAGAATCTGAGTACGAAATGGGCACACAAGCGGACTTCGCAAAAGAACAGACGCAAGTCCTAAAAGAGTTTAAACTCAACAGTGCCAAATCAAAAATGGAATCTTTAATTATAGAGATATCCAAAGCGAGTAAAGAGAAAAATTCCGCTAGATTAATTGAGCTTAATCAATTATTTATGGAGCTATCTAAAGTCATTAAAGAAAACGAATTATAAAACATGATGAAAAAGAAGAAGGTTGTTAAAAAAATTAAGACAAAGGCTCCTATAAAACCTACAAAGAATAAGCTTAAAAAAGTAAAGAAGGTAGTCGCAAAAGTCAGCAAGGCTAAGGTAAAAAAAGCAGCGACTAAAGTTCCTAAAAAAAATAAAGTCAGTACGCCAAAGCATAAAGTATCGGCACCATCGTCAATAATTCAAAGCGAACACGCTCAAAAAGCTTTAACTTATTTGTTACAAAAAGGTTCAGAACGCGGATTCGTCACAGAAGCCGAAATTTTGCATGGATTCCCAAGTATAGAAAATGATATAAGCGGACTTGAGAATATAATGGATGAGTTGGATAAGCGGGGCATAGAAGTTGTAGATCAAGAAGTCGCTAATGTTTGGCAACAAAATGTACCAGCTCCAGAAGAACCAGTAAAGACTGGTAAGAAAAAGCGCGAAGAAAAAGTAGATACTTATGATTTGGGCGACATCTATGATGACTCTATTCAGATGTATCTACGTGAAATCGGCAAAGTTCCATTACTTACTGGTAATGAAGAAATTGATTTAGCCAAAAGAATTACAAAAGGTGATGTTTCCGCAAGAAAAAAACTCACAGAGGCGAACTTAAGACTTGTAGTCTCTATAGCCAAAAAGTACATGGGTCGCAATTTAGGCTTATTAGATTTGATTCAAGAAGGGAACCTTGGACTCTTTAGAGCTGTCGATAAATTCGATTGGCGCAAAGGATATAAGTTCTCAACCTACGCCACTTGGTGGATCAGACAGGCAATCACTAGAGCTTTAGCTGACCAATCCAGAACAATCCGTATTCCTGTACATATGGTTGAAACTTTGAACAAGTATGCTCAGGCAGAAAGACAGCTGGTTCAAGATTTGGGTAGAGAACCATTACCAGAAGAAATTGCCGCAGAGATGGGAATAGAAGTAGAAAAAGTCTATCATCTTAAAAAGATTTCTCAAGAAACGGTATCCATAGACGCATCGGTT
>Ga0302274_10000347_pt1 | contig 48491 bp, 44 predicted proteins | sample III_Bog_N2_1_FD_198755 | JGI IMG/M metagenome (GOLD analysis project Ga0302274, IMG submission 198755) | Peat permafrost microbial communities from Stordalen Mire near Abisko, Sweden - III_Bog_N2_1 | ecosystem: Environmental > Terrestrial > Soil > Wetlands > Peat | place: Sweden: Abisko...
CATCACGTCACTCTGGATGTCCCAGTCCTTTTCCGTGGTCTCCAGGAGCGGCTTGGAAATAGAGAGGCCGGCGTTGTTCACGAGAATGTCCACACCACCAAAGGCGAGCACTGCTTCGTCCACCGCGGCCGAAATCGCGTCCTTCTTTGACACGTCAATCGCGACACCGAGCGCGATGTCCGCAGAGCCGATTTCTTTAGCTAAATCTGTCGCGGACTGCGGATCAAGGTCCGCCACCACCACGTGGGCACCCTCCGCCGCGAGACGACGAGCGGTGGCTGCGCCAATGCCCGAACCACCACCGGTGACGAAAGCAATCTTGGAAGCGAGCGGCTTTGCCTTGGGCATACGCAGCAACTTTTCTTCTTCGAGTTGCCAGTACTCAATGTTGAATTTTTCCGACTCTTCAATTGGCGCGTACTGCGAAATAGCTTCGGCACCGGTCATCACGTTGATGGCGTTAATGAAGAACTCACCAGCGACGCGCGCAGTTTGAGCGTCCTTACCAAACGAGAACATGCCCACACCCGGAACAAGCACAATGGCTGGATCGGCGCCACGCATGGCGGGCGACGAAGGCGTTGCAAAGCGACGGTAGTACTCGCTGTAAGCCACCCGGTAGTCCTGGTGCAGTTCCTTTAGACGGGCAATCATGTCTTCGACGGACGCCGACGACGCGAGATCGAGCACCATTGGGCGAACCTTGGTGCGTAAGAAGTGATCCGGACAGGAACTTCCTCGACTCGCTAACTCGGCGTGACGCTCGCTCTCCAAGAACGTCAGAACAACGTCAGCGTCGCTGAAGTGACCAACTTGCAGTCGATCGGTCGACGCCATTCCCCGAATTGATGGAAAGAGCGCGATGGCCTTTTTTCGACGATCTTCCTCGGACAATCGAGAAAACTTGGCCACTTTCTTGCCCAGTGGATCCTTCTTGCCGTTCGCCTCAATGTACTCGGCCGCTTGGCGAATAATTTGTAGCGCGTTCTTTTCGCACTCGTCACTTGTTTCACCCCATGCGGTAATTCCGTGTCCACCCAAGATGACACCAATGGCCTGAGGGTTGTTGTCCTTAATGGCCGCAATGTCGAGACCAAGTTGGAAACCTGGTCGACGCCACGGCACCCACGCCACGGTGTCGCCAAAAATCTTCTGCGTTAGAGCTTCGCCGTCGACGGACGTCGCGAGTGCAATACCCGAGTCCGGGTGCAAGTGGTCAACGTGTGCGCATGTCACCAAGCCGTGCATGGCGGTGTCAATCGATGGAGCGGCCCCGCCTTTTCCGAACAAACAGAAATCAAATGCCGCGACCATCTCGTCTTCGTGCTCGGGACCGCGGTACACCTTGGTCAGCGCCCGCATGGCGTCAAGACGAAGAGCGGCGAGACCACCAAAGGTCAACGTGCCGAGGTCACCGCCCGAACCTTTGACCCACATGACTTCGACGTCGTCGCCGCTCGCGGGATCGCGCAGCGAGGCTTTCGCCGATGCGTTACCGCCGGCGTAATTGGTGTTTCGAGGATCGGCGCCCAAACGATGCGCACGCTCTAGTAACTCGCTCACGGCGGTGGGGACTTCGTACGTGAACTCAGGCATTGTTAGGCTCCCCAACCGGCTTGGGTGCCACCAACGCGCTCGGACTCAATCTTCTGCTGATAACCCGAACGCTGGTAGGCCTTGATGGGGTCGGGGTCGAGTCCCATGTCCGTTCGCAGTTCGGCGAGCAATGGTCGAACGTCCGTTGAGAAGGCATCTTGGAACATTTCGTGTGCTCCCAGCACGTCACCTTCTAATTGACGCTTCGTGAGTTCTTCGCGGTCGACGAGCAGCGCCTTCGCGGTGGCTTCTTGCACGTTCAGCACCGAGCGGATTTCCGCTTGGATCTTCGGCTCGATGTTGTGGCACTGATCGAGCATGAACGCCACACCCGCGTCGGGCGTGACGGCACCCGCGTCAACAATCTCGAACATTATGCGGAACAATTGATACGGGTCAGCGGCGCCCACCATCAAGTCGTCGTCACCGTAGAAACGCGAGTTGAAGTGGAAGCCACCAAGGCGCTTCGCGCGAAGCAGTCCCGCTACTAAGAACTCAATGTTCGTCGCGACCGCGTGGTGACCAGTGTCGACCAGCACGCGGGCCTTTTCGCCGAGAGCCAAACACTGCAACAGTGATGTTCCCCAGTCCGGTACGTCCATTGTGTAGAACGACGGCTCGTAGAGCTTGTATTCGAGCAACATCTCCACTCCCTCGCCCATTGCCGCGTACGTCTCCGCCAACGCTTCGTGCAGACGGTCTTGGCGAGCGTGAATGTTGTCTTGTCCTGGGTAGTTCGTACCGTCAGCGAACCAGAGGCTTATTGCGAACGAATCCGTCTCGTGGGCAATCTGCACACACTCCAAGAGGTGGTCGATGGCCTTTCGACGAACCTTCGGGTCAGGGTTGCAGACGCTGCCGAGTCGGTAGTCGTCTTCTTGGAAGACGTTCGGGTTAATGGCACCGATCTTGATGCCCAAGTCCGTGGCGTGCTTCGCGAGCTTCGCGTAGTCGTCGACCTTGTCCCAGGGAATGTGCATGGCGACCGAAGGAGCAACGCCGGTGTAGCGGTGTACCTGGGCCGCATCTTCCAACTTCTCGAACGGGTCGCGCGCGACGCCTTGTTGCGCGAAGACTTTAAATCTGGTGCCGGAGTTTCCGTAGGCCCACGACGGGGTCTCAATCCACTGACGCTTCAAGATGTCCTTAATTTCAGTTTTGTTTGTCATCGCACTTCTCGCTCTCTACTACGGGGACTCGCGGCACTTCCACGACGTCCAATTGCCAATCAATCGAGGTGAAACACTTCTTCCAAGGGCGCCATGGCGCCATCGGGAGCGCCACCGTCGAGTCCCACAAAAAACTTCGCCATCGACGCTTGCCACTTCTCGTTAATGGCGGTCTCACCCATTCGTCGTACCGAGGTTTCAAAATCATCGCACTCGAGGTAGCCCGTGAGAAGGCCGTCGGAGCCAAGGAACAAAGAGTAATTCCTCCAGCCAGTTTCCGAAAGAGCACTCAACATCTCGGGCCACACGTTGGCGTGACGCTCTTTGTATTCGTCCGCCAAATCCGGATTAATCCGGAGCTGGAAACAAACCCTTTGCGTCATGTGGCCCCTCGCACCCTTCTTCGTCGTACCTGTGATCTCACCCGTGAGAATCCATCACGAGCGTTCGGTACTAAAACGCTAATGAGTAAAAGGACACCGGTGACAATTGTTTGTGCCTGGGCCGAGACATTGGCGTCCGTCAGCGACGCCTGCAGACTGCCAAAAATACAAACCGCCAGAAATACGCCAAAAATGGTGCCACGACCACCGAAGATGGAAACACCGCCGAAGAGGGCAATCGCCACGACGTTCAGTTCCAGACCAGTACCCGTGTCGGACGCCGAACTGGCTTGTTGGAATGTGTACAAAATGCCGGCGAAGGCACAAATGAAGCCAGAAAGCACGTAGAGCAGGAACTTAATGCGCTTCACTCGGACACCAGAGAAAAAGGCCGTTTCCTGTTGTAAGCCAATAGCGAAGAGCGACCGCCCAAAGGGCGTCATATGCAACACCACACCAAAGATGATCGCCATAACCACGAAAATGGCAAAGTCGTAAGCAATGTGGGTGCCACCAATGGGCAGACTGAGATTCGTGGTCCACGACGGAAAACCAGTGGCCGTATTCGTACTGAGCACGATGAGGGCAATTCCACGGTAGAGCGTCAGCGTACCAATCGTGACCGCAATAGAGGGTAGGCCGAGCCTCGTAATGAGAAAACCATTAAGAGCACCGCCGACAATGCCGACGACCAAACAAATGGCCATCGCAGCCCAAATGCTCCATCCGTGCATGAAGAGGTAGCCAAGAATGCTCGCGGACAGTCCGAGCATGGAGGCAACCGATAAGTCAATCTCACCCGTGATGATGATGAACGTCATCGGCAAGGCCATGATTGCTATTTCGCCAAAGTTCAAACCGGCAAAGAAGAACGTCTGGATGCTCATGAAGTAGGGCGACGTCGACGCACCATAGAACAGACTGGCGACGAACAGGATGACAAGTCCGCCTTCCCAGCGAACCAGTCCTCGCAGTCGGTCTTCAATATTTCGAGGTTCGGCCTCGGGAAGCTTCAACAACTCGCGGTCTTCAACCGTTGTCACGTTGAGCTCCCTCCACGCGAAGTACACGGTCGGTACGCAGCACCACGAAACGATCGAATGCAATGGCGGCGAGCAACATCGCGCCGGCAATGGCTTGGTGCCAGAACTGTGCAATATTCGCTGTATCGAGTGCCCCGTTAATTGTGTTCAGTAAAAGAGCACCAAGCGCGGCTCCAAGAACAGTTCCACTACCACCAAAAATTGCTACGCCTCCAACAACAACGGCCGCGACCACGTTCAGTTCGTAGCCGGTTCCAGCCACTGACGACACGGTTGCAAGCTGTGCGAGGTAGAGAGCTCCACCAAGTCCCGCCAGCGCACCACTTATAGCGAACGCACTAAAGATGCGACGTTGTACTGGAATACCAGCCAACACCGCCGCGTCGGGGTTGGAACCAATGGCGTACAGATCACGGGCTGCTCGAAACGAACGCATGGCATAACCAACAATGGCTACGGCAACCACAGCGACGATGAACAGGATTGGTATACCCAGCACGTTGTTAGAGCCAAAGTTCACAAAGGACTGAGGGATACTGCTCGGGTCAATTTGGTGGCCATTAACAACGATTGCGTCGACACCTCGAACTATATAAAGCATGCCGAGAGTTACTACCAGGCTCGGTACCCGCGCGTAGGCCACGATGACACCGTTCACCATGCCACAGACCAGACCAACACCGAGTCCGGCGAGCAGCGCAAGCGGGACCGCGAGATGTGGGTTGTGCTCAAAAAGAACACCATCAAGGTACGCCGAAAGTCCAAGTACGGAACCAACGGATAGGTCCACGTTGCGCGTAATAATGACCAACGTTTCACCCACGGCCAACAAGATGATGATTGCTGGACCAGACAGCAGTTGCTGCACATTCGCGGCGCTCGCGATTTGGGAGTTCTTTAGATACGTTGCGCCAAAGACGAGTGCAATAGCCACGACAATCGCGAGTTCCCGAAACCGCAGCACTCGAGAAAGAATTGGCGAACCCGTTGGTTTCGAGGGCAACGTCGTGGCAACTTCGTCATCGATAATGCTCATGCAGCACTCTTCTTGAGTTGTCCGGTCGCGGCGCGCATGATATTGGCTTCGTCGGCTTCGCCTCTAGAAAACTCCGCCGCGAGACGCCCTTCGTGCAGCACCAATATACGATCTGCCATACCAAGCACCTCGGGAAGTTCCGACGAAATCATGAGAACTGCAACACCTTGCGCTACCAATTCGGAAAGCAGGCGGTGTACTTCAGCTTTCGTACCAATGTCGATGCCGCGCGTGGGCTCGTCGATAATTAAGAGACGGGGCTTTCGCGCCAACCACTTACCGAGCACAACCTTTTGTTGGTTGCCGCCCGACAATGTCGATGCGTTATTGGAAAGCCGTCCAAATTTGAGTTGCAAACGTGCGGCCCACTCGCTCGCGAGACTGCGTTCGGATGCTTTACGAATGAGACCGAAATGGCTCAGCGACCCAACGGAAGCGAGAGCCATGTTGCGATCAATAGCCATATCCATCACGAGGCCTTGTTGACGACGGTCCTCTGGGACAAAACCAATGCCTGCGGCCATCGCCGCGAGTGGTGAACCGTGCGCCAATTTCTTGCCGCCGACTTTGACCGTACCGGCGTCCACTTTGTCAATACCAAAGATTCCTCGGGCGACTTCTGTACGACCGGCACCCACGAGTCCGGCCAGCGCCACAATTTCACCGGCACGAACGTTAAACGTCACGTCAGTGAAAACGCCTTCGCGAGTGAGGTGTTCTACTTCAAGAACATTCTCACCGGGCACGGTGGTGTTTTCTGCGTACATTGAAGAAACGTCGCGACCAACCATCGACCGAATGATTGTGTCAATGTCCGTGTCCTCAATTCGCGAGGTATTAACGAAACGGCCGTCGCGCATCACCGTTACTCGTTGACAGGCTTCGAACACTTCACCGAGACGGTGAGAAATAAACATCACGGCCGTTCCTTGTTCACGAAGATTCTTCATGACGTCAAAGAGTCGACTCACTTCAACTTCGGTCAAAGCGGCCGTGGGCTCGTCCATGACAATGATTTGAGCGTTAAAGGAAATCGCTTTAGCAATCTCCACGATTTGTTGGTCGGCAACGGAAAGACCTCGGGCCAACCGACTGGGGTTGAGCGGTACGCCCAGGCGAGTAAAGACGTCTTTGGAATGACTATTCATTTCGCCCCGGTCAATGCGACGACCCGTTCGAAGTGGCTGACGTCCCATGAAGATGTTTTCGGCAACCGACAAGTCGGGAAACAACGTGGGCTCTTGGTAAATGATCGAGATACCGGCGTCACGCGCGGCGGCCGGGCTCGCCAAGTTAATCGGAACACCATCCAACAGCACGTGGCCGGCGTCCGGTTGATAGACCCCGGCGAGGATCTTTACCAGCGTGGATTTTCCAGCTCCATTTTCTCCCAGAAGAGCGTGAGATTCGCCACGGTAGAGATCGACGGATCCGTCAATCAGTGCTTTTACGGGTCCAAAGGACTTCGCTACGTGGTCAACACGCAACAAGGGCTGTTCTTCGGGTGACACGCCACGGGGCTCAGTGCCCACCCCGTCTTCCGTATCCTTGGCCACCCCGCCCCCGAGCAGTAGAAAAAACCCCAACAGTTTTTATCACTTTCAAAGGCAGTAAACCAAACTGAAACCAGTTGTGACACTTGGGGACAACGTGAGACACATTCCTACGGCGTGTCCAACAGAGTGAAGCTCGCATTTTCTGAGACGCAGGCATTGACGAGAGCACATCGCGATAGCGAAACAGAACAACTAACGTAATCGTGAACGTAATTCGTACGCAGCGCGAGAAATGGGGGCCAACAATGTCAATCGACACGAACTTGCTGCAACTGGGTCGAGCCTCACGGGCACGCAAATCTCAGCCCGTCGTAGGTCTCGTGGCGGGTGGACTCGGTGCGTACTGGCCCCAGTTCCCCAATCTCCTGCCCCAACTCCAACATTCCGCTTCTGTCGTTTCTCAGCGAATCACGAGTTTCGACGCAAGGGTCGTTGACGTCGGATTCATCTCCGACGCCACTGAAGCTGAAGCCGCCGCCGAGAAATTACGTGTTGCTGGCTGTGATCTCATCGTCATGTTCCTCACGACGTACATGACCGCCACGATGGTGGTGCCCATTGCGCAGCGCACTGGGGCCGATGTTCTTTTCATCAACCTGCAGCCGAGCGAGTCCATGGACCACGCAACGTTCGACACTGGCGAGTGGTTGGCCTACTGCGGTGCGTGCCCACTGCCGGAAATGGCCAACGCCTTTGAGCGCTGCGGCATCAAGTTTCGTTCAGTTTCCGGATATTTGGCTGACGAGAACGCGTGGTCGCGAATCGAAGGTTGGGTAAAAGCAGCGTCGGTCAAGCGAGTACTTCGCCACGGTCGACACGGACTGCTTGGTCACCTCTACCCGGGCATGTACGACGTCTCTACGGATCTGACGCTCGTGCCCGCCAACCTCGGCGGTCACGTTGAAGTCCTCGAAATCGATGATCTTCGCGTCCGCGTCGACGCCGTCAAGGAACGTGACGTCGAAGCGGCGCGTGAAGAAGTCACGCAGATCTTTGAACTGCTCGATTCCGTCGATCCCGTGGACCTGGACTGGTCACTACGCGTCGCCATTGGCATGGAAAAACTCGTAAGTGACTTCTCGCTCGACTCACTCGCCTACTACCACCGTGGCTTAGAAGGCGAACAGCACGAGCGTCTCGCCGCCGGCATGATCCTGGGGGCGTCACTGCTTACGGCGTCCCACGTGCCCGCGTGCGGTGAGTACGAACTTCGAACGTCGCTCGCCATGTTGATTCTCGACCGACTCGGGGCTGGTGGATCCTTCACTGAACTCCAGGCGCTCAATTTCACTGACGGTGTTGTGGAGATGGGCCACGACGGACCTGCCCACCTCGCCATCTCAGATCGAAAGCCAATGCTGCGAGGGCTCGGGGTCTTTCACGGCAAACGTGGATGGGGCATTTCCGTAGAATTCGACGTAAAGCACGGCCCCGTCACGGCGCTTGGACTAACGCAGATGCGTGACGGCAGTTTCCGCTTCGTTGTTTCCGAGGGTGAAGTCGTCGCTGGTCCACTGCTTCAAATTGGCAACACCACATCACGAGTGAACTTCAATCGCGATCCGGGTGAATGGTGTGACGCGTGGAGCGCCACGGCAGTAGCGCACCACTGGGCGCTCGGCACAGGACACCGTGTCAAAGAACTTCGCTCAGTGGCTGAGCTGCTGGGCATTGAAATCGTTACTGTGTAAGAGCACTACCGAAGCCACCGGCTTCAGGTATGACACTCGCAATACCAAACAAAAATCCCGCCGCAGGAAACCTGCGGCGGGATTTTTGAAGGTCGTCTTAGCTTAGAAGTTGAAGCTGTTGACGTTGGCCTTGGTGAATACGTATGGAGGTCCAAGAACGATCGAGGGTCCGGTGCCAGAGGCAGCCTTCAAGATCGTGTAGCCACCAAGTGAACCAGCCTTGAACTTGTCGCCAGCCTTGACCGTGATGGTCTTGGAAGCGAGGTTCGCTGCAGCGTAAGCGGCAAGCTGACCAAGGTTCGCAGGGTTCCACAGTTCGAAGGACTTCACCGTACCGTCATTCACGTACTTCTTCATCTGCGAAGGAAGACCAAGGCCCGTAAGGGTCAGTGTCTTCAGCAGTGACTTGTGCGTGTCGAGGTACTGCGCAGCCGTTGAAATACCCACGGTGGTCGGCGAAATGATGCCGGCGAGGTGTGGGTAAGCCGAAAGCAGACCTTGAAGAACCGTCAGTGACGTCGCGGGGTCGTCGTTACCGTAGACCGTCGAAACCAACTTCATCTTGGGGTACTTCTTCAGCTCTTGCTTCATGTAGACGATCCAAGCGTTCTGGTTCGTCGCCGTAGCGGCAGCCGAGAGAATGGCAATTTGGCCAGTCTTGTGGATGTCCGCAGCCAACAAGTCAACCTCGGACGTACCGATTTGCTTCGTGTTGGCCTGGTTCACGAACAAGTGGTTCGGGCAGGTCACGTCGGAGTCAAAGGAGACCACAACGATGCCAGCATTCTGAGCCTGCTTGAGTGATGGGCAAAGAGCTGAGGGGTCGTTACCAGCGATGATGATCGCCGAAGCGTGAGCCTGGATGGCCGCCTGAATTGACGGAATCTGAGCTGCTGCGGTGTCAACAGTGCCACTGCTAATGACGGCCTTGTCGCCAAGAGCCTTCAGAGCAGTTGAGGCGCCCTTGTCAGCAATTACTTCGTAGGGGTTCAGCGTGTCCTTGGGAATCAAGTACACGGTCAGGCCCTTCTTGAGGCTCGCCGAAGCGGACGCGGCTGAAACGCCAACGCCACTGAGACCCAAGATCATGGCTGCCGCTAGAGCGGTACCCGCTAGTGCCGAAATCTTTCGATTTGACAATTTCATCTTGCAAAATCCTTTCATTAGTTCCAAGCCAGAGCTTGAACGTGCGTGCAAAAACCACCTTGGTTTTTGACGTAAGCATTTATTCGCAAACCGGCGACATGATGCCGCCGCACATCCCCCTCCCCCTCTTTGTAAAGACCTTGTTTCGAAACCATAAATGTTTCGACAACAAAGGGGCAACTTAACGCCTTCAAAACAGGATGTCAAGCAGGGGCAGCACCGTCAACGTCGATGAAATTCGTTCCTGAGAAGCAAAATCGTCCCGGTGAACGTGTTTGTTGCCGTACTTGCGACAACCCCGCAAGAAGTGTCGCTCATTCTGCGTGAGCCGCGGGCCCACTGTTTTCTTATTATCCCTGTTCAAAGGGTATTTTCAACAATTAGTCCTCTGCGCAGCAGAGCAATATTCTTGCCTCGAACTATCAACGCTTCTCCGTCTTCGAGTGCACGATATTTCTCGCCCGACTTTTTTAACTCGTCGATAATTTCATCCATCGCTTGACGTTCGAGCAACTTAGAAGAGTGCAGGTGGGGCACAAAAACGAAATCAACAACACCAAGTCCGTCCCAATACACGTCAACGCCGTACGTTCGTCCGACGTCACTGGGGTCATCGGCAATCTCGAGCACTTCGATAGTTGGCGATAAAAGACAACTCCCCGCGCTCGATCCGCCGTAGACGAACGAATCATCCAGGATGCGTTGACGAACGTATTTGTCGGCCCCACTCAGTGCGAACGCCGCGCGAAGAACAAATGTGTTACCACCTCGCACCCAGAGTCCATCAAATTCGCCCAGAGAAAGCGCGAGTAGATCCGGTTTTCCAAAGTACTTACGAAGGTCGACGTTTTGAACATCGAAGCCCAGCGAACTGAGCGTACGTAATTCTTCATCAATCGCCGACTGCTGCGAGCGAGAACTCGTGGCGTCCATGGCGTTGCATATGACCGCAACACGTTGACTCGAACGAAACAAGCCAAGAAAATGCTCCGCACCAACACTGAGTTCCGATGACGACATGAACAGTCTCATAACACTCAGTCTCCTACCGCTCGACGTGCCATCGGAGTCACAAATTCTTAGTCCAATAATTGCCCAAGGGTGTCGGGACGTGGAACGGCAATCCAGCCTTCCCTCAAGGCAACGGCGAGATCTACGTCGGGAATCGAATGACATTTACGAATGGCGTGAGCCCTAGCAACTAAGGCAGATATAAATGCGTCGAGGGCATTGTCATTTTCGTGCAAGCGGCTTTGAACCTCCTGGTCAACGTTGAATCCGTCACCGAGTTGCCCCAGAATCGCCGTCAGTATTTCTTCTCGCTTTGCCGAATCCTCAGGCTTCTTGTAGCCCTTCCAATCAAGTTTCCAACTTCGAAGAGCTGCAGCTGGGTATACCTCGACAACCACTCCTGAACCATCACGCGCAACTGGAGTGTCCAAAGATTGAAATAGTGAAGCTGCGCGCATGGCCGGAATCGCAATTCGGTCTGTTGAGACTGAAAGTGGCCAGGACAATTTGAGATCCATTTTCACCCAAATGTCAGTCCGTCGATAACGAAAATCCTTGTTGTTCTTGTGATCATAAGTATTTGGCCAAGGTTTCCCGTGAACATAGTCATTGACCGCGTCGGAAAAAGCAATCGGCCAACCCAGAGGGATGTCGATTCCGAGATGATTAACGTTCGCAGCCAGAGCGCGGACGAAATCATCATCAATGCCGGTGCAAACCGACTCAACTCCCAGATCACCACGGTCCCAATTGATTATGCAAACTGCGGTGTTTTTGTTCTGTGACGCGAAGTCAACACCGGCGGTTTTCATTGCAAACTCAGAGTACGCCATGGATAGTTAATACGCTCAAACAATTTCGAGTTGCTTCATAATGGCATCAACCACGTCCGCAACGCACTGCGCTGTTTGTTCATGTGCCTTCAGTGTTCCAAAACGGTCTTCCAGACTCACCACTTGCACGTTGGAGTGCTGGCGCAAGAAGAGCTCTTTCGCCTTGTCGTCGACTGACCCGCAGATCACGAGGACGGGCGTCGAAGGATCGGCGAGTCGAACAACACCGCTCACGACTTTTCCTTCGAGGCTTCCGTGATCAAATCGACCTTCTCCGGTAACGACGAGTTCGGCCTTCTTTAGTCGGTCCAGGAGATGGACGTTCGAGGCCACCGCGTCAAAACCGCTCACGAGCTGGGCGCCAAGGGCCGCGAGTGCTCCAGGAACGCCACCGCCTGCTCCAGCTCGGTCCAGCATTTCAACATCGATACCTCGTTCACGTTGGTAGAGCTCTCGAAGTTCCGTCAATCGTTTGGCCACGAGTTGAAGATCTTCCTGGCGGACACCTTTTTGTTCAGCGAAAGAAACCGCCCCAGAGAATGATGTGGTTACGTCAGTCGCCACCGTCATCGGAATGGTCAACGCTTCACTTCGAAGAACGTCATAGCAACCGGCACCGCCATCGGAACTCGCCGTTCCCCCACAGCCAACGAGTAATCCGTCAAGTTGAAGCGACTGGGCTTCACGAATGAGTTCTCCCACACCAGCGCTGCTCGCTTGCAGCGCTTGTTCACCCGTCGGATGTGTGACTATGTGGCGACCGATTACTTCGGCCATTTCAAAGACTCCCAATCGTCCCCATGGCGACACGAACGTCGTAATTTCAACGATCACGGGCGTTCCCCACGGATCAGACACGCGAAAGGATTTCGTGTCGCCAGGAAACGCCGAACGAAAACCTTCGCCACCATCGGACATCACCTGCGCGTCCGTTGGAACTCCTCGTTCGTGACAACGTTCGGTCACTGCTTCGACAATTTCTCTGGACGTCGCCGTGCCACGAAACTTGTCCGGAGCAATGAAAACCGTCATTGCGTAGGAGTGTGTTCAAAAATCATTTTCGAAGAGGGCGTCGTTGACATCACGAAACCACGTTAGAGAACGCGAGGACATCGATGTCGAGTTCAAAGGTAAACATTTAACGGTCCGGCAACGCCACGAGGGTCCACTCTTTGGGAACATTCGGGAGTGGAACCCAGCGTGCTTGAGGACAAAAACGATCACATTGTGGTTTGCGGCCTCCAGGGCGTTGGCCTTCGCGTCGTGGAACAGTTTTATTTGAGTGGCACGGACGTGGTCGTGGTGGACGACGATGCGGATATCCGCTTTGCTCGAATCCTCGAAGGCTGGGGAATTGCTCATATACGCCGCAGTGCGTACATCGGCGAAGGGCTCGTGGAAGCAAATATTGAGCACGCGAGCGCCGTGGTGTGTGTTGAAAAAGACGATATCCATACCCTCGAGACCGCCCTTCGCGTTCGAGAACTACGTCCCGACATTCGCATTGTTGTGCAGTTGGCCAACCCCTCCGTCGGTGGAGCCTTAGAACGCGTCACCGGGCCGGGCACGGTACTTGACGCCGCAGCGCTCGCGGCACCCTCATTTGTCGAAGCGTGTCTTCGTCTGCAAGTGCACGACCTCGAATTAGGTGGAGAAAATTTTGCCGTCGTACAAACTGAGGTCGGCGAATCGAATTACGGACAACCAACGTTCCGCGGTTACTTCAGTAATCTCGCGCCGGTAGCGATCATGCCAAGAGACGGAAGCGAGCTGTCCGCTTGTCCGGGCCGCGATCATTCTCTCGAACCCGGTGACCGAGTCGCAGTACTTGGAACCAGCGAGGAACTTGCGCAGTACGGCCTCGACGTTCACGCGCTTTCGCATCGAACGCTTCGTTCCGTCGGACATTTTCGACGGCTTCGCTTGCGACTTGAGACGGTCTTCGAAACGGGAAACAAGGGTCTCGCCATTGCTGTGGCCACGCTGTTATTTCTTATCGCCATTTCTACGGTGCTCCTGCGTTTCTTTTATCGGGCGAGTGATGTTCATCACCACTTGAGCGTTCTTTCGTCGCTCTACTTCACGATTGAAACAATTGCCACCGTTGGTTTTGGCGATTATTCCTTCGGGACGCAGAGCGCGTGGATGAAGTCATTTGGAATCGTGCTGATTTTGTTTGGCGTGGCGCTGGTGTCCACATCCTTCGCCTTGTTCACCAACATCTTGGTTAGTCGTCGAATCGAGCTTTCACTCGGCATGCGAGAAGTCCCGGGAATGGTCGACCACGTCGTCGTCATTGGACTTGGCTCCGTGGGCATCAACGTTGTGCAAGGTCTCGTGGCCAAGGGACAACGTGTTGTCGTCATTGAACGCGACAGCAACAATCGGTATCTAGCCGAGGCACGGGCTTTGGGCGTTCCCGTGTTAATTGCCGACGCCACGCAACGCCAGATTCACCAGATGGTGAATCTGCACGACGCCGCGGCCGTCGCGGTACTGACCAGTGCGGATCTCACGAACATTGAAACAGCCTTGGCCATTCGAGAGTCGCTCAGTGAACGCTGGGATGAAGTGCCGGTGGTGCTTCGCGTCTTTGACCGCGACCTTGCCCACATGATGGAAAAGAGCTTCGGGTTTCTCCACGTTCGCTCCACGTCAGCCTTGGCGGCACCGTGGTTCGTGGGAGCGGCGCTCGGACTTGACGTTCTCAGCACGTTCTACGTTGATCAACAACCGTTCCTCGTCGGACGAGTAACGGTCACCGCCAATGGAGGACTCGAAGGTCTCGCCATGGCGGACCTTTCCACTCGCACGCGCGTCATTGCCTTGGAACGACTCGAGGGTGAAGGAACGCTCGAGCACCCGCCTCGACGAGGGACACGATTCGCAGGTGGTGACCGCGCGTACGTCCTTGGTCCCTATGACGAATTGATCCGAGTGCTACAACTCGATCGCACCGCCTCGGCGTAATCACGGCGCCGGCAACTTTCAGGCGTCTCAGAGACGCTGGCGATACGGTGGTGCTTATAGCTGGTTCATTAACTCCCGAGACGACACCGAAACGAGTCCTCCTCATTGGCGCGTCTCGTGGACTCGGACTGGCACTCGCCGAGCAGTGGGTCCGCGAAGGTTGGCACGTGACGGCCACCGTGCGGGGCTCCAACCAAACTGGTCTGCACGAACTCGCCCAACGTCACCCGGAGCAGCTTGCAATTGAATCCGTGGACATTACTGTGCCCGAACAGATCGTCGCCCTCCACGATCGACTGTCAAAACAATCCTTCGATCTTCTCTTTGTCAACGCCGGCGTGACGAATCCTGAAGACGGTACGGTCGCCGAAACGTCGACGGACGAGTTTGTTCGCGTCATGGTGACGAACGCGCTGAGCCCATTGCGCACTATTGAAGCATTGCAAGACCTTGTCGAGCCAACGGGGACGATTGGCGTCATGTCCTCAGGACAAGGCAGTGTCACCAACAACGTGCGAGGCCTTCACGAGGTGTACCGCGGTAGCAAGGCCGCGCTCAACACCTTCATGCGCAGTTACGCGGCCCGCCATGAAGGTGAGCAACGATGTCTGATTCTCATGGCGCCGGGTTGGATAAAAACTGATCTCGGCGGTCCTCACGCGCGACTCACGATTGAGGACAGTATTCCCAACGTAGTGAAGACAATGGATTCGCTTCGAAACCAACCCGGACTTCATTACGTTGATTACCTCGGACAGACAGTGCCGTGGTGAGCGCTATTTAACTCCGCGCAGCGATTCGCGAGATCAATCTACGCCCGCGCGAAATTCTTCACGAGTACGTCAACAATCTCTTCGTGCAGCGCGAGCGGAAGATCGTGGCCCATGCCAGGCACGACGTATAGTTCGGCATCGGGCACGGCATCGGCTGTGGCTTGACCACCCGACAGACCAACGAGTGGATCGTCGGCACCGTGGATGACGAGTGTTGGTAACTGAACGGACTTGAGATCCATCGTGCGGTCTGGCTGCGAAACAATCGCCGCCACCTGACGCTGCATTCCCGCGGGATGGAACGCGCGATCGAAGTCTGAAGCGGCCCGTTCACGAATTCGCGCCTCGTCAAAGGGATAACCCGGCGAGCCAATAATCTTCGAGGTCTGAACGCCACGCTCAATTGCTTCGTCTCGCGTTGCTGGTGGCGGACCCAACAGGGCGCCGAGAGCTTCGGGTGACGCTTGGCCAACTTCGAGATTGCCCGTCGTAGACATGATGGACGTGAGCGTGCGGGCTTTTGCCGGGTGTTCAATGGCAAAGGTCTGAGCAATCATTCCGCCCATAGAAGCTCCAACAATGTGCGCTGATGGAATGTCCAGCGCATCCAGCAGACCCGCGGCGTCCGCCGCCATGTCAACGAGCGAATACGCCGGCGTCACGGTGCCAGCGATGATGTCACTGAGATCATGCGTGCCCGCTTCGTCGAACCACGTCGAAAGGCCGATGTCACGGTTGTCAAAACGGATGACGTAGAAACCACGGTCAGCAATCGCTTGACAAAATTCTGGATCCCACAGCGTCATCTGGGCACCTAGTCCCATGATGAGGAGTACGGGCGGCGACGCGGGGTCACCGTACGTTTCGTACTCAATGGAAATTCCGTTGGCTTTAGCGCTCGTCATAATCGCGACCATAGCGCGACGTCTTTCCACACGCAACCAATAAAGCGGCTGTTCAATACGGCACTTGGTTTGCCACGTCATCGTCACAGCAACGTGCAGGGCCCAACTACTAGTTCGTATCTTCCATCGACCGAGGAAACGTCGTCGGCGTGAAGTACATCGCACCGCCGGGAATCATCCAAGCAATAACCGTGACGTCGAACCAGTCAGCAAGGACGGCCGGATCAGCCTGCATCAATGCCTTCGCGTGCTCCACATCAGTTTTGAAAAGCAGCATCCCACGAAAGTGCTCATTGGCAAGTGGACCCGCCGCAACGAGAAAGCCCGCATCATGAAGGTCCGCCAAATGTGACATGTGGGCATCTTGGATCGCATGGTTCTCCGCTTGGCTTCTCTGTGGCGTCCCCGATTTGGTGGTCAGAAGGCCAAGCGTTAATTGATCAAAATCCATCTGTTCCTCGAGCGTTACGAGTGGCGAGCACCACGAATCACATGATGTGCGTATCGTATCGTTGCCGACTTTATGAATCGTGCTTCGAAGGAAGACCAAATTGCCGAGGTTATTCGTTGGAAATCTCTGAACCAGGATCGCCACCGCTGGCCACCGTCGCCAAACGACCCAGATAGAAGTCCCAACCGTTGGTGTGGTCGGCAACAGCGTCGTCAGGCAAACCGCGATGCGTCAATCGCACTCTTGTTTTTTCGCCTTCAGGGACCAAGGTGATCTCCACCTCGGTCGAACCCGCCGGAATCGGGTGGTTTGGTTCGTCCCAGCCGAAAGTAAAGGTGAGTTTCTCATTTGGCACCACCTCAATGAACTTTCCGACACCGGGATGGACGCCTTGGGCCAAGACGCGGTAAGCGCCTCCCGGCCGTGCGTCTAACTCAGCTTCCGTGCCCATCCATAAAACGTGCTTCGCGGGGTCGGTCAAAAAAGGAAATATCGTCGAAGGACTCGCATCGACAATCACTTCTCGAATTAATTCAGCCATTGGTGTTCTCTTTCTCTCGTTCGGCCGTTTCAGCCAGATCTCGAAGTCGGTCCAGACTTTCGGTCCAATACTCTTCAAGAAAATGACGAACCCGTTCCATTTGCTTGTGGTTCGCCTTATATATACGTCGCACGCCATCACGCCGCTCAAGCACTAATTCGGCCTCTCGCAAAACTCCCAAGTGCTGCGAAATTGCCGAACGCGTGACATCCGAGAATGACGCAGCGATCTCCGCAGCTGCACGTTCCTCTGACCAGACCAACTTCAAGATCTCTCGGCGTCGAGGTTCGGCCAAAGCCTTTAGTGCGGTGTCCATGTCCTTACGTTAGCGTATACTTACGTAAGTATCAACTAACAAATTATCGCTCGAAATTTGTATGAATTCTTTGGGCCTTTGTCCTCATATCGATGGAGGCAACGCAGCGTCACCGCGTGACAGGGTGGAAGGATGCGGATTCTCGTGGTTAACGCTGGGTCGAGCAGTCTGAAACTCTCCGTACTTGACGATGACAACGCATTAATCGCGAGCAAGGAAATAGCGACGTCAAATTCGAACGACCTCGACGGTCAACTCGAGAACTTTCTCGATACTTTTCCAGGTGTCGATGCCATTGGTCATCGCGTCGTGCACGGCGGCACGGCATTCACGAGGTCCGTGGTTCTTAACGAGAATATCGACGAAGCATTAAAAGCCCTGGCGGACCTTGATCCACTCCACAATCCCCCTTGTCTCTGCGCAATTCGGACGTTGCAGTTGCTTCGCCCCGACGTGCCTCAAGTTGCCTGCTTTGATACGAGTTTTCATTCCACTATGCCGAAAAAAGCGTCGACCTACGCCATCCCTCAATTGTGGCGAGACGACTGGGGTATTCACCGTTTCGGTTTCCACGGCCTCAGTCACGCGTGGGCCAGTCGTCGTGGAAGCGAACTGCTGGGTCGTCCGCTCGAAGGACTGCGCCTCGTTACGGCACACATTGGTGCCGGTGCATCGCTGGCCGCCGTCGCATTTGGAAAATCCGTTGACACAACAATGGGTTTCACCCCGATGGAAGGCCTCGTCATGGCAACACGCTCGGGCAGCGTCGATCCGGGACTCGTGCTTTGGGTGCAACGCCAAAAGGGACTCTCGGCCGGTGACGTCGAATCGAGTCTCGACAGCGAGTCGGGACTGCTCGGACTCTCGAACGAATCGAGCGACCTTCGTCGCATCATTACGTTGGCCGATGACGGCAATGAAAAAGCGAAACTCGCCTACGAGGTCTACGTGTACCGCATTCAAACGAACGTCGCTGCCATGTGTGCGGCGATGAACGGACTTGATGGCTTGGTGTTTACAGGAGGAGCCGGCGAGGCATCATCCCTACTGCGCAGCGACGTCTGTGCGGGACTTGGTTTTCTCGGTGTACAACTCGTTCCTGCTCTCGTTGGAAATTCGAGTGACGATCACATGGAGTCAGCAACGGGACTGGCGCCTGCTGTGCTCGTGGTAAAGGCCCGTGAGGACATTGAGATCGCTCGCCACGTGCGTCAACTTCTCAACTGAGTTAGTAGCGCGTTCGCTCATCAGTCAGTGTTTGCGTACACGACATCGGCAGACGCATTCCACAGTCCGATGCAACGTTCGCCGCGATGATCTTCTATGACAGAAACAGAAGCCGTCGCACTGGCGAACAGGCGCCCTTGCTGGGCGCGGAGACCCAATGCCCTCGCCGCGAGGATTCGAGAGAAGTGGCCGTGGGTCATAACAACCACGGGTGTTTCGTCGGACGCTGGCACTCTCGTACGAAGAAACTCGTCAGCCCGTGACGAAACGTCGGCGAAGGACTCGCCACAAGGACAACCGTCGTCCCAGAGGTTCCAACCCGGACGTTCGTTTCTCACTTCGCCCGGTGTACGACCCTCGTAGTCCCCGTAACCAAGTTCCACGAGTAGCGGTTCGACCGTGGGCACTTCGACCGGCAACACCAAACGCGCGGTCTCGAGCGCTCGTTCACGCGGGCTCGAATACACGAGCGGCGTTTTCTCTTCGAGCACACCGCGCATAATTTGGCTCAGCGATTCAGCTTGGTGACGACCGTTAGCGGTGAGCGTTAGTTCCGTGCTGCCGGTGAACTGGCCCGTGAGCGTCCATGCCGTCTCACCGTGTCGGATAATGATCAGCTTCATGCGCACCTCTCGAGTCAGCAGCACCGCGCCGCGTGGTGGCGTCGCTCGCGCTTCGCGAACGTGACGCTACTTGCGAGGTGCCGTATCGTTACCGGCTCCACTGGGGCGTTTCGGCCCTAGTTTTGGCCCTCCTACGCCATCGTGCGAACGGTAGGTTCGGTTGTACCTTCACATCGAAGGCGCGTAGGTGGCCAGCGCCGCCGGAATCCGGGGGCATGAACTCATGCCGAAACCATCAGTCTTGGTTGTCGACGACGTTGTAGGTGCTGACCCCGACGAGATCGACAAGGTCGCGAGCACCGCGCTCACCCCAGAAATGCTCCACTTGATAGACGCTTACTGGAGGGCCGCCAACTACGTCTCGGTCGGTCAGATCTATCTCTACGACAATCCCCTACTTCGCGAGCCTCTAAAGCTCGAACACGTCAAGCCCCTGGTGGTCAGTCACTGGGGAACAACACCGGGACAGAACTTCATTTACGTGCATCTAAATCGCGCCATCAAGCAGCACAACCTCGACATGTTTTATGTGGCTGGTCCCGGCCACGGAGGACCCGCCATTGTCGGCAACGTCTATCTCGAAGGTACCTACAGCGAGATTTACCCCGACGTCAGTCAAGACGAAGCAGGATTGAAGCGTCTGTTCACGCAGTTCTCGTTTCCTGGAGGAATTTCTAGCCACGTCGCACCCACGACACCAGGATCCATTCATGAAGGTGGCGAACTTGGTTATTCACTGAGTCACGCCTTTGGCGCAGCGTTTGATAATCCGGGGCTCATCGTTGCTTGCGTCATCGGTGACGGCGAAGCGGAAACTGGTCCGCTTGCGACGAGCTGGCATTCAAACAAATTTCTTGATCCCGTTACCGACGGAGCGGTGCTTCCCATCTTGCATCTCAATGGCTACAAGATTTCCAATCCCACGGTGCTGGCTCGCATCGAACCAGAAGAACTCGATCAGTTTCTGCGCGGTTGTGGTTGGACCCCGCACTACGTCGAAGGTGATGATCCGCTCGTCATGCACCAGAAAATGGCGAGCGTCCTCGACGAGGCCATTAGTGAGATTAAGCAGTTCCAAACCGATGCACGAAGCGGTCGCGTGACAACTCGTCCTCGTTGGCCCATGATTGTGCTTCGCTCGCCCAAAGGTTGGACGGGGCCAAAGGTTGTCGATGGGCTGCCCATCGAAGGTACCTTTCGCGCGCACCAGGTGCCCATGCTGGTCGACGCTTTTCACCCCAAGCATGTGGCGCTGCTTGAAACATGGATGAAGAGTTACAAGCCCGAAGAACTCTTCGACGAAAACGGCCGATTAAAGGCGGAACTTCAGGCCCTCGCGCCCAATGGCGATCAACGTATGGGGGCAAACCCCCATACCAATTGCGGTGTGCTGCGCGATCTACATTTGCCAGATTTCACCAAGTACGCCTGCGATGTTCCCGTAGCGGGTTCGGCGAACGCTCAAGACACCTTGGTACTCGGTAATTTTCTACGTGACATTGTTGCTCTTAATAAGGATCGACGAAACTTTCGCATCTTCGGTCCCGACGAAACCCTTTCCAACCTCCTCGGCGCCGTCTTCGAAGTCACGAACCGACAATGGGACGCAGAGCGGATTGACGGCGATCAATTTCTCGCCAAGGAGGGCTTCGTCCTTGACTCAATGCTCTCCGAGCACCAATGCGAAGGTTGGCTCGAGGGGTACCTTCTCACGGGCCGCCACGGTCTGTTCAATTCCTACGAGGCGTTCATCCACATTGTTGACTCGATGTTCAATCAGCACGCGAAGTGGTTAAAAGTAATCAACGAACTGCCCTGGCGACGAGACATCTCCTCGCTCAACTACATCCTCGCTTCTCACGTCTGGCAACAAGACCACAACGGTTTCACCCATCAAGACCCCGGGTTCCTTGACCACGTCGTGAACAAAAAAGCCGACATCATTCGGGTGTATCTACCGCCCGATGCCAATTGTCTCTTGTCGGTCACCGATCACTGTCTTAGAAGCCGTGAATACGTGAACGTCATCGTGGCCGGCAAGCATCCCCTGCCCCAGTGGCTCACGATGGATCAAGCCGTTATCCACTGCACGGAGGGGATTGGCACCTGGGAATGGGCAAGCAATGACCAGGGTGGCGAACCTGACGTCGTCATGGCCTCGTGTGGCGATACACCGACTCTCGAAATAATGGCGGCGACGGCGATTTTGCGCGAACACCTGCCCGAGTTGAAGGTACGCGTCGTCAACGTCGTGGATCTCATGAAGTTGCAGTCGGCAAGCGAACATCCCCACGGGCTCAGTGAGGTTGACTACGACGCATTATTCACGAAGGACAAACACATCATCTTCGCCTTCCACGGCTATCCCACTCTCGTGCACCGACTCACCTACCGGCGAACCAATCAGAACATGCACGTCCGTGGCTACATCGAAGAAGGCACGATCACCACGCCGTTCGACCTTCGCGTTGAAAACCGACTGGACCGCTTTCACCTCGTCCAAGACGTCATCGATCGATTGCCCTGGCTCGGCGCGACCGGTGACTCGCTGAAACAACTCATGCAGGACAAACTGGTCGAGCATAAGCGTTACGTCGACTCCCATGGTCAGGACATGCCCGAAATTCAAAACTGGAAATGGGCACGTTCGTGACGACAACCACCACGACCCTTACGGACACTGCGAAAGAGCTCGTCGCTGGTGGCAAGGGTCTGCTCGCCATGGACGAGAGCACCAAAACCTGTAACAAGCGATTCGCGGTGCTCGGTATCCCCCAGACCGTGGAATTTCGTCGCGACTACCGGGAACTCTTAGTAACCACTCCCGGTCTCGGTGAGTCAATTAGTGGCGCGATTCTCTACGACGAGACCATCCGCCAATCAACCACGTCGGGCAAGTCGTTCGTCAGCGTGCTCAACCAAGCGGGAATTATCCCCGGCATCAAAGTCGACACCGGCACCGTTGAAATGGTCGGTCACCCCGCAGAACGAGTGACGAACGGTCTCGACGGACTGCGCGAACGCCTCGCTGAGTACACCAGTCTGGGAGCACGCTTTGCGAAGTGGCGAGCGGCGTTCTCTATTGGCGACGGACGTCCCAGTCGGGCGTGCATTGAAGCAAACGCATCGTCGCTTGCTCGCTACGCCGCGTTGTGTCAGGAAATGGGATTCGTTCCAATTGTCGAGCCTGAAGTTTTGATGACGGGTTCTCATTCAATGCAGCGCTGTCACGACGTGACCGAAGAAGTCCTGTACCGAGTGTTTGTCGCACTGAACGACCACGACGTGGCGCTTGACGCCATGTTGTTGAAGCCCAACATGGTGCTTCCAGGACTCAGTTGCCCGACGCAAGAGTCACTTGACGAGGTCGCAAAAGCGACACTGCACTGTCTTATGGGAACCGTCCCTGACGACGTGGCGGGCATTGCCTTCTTATCGGGCGGACAGTCCCCTGAACTCGCTTCCGCCCGCCTCAACGCCATGAATCTTCCCACCAGCGAAGCACTGCCGTGGCCCCTTGCGTTCTCGTTCGGTCGCGCACTTCAGCAACCGACGCTCGATATCTGGCACGGCGACGAGTCCAACGTGATCGGTGCCCAACTGGAACTCGCACAACGTGCCAGGTGTAACTGGGCCGCGCGTCAAGGTGAATACAGCGAGGCACTCGAACCACTTCGAACACCTTCGTGAGCGCGTTTGAGCTTCACCGGCTCGGACAGATCATGGAGCCGGCACCAGGCAATCCCCTCGAAGTCGGCGGTGTCACCAACCCGGCGGCAACGCGAGGTCCGGATGGAAATCTTTACCTCTTTCCACGCCTCGTCGCCACGGGCAACTACTCGCGCATTGGTATTGCTCGAGTGTTATTTAACGATGACGGTGATCCCAGTGGCGTCGAACGACTGGGCATTGCTCTTGAGCCTGATGTTGACTACGAGCGTCGACCGGGGGGTGGTGGCTGCGAAGATCCTCGCGTCACCTACGTTCAGCCGCTCGAGCGCTACGTGATGACGTACACCGCGTTCTCGAGTGACGGACCACGAATTGCTCTCGCTATCTCCGACGATTTGTTTCATTGGGAGCGACTAGGGCTCGCGCATTTCTTGCCGTACGAGGGAATTGTTTTTGAAGGTGTCGATGACAAAGACGCCAGTCTCTTTCCTGTGGCCATCCCCAATCCGTCAGGACATTCGGAAGTCGCCATCCTGCATCGACCACTTTTCCCCGGCACACTTCCTGAAGACACGGCGCTGTGTCCAAGTGATCGCGTCTGCGACCTCAATCGTGAGAGCATCTGGATTTCGTACAGCCCCAAGGTGCTCGTTGGTGGAAAGCCTTACGACCTGGGCCAGTTCACTTCGCATCACCGACTCGCGGCGCCGGTGTCGCCGTGGGAGAAACTGAAGATCGGCGGGGGCACGCCTCCGGTAATGACTCGTCTGGGCTGGTTGATCATTTACCACGGTGTGGGTAAATCAGCAGAGTCCGACAACGATGACCTTCAACTTAGTTATTGCGCCGGAGCAATGGTGCTCTCGAGTGAGCATCCACAAAACGTTCTCTATCAATCGAGCGAGCCGGTGCTGACTCCGTCACTACCCGCCGAACGTTCGGGGGTGGTTCCCAACGTCGTGTTCCCTACGGGCATTGATCGACGCGACGACCTCGGCACGCCAGATCGCTTCGACGTGTACTTCGGCATGGCCGACCAACGAATTGGCGTTGCTCGCCTCGATCTCCCGGCATCCTTGCCCGCAGTTGCTTCGGAGAATTCCGTTCCGTAGATGATTCGGCGTTACTCGAGTGGAGATCGAAAGCGACGATAGAGATCAACAAGGTCACTGAGCGCTTCGGGTGACAGATCGTTGGGAGAAACCTCACCCGCTACGGCAATCGTGTCGCGAATTTGTTCCAAGTACGCCGAGCAGTTGGGGCAACCTTTGAGATGCTTTTCGAGGCGTCGAGAGTCCCTGCGAGAAAGAGCGCCTTCGAGATAGTCGCTCACGAGTTCCACGGCGTCGCGACAGACAATGGAGTATGTCGTCAGTTTCATCATCCACCTCCTCGCAGACTCGCCTCAACGTCGGCCCGTACTTTCGTGCGAGCCCGATGAAGAATCACACGAACGTTCGCGACGGAGAGTTCCAGTAGTTCTGCAACCTCCGTAGTTGGTAGTCCTTCCACGTCGCGAAGCGTTACAACGGCTTGTTGAGGCTCGCCCAGACGCGAAATCGCCTCGTGAACCAGTCGCACCACAGGCTTATTCACCATGCTGTCTTCGATGACGTCGGTGAACGGCACGACGGGCTCTCGCCACGCGCCTCCCTCATCGAATCGACCAGCGAGAGCCGAGCTTGTGCTCGTCGGATCCACGGGAATCGCTCGGTGCTCTTTAGTCCCCGTCGAACGAGCTCGGTTGACCAAGATGCGAAGCAGCCAGGTTTTGAACGACGAGCGACCTTCGAAGCGGTCCACACCTCGCAACACGGCAATCCAGGTGTCTTGTGCCACGTCCTCGGCGCTCGCCTCAGAGTTCACGTAGTACCTCGCGACACGAACCAGCATCGGGTGATACCGAGTTACGAGGGCCGCGAAGGCTGTTTCGTCGCCGGCGAGCAGCCGCTGGAGCAATTCGGCGTCGTCCACGAACCAAGGGTACTCAACGCCCATATAGATCTTCCCCAACCCTGTAACGCTTTTGCGCCTTTGTGGACTGTTCTTCGCGAACTAATGACAAGAACCGGGTTCGTCCCGCTAAAAGAGAAGATGACATGACAAGCACTTATCACAAGGATTCACAAGCTATTGATCGGCTGAGTCCCAAGCAATTCGCCGTCACGCAAGAAAGCGCCACCGAACCTGCGTTCGATAACGAGTTCTGGAACCACCACGATGTGGGCATCTACGTCGACATTGTTTCGGGTGAACCCCTGTTTGCCTCCAACAAAAAGTTCGACAGTGGTTGCGGCTGGCCGAGCTTCACTGCGCCGCTGGTGCCCGAAAACGTGGTCGAAAAGACCGATCGGAGTCTTTGGATGCAACGGATTGAAGTTCGTTCAACCAACGGTGACAGTCACTTGGGTCACGTCTTTCCCGACGGTCCCAAAGAAGAAGGAGGGCTGCGCTACTGCATCAACTCGGCCGCTCTTCGTTTTGTGCCCTTCGACGAGCTAGAAGCGCAGGGTTACGGTGAATTTCGATCGATGTTTAAGGGTGTCGTAACGGACAACGGAGAAAAGCAATGAGCGACACACAAAGAGCAGTTCTGGCCGGAGGATGCTTTTGGGGCATGCAGGACTTAATTAGAAAACGTCCGGGCGTTCTTTCCACGCGCGTTGGTTACAGCGGTGGCGACGTGGCAAACGCCACGTACCGCCATCACGGCACGCACGCAGAAGCCATCGAGATCAACTTTGATCCCAGCCAAATCAGTTACCGCGACATTCTCGAGTTCTTCTTCCAGATTCACGATCCCACCACGCCGAATCGTCAAGGCAATGACCGCGGTGCCAGCTACCGTTCCGCCATCTTTTACGTTGACGATGAGCAAAAGAAAATCGCCGAAGACACTATTGCTGATGTCGAAGCGTCCGGCTTATGGCCCGGCAAGGTCGTAACCGAAATTGCTGCGGTGGGACCCTTTTGGGAAGCGGAACCTGAACATCAGGACTACCTCGTTCGTTACCCTAATGGCTATACGTGTCACTTTCCGCGTCCAGGATGGGTGTTGCCTCGTCGCTCCGCGACAACGTAAGTCAACAGTGTCAAAGGGCACAAAGGCCCGAGACTAAAACCATCGCGACTTCTAAACTCCGGACCAACGGACTTGCAGAGAAAATTGCAACAGATTTTCGAGCCACGGTGCCAAACGGAGGAATGAGCATGCCAGTAAAAAAGACAACGAAGGCGACCAAGGCTAAAAAGACGGCGAAGGTCGCAAAAGCGAGAAAGACGGTAAAGGCCACCAAAGCCAAGAAGACGACCAAGGCGGTAAAAGCCAAGAAGGTCGTCAAGGCGAAGAAGGCCACAAAGAAAGCGGTGGCGAAAAAGAGCGCCAAAGCCACGAGGAGTTCCAAAGCCACCAAAGCCAAGAAGACGACTAAGGCGGTAAAAGCCAAGAAGGTCGTAAAGGCGAAGAAGGCCACAAAGAGGGTGGCGGCGAAAAAGAGCGCCAAAGCCACAAAGGCTAAGAAGAGTTCCAAGGTGGTTGCACGTCCGAAGGCGAAAAAGACCACGAAGGTGGCCAAAGCGTCTCGGGCCAAGAAGACTGGTGCCACGGTGAAGTCAACGGCGCCACCACGCGCGACGAAAGAATTGAGCAGGCATTCACTCGATACCGAAACGAGAAATAATCTTCCCGATTCGAAGTTTGCGTTTCCAGAAGAGAGAAAAGAGCCGATTGAGGACGCGGCGCACGTTCGAAACGCAATTGCTCGCTTTGATCAGGTGAGTGACGTCAGCGACGAGGAGCGAGATCAAGCGCGGGAGCGGATCGAAGATGCGGCGGCTGCGTTTGGCGTGCAAGTGAACGAAGGCGACTGGCGCGATGGCGCTAAAGAAGATTCATCGTCAACCAACGACCCTCAGCATTAAGCCACTGCTCCGCGACAAGACTGCGTGAACTATGCAGCGTGAACGGCGTTAGAGTCCTCGTCGACTTCGGCGTCGTCGCCGCAAAAAGACGTTGCTCGAGTACGCCGAGGACGCTATGCGCGCCGGCATTTCGAACGCGCCACCAGTCGTCACGTAGACGAAATTGCTCCAATAAATAATGGTGGTGATTTGCCACTTGCAGTATTGAAACTTCCGCCCGAAGGGCGGATTTTTCATGCAACTTATGAAGCAGCGTGGTTGACGAACGCGTGTTAAAAGCCTAAATCCCGGCTTCTCCTTGTATTCAAGAAAAAACCGGGACTTCGGTGCTGAGTTTGTCCTATTTAAGTACAAACCCCTTCGTGGCGGGGGCAAGATTTGAACTTGCGACCTTCGGGTTATGAGCCCGACGAGCTACCAGACTGCTCCACCCCGCGATGGAACTTCAATCGTACTACAAAGAAAAACCAATTCAAAAGTCAGAAAATTGGAGCAGCGCGCGTTACAGCGCGGTGCTGGCTTAGCCCTTAAGAGCAGTTTGCGCCTGCGTCAAGTAGGCGTACATCTTGTTTTCGTCCGTTTGATAGGCCCCGAGATTCCCCGCCTTCAGGGCCGTTTGGGCGAGTTCGTATTCGTTCGTGGCGTCTTGCAGATACGTCGAGGCGCTCAAACCCTTCGACGTCCCTATTGAAGAACCCGAAGATCCGGTACCCACGGATGTGCCAAGTACGTCAGAGAGGGCGGCCGACAATGTTGTTTCAATCCCCACGTCTTGGTTGAAAACCGCAATCACGTATTTCAACTGCGGCAATGAGTTCGAAGTACTGGAGACGTACAACGGGCGCACGTACAGCACGCTCTGGTCAAGCGGCACCATCAAGTTGTTGCCGAGTAAAACGCTGGAACCGTGCTGGTCAAGCGGCGTGATGATGGAACTCACTTTGGCGTTCTGTTGAATTTCGGCGTCAGCTTGCACGGGACCGGTGACGGAAGTTCCCCGTGGGGTGACGTAGACATTGAGATCGCCGTAGTCATTTGGATCACTCGTCGCCGTTACGAACGCAGTGAGACTCTGCACCGTCTGGGTATTACCCGCCGGTACATACGCGTCGGTGGTGACAAGTTGTTGATGATTGGTGTTGGGAAGACTCATGACCTCGTAGAGCGGACTCATGGGTGAAAGCGTTGACGAAAGCAGGTTGCCTTGAGTGTCAGTTTTTAGAGTTACTGAGAGAGCCTTGCTCGGCGATCCAGCACCTGTCGTTGGCGATACTTCCCATTGGTCACTGGCGTTGTAAAAGGCTGACGCCGTAGTGATGTGATAGCGACCAAGCACCGCTGCTTGCATTGCGAAGAGGTCATTGGGGTAGCGAAGGTGTTGACGCACTGTTGTTGGCATCTTGCTTAAGGGCGTAAACAGCGTGGGGAACGCAGCCTCGTAGGACTTGATGATTGGGTCGTTCGCGTCGCGTACGTAGAACTTCATGGCGCCCGAGTAGGCGTTCACGACCACTTCAACAGAATTGCGAACGTAGTTGTAACTACTCGGCAGTCCGCCATCCGTGCTCGCCGATTCGCTCGACGCGTTCGTGCTGTAGGGATAGTTCGCGGTCGTCGTGTAGCCGTTAAGGACGTAATCAACGTGACCGTTCACAATGACGGGATAGGGCTGGGAGTCAAACGACAGAAACGGTGCGGCCTTTTCTGCCATGGCAGTGACATCGCGCACGAAGATGATTCGACTCTTGGACGTCACCTGATTGGACACCCAAAGATTGAAATCGCCCAGTCGAAGTGCGAAAGCCGTTCGACGCAAGAAGCCCCCAACTTGTACGCCACCGGTGCTCGCGTAGTGCGTTTCCACGGGTTGACCCGCCTGAGCCCCGGAATTCAACTGGTAGTCGAGTTCGGGTTGCTTCGAGTTTGCAACGACCCATCCCGACTGATTGATGCCAAAATAGATGTCGGGTTGCGTCAAAACGGGCGCACCCTTGGTGGAGACCGGTGGCACGTTGCCGACGACGAAGACTGGATTGCCCGTGTTCGGATCTGCCACGTTCGATTCCAACATCGCAACACCCAGACCGTGCGTGTATTGCAGGTGCGTGTTCACCCAACTCGTGGCGGGAAGGTTTGACGAGTTGATCTGTCGAGTACCAATAAGTACTGGCGTCTCAGCTCCGTTGATGTTGTAACGATCAACGGCCAGCGTGCTGAATTGATAGTACGAACGAATGGACTGGCGACGGTTGACGGTAGCCAAAGCAATTTGTGGATTCGGATCCCACACACGGATATTGTTCAGCGTCGCTGAAGCAGCTTTTATTTGCGTCGGGGTAACCGTTGTTGATCCAACGAAGTTGTGATACGTGACGTTGTCAATCCCGTATGCATCCCTCGTTGCAGCAATGTTTCTTTGGATGTATGGCTTTTCCAATGAACTCTGCGCCGGGCTGACCTTCGCGGTTTGCAAAATCAGCGGGTAGATAACGCCAATGACGAGCGCCACGAAGGCCCAGAGCCCGACCGCGACGGCCGGCAGTGACCAACCACGGGTGCGGATGTTCACGAGCAAGATCACCATGGCGGCGAGCGACAGATAAAAGAGAATGGTCAGCGCCGGAATTCGCGCGTGCACGTCGGTGTAGCCGGCCCCTTCGGTGTAACCATTGGTCGACGTCACCAATTGCCACTTCGCGACGAGGTAGCCGAGCGCTTTTACGAGTGCAATACCCGCGCCGATTACTGAAAGGTGCGCCTTCACTTGTGGCGAAACTCGGGGTGACGTGCGCGAAGCTCGAATTCCGCCGTTCAAGTAGTGGAACAGCGCCGTAATAAGAAGAATTACGACGAGCGAAGCAAACAAGAACGAGACGATGTACGAAAGAAACGGCAAAGTAAAGATGTAGAAGCCGAGATCCTTGTGAAAGAGCGGATCGACTTTGTGAAATGACTCGGAGTGCGCAAACAACAAATACGACTGCCATTGTGACGTGGCGTTCAGACCCGCAATGAAGGCCACCACCACCGCAATAGCGGCGTAGATGCGTCGTGCGTAGGGACGAACCGCGTTTTGGAAACGTCGAACAACATCATCTTCAGGACCAAAGGTCAGTTCCTTGGCGCGAAGTTTGTCTGTAAGAAGCAAGTTCCCAAAAAGCACGAGAAAGAAAACCAGCCCGAATACGAACGCGAGTCCGACTTTGACGAACAACAACGTCGTAAAGACGTGGCCCTGACCAATTGACGAAAACCAGAGTTGGTCCGTCCATAGAAACGCGAGACGACGCAACGAGAACAGCAGGATAATGAGAACGACGACAATCAGACCAATGATGATCCGACGACGGGGTTGTGACAGCGCGGAACGACGAATATCAGAGGGACTGCGCACGAATCGAGCCTAGGCGGGATTCTTAAACAGGAACAATTGTGCAGGCGCAGCCCGCGTGCAACGGTGGATACGCGGATCCACTGGGAAATGATTCACCGGACACCCGCTCTGGAGACGACGCATCAAGCGCACACGCGTCACAGGGCACATCGTGCGGGGCCGCCACGAAGCGAAGTGAACGACCCTTAGCAGCGGCAACCACTCCCTGGTGAAAGGCGCGTCGAGCAGCGTCGGTGCACAGCCGCTCCACGCGTGCTCCACGCCACTCTTTGTAGGCAGCGTTAGCGCGCGAAAGCCCGTCGCCACTTCCCTCACTCAGAATTCGACGGCGAAGCGCCACCACAATCGTGACCGCTAAGTCAGCGGCACATTCGCTAATGGGACCATCGTCTTCTAGGAGCCCATTAGCGGACGCTTCTTCTCGGGCGTAGTGCACACCAGCGAGAGCGGCATCCAACAAAGCATCAGTGGCGGCGTCGGCGTACCGATTTCGTTGAGCGTGTTCGTCTTCGAGTTCTGTTGTGATCATCGCCTTGACGTTTCGAAGTCGCTCCAGCATGACGTTCTGGTCGTCTTGCAACGCTCGCTTTACTTTGCGCGTAAGAGCCATCAACGATGCTTCGAGTGCTTGGTCACGTCGGAGAAATAGTTCGTCAACGGGCGTGCTCGGCTCCTGGGGTGCCACGGCCTGGCGCTTAGGGGTCGGCGCACTGGCGCCGCGCTCTTCCAACGTTGCTTTACGCAGTCGAGCGAAGATTTCTTCGACGACATCGGTGTCGGGAGCATCGGGGTCGAGCAAATCCGTCTCGGTGAGGACGTTTTCAATCACGCCAACCTCGACAACAGTTTCTGTGACCACGGTTTCTTCGATTACTACTTCTTTTTTCCGTGACGAACGTGGTGCTGCCGGAGGCGGCGTCGGCTCGGGCGCAGCCTCTAAGGACGGAGCGTCGGGAACGTGACGAAGCGGCACACCGGCGAGTAACTCTTCTTCGCTGGGGGCCGGCGTTTCCTTCCTCGAACGAAGGGCCTCCAGTGCTGCCGCTCGAGCATCTTCGTCGGACGTATTGATGCCCGTCACGACGTGTTCGATTTCTCTACTCACTGTTCCCACGAGGGCACTAAGCGAATCTCGCGCGGCACGCAGTTGATCAATTTGCTGGTGCAGAGCGGTTCGCTTTACCGCCAAGTCATTGAGCACAACTTTTCTCGCCTCTTGGGCTTGCTCGACAATTGCTCGTCCCTGCTCGCGAGCGCGCTCGACCAAGGCATCACCGTTCAGCTTCGCCGAATCAATTAGCCGCTCGGACGCTCCTCGAGCGTCGAGGTCAATGGCCGCGACGGCTTGTTCTGTGTCGGTCATTATTTTGGACGCTCGTTCCTGGGCTTCCATGATTGATGCCGTGCCACGTTCTTGGGCCTGGGTGAAGATTTGCGTCGCACGTTCTTGAGCTTCGGCTGTTACGCGACTGGCTTCTTCGTGCGCCGATCGAAGAATGGCGGCACTTTGTGCGCCGAGGGCAGCCACGAGTTGTTCTTCATCCAATTTTGGGTTGAGAGCTTTGCGCTTCGCATCAGCGAGTTGATCTTGAAGTGAGCGGATATGGTTCTCTAAGCGAGCCATCTCGCGCGCCACGTTTTCTAGGTAACGATGGACTTCGTCTGGATCAAAGCCCTTTCGAAGTACCGCAAAATTGGCACGAGCAATTTCCGCTGACCCCGAATGGGTCGAAGAAGGCAGGCCGCGCTCATCCATCCGCCCAAGCCTACGGTGTTCCTCGGGTTTAGTTGGGCTTGGTGAGGGGCTTTGGAATGCTTCCACCGAGCTTTTGCAGCGCCGAGAGCGCCTGGGAGAGCGTGTTGACTCCAATGATGCGCAGGTGGCCGTTGCTAGCGCTCTTGGCCGTCGCTACTTCAACACTGGGCACGATGAACACTGTTGCGCCGGCGTCTTCCACCGCGATAGTTTTTTCGGCCACGCCACCCACGTCACCGACTTGACCAGTGGTGGATATAGTTCCCGTCGCGGCAATGACGTGATGGCCCGTCAATGATCCTGCACTTAGTTGATTGATGAGACTAAGCGTCATCGCGAGTCCCGCCGATGGTCCACCAATGTCCTGCGTGTTAATCGTGATGGTGCCGGGCAGCGCGTACGAATAGCCATCTTCGACCCCAATGCCCAACCACGACCGCGCGGGGGAGGTGTCGCCAGGACATCCCGCATCTTCTACGCCCGAAACCGCCGCCGAGTGAAGTAACAACGTCGAAGTATTCTTGGCGTAGGTGATGTTCCCACTCGACGAAATGTGCGCGCGGTTAACACTCAGACGAATGAGCGTGCCGGGTGCCAAATGTGAAACCGCTTTGATGAGTCCACACGAACTCGTCGTCGATTTACCGTTCACGCCAACAATCTCATCGGCGACGTTGAGTTTTGCTTTTGACGCTGGCGTCAACGACACGACTTCGGTAATGACCGCACCGGTGCTCGTCGTGGGTATCGTCCAGCCCAGCGTATGGAGCGCGGAGACTTCTGCGGCGTTCTTCGCGTCTTGCATTTCGAGATAACCCTGCGCCGCGAGTTGTTCAATGGGCACGCCGGGATCAACCAAGGCCGCGGCGGGCACGACTTGAATGTGCTTTTGAAAATGCGACTCCAACCAGCCGTACGCAGAGAGTTGTTCCACGTAGACGTCAGTCAACATGATTTTGTCCGGGTGAGCGTCGGTCGAAAGACCTTGGATTTTTACTAGCGGCCCCACCGGGGTCGCGTTGCCGGGCGCGATGGCGTACTCCTGTATTTGCCAACTGCGAAGCACCACGAACAAAAGGACGAGAAACACGATCACGCCGAGCGCCACGACGAAGTAGCGGCGACCTCGCGGGCGAGGTGCTGAGATGGTGGGATGCAACGTGATGAGAACACGCTACCGGAGACGTTGGAAATCCAACTAGTCCGCGCCGCGTTCGAAAACAACGAGCCGTCACGCCAAGCGGTGGAACAAGGTCTGCGCGAAACGTCACCGCGCCTCTACCTACTCGCTCTTCGCGCAGGAAGCCATCACGACTGGATTTCCACGGCGACGTGGACTGTGTCGCTCACCGACGAACGCGTCGACGTTCGAAGAGAAGCCGTGACGTTGCTTGCTCGAAGCACTGGCCATGACGTCACCATTGATGAAGCGCTCGTGGAAGCACTACGAGACGAGGATCCTTTAGTTGTCGACGGCGCCGCGTTCGCACTTGGCGAACATCTCTACTCCCCCGCGGTCGAAGAACTCATCGACGTCGCTCGCGATCACGAAGACGCTCGGTGTCGCGAAAGCGCCATCGCGGCGCTCGGGGCCCTCGGCGACGACCGAGCGCGCGGCGTCATCCTCAACGCTCTTAGTGACAAGCCACCGGTGCGACGACGAGCCATCGTGGCGCTTTCAAATTTCGAAGGTCCCGACGTCGAAGAAGCGTTGGACCGAGCGAGTGACGACCGAGACTGGCAGGTTCGAGCGGCCGTTGATCAACTTCGCGCGAGCGAAACGGATTAACGGTCAGCTTCGCGAAACAACTTGTGCAACGAGCGCATCTCGCCAAGACATTTTTGTAGTCCGTTGATAACCACTAACTCAGGCGTCGGGGCTACGCGCACGTCGACGCCGGTTTCCTTAGCAATGAATTCTGCAAAATCAGTCAGTCGAGCATGACCCCCCGCGAGCGTCAACCCGTGCGTCAAGACGTCTTGGGCGAGGTCGGGGGGCGATTCACCGAGACACTCTTGCATCATGCGAATCGTGGCGTTGATGTTGTCAACAATGGACGTATTGATTTGCTTGGCCGGTACCTCAACGCTGACGGCCTTTCCCCGGTCCACTGTTCGGGCGGGCACCACGCGAACGTCGCCGTCAGTTCTTCCGAGCGCCGAAGCGAGGCCCATCTTCAGATCCTCGAGCAACGTAGGAGCGACCACGACACCGTAGAGCTGGCGAATAATCGTGCCAATCGACGCGTCGAGGTCGTTGCCTCCCACGCGAAGTGATCCACCCGTCACAATGCCGCCGAGGGCAATAAGTGCAATTTCGCTCGAACCCGCCCCGAGCACGGCAATTGCCGAACCCACCGGTTCCTCGATGGGCATACCAAGTCCAATCGCGGCGACCATCGGCGTTTCAATCAGACTCACCTCGGACGCTCCTGCTTGCACGGCTGCTTGGCGAAGTGCGCGTCGCTCAATCGCCGTGGCGAGGGTCGGCACACTCATAATGACGCGTAGCCTGGACATCCGTGAGAACCCGGCGCGAAGAAACACCGCACTGATGAGGCGCGTGGTGACGTCAAAGTCAACGGTGGCGCCCTTGGCAAAGGGTCGAAAAGCGACGATGTGCCGCGTACTTGTTCCTACGGCGTGCAAGGCGCCGTAGCCAATGTCAACGACTTCACCATTGGAAGTGTCAATCGCCACGATGGTTGGTTCGTTAAAGACCACCCCTCGCTCTTCGGTTGCCAGTCGGGTATACGACGTACCGATATCGAGTGCAACGTCGGAGGCCATTACAACCAATGCTAGAGCCCACTATCAATTAGCCCTTTCTCAGCCGCATGGACATAAAAAGTAGTCACACCGGTATCTTTGATACATGAGTGAAGTTCCCTTTGGTGGCATGTTTGGCGACATATTTAATGCGCTTGGCCAACAAGGGCCCGACGCGTGGTTCGAAACCGCCAAGCAATTGGCGCTGACGGTGGCACGCGGTGAAGACGGCGACCCCAATCCCGATCCTCCGTCTCGTCAACGATTGGAAGAAGTAGCGCCCCTCGTGGCTCGACACGTCGACACAATTTTGAGCGTGGTGACGAGGTCCGACGTCACGGCCACCAATCGCACAGGGCTGACGTTGGCGGCTCTGGAGCAGTGGAAGCCATTTATTACGCCCGCGATAGAAGCACCCGCACCCGTCTCTGACGATCTGGACATGACCGGCGCGGCCGCAATGGCGCAGATTGCCGCGACCATTGGTCCTCTCTTTACGGGATTTCAGCTCGGTTCCGTTGCCGGACACTTCTCCGAGCGGGCGTGGTCGCTCGCCGTGTTGCCGCTACCTCGCACGAGTTCGGAGCGACTCTTAGTCGTCAACAACATCGCGGCATTTTCGCAAGCCTGGAGTCTCGATGTCAACGCGGTCACGATTTTTGCCCTGGCGCAGGAATTCGTTGCGTCGGTGATATTGACCCAACCTGGTACCGGTGACGCACTGCGAGCACTGTTGCTCGACGCTGTGCGTGACTCGCTTGCGGTGCAGGGCGATCTCATGACGCGACTGCAGTCCATGGTGAATCCGGCGGACCTCGCTTCGCTGATGGGTAACCCCGAACAATTACTCGAGGGCTTAGAGATTCCTGACGAGACGCCCGCCATTCGCGCTATCAATGCCGCCACCAGTGTGTTGAGCGCCGTATTTGACGCCGCCGCGCACGAGGTAACCGGGAAGATTCTTGGTCCTTCACCTCAACTGGTGGAGGCCTACCGTCGTCACCGTTTCACTGACGCGCGTGGCGAAGACGCGGCCGGTGCGCTGTTTGGTGTTTCTACGCAGGGCGAACACCACGAGTTGGCGTCACGATTTGTTGCGACGCTGCAAGAAAAGCACACACTTAGTGTCTTTAGTGCACTGCTTCGCGTGGACGGACTTCCGAGCGCGACAGAACTTGAAGATCCTCTGGCGTGGTACGAGCGAGTGACGAACTCGCCGCTGGCTTAATTCTCTTCGTCGTAACCGAGGTTCCACTCGACCAACAGATTCTCTCGTTCGGCGTCGCGGTTCACGCGCTCGCGGTTACGACGGAACTGGGGATCGTGCGGTGGCAGGAGACGTAGACGTGCGTCAACGCGGTCAACGAAGGCCTGAATTTGTTCCTCGTCGCCAAAGACCATTCGACATTCCCAGTGCGGGGCCACGGGTCCCAAATAGACCACCTGGACGTGACCCACTGGATCGACGACTTCGATGACTTCGGGTGCAGGAATCTGACTCACGATGCTTCTTTCATTAAACCTTGTGATTCTCTAAAAGCCATTGTAGTTCAGGGTTGCTGCAATCCAAGAAAGCTCTTCTTCACCTGAGAAATCTCCCATACGGCCTTATTGGCCACGAAATTGACCCCGTTAGGTTTGAGTGTGAACCCGATCGAAAGTGGGTCTCAAATGAATACCGAGTGGATGCAAGAAGCAAGATGCCAGGACTACCCAGTGGCGATTTTCTTCCCCCAAGATGGTGTGGGAGTGCTGCGGGCCCAGAAGATTTGCGCCGAGTGTCCAGTACGTGAGGCGTGTCTTGAGTACGTCTTGGACTCGCACATTGAACACGGTGTGTGGGGTGGCAAGAGCGAACGAGAGCGTCGTCGCCTTCAACGAGTACGTCGGCTCATCAAGCTCAGCGCTTAGGAAGTCTCTAGTCTCGACATTGTGTTCGAGTGCGTCATCAACATCTCTGAAGGCGCGGACGAATACGTTCTTGGACGTATAGAAAAGGCGTCGGGCGAGTCACTTCGAGACCGTCACAGCGACAGTTTTCACAATCGGTCCGTTTTCACACTGATTAACGACGAGACACCGTTACTTCGCGACGTTCACTCGCTTATCACCACGTCGGTAGATCTCCTTGATTTACGCCAGCACGAAGGCGTCCATCCTCGCTTTGGTGTGGTCGATGTCGTGCCCTTCGTGGCCCTGAATCCTGCGCAGTTCTCGAGCGCGGTCCGTATGCGAGACGAGGTCGCACGCTGGATGGGAGAAACCCTCGAGATTCCCGTTTTTCTCTACGGCGGCGAGCGTTCACTCCCCGACGTGCGCCGAGAAGCCTTTGGTGCCTTGGCACCGGACTTTGGCCCCGCTACGCCCTCCGTTCTTTCGGGCGCTTGCGCAGTAGGCGCTCGACCTCCCTTGGTTGCTTGGAATCTCTGGCTAGAGAAGGCCACACTGGCCCAAGCACGGCTGATTGCCCGCCAGATTCGAAGTGAGAGCGTGCGAGCCTTGGGACTAGAAGTCGGTAACGACGTCCAGGTCAGTTGCAATTTGGTGGATCTAGAAGCGACGAAACCTTCGCTCGTCTACGACGCCGTCGTGGCCCTACTTCCCGAGGGTGCGTCCATCAGCCACGCTGAATTAGTGGGACTTTGCCCCAAAGCGACGCTTCTTTTGGAGGAAGCTTCTCGCTGGGATCAACTCGGTCTCTCGCAAGAGACAACCATTGAAGAACGAAGTAACGCTTAACCCGCCTGAGCGCGGCGTTCAATAGCGCGGGCCCGGCGCAGTCGGCGTCGTTCGCGTTCGCTCATGCCACCCCAGATACCGAATTTTTCGCCGTTATCGAGGGCGAATTCCAGGCAATCGTCGCGCACGACGCAGCCCTTGCAGACTTCTTTGGCTTCACGGGTCGAAGCGCCTCGCTCAGGAAAGAAAAGGTCAGGGTCAACTCCCATGCAGTTAGCCCTAGCCTGCCAGCCACGGTCTTCCATCCCACCTAAGAGATCAAGTATTTCCATTAGGAATCCTCCCCATAGCGGCTTTCGCCACCCTTGTAATTACAACGATGTCATTGTGGCTGAGTTTTGGGGATATTGCAAATAGAAATTCTAAAAAGCCTGATCGCACACGACATCAACGTCGTGCCCGTTCGCCCTACGCGGAGCGTCGGTGCTTTACGAAGTCGTCAAGGACGTAGGAGCCCAGATCATCAACGGACGTATAAAACGTTCGTCCACCGTTCACGCGAGCAATCTGTTCGACGAAGGGAAACTGACTGCGCTCAATGTCGAGAGCAAACGTGTTAATCGTGATGCCGGCTTTCGTGCAGCGAAGCACTTCGGCCATGGTCCGTTGCAGCGTTTCGTGCACGGGTGGCCACGAGAAAAACGGCTCGCCGTTATCCATGAGGTGAGCCGTGGGTTCACCGTCGGTGACGACCACGATTTGTCGCTCGCCTTTTTCATTGCGCATGAGATGTCTCGAAAGCGCCAGCGCGTGCTGCAAATTCGTGCCGTAGGCGTAGTCAATGTTGAGTGCGGGGATGTCCTCGACCTTTATTTCGTGCGCCGTTTCACCAAAACCAACTACGGCTACGAAATCACGCGGGAAACGAGAACGAATCAACTGCGTCAGCGCCAACGTCATCTTCTTGGCTGGTGCGAGGTTCGAACGCATGGCCATCGACAACGAGAGGTCGATAGCAAACACGGTCGCCGAGCGCCTCGTCGCCTCGTACTCTTCGACTTCGAAGTCGTCGGGATGCAGCTTTACGGGCGTGCCGGGGCCTTGTCGAAGTACCGCGTTGCGCAGTGTTTTTGGCAGGTGCAGCGAAAAAGCCTGGCCGGGCTCCCAGGGCTTCGACGTCTCTTCGCGGTCGCCACCACGCGCAATGGACGCTTCGCGGTGTGAACCAAACGCCGGCGTCGCGCGCATCTGCTTAAAGAGATCCTTCAGCGCCTGCGTACCAATCGAACGTACGCCCTTGGCCGTGAGTTTCATCCGCTTGCCGCTCTTGTCAATGAAACCTTGATCCTTGAGGCCCTTAAAGGCCTTTTGCAGCCGTTCGATGTTGCGAGCAGCATCAGGGCCAAGGTTTCGTCGCACGGCTTCGATGTCCACTTCGGGGAGGCCCTGTGCAGCGTCGGCTTGTCCCAAGAACTCTTCGAGGTTTCGAAGATCGCCGAGTTGTTCGGCAATGGAAGCAGAATCGGCGAAACTCGAGGGGCCATTTCCTCGCATACGGTGGCTGCGATTCCAATCAATATCCGGCGTGGCTTGTCGAAGATTGCCCACGAGTCGACTGAGCGCAAAGTCGAGTTCCATGTTCTCCATCATCTGGCCAAAGAGTTCGCGCAGTTCTCGCTGCTGGTCGCCCGATAACGAGTTGAACATCGCCTCTGCTGCGGCGGCCCGCTCGGCCATGGCACGAATGACGTCCTCCAGATTTTCAGCGCCAGGAAAATAGTCACCGAATTTCTCCATGAAATCATCAAAAGAGGGATCGAGTGGCTCGCCGTTTCGGTCTTGTTCGATCATGGTGGAAAGTGCGTCCATCATGTCGCGCATGCGCGCTAACTCTTCGGGGTCCGGGTTCGAGAAGAATTCCTTGTTCTGTTGGAAGTAGGTGTTAAGCACGTCTTCTTGCAATTCCGCAATGAGCTTCTCGTACTCTTCTCTCGCTTCGCCCGAAACAAATTCGTAGTTCTGATACGAGTTAAGACGCGGTGCGAGATTCTCTGGCATCAAATCGCGCTGCATGTTTTTTTGATCAACGAGGTCTTGGGTCACGTCGAGTCGGCGCTCGTCTCCAGAGTCCTTTGCTTCTTGCAAGAGCTCGTCGAGTTCTTTATCTTCGATCTGTTCAATGTCTTCGAGCCAGTCCCGATAGCGCTGGAGTTCGCCGTCGGGGTCCGCTTGTTGTTCGAGTTCGCGGCGTTTCCTTCTCGCCTGTTCCAACAATTCACGAAGCCCCTCGACACGTTCGCCGTCGGGCGTTTCAAATCCGTCTTGCAACAACCGGTCCATGGCTTCGTTGAGGTCGCCACTTTCCATCAAGTCGTCACTCAGTAACGCGAGCAATTCCTCAGGATCGAGGCCGTCAAAATCGTCGCCCTCGCCGTACGAGCGGTAGCCGTAGCGAACGGGCACCTAGCGATTCCTCGATCGATAGAGAGCCCTTGCACCCGACGAGTCCTTAGCGAGTCGCTTCGTGAGATACAGGCCTTCAAGAATGAATTCCGTCGCGGCGGCCATTTCGGAAGGTCCGGCGTTTGGTCCGGCCACGCGGCGAACGGGAGGCTCGAGCACGGGCAGATTCGCCAGCACCTCGAGGTAGTCCTTCGCCGGCAAGTCGTCGCCCGTGTGCACGAGTACTTCGTGCGAAAACGCCTCGACAATGTCACCCGCTTCTTCCAGCAGCACGTGCTCCATAAAAGCCTGGCGAACCGCGAGACCAACGAGTGCAGCGATCACGTGATCGGAGTCGGACTCGTCCATGGTGTCGAATTCAATCTTTCCCTGCGTGGACTGCACCACGGCACTGAGGTCACTGACACGAGGCACGACCGCGTCGTCACCCGTACGAAGTGTCCGGCGCAGGGCATTGGCGATCACCGTTTCGTAGTTCGCGATGGAAAGGCGAACCGAAACACCGGAGCTTTGGTTAATCGCGTGACTGGAGCGAGCGACGTGGCTAATGCGAGCAACGATGTCGTCAATGAACCACGGCACGATGATGGGCTTGGGTGACGTGGGCAGTTTCGCTTCTTGGTGCATGATCGCTACTTCAGTCGCCACGTCGTAGGGATAGTGCGTACGAATCTGTGAACCAAAACGGTCCTTCAGTGGCGTAATCAGTCGACCACGATTGGTGTAGTCCTCGGGGTTCGCCGTCGCCACCACTAAGACGTCTAAGTCCATCCGAACCAAGTGGCCGCGAATCTGGACGTCACGCTCTTCGAGCACGTTCAAGAGTCCGACCTGGATGCGCTCGGCGAGGTCCGGCAGTTCGTTCATAGCGAAGATGCCCCGGTTGGACTTCGGCACCAGTCCGTACGACAAGGCCTTGGGATCGTCGAGAAAGAGTCCGCCGGCGACTTTGATGGGGTCTACTTCACCAATCAAGTCGGCCATTGAGGTGTCGGGCGAAGCGAGCTTCTCGGCGAACCTCTGCGCACGATTGACCCAGGCAATCGGGGTGTCATCGCCCAGTTCTTCCAGCAGATCAAGAGCAAAAGCCGAAATAGGCGCATAAGGATTGTCACGAACGTCCGAGCCCGCGACAATAGGCAACCATTCGTCGAGCAGCTCCACCAGCGAGCGGATCATGCGGGTTTTTGCTTGTCCGCGCTCGCCTAACAAGATGATGTCGTGGCCCGCCAAGATGGCGGTTTCCAACTGGGGAAGAACAGTGTCTTCGTAACCGAGAACAGCCGAGGTGAGCGGAAGTCCGTTGGCGATTCGGTCTTCGAGATTGGCTCGAAGTTCCTCTCGAATGGACCGCGAAGTCCAGCCGGAGGCCTTTAATTCGCGAAGAGTAGTGGCGGTGGGGGGTGCTGGCGTAGTCATACTTTGACACTACGGTACGGCTGTACAAAGTTGCCCATCGATGAGGCCCTGAGAACGCAGCGTCTCAGAATTTCTGGTGGACCCGACCTAGTCTCGGTGTTTTTCCTATGAACGACGTTGAAAACATCAGCAACGATGCTGCCGACCACAGTCGGACTGGTCCACGAAGGTGTCTAGGATTAGTTCGCATTAACACTTCTCTCGCAGAAAATGTTGTGCCCCCCGAGACGTACCGCTTCTAACAAGGAGACGCCGTGACAGCCGTAGAGAGTTCGACCAAGGTTCAACTAGGTGGCGCGCGAGGAGGCCCCGATGAATCAACACTTCGCCAGGATCGTTGGTGGTTACAGCCCGTTGTAACGGTCTCCATCTTGACGGCCTTCGTCATTTACTCCACGTGGGCGGCGTTTCAGAACAAGAACTACTTCGTCGGTGCAAGCTTTCACCGTGATCTCATTAGCCCCTTCTATTCACCTTGTCTCACGAGCAACTGCGTGGCGGGTTCCACCTCAGGCTTCGCGATTCACGGCTGGGCACTTTCGCCCGCGCTGCTGATTCTGATTTTCCCGCTCGGTTTTCGTATGACGTGTTATTACTACCGTCGCAGTTACTACCGCGCGTTTTGGTGGTCGCCGCCCGCTTGTGCCGTCACCGACGCGCACGCGAACTACTCGGGCGAGACTCGCTTTCCGCTCATCATTCAAAACATTCACCGCTATTTCTTCTACGCGGGCCTTCTCTTTAACGTGCTCTTGACCTACGACGCCATTCGAGCGTTTCGCCAGCCCGGACTTGGTTGGGGCGTGACCGTCGGCACCGTGGTGCTGTGCGTGAACGCCTCATTGCTCTGGCTGTACTCACTTTCGTGTCACGCCTGTCGCCACCTCTGTGGGGGCCAGTTGCGCACGTTCTCCAATCACCCCATACGTCACAAACTCTGGAAGTTCGTTACGCCGCTCAACGCCAAGCACATGAACTTCGCCTGGGCGTCGTTGATGTTTGTTGCCCTCACTGACGTCTACGTCCGATTGGTCGCGTCCGGCGCGCTCACGGACTACAAGTTGTTTTAGGAGTAATCATGTCGACTGACACTGTGTCTGAACACCACGAGTACGACGTACTTATTATCGGCGCCGGTGGCGCGGGCCTTCGTGCGGCCATTGAAGCGAAGCAGCGCGGCCTAAAGGTTGCGCTCGTCACCAAGTCGCTGCTTGGAAAAGCGCACACCGTGATGGCCGAAGGTGGCATGGCTGCCGCCATGGGAAACGTGTACCCCGAAGACAACTGGATGGTGCACTTTCGTGACACGATGCGCGGCGGAAAGATGCTCAACAACTACCGCATGGCAGAGCTGCACGCGAAGGAAGCTCCCGACCGCGTGCACGAACTCGAGCAGTGGGGTGCGCTCTTTGACCGCACCAAAGACGGCAAGATCTTGCAGCGTGACTTTGGTGGCCACCGCTACGCCCGTCTCGCTCATGTGGGTGACCGCACGGGTTTGGAACTGATTCGCACACTGCAACAAAAAGTGGTCTCGATGGGCACCGACGTGTTCATGGAGTGCAAGGTCCTAAAATTGGTACACGACAACAGCGGTAAGGTCGCTGGCTGCGTTGCATATTGGCGCGCCACTGGTGAATTCGTCACCTTTTCTGCCAAAGCCGTCGTCCTCGCCACCGGTGGCGTGGGCAAATCCTGGAAATTCACTTCCAACTCCTGGGAGGGCACCGGCGACGGACACGCCATGGCGCTGTGGGCGGGCGCAGAGCTCATTGACATGGAAGCCATCCAGTTCCACCCGACCGGCATGGTCTGGCCGCTGAGTGTTCGCGGCATCTTGGTCACCGAAGGTGTTCGCGGTGACGGTGGCATCTTGAAGAATTCCGAAGGCGAACGTTTCATGTTCAATTACGTCGCCGACATGTTCCGCGCTGAAACGGCCGAAACACCCGAAGAAGCTGACCGCTGGTACGACGACCACTCCGCGGGACGACGTCCTCCGGAACTTCTCCCCCGTGACGAAGTGGCTCGCGCCATTAACACCGAAGTCAAGGCCGGTCGCGGAAGTCCCCACGGCGGCGTGTACCTCGACATTGCCTCACGGCGTACGCCGGAGTTCATTCGTCGACGTCTTCCTTCGATGTACCACCAGTTCATGGAACTCGCTGGTGTGGACATCACCAAGGAAATGATGGAAATCGGACCGACGTGCCACTACATCATGGGTGGCGTAAAGGTCGACGCCGAAACCACCGCGACCGCAGCCGAAGGCCTCTTCGCCGCTGGCGAAGTCGCCGGTGGCATGCACGGCGCCAACCGACTCGGTGGCAACTCACTCAGTGACCTCATTGTGTTTGGTCGAAGGGCCGGTATGGGCGCCGCTGACTACGTCGAGAGCGGCAAAGGACCTACGGGCTTTGATCAGTCCGAGGTTGACGAGGCCATCAAAGAAGCCCTCGCTCCCTTTAAGCGCGAGACCGGTGAAAACCCCTACGACATCCAACGCGATCTCCAAGAGATGATGCAAACCAACGTCGGCATCATCCGCACCGCAAGCGAAATTGACGAAGCGATCGTGAAACTCGAAGAGTTCACCGAACGCATTAACAATCTCTCGGTGAAGGGTGGACGAGCCTACAACCCCGGTTGGAACCTCGCCACCGACCTGCCAAGCATGCTGACAGTGTCCAAGTGCACCGCACGTGGCGCGCGCGAACGAAAGGAATCTCGCGGTGGCCACACGCGCGAGGACTTCCCCAAGGCCGACCCGAACTACGGCAAGATCAACTTCGCTCACTCACTACCCAGTGGTGGCGACTGGCACGGTGAGATCAAAACTGTGGAATCACCGATTCTCGTAATGCCCGATGAGCTGAAGGCTCTGTTGGAGGATGGAAAATAATGGCCGAAGTGACCATGCGAGTGTGGCGCGGTGACGCCAACGGCGGCGATTTTGAGGAGTACACGCTCCCCCAAAACGAGGGCGAAGTGGTCCTCGATGTCATTCACCGAATTCAGGCCACCGAGGCGCCCGACCTCGCGTGTCGTTGGAACTGCAAGGCCGGTAAGTGTGGCTCGTGTTCCGCGGAGATCAACGGCAAGCCCCGTCTCATGTGCATGACCCGCATGGACCAGCTTCCCGGAGGCACCGTCACGGTGACGCCTATGAAGACGTTCCCGATAATTCGTGACCTCGTGACCGACGTTTCGTTCAACTACGAGATGGCGAAGAAAGTACCCGCGTTGTTGCCTCCGCCGATGCCCGAGGGCGGCTACACCATGTTCCAAGAGGACGTCGAGCGTGGCCAAGAGTTTCGAAAGTGCATTGAATGCTTCTTGTGCCAAGACGTGTGCCACGTCATCCGTGACCACGAAGACAATAAGCAGCACTACGCCGGTCCCAGGTTCTTCATTCGTTACGCGGAGTTGGAAATGCATCCGCTCGACACGAACGACCGACGCGACTTGGTGCGAGAAGACATGGGGCTTGGTTATTGCAACATCACCAAGTGCTGCACCGAAGTGTGCCCCGAGCACATTCACATCACGGACAACGCGATTATTCCTCTAAAGGAACGGGTCGTCGATGCGGACTTTGACCCGGTTGCCTGGTTGGGTCGAAAGATTCGTCGAAAGACGAAGCGCACGCCCGCTGAGGCTGCTGTTCAGCCCGCCCCCTAAGGCGTGCCTACGTTTCTTAGTGATGAGTGGTTCACCACGTCGAACGCCGTTCTCGCGCAGGCATCGAAGCAAGGCACGGAGTCGCAGGTGCAGTCCGCGCACGTTGTTTTAGAACTCGACGACGGACCCAACGACAAGCCTCACGCCATGACCTTCGAAATTAAAGATGGCCTCGCAAGCGTGGCTAGTGGCGATCACTTCATGGCCGACACGATTATTCGTTTGAGTTTTGCGGACGCTCAGGCACTCGTCGAAGGGACACTCACGAGTGCGGACGTGCTTCGCGAAGGACGAATAAAGGTTCGAGGCGACGTGCACGCCATCGTAAGTCTCGCTTCGTGGTTGGCGGCGCTTCGAGAAATCACGACTTCTTAAGTCTCATAGGCTCGGTGCGATGGCCGACCACGACATCCCACTGCTCGAAAACGATCTCGATCAACCCGCGGTCTTTGACGCGACATCCATTCATCGGCCAATCGACATTCCTACGGTCGCCGTGTTGTGTTTTTTCAATGATGTCCTAGAGCGTCTCGCGAGCAACAACGTCCTAAAGGTTGTCTACAAGCTCCGAAGCGAAATTGGTGTCAATCCGGTGTACCAAATCGAACACGAGGGCCAACTCGTCAATGTCGTCCACCCCGGCGTCGGCGCCCCGCTGGCGGCCGGATTCACCGACGAACTCGTGGCGCTCGGTGTTCGAACGTTCGTGGCATGTGGTGGCGCGGGTGCTCTCGTTGACGACTTGGCACTGGGACACGTCATGGTCGTCGAGTCGGCTCTTCGAGACGAGGGAACGAGTTTTCACTACGCCGCACCGAGTCGAACCATCGACGCGGATCCCAAAGGCGTCGCGGTGTTAGAGCGCGTGCTGAACGACGAGGGCATTGAGCATTTTCGCGGGCGAACGTGGACGACCGATGGGTTGTTTCGAGAAGCGCGAACGAGAGTGGAGCGACGCATTAACGAAGGCTGTTCCATGGTCGACATGGAGTCCTCGGCGTTCATGGCGGTGGCCAAATACCGCGGTCTCGACTTTGCGCAGTTCCTCTACGCCGGTGATTCGCTGGCCGGTGAAACGTGGGACGAACGGTCGTGGCAACGTGCGGACGACATCAGAGAAAAGCTCTTCGTCGTCGCGGTGCGAGCCGTTTTGGAGTTGGCGAAAGCGCCCTAGATGTCTACGCCGTCGGTTTGGCGACTTCTTCGAGGACGTAGTGGTCGATCGTGTCGACGACGTGGGAAAGAAGCGCCTGCGCACCAACGATGTTCGATTCCGCGCCAGAGTTCTCGTTGAGTTGCTCGCCGTCAATGCCGTCGTGCACGCGTCCTTTTCGACGGTCATAGACCGGACGGTTGGCGGCGTTTCGACCATAGAACCACGCTCTCGCCATGCTGGCGCGTTCGTCATATAACGATTGACCGGTGGCGACGTAGAGGCGTTGCATGGCGTCCACCGTCGTCCACACGTCGTAGGGCAACGTGGAAGCTTCGTTGAACCCTCCACGGATGATGTCGGGATAGAGCATCTCAGCACTCAGCCGGGCTGACTCCAACAAATCAGGGCGGTCCATATACGTACTCGCACTGGCCATGGCACCTTCTTGGGCGTGACCCCACAGGTGCGGCGTGCCAACTTCCATGTCCCAGTTCTTAAAGATGACATCGTCACGACATTCCAGAAGCTCCTCGCACCACTCGGGCAATTTCTTTCGCAAGGCTGGTTCGTGGACGGTTCTCGACAAGGCGAGCGCCGTGAGAATGTGCAACGAGCGCACGTCAGGAGCTGCGGGGTGTTCCAGTAATAACGGCAGACCTTTTTTGATGGCCACACCAATGCGATCATCGTCAATGATTTCGGCCGTGCGAGAAACGGCGAGCATGGCCCGGGCTTGCCAGAATTCGCCACCCGGCAGCGACGTTTTACCTTCAAGGTTCTTTGTGGCGTCCCAGTCCAGGATGAAATTGATCCATCGTCCTTCGTCGTCCTGCATTGCCAAGACGAAGTCCAAGAGACCTTCACACCAGTCGTGCAGCCACTGTAATTTTGTCGCGCGCCAGAGGTCTCCGTAGAGTTCGAGCGCACGAGCGGCGTCATCGACGCAGGCGACGCCTTCCACGCCGGACTGCGCCGCCGCGATGGCCTTACCATTTTCGTCCGCGTAGACGGCAATAGCGACTGCTCGCGGTGAGATGGCGGGAACAGCTCGACCCAGGCGTGTGAGTTGTCTCAGCACGGGATCATCTGATCCAGGATGTCCTGGACCTTGACATCAGCGGCGGCCATGCAAATGTCCGCTGCTCCGTAGTACACGCGTATGTACTCGCCAGTGTCGTCAAGGGCCACGTGGCCGCAGGAAAATATGGTGTTACTGAACAGACCGTCTCTTTCGTACGGCTCAATGGGTACCAGAATCGGCTCCGGTGACCTCGCGAGCACAATGCTGGGATCATTCGCGTCGAGCAACAATCCACCAAGTGAATAATGTGTGTCTCGGTTGACGCCGTGATAGATCTCGAGGATTCCCCCGTCCACCACAAACGGCACCGCACTCGCGCCCAAGCGCAACTCGTCCCACATGCCCGGTCGGGGAAGCGCCAAAGGTTGGTGGTCTCCCCAGTGGACAAGGTCAGGGGAAAAGGCAATCCAAATCCCGATGATGCGGCCAAACGACTGGGGCATCGGGCGCGTCAAGGCGGCGTAGCGACCGTTGTACTTGCCGGGCAAAATTACGACGTCCTTATGATCGGGAAGGAACATGAGTCCGTGACGTTCAAAGGTCCGAAAGTCCGTCGTCGTGAGAAGACTCGTCGTGATGCCAATATGGCCCACCGAAACGTAGGTGATATACCAGACACCGTCGATAAGCGTCGCTCGTGGATCTTCGCAACCGTATTCTTCGAATCGGTTTTCTGGTGACACAGTGGGTAATTCATCGACGACGAAGTTGGCTCCGTCTTTACTTCGAGCTATCCGCAAATGCGACATCTGCGTCAGAAAATCCGTGAAGTCATCCGACGGCAGATTAAAGCCGCCGTCGGGGTGGTGATAGCGAACCGCTCGCGGGTCACTGAGATCAAGGCCAGTGAGATCACGAGGCAAGAACACATCAACGACCGACGGCGGGTCAAGGTGCATGTCGAGATAGGCAATCGAGACCAAGTTGTCGCCGGTGTACTCCCCCACGAGAGGAACAACGGAAGGTTCTTCTGTCGAAAAATCAAGCGTCAAGGCGTTGGGCGGTGGAGAGAGTCCTACGCGCGGCCGCTCACCAACACGAAGTAACAAGATGACTTCATCGTCGATCTTCGCAGCGGCAGCATTGAAGACCGACACGACTTCCATCGTGGGTCGAGATGGCTTGACATCAGCGGCCGTCAAAATCGGGTTGTTCGCCAGTCGATGGCCGAGGTCGGACGATCGGAGCCAAATGCCACCGCCGCCAACCGCCGTGCGTGATTGGGTTCTA
>Ga0302274_10000353_pt1 | contig 48293 bp, 43 predicted proteins | sample III_Bog_N2_1_FD_198755 | JGI IMG/M metagenome (GOLD analysis project Ga0302274, IMG submission 198755) | Peat permafrost microbial communities from Stordalen Mire near Abisko, Sweden - III_Bog_N2_1 | ecosystem: Environmental > Terrestrial > Soil > Wetlands > Peat | place: Sweden: Abisko...
GCGGCAGCTAAAAAAGCGGTAGCCAAGAAAGCGGCTCCTGCTAAAAAGGCGGCCCCGGCAAAAAAAGCAGCGGCTAAAAAGCCGGCAGCTAAAAAAGCGGTAGCCAAGAAAGCGGCTCCTGCCAAAAAGGCGGCCCCGGCAAAAAAAGCAGCGCCCGCCAAAAAAGCAGCGCCAGCCGCAAAGCCGGCAGCCAAAAAAGCGGTCCCAGCTAAAAAGCCAGCTGTAGTAGTAAGCAAGCCAGCGGCACCAGTTGCGGCAGCTCCGGCTCCATCTGCTCCGGCACCTGTGCGTCCGGCTACAACCTGGCCTTTCCCTACGCCAGGCATCAGCAAGCCGAACTGATGGGGTTGAAGGCTGTGGAGACGGCCCCTAAAGTTTAAGTGTAGTAGGGGCTGTCCACAGTTTGGGTTGTTTTGCTGGGCGCACCGGGATCGGTTCGTGTGCGCTCATTTTCCTTGCCAGCTTTATGCGGGCACGTACTTCTTTCCGCTTCTGAATGGCGCGTCTGATGAGTTAAGGGCGTTGCCTGACAATGATGCCGGATTGGAGCGGTTTGTTGCCCTCTGAACAATGGCCTCAGGATTGTAGCGGGATCGTGTATTGCGTAATGGGTGCGGCGCTGTTCCTGTCGAAGGCGATCCCGGTATCTACCCCGGCACGCGCAATCTCCAGCGCACTGTCATAGCGCGAATAGGCGTGATGCATGGCGCCGAGCGCATATTCATGGCCCGAGCCAATAGCCCAGTACTGAGTGTATTCGAACACCTCGCGCATCGAATAAATACCATAGATGCCGCTGGCATTGGCGATCAGCGCGGTAATCTGGCTGGATTCGTATGGGTCCTCCTCATCTTCCTTGGGGTTCAGAAAGCATTCCTCTTTTAGCACCGGATGCAACTTGCGAAAGGTTTCAAAAATTCCCGCCTTGCTGTTAAGCTGCGCGTCCGGCGTCTTTGCCAACAGATTGGACAATACCAGATGGTGCGCAGCGCTACCGCACACACCGATGTAACTCTCGCCGCAATACAGTATCTTGTCGTGCGACGCATCAAGCGCGGCGGGCAGACGTGTATTGCCAAAAGTGGTTAGCGTGTCAGCCGCGATGGCGACAATGCCGTTTTTTCTAACTGCGACGATAGTAGTCATATTTAATTCCCGTTATTTTTCCGAATTTTAGCACCGATGCTTTATAGCGCCCCACTTCCTTATGCAGCCGATGCCACTGCCTTTTACGCGGCTATCGCCGATCTGCCTTGGGCAGTGTGGCTGGATAGCGCGGGGTTGGGGCGCTACGACATTCTCTGCGCGCAGCCGGTGATAACACTGGTTACGCATCGCGCAAACACAGAAATCACCGATGCAAGCGGAACGTGTTGCTCAAACGATGACCCGTTTATACTGCTGCGCCAGCAGTTGGCTGAGCCTGCCGCAGTCGTGCCTGGCGTCCCATTTTCTGGCGGGGCATTGGGTTACTGGGGTTACGATCTGGCGCGTCGCATGATGACGCTGCCTGTGCAGGCGCAAGATGCAGAGGATCTACCGGACATGGCTATCGGCATCTACGACTGGGCCATCGTACTCGACCATCAACAAAAAATTGCACAACTGGTATCGCAGCAGCGGTATGTTGAAACGAAAATCGTATTGCCGGAAATTCTGCACCGTTTGCAGCGAGTTGGTGCATTACCCGCTGATACGTTTAGGGTGCAGGGCCCTATCACCTCCAACTTCACTCTGGACAGCTACGCTGCTGCTTTCGCGCAGGTGCAAAGCTATTTGCAAGCGGGGGATTGTTACCAGATCAATCTTGCGCAACGCTTTAGTGCCGTTGCCTCGGGGGATGCCTTGGGTGCTTATTTTACGTTGCGGAATCTTAGCCCTGCACCGTATTCGGCTTTCCTCAACCTGCCGCAAGCCCAGATTCTCTGTGCCTCGCCAGAACGATTTCTGCGTGTACAAAACGGCAGCGTGGAAACCAGACCGATCAAAGGCACCCGCCCGCGTAGCAGCGATGCGCTACAGGATAGCCAGCTTGCCGATGAGTTGCGCAAGGACCCAAAAGACCGCGCGGAAAATTTGATGATCGTGGACTTGTTGCGTAACGATCTCGGCAAAAGTTGCGAGCCGGGATCGGTGCGCGTGCCAAAATTATTTGAAGTACAAAGTTTCACCAACGTGCATCACTTGGTTAGCACGGTGGAAGGCAAGTTAACCAAAGGACGTGATGCGCTGCACGTGCTGAGCGACTGCTTTCCCGGCGGCTCCGTCATTGGCGCACCCAAACAGCGTGCCATGGAAATCATCGAACAGCTTGAGCCGAACCAGCGCGGCATTTACTGTGGAGCGATAGGCTATGTTGGCTTTGACGGCAACATGGACAGCAATATCGTCATCCGTACGCTGGTATATTCCGATAACGAGATTCGATGCTGGGCAGGCGGCGGCATCGTGGCGGATTCCGAGATTGCGGCGGAATATCAAGAGACGCTGGACAAAGCAACGGCGATGCTTAACTTGTTGTATCAATATAGAGAACTATGAAAATGTTGCGCTGCCACCCCTTTTCATGGATAATCCGCCCCCTTATTCCGTATTCGTGCGCGTACAACCGCCGCGCCCAACTTTAAGCAAGGAAGAAAAATGAAAGCTGACATCCATCCTAAGTATGAAGAAATCGCAGTGAATTGCAGCTGCGGCAACACGTTCAAGACCAAATCCACGCTGGGTAAGCCGCTGCATGTGGAAGTTTGTTCGGAATGCCATCCGTTCTACACTGGCACGCAAAAGATTGTGGACACCGCTGGCCGCATCGAGAAGTTTAACCAGAAATATGGCAAGTCTGGTGCAAAAGCAGCCGCATAATGGTTTTTGTAACAGACTACAACTGAAAGGCAGCATACGCTGCCTTTTTTGTTGTTTGGTGGCTTAAAGAGCCGCAGCTTGTCGATGTCGTTTATCGGTTTAGCCGTATGGTTAGTAGGCTCATCAGTCGCCAGTTGTTCCATCAGGCGTACCCTGTAGAATAGCGCCCTATGTTCCACTATCTACCTGACCACGAGCATCCCATTACGCAGACCAAGGCGTTATTCCTTGCGCTGCTATGTGCGGTGTGGGTGCTCACCGGGCTAGTCGGGCATGATCCGTGGAAACCCGAAGACGCGCACAGCTTCGGGTTGATATATCACATCCTGCAAAGCGGTGACTGGCTGGTTCCTACACTCGTGGGTGATCCTTACATGGATAAGCCGCCGCTGTTTTACATGACGGCAGCAGTGTTCGCCAAGCTTTTTTCCCCCCTGTTTGTGTTGCATGACGGTGCACGCTTGGCCAGCGGATTTTATACCGCGCTGACGCTGCTGTTTACAGGTTTGGCCGGACGAGAGTTGTTCGGCAGTGGGCGCGGCTGGGCGGCGACAATTATTCTGATCGGTTGTCTCGGCATGTTAGTGAGTGCACATCAACTCGTTACCGACCTGGCCCTGCTCACAGGCTGCGCTGTCATGCAATACGGTTTCACCCTGAGCCTGCGCCGTCCCTTGCGCGCAGGCGTCCTCATTGGCACTGGCGTGGGTATCGGTTTCATGGCCAAGGGCTTCATCGCGCCCATGCTGTTTCTGCTTATCAGTGTCGCGATGCTTATGTTCCGTAACTGGCGCGTACGACCTTACTACACTAGCCTGGGTATTGCCGCGCTGTTTGCGCTGCCATGGCTCGCCATTTGGCCAGTCTTGTTATACCTGCGTTCGCCGCAACTATTCATGGAGTGGGCGTGGACACACAACATCAGGCGCTGGTTCGATTTTGTGCGCGACGGCCATTTCGAAGAAGTATTTTATTACGTGAAAATCCTGCCGTGGTTTGCTTGGCCCGCCTTGCCTCTGGCTGCATGGGCGGTGTGGCAGGCGCGCAAAAAAGTCTGGCACACGATTGAATTCCAGTTGCCGCTGACCAGCTTCATCGTCATGCTGGTTACCTTGAGCTTGGTGCCCAACATCAGGGACATCTTTGCATTGCCCATGTTGCTGCCACTCACCCTTCTCGCTACCGCCGCGCTCACCACCCTGCGGCGCGGCGCGGCCAATGCGTTGGACTGGTTCGGCATCATGACCTTTGGCCTGTTCTCCATTCTGATGTGGTGGGGCTGGGCCGGATTGCTGCTGGACAATCACGCCAAGATTACGCAATTGTTGAAAGAGTATCAGCCCGGCTTTGAACCGACAGTCAACGCCTCATCTTTCTGGATTGCATTTGCCGCCACCGTGCTCTGGGTGGTCCTGGTATGGCGTGTGGGGCGCTCCATGCGCCGCGCCATCATCAACTGGGCGGCGGGAGTCACCCTGATTTGGTTGCTGGCAATGACTCTGTGGTTGCCTTGGCTGGATAGCGGCAAGAGCTATCGCAGCATGGTCGTATCTCTCAAGTACGCCCTGCCCGCGCAGCACGGTTGCCTGGCAAGTATGAATGTAGGCGATACGCAACTTGCCATGCTGCAATACTTCGGCGATATCACCACGCGCCGCCATGCACGCAATGCCTGCGACTTACTGCTGGTACAAAGCGTAAAAGCATCCGAGCCGGTGGAAAACGAAACTGTCTGGAAGAAAATCTGGGAAGGCGGGCGTTCCAGCGATAGGAATGAACGCTTCCGGTTATATCAGCGTGTTGGTAATCGATCTGCCAATCATACTTCAGTGAATTAGCTCCTGAATTCTTGTAGTAGGTCGGCATTTATTCTTCCCGTGTTAAACTCCGCCTCGAAGCTGGCTAGACAGTCGCCGCGTCCGTAAGGGCGGGGAGGAAAGTCCGGGCTCCATAGAGCAGAATGCCGGTTAATGGCCGGACACCGCGAGGTGATGAACAGTGCCACAGAAAATAAACTGCCTAAGTCCCGCAAGGGAACGGTGAGGGTGAAACGGCGGGGTAAGAGCCCACCGCGGACGTGGTAACACGGACGGCACGGTAAACTCCATTCGGAGCAAGACCAAATAAGCAGGCTATGACGTTGCTCGCGTCGCTTGCGGGTAGGTTGCTTGAGCGTCAGGTAACGAAACGCCTAGAGGAATGACTGTCCACGACAGAACCCGGCTTATCGGCTGGCTTCACCCAACATCTGGTTGTCATTTTCCACTGAACATGAAATGACTACTGCGATAGGTTTATTATGCTCGGCTAAAATCTGCACTCAAGGTGCACGGATACATAATCCGCCCTATACTAGCTTGCGGACGAAACGGGCATCGCAGAAATCGGAGAAGACCGCAAAGCTACCCATTAATTTAAGGAGACACGCATGGAGAAACAAAATATTGCCATCATTGGACTAGGACGAATCGGCTCGGCATTTCTGAGCGAAATGCTACGCAAGAAAGAAGGGGTCAATCTCGCCTATGCGGCGGAACAGATGGACACACTAGGGAAAGCTAAAGCCATCGCGGCGGGAATCAAGATAGGGAGTCTTGATGACATCGTAGCCATGGGCGATAGAATAGACGTTGTTTTTGAACTGACTGGCCTTCCGAGTGTGCGCAAGGAGCTCAGGGAAAAAATTACTGCCGCAAATAACCGGCACACGGTGATAGCCTCAGAGACTATCGTTCGCGTAATCTGGGCGCTGATCAGCGACGAAGCATTGCCAGTTATCGAGGGCAGGAAAACCGGGTATTAAACATACCGCAACGCATCATGCGAAGGCCCGGGGAAAAGTCCGGGCCTTTTTGTTTGCAGCTACCTGGTTAGGTGTTGTTGTAGTGGTCGGCAAGGGTAACGCGTTTTAAATACGCCTCGCGGGCAATCTGCACATCTTCGAGGAAGTACGGCAATTCTTTCAGCAGCATAGCTTGAGGGCCATCCACCAGTGCTTTAGGTGGTGCCGGATGGAAGTCTACCAGAACCATGTTGGCGCCAGCCAACACGCCTTGCGCGGTGACATGCATCATGTCGAGAATTCCATCCGGCGAGGCGGCGCGGGTGCCTACCGAGTGCGATGGGTCGACGCATACCGGCATGCGCGTCAGCCGCTTCACCACCGGGACATGCGCGAAATCGACAAAATTGCGGTGCGGGTCGCCCATGTTGGTCTTCATGCCGCGCAAGCAAAACACCACGTTGCGATTGCCTTCTGAGGCCAGGTATTCCGCCGCATTCAGCGATTCATCCAGGGTGATGCCAAAGCCGCGTTTGAGCAGGATCGGCATCTCGGTTTGGCGCCCGACGATTTTCAGCAATTCGAAATTCTGCGTGTTGCGCGTGCCGATTTGCAGCATCACGCCGGTCGGATTGCCGGTTTGATGCAATGCCTCGCGAATTTCATTCAGGTGCGATTCATGGGTGATTTCCATCGCCATCACCTTGATGCCGTATTTTCCTGCCAACTCGAATACATAAGGCAGGCAATTTTTGCCGTGTCCCTGAAATGCATACGGGCTGGTGCGCGGCTTGTACGCACCCATGCGTGTACACACCTGACCATTGTCGCGCACCGCTTTGAGCATGGTCTCGACATGCTCACGGTTATCTACCGCGCACAACCCGGCGAACACATTGAGCGTGTCTTGGCCGAAGCGCACGCCGTTGTACTCGAAATGCGTCGGGCGCTGATCGTCCTTGTGCCGTCCGAGGATGCGGTATTCTTCCGACACCCGCACCACACGCTCGACGCACGGCAGGCTCTGCATGTCGGCGATATTCAGTGCCTTGGTGTTGCCGATGAGGTAAATCTCGGTCAATGACTGCTCGGCACCACGTTCGACATGCACGCGCGTCTGGATACCCGGCAGCCCAGCCAAATGCGCCGTCAACTGCTGGTAGTCCGCGCCTTGTTGGTCGGTGTTGGAAGAGAGGATCAGGATCATTGGGGCTGCCTTTGTATGTTTATTTGTTTGAGAGTATCGCCCATTGCTGCGGCCACTGCGCCATCGGATCGCGCGCGTAGCCACTCTTGCCGAATAACTGCCAGCGTCCGATGACGTAGCACAGCAGCACGTTAGCATGTGCGCCAGCATCGGTGTTGGAATCCAGTTCAGCCTGTGTTACGGCGATGCGTAACGCCTGCTTGAGCGTGGTCTCGATACGGTCCAGAAATTGGTTGATGCGCGCTTGCAAACGCTCATCCTCGTTTACCAGTGCATCGCCGATCAATACGCGCGTCATGCCACGATTTTTTTGTGCGAAGCCAAGTAGCATGGCAACAATGCTTTCGACCTGTCTTAGCCCGCTGGTTTCCTCGGCGGTAATCTTGTTCACCAGTCCGAACACGGTCTGCTCGATGAATTCGATCAATCCCTCAAACATCTGCGCTTTGCTGGCAAAGTGGCGGTACAGTGCCGCTTCTGAAATATCCAGCTTGGCCGCAAGCAGGGCGGTGGTAATTTTTTCACCCTTGGGTTGCTCCAGCATGGTAGCGATGGTTTGCAGAATTTGCAGTTTACGTTCACCTGGTTTTGCGGCCATGTCGTTCCCTTTTCAAATCAGCCGCGACAAAGCGCGCGGCAGTTCCATCACACTACGAATTTTTACGTCTACATAAGTAGGCGAACGCGGCGTGGCATCCACCCACACAGTACGCATCCCAAGGCGTTTTGCCGCCAGCAAATTTTCTGCGCTGTCTTCCACCATCACGCAATGTGCCGGGTTCAGGCGATGCTTGTGCAATAGACGCATGAAGCCAGCCATCTGCGGCTTGGGATGGTAACGCGTATGCTCGATGGCAAACACATCATCAAACAAATCATCCACGCGCAACAGCTTCAGCACGGCACGCGCATAGTGCTGCGGCGCATTGGAAAATACCAGCTTCTTGCCCTGCAATTTTTTCAGTACATGGCGCAGGCGCGGTTCGCGCAACACCATCTGCGGCAATTCCGGAAACTGGTGTGTATGCCACAAAAAATGTTCCGGGTCGGTACCATGGTGTTTCATCATGCCACTCAAAGTTGCGCCATAACGCTGCCAGTAATGTCTGCGCAGTTCGCCCGCCGTCTGTTCATCCAGCCCGAGATGCTGCTGCAAATAGGCCGTCATACTTCGGTTGATGTGTGGAAAGATGTGCGGCGCCGCATTGTGCAGCGTGTTATCGAGGTCGAACACCCAAACCGGTCGCATCATTTTAATGAGCCGTATTAGCCACGGATTAACACGGATATTCACAGATAAAGGCCATGGATAATCCGTGTCTCATCTGCGTTAATCCGTGGCTAAATTTACTTGCTCTTTATCAAAGTGCCCACACCTTCATCCGTCAAAATTTCCAGCAATAGTGCATGCTCGACGCGGCCGTCAATTATGTGTACCGACTTCACCCCTCCGCGCGCGGCATCCAGTGCGGAGTTGATTTTTGGCAACATACCGCCGGACAGCGTGCCGTCCGCGATCATTTCATCTATCTGTTTTGGGGTCAGGCCGGTGAGCAGGTTGCCGTCCTTGTCTAGCACGCCCGGCGTGTTGGTGAGCAGCACCAGTTTCTCGGCGTGCAGTACCTCGGCCAGTTTACCTGCCACCAAGTCTGCGTTGATGTTCAGCGTCTCGCCGTCTGGTGCTACGCCGATGGGCGCAATCACCGGAATGAAATCGCCGGAATCCAGAAAGGTAATGATCGAAGGGTCTATCTTGCTGATCTCGCCTACCAGTCCAATGTCCAGCATCTTACCTGGCTCGTCGATGCTCTCCAGCAGCAACTTCTCGGCGCGGATGAACGCACCATCCTGCCCGGTCAACCCCACCGCCTTGCCGCCGTGTTTGTTGATCAGGTTGACGATGTCCTTGTTGACCTTGCCTAGCGCCATTTCGACTACGTCCATGGTTTCTTCGTCAGTGACGCGCATGCCTTGCACGAACTCGCCTTGCTTGCCAACTTTTTTCAATAGCTCGTTGATCTGTGGCCCACCTCCGTGCACCACCACCGGATTCATTCCCACCAGCTTGAGCAGTACCACGTCGCTCGCGAAGCTATCTTGCAACTGCGGATCAGTCATGGCGTTGCCGCCGTATTTGACCACAATAGTCTTGTCGAAGAAACGTTGGATGTAAGGCATCGCCTCGGAAAGAGTGCGGGCTTTCTTGTCGGCGGCGGAAGGCGTGAGAGACATCATTTATCCTTATATAAAACTGCCGCGCATTCTACACCACAAAACAAAGCAGGCGGCATCAAGCCGCCTGTTGCGGAGGAAGTCTGCGCTTACTTGAATCACTGATGATCATGCACTTCTTGCCCGCCATAATGCATGTAACTCAATTCCAGTGCTTTTACCTCGGCCTCCACTTCCACCGTGCGCACTTGTTTTCCGGAAAATTCCACCGTCAGGCTCACCGGTACCTGATCGCCCACTTTCAACGGCTGCTTCAGGCCCAACATCATCAAAGCGAAACTGTGTTCGCCGAACGCTAACGCACGGTTGCGCGACAGGCGCAAGCTTGTCACCGCGCGCGATTGCATCTTGCCCCTGTTGGGCAACAACTGCTGAATCTCCACCGCCGCTGCCCACGGGCTGCTTACCCCGATGAGTTTTGCCGGTTTAGTCACGGTCAGCTTCAGTTGCAGCGAAGCGGATTCCTGTCCCGCCACACTTTCGCGCAGCCAAGCCTTGTCCACCAGCACCTCATCGCTTGCCCAGGCATTGTTTACTAGCGTAAATAATACAGCGCACAACAATTTATGCCACATCGCTATTTCTCCTATCGCCGTCAATGGGCTACGTACTTTTAATAGCACGAGCTGCCTTACTTACATCCCTTTCATGTCATGCATATCATGGCTCTCGGTCATCGGCCGGATTTCGGCCTTGGCATCCACGGTAGCTTTGTGTTTGTCGGCAAATTCAATGGTCAGCGTCAATGGTACGCTGTCGCCCGCCTTGAGCGGCTGCTTCAGGTTGAGCAGCATCACGTGATTGCCGCTCTTTTCCAGATCAACCGCTTTGCCTGCGGGCAGGATGAGGGATTCGACGGCACGCATTTTCATCTTGCCGTCTTCATGCGCCATGCTGTGGATTTCGACCGAGCCTGCTGCCGGGCTGGTAATCGCCACCAGCTTCGCGTCTTTCTTGCTGGTGATAGAAAATTGGACAGAGCCGCTATCTTGCCCCGGCGCCGTGGCGCGTCCCCAAGCGTCGCTCACTGTTATCCCAAGATCGGTTGCCGCTGCCGACATGGTAAGTAATGCACCTGCCACCAACATGATTATTTGACGCATTTTTTTACCTCTTGTGAATGAATGTTGTTAAAGTGCGGCCATGATACATATTTATCTTGCCTTGGCCACTGAAAAATTCAGGTCTTCACCCGAACCAATATCGGTCTGTACCCACTCTATTTTCATTCCAAATCTATCAGCGCATAAATGCCGCTGTCAGCACCAAGCATCACAGGAGCCGTTGACGGTGAGGAAAAGAGAACTTGCACCCCGCTATCCGATAAGGAAGAGAATTTTAGGGCAGGCAAGCGTCGTTGGGAATGTGGCAAATTGTCGCGCCCGCAGAACATATTCCTGTAAAATCCCGCGCGAAAGACGCAGCCATGGCAGTACGAGGGAGTACTTGCCTATTAGTAAAGAGCAAGAAAGAATAAGGTAATTGAAATGCCCAGCGCGCCCTCCGACAAAGACAAACTGAATCCGAGCGGATTTATCCTCCCTGCTTATGTCCTTTTGCGCCCGGAAGGGATATTTATCAATCTTTCCCCGCCTCCGGCACAAGACATACTCCAGTTGTTCGTAGACCGCTTGTTTGCTAATGAAACACGCTTTGCAGGGCTGGACTATGCTCGCTTCATTCGCCTGCTTTATGGTAGCGATTCCGCAGCATCTCCGAGTAGTATTGCAACCGAAGTGCGGATTGCAAGCGGTATCGTGCGCTTTCCGCCAGAACGCATGGAGTTGTACAAGGGCGTAAAAATTATGGATAGCGGCGCGCGGGCGGAGTACATGTTCGAACCGGCTTTCCTTGAGGTGGTGAAGGATGAGCCAGTCTATGGTGAACCCGGTGAAGACGGGATTATGCCCATAGTCGAATACAGGCAAAACATTGAGAGAATTGCTACACAACTGGATTTCGACGAATTCGTCGCAAGCATGTGGATCAGGGGCGTGCGCTTTGGAATTGACGCCGATGCCGTGCGCGATATCATCAAAAAAGGCACAACCACCCGTATCGATATTGCATTCCAGCTTGACCCGACGGACAGCAAAAATGCCGAAATTGTCGAAGAAAGCGATCTTCTGCGCCAAGACAATGCTCCGCTGATCCTTGCTAATGGAAAAGCCGACTTGCGCAGGGCCAGGAATCGCTTCCCGCAGGTTGCGAAGAATGCTCCCCTGCTGAGAAAAGTTCCGCGCGCTCTGGGGAAGCCGGGCTATAGCGTGACCGGAACAATCATCGAAGCTCGCATTCCCGAGGACATGGATTTTGGCAAGCTTGCCGGCGAAGGTACCCGCATCGATCAAACCCCAAAAGGGGAGTTGCTGGTGGCAAACATGGACGGCTTCCTCGTCTTCGATGAGAGTACGGGCGAGATTTTTGTCACCACAAAAATTGAAAACAAGGGCGGTATCAGCGCCAAATCCACCGGAGATATCAGGCTCTCTGTAGATGAGTACGTAGAACATGGTGAAGTGCAGGAAGGACGCATCGTCGAAGGAAAGCATATGACCTTTCGCTCTGACGTGTTCGGCACAATCATATCCCAAGGCGGTGGTATCGAACTTGAAAAAAACCTCTCTGGCGGTCGTGCACAAAGCATCGGCGGCAACATAACCGTTAAGGGGAGAGCCATCAACGCCACTCTGGAAGCATGGGATGGAAAGATCAGCGCAGAGTTCGCCGAAGGTTGCCTCATCATGGGCAAGAGCGTTTCAATTGAGCGTGCGGTGAATTGCGAGATTGTCGCCGAACAATTGCAACTGGGCATTGCCGAAGGCTGTGCGATTGCCGGGAAAGGTCTCCAGATCGCTTCCTCAAATGCGCGTAAAAATCGAGAAACAGTTATTTCCATCCTGTTGCCAGATATTGCGGGTTACGACCGACAGATCGCCGAAGCAAAAACTAATCGGGCTCAAGTTGAACAGACTCTTCAAACCAAGAACCGGGAAATTGCTGCGACCCAATCCGATCCGGGATTTGCCAGATATATTGCCATTGCAGAAAAAATCCGCGCAGGAACAATCACGTTCACCCCGGAGCAGCAAGTGGGTTGGCAAAAAATCATCAACCAGTTTGCACCGATAGTAAGAAGCACCGATGGCCTGGTGAAAAAATTCCTGGCATTAGATGACGAGGTCAAACGGTTGACACAAGGACGTGAAACATCTGGCACGGGAGGAGAATATTGCAAGATTGAAGAGGTATTGGGAGATACGGTGGTGCGGAAATTAATTTCCAACCACGGCATGTCGTTCTTCCGCGACCTCCCACAACCGGAACTCAGGAATCAACTGCAACAGCTTGGTGTTGCGCAAGAGCGTATTTTCTCGGATCACAAGGGCAGCTTTGAATGGCACTTTGAGGTTCCGGCCGCGTCTGCCGGATAAGCCCGCCCTAAACTCTCCGCGACAATACGTCGCACCCCGGCGCGCTCCCGTGCAGTTAAAATTACCATTATGAATTCCTTACCGTTTACCGCACAGACCGGACATAGCCATCTGCGTCGCCTTGTCATATTGCGTACTATTGCTGTGGCGGCGCAATGTGCCACGCTCGCGCTGGCGTACCATTTTTTAGCAATGGAGTTGCAGTGGCTACCCATGCTTGCGGCTATCGCTGCGTTGGCCGGACTGAATCTGCTCACTTGGCTGCGCTTGCGCAACGACAGCCCGGTTTCCAATGCCGAACTGTTCGCGCAACTTTGTGCCGATGTTCTGGCGCTGTCGGTGCTGCTCTACTACGGCGGCGGCTCGACCAACCCATTCATCTCGCTGTTCCTGTTGCCGCTGGTGATCGCTGCGGCCACTCTGCCACGCGGCTACACTTGGGCGATGACCGGAATTACCACTGGCTGTTATACGCTGCTGATGAAATTTTATATACCACTGCCGATGACGCATGGCGCGGTGATGGATGAGGCATCACCAGCCAATATCTCCGGAATGGATATGCCAAGTATGGACATGTCCCATGCCATGCAGCCGGACGATGCTTTTAATATGCACGTCATCGGCATGTGGCTGGGCTTCGTTATCAGCGCGGTGGTGATTGCGTATTTCGTGGTAAAAATGGCGCACGCCGTGCGCCAACGCGATGAGACGCTGGCCAAAGTGCGCGAGGAAACGTTGCGCAACGAGCGCATCGTGGCGCTCGGCATACAGGCAGCCAGTGCCGCCCATGAGATGGGTACACCACTATCCACCTTGGCGGTGGTAATCGGTGAATTGAAACGCGATCAGGCCGTGTTACCGGAATGGCGCGACAATCTTGCCATCCTCGACGGTCAAGTACAGGCATGCAAACGCATCCTCGGCAAATTGCTGGCTAACGCACAGGATACTGAGGTGCAAGCCGTGCAGCCGCTGGAGCAGCTTCTTGCCGCGACACTGGATGAATGGCAGTTGCTGCGCCCCACCGTGCATTGCCATTATCAAGCTGCCGGTACACACCCGGCGCCACATATGAATATAGACCCGGCGCTGCGCGCTGCGCTCCTGAACCTGCTCAATAATGCTGCCGATGCCTCGCCGAAGGACATCGACATCGAGGCGCATTGGGATGCCGACAACTTCACGCTAAGCATCCACGACCACGGCCAAGGACTCACGCCGGAAGCCGCTGCCCGTGCTGGTTCAGCTTTCTTCACCACCAAAGAAGAAGGAAGAGGGTTGGGGCTACTCCTCGCTAATGCCACCGTGGAACGCATGGGCGGCAAGGTGCGCCTGTTCAACCGCGAGGGTGGAGGGGCCACCACCGAGATCATCCTGCCATTGCAGTCTCGCACAACATGAATACTACAATTAGCGAACAGGCCACACTGTTGCTGGTGGATGATGATGTCATCTTTTGCAATGTATTGTGCCGGGCATTGGAAAAGCGCGGCTACTCCGTAACTGTGGCACATAGCGTGGAAGAGTCTATGCCGCTGGCGCTGGCCAACCCGCCGGAATACGCTGTGGTAGATTTGAAAATGGACGGTGCGTCCGGGCTGATGCTGATTCAGGCTCTGCACGAACTCGATCTTGCCACGCGCATTGTGGTGCTGACCGGTTATGCCAGCATCGTCACTGCTGTTGAAGCCATCAAACTGGGTGCGACGCAATATCTTGCCAAGCCGGCGAATGCCGATGAAATTGTGGCGGCGTTCGGCCACCTTCCCAGCCCCGAGCTACCCCTCAATGCGCAAATTACGACAGTGGAGCGCATGGAATGGGAACATATTCAGCGCGTGTTACACGAACACCAAGACAATATCTCGGCTACCGCGCGTGCGCTCAATATGCACCGACGCACCCTGCAACGTAAACTGGCAAAGCGGCCCATCACGGAAAATCAGGGTGAAAAATAGATGCATTCCAAGCCATGATTTAGTTAGAATACCCGGTGTGAGTGGGATTGGGCATTAACCAAAAAAACAGATAGGGGCGGAAACAACATGAGCAATGGAAGTGGGCACGTAGATATCAGGCAGGCTATCAAGAATCTTGATGCGTTACCTGCCATGCCGGTCATTGCGCAAAGGCTGCTGGCGTTAAAGCTGGATACCGAAGAAGGTGAACGGATGTTGCTGGTGCTGATCGAGCAGGATCCGCAAATCTCGGCAAGAATCCTCGGGCTGGCCAATTCGGCGGTGATCGGCGCATCGCGCAAAATAAAGACCGTACGCGATGCCTCGATGCTGCTGGGTACCAAACGCGTCCAGTCGGTTGCCACCAGTATCGCTGTCATGTCCCTGATTGCCAAGACGCCTCCAGGGAAGTTTAACATGCAAGACTTATGGTTACACAGCTTCGGTATTGCCTTCGCCCTGTTGGGACTCGCACGGATCATGCCGGAAAATATGCGACCACAGGATGACCATATTTTTCTTGCTGGCATGCTGCACGACCTTGGTTATCTGGCGCTGGCTTTTCTTGACCCAAGACAAAGCGACAAGCTGCATACCCGCTTGGCCGCAGAAGCTGACCGACCATCACTGGAAGTTGAACTGGAAACATTGGGAATATGTCATGACGAATTGGGGGCAGAACTGGGACGCCACTGGAATTTGCCGGAAGAGCTTATCTCCGTGTTGCGTTACCACCATAACCCGGACGCAGCCGAAGCAGCAGCAGGACAACCGCTGGTGCGTATGATTAACATTGTAGAAAAACTGCTGCCATCCTTTGGTATTGTCGAGTACGTGGCTCCCAACATCAGCGCTGAGGAATGGCAAGCGTTGGGCATAGATCCATCCCAAGCCGAAGAAGTAAAAGAGCAGGTGGATGAACAGGCGGAACAAGCCATACAGTTCGCCAGTTCGTTTACCTGATTTTTCCGAAGCACGCCCGGCTTGTCCGGGCAAGACTATAATCCTTCCCCATTAGCTGCTGCTCCTCTTTAATGAACTCCGTCCTCATGAAACCCCTGATGGTTATATTGATGGAACTACTGATAAAACCACTAGCCATCTGGCTAAGCTGCAAAGACCGCAGCAAGACATTGCTTATCGCCATTCCACTAAACAATCTAAAAATTATGGCTATGCTTTTTATAGCCCTATTTTTGCCCGTTCTTGCCCAAGCGCAGCAAGGCCTGCCGCCGCCACCGGCGCTGGCCGCCAAAGCATGGCTGCTGTATGACTACACCAGCAACCAGATTCTGGTTAATCAAAATGGCAATGAGCATGTCGAACCGGCCTCGATAACCAAGCTGATGACGGCCTATTTGACCTTTTCCGCCATCAAGCAAGGTCATCTTTCGCAGGATCAAACTGTGACGCCATCGGCGGAGGCACTACGCACCCAAGGCGAAGAATCGCGCATGTTCCTCGATCAGAATAAACCGGTGACAGTGGGAGAATTGCTGCATGGCCTCATCGTACAGTCCGGCAATGATGCAGCGCGCGTTCTGGCTGAAACTATCGCCGGCAGCCAGGAAAAATTTGCCGAACTGATGAACAAGGAAGCGCAGCGGCTGGGTATGAACAATACCCATTTCGTTAACGCCTCCGGCCTGCCGAGTGCGCAGCACTATTCCAGCGCCTACGACTTGACTCTGCTCGCTGCTGCCATCGTGCGCGACTTTCCGGAATACTATCCGCTCTACAGCTTGCGCGAATACCAGTACAACAACATCAAGCAGGCCAACCGCAACCGCTTGCTATGGATAGATCCTTATGTGGACGGCATGAAAACGGGGCATACTGACAGCGCCGGATTCTGCCTGGTGGCTTCGGCCAAGCGCGACAAGCGACGGCTGATTTCGGTAGTGCTCGGTACGGCTTCCGACAACCTGCGCGCTACCGAGAGCCAGAAGCTGCTGAATTACGGTTTTCAATATTTCGAAACCGTGCGCATGTACCAGAAGAACCAGCCGGTAGCCAGCATACGCGTGTGGAAGGGCGCCGAGAACAACGTCAATATTGGGTTCCGCGATGACCTGTTCCTGACCATCCCAAACGGGAAACTGGCGCAGATGAAGGTCACCATGGAAACCCATCAACCGCTTATCGCGCCGATTGGTATGGGGCAGAAAATCGGCATGATGAAGCTCACGCTGGATGGCAAGCCTTATGCCGAATTCCCGCTGGTGGCGCTGGAAGCTGTGCCGCTGGCGAATGTGTTTTCGCGCGGGTGGGATAGTATCCGCCTGCTGTTCCAATAAGGATTACAGGGTACTTCAAAATGGCTGTCTATTTGAATGGCAAATTCATGCCCATCGAAGAAGCCCACATTCCCGTGCTGGATCGAGGTTTCATCTTCGGCGACGGCGTGTACGAGGTGATCCCGGTGTATTCGCGCCGTGCCTTCCGCTTGGCGGAACATTTGCAGCGCCTGCAACACAGCTTGGGCGGAATACGTTTGCAAAATCCGCACAGTGATGTGGAATGGACGAAGCTCATCAACGAGCTCATCGCGCACAACGCGGGAGAAGACCAATACCTCTATCTGCACATCACGCGCGGTGCGGCCAGGCGTGACCATGCATTTCCTAACCCGCCGGTAGCGCCTACCGTGTTCATGATGAGCAACCTGCTGACCACGCCACCCGCAGAGTTGTTGCACAGCGGCGTAGGGGCAGTCACTGCGCAGGACAACCGCTGGTTGCGTTGCGACATCAAAGCCATCGCCCTGCTGCCAAATGTGTTACTGCGCCAGATGGCGGTGGATGCAGGTTGTGCCGAAACTGTCCTGATCCGCGACGACGCCTTCATGACCGAGGGCGCGGCCAGCAATATTTTCGTGGTGAAGAACGACACCCTGCTCGCCCCGCCGAAAGATAATTTAATGCTGCCCGGCATCACTTACGACGTGGTGCTAGAAATTGCCGACGCGAATGGAATCCCGCATCAAGTGCGCAAAGTTGCCAAAGACGAAGTGTTCAACGCTGACGAACTATTGCTTACCTCCTCCACCAAGGAAGTGCTCGCTATCACCCGGCTCGACGGCAAACCGGTAGGCGATGGAAAGCCCGGTCGTATGTTCGCCAGATTGCATAAGCTGTATCAGGATTTCAAGCGCGACGTGATGCGGAGTGCGGAATGATAAGTGAGAATAAGGGCGAGATGAAACTACAAGACTCTCTCATTGATTACCCGTGCGACTTCCCGATTAAAGTATTCGGGTTGTCGCAAAAAGGCTTTGCGCAAGCGGTAATGGAGGTCGTGACACACCATGACCCGAATTTCCAGGCCAGCAGCATAGAAATGCGCAGTAGCAGCAAAGCGCGCTACATCAGCCTTACCTGCACCGTGCGCGCCACCTCGCGCGAACAACTCGATGCACTTTATCAAGAACTCTGCGACCACCCGATGGTGGTAATGGTTTTATGAGAGGAGAAGGGGCAAGGGGCAAGGGGCAAGGGGCAAACACTTGGGGAGGCACTACGACTAGCAAGCCGAAGCTAGCCCACCCTTGTCCCTTGCCCCTTGCCCCTTTATTAAGGTTTTTAGGTCTCGTCGAATACGAACCCACCTGGCAGGCGATGAAACAATACACCGCCGCGCGCAACACTGATACGCGCGACGAAATCTGGTTACTGCAACATCCCCCCGTTTACACACAAGGACTCGCGGGCAAGCCGGAACATCTATTGCGTGCGAATAGCATACCGGTAGTGAAAATAGATCGCGGCGGCCAAATTACGTATCACGGCCCCGGCCAAATCGTCGCCTATCTGCTGCTGGATTTACGCCGCTGGAAGCTCAACGTGCGAGAGCTTGTGCGGCTGATGGAACAGGCGGTAATTGATTTGCTCGCGCAACATGGCGTCGAAGCACAAGGCCGCGAGGATGCTCCGGGTGTGTATGTAGGGGATGCGAAAATCGCCTCGCTCGGATTGAAGATCAAAAACGGCTGCTGTTATCACGGCATTGCACTCAACGTGGATATGGATTTGACACCATTCTCTAATATCAATCCCTGCGGCTTTGCCGGGCTGCGCGTGACGCAAGCGTGTGATGTCGGCATCAGCGCACCACTGAGCGAACTGGAACAGCAACTCGCACAGAATCTGGTTACTCTGTTGCAGAGGTGCTTGCTCGAAAAAAATAACTCCGTCATTCCCGCGAAGGCGGGAATCCAGAACAATTAAAAACTGGATTCCCGCCTTCGCGGGAATGACAAAATTTGAATTTAAGCATTTACAAATTATTGCAGTAGCGCCGAACACAAGGATAAACCATGCCATTAAGCTGGAACGAGTTCTTCTCGGTATTCAGCATTGTACGCAAGCGTGCGCCGCTTTTGAAAAGCAGGTGAAAATCACTCTTTCCAGATAGTCTGGGCCATAAGGACTCATTGTGACTACCACTGTCTTCTAAGCAAGCGTATCTGTTACCACTGAAGTCGCGACATAGAAGACTTTTGGTGACGAAAAAGTGTTACACAGTGGCCATCTGCCATCAAAAATACACGAAACCTCGGGCATCCTCAGCACATGACGAACAACGTAATTGCATTTCTGGTTCATTGGGGAATCACGGCGCTATCGCTATGGGTAGCTGGGTTCATATTCCACGGTATCTCCTTTTCCAATAAAAAGTCGCTGTTTATATCAGCACTCCTGCTGGGTCTAACCAATGCGATCATCAGGCCGGTCATCATCTTGCTGACCATCCCACTGACGATCTTCACCTTCGGGTTTTTCTTGCTTGCGATCAATGCGTTGATGATACTTCTAGTGTCATCGGTTGTGCCTGGCTTCAAGGTGTCGGGATTCTGGACAGCTTTCTTTGCGAGCATCTTTATTGCGGTTCTCAGTTTCTTCGTAGGGCTGTTGATCTTCCAAGCGAGCGATAATCCAATCGTCATACCTGCGCATCATGGAATGCTTATCTAACTCAGGTACATTAAGCTGCCTTCAAGTAAAATAACGCCATAACGCCATGAAGAATTATTACGCTAAGTAATTTAAAACTGACACCCATAAGGCGTATGTTTTTAACCGATGTATGAGCCTGATGCATGGGTACAAGAGCACTATGATGCCTTGGGAGCAATGCTCTGCGATTCCGGATAGTGCTCCCACACCAGATGCCTGCATTGTTCTTGCGCGCAGGTCTGGTACTGTAGTAACAAGGCAATAAATCAGGGCAATGACATGAAAGAATTACTTGAAATCTTTCCTTGGCACGAAAATTTTGCCACTGGCATACTTCAGATAGATGAACAGCATCAAAGACTGGTTCATTTACTTAATAAGCTGGCTAGTGGATTAGCCTTTCAAGCCGACACGCGAGACTTGAACAATATTTTCAATGAACTGGCGGATTATGCTGTTTACCATTTCCAGACTGAAGAAAATGTCTGGCACCAGTATCTTGCGGGAGATATGTGGGAGGAAGCACACAGAAAATCACACGAAAGTTTTGTATCTGATGTTCTCAAGCTGAAAGATCAAGAAAACAGCAAGCCATTTAGCGAAGTACTTGAGGATGTGCTCTCATTTCTGACTCACTGGCTAATCTTTCATATATTAGATTCGGACAAGCGCATGTCCAAGGTCGTGCTGGCGGTGCAATCGGGTATGTCGCTGGAACAGGCAAAGCAGCATGCCGATCAGGAAAATAGCGGGGCAGCAGAAGATCTGATTGAAACAGTACTTTCCATGAACGATACACTCACCACCCGCACATTGCAGTTGATGAAAGAGGTTAAAGAACGCCAGCAGACTGAAGCAAAGCATCGTCTTGCCACCAATGTCATGGAAAATACTTTGGAATCCATGTATATGACTGAGCGTGAGCGAGAGGTCATGATGCTGGTGATTGCCGGGCATACCAGCAAGGAAATAGCCCAACGCTTGGGCATCAGCTATAGGACGGTGGAAGTTCATCGTCTTCATGTCATGCAGAAAACCGGCGCATCCAACCTTATGGAGCTAGCCCGCATTGCCAAGACCTAATGCTGTCCGTACGCCAATGGGATGATTTAATGGGTGCCCTTTAACAATCATGTTTGTTTGGTCTGGGCGCTCTCAATCGATCGATTCAACACATTATTTTGAATGTGAGATAGATTAATTGAAATCGATAGAATTTTGTAGCTACTGCTTACTCGAAACGAATATTGAGGACAACAATGAAAACCACATTGATTACGGGCGCAAACCGTGGGATCGGATTGGAATTTTCCAGACAATATGCCGCTGATGGTTGGCGTGTTTTAGCATGCAGTCGCTATCCTGAAAAATCAGATGCGCTTAATAAATTGGTTACCCAATATCCCGACCTGATAAAAATTCAGACACTTGATGTCGCTGATCATGCACAGATTGAACACTTGGCGCAGATACTGGCCAATGAGTCTATCGATCTACTCATTAATAACGCAGGTATCTATCTTGATACCGATGCAAGCGGTTTTGGCCATACCGATTATACAAAATGGATGCAAACATTCCGCATAAACACCATGGCGCCACTCAAGATGGCTGAGACATTCGCCACACAAATTATTCGCAGCAAATTAAAAATCATTGTGACTATCACTAGTAAAATGGGCAGCATTGCGGACAATGGCGGGGGTGATAATTACCTTTACCGCTCCAGCAAAGCTGCAGTTAATATGGTTATGAAGAGTCTTTCAATTGACATGAAGCCGACCGGAATCACTGCGGTAGTATTCCATCCGGGTTGGGTTAAGACCGACATGGGAGGGCCGAATGCAATGATCTCAACAGAGCAAAGCGTATCGGGTATGCGAGGCGTAATCAGTAACCTTACCTTGAACGACTCAGGGAAATTCTTTGATTATGACGGCCAAGTGATTCCATGGTAATGAAAATATTGTACTGCGAAATTGATTTGCCATGCCATACCGCATGAAGCCCAACCCATGACTCCACCTGCAATGAGCTTCACCACGCTTGAGTCTATCGTTCGCTATGTGTCGTCAGCGAGTTTTTGGAAACGGCTGGTAAGCCGTTCGAGGCACACACTCCAAGGTGTTAATCAGCGTAATGACGGGCATCCTTGGGATTGAGCACAAAAACGATGAAGCCGAGCTTGTGGAAAATGTTAGTAAATAGCTCGTGATAAATACCGGTGAATTCCATCCCGATGCATCTGCCTGTAGGTAGATTCTTTAGGCCGGCCAGCAAATCGGTGCGCTGATTCGCGGAGCGTGGGAGCGATGATTTAGCTACACAGGATTCGGATGTGCTTTACTCTTGCCCAGAACGGCGAGCAGCATGTGAATCCCGACCGCACATGCAATGTAAAGCATGGACATGGAAACGTAGGAAACATAATATTGGGACACGCGTGAAGCATATTCTGTCGCGGTCATTTCGTTAACGCGCCCGGAAACCCAATAGAAACTGGCATTGGAAAGAAAGAATGCAAAGCTGTTCGCGGCCCATGCCAGCACGACCAGCCAAACCAGCCCCTTGCCTTCCACGGTGTGGCGCAGCGCAAACCAGCGGCCGACAAACCACAAGCTGCCATACGTCGGGATGAGGAACCAGTAGGCAGGTGTTATGCACCAGTCACTGACGCCTTTCACGGTGGTCACATAAGAATCCATCAAACCGGCTTGCAGGAGCAGCACGATGAAAACCGCTATGGAGGCGCGAGCATATCGGGCCAGATATAAGCCGCCCAGAAAAAACACTGCCCATGATGCATCCGGCAAGGAAAAGGCCGAACCGAAATGGTTAAAGCGCGTCGCGCCCATGGCCAGCATCAGGCCAACCGCAATCATCCATGCCCGACTTTGTAATAGCTTCATTTGAATTTCCTTGGGCATTTCGCCCACTCAATATTGAGAGTAGGGTAACTGTATCAGAAAAAGACTAGATACAGAAGGCTTGAGCCTTGATCTGGTGCTCTGGTTTTAACTGCGGGCAGTTACAGGATATAATGCGCCAGCTTCAAGGTGCCGAGCAATATTTTGCTTGGATAATCGGGAAACAGGTGTGAAGCCTGTGCTGCCCCCGCAACGGTAAGCAAGTGTGGATGCATCATTACGCCACTGTGAGCAATCATGGGAAGGCGATGCGTTTGGTCTTGTGAGCCCGGATACCGGCCTTGATGCAGGAGCCGTCAGGTTCCACAAGTCGGGAAATGCTGCGGGCGGCGCATGGACGGCAGACAATTACTGTCGGCGCAAGCTCGCTGTCATTGTTTCCTTCCGCTGTATTTCCTGTGTTTAAACATTCCAACGGGGACGTTTGGAATTTTTCAGGAAATATTTCAATGAAAATCAGAAGCCATTTTTTTGCCGCCGTGTTGTGCGCGTTAATCCCTCTAGCTCATGCAGAAACGGATGGTCCGCTAGAGATATCTATAGTAACTCCCACTCGCTCTGAGCAGCCGCTCAACCAATCGTTGTCGAGCACTACGGTGATAACCGCCGCAGACATCCGCAATTCGCAGGCTCCTGATCTGCCATCCATATTAAAAAGTGTAGCTGGAGTAGAGATTGCTCAATCAGGTGGGATCGGGCAGCATGCCAGCCTGTTCATGCGTGGCACGAATTCTGATCAAGTGCTGGTGCTGCTAGATGGAGTGCGCATCGATTCCGCAACGGACGGCTCAACCGCGCTGGATCAATTGATGATTGATCAGATTGACCACATTGAAGTGGTGCGAGGCAATGTCAGCAGCTTATATGGTTCTTCTGCCATCGGCGGGGTGGTACAAATTTTCACCAAACGCGGTAGCGGCGAGCCGACTTTTAATGCAAGCGCCGGAGTGGGTTCACAAAATACGCTTCGTGCGTCTGCCGGACTTGGCGGGAAAAGTGATGGGACGGACTTCAATGTGCAGGTTTCAAGGCTCAGAACTGACGGTGTGCCCGCAATCAACGCTGCCATCATGCCTACGGCGAATCCGAGTAAGGATGGCTATGACAACAATAGCGTTTCTGCCAATGTGCATCATGCAATTAATACGGACAACAGCATTTCCGCAACCATGTTTCAGAGTCAAGGCAACGCTCAGTACGCCAACCCATATGGATCGGTCACAGATGTGAATACCGTTACTTCCACAATCAGCAAGTTTTCTATAGCCTCAGACAATCGCCTTAATGAGATTTGGACAAGCAAGCTGCAATTGGCCGAGGGAGTGGACGATTCCAAGAGCTATTTGAATGGCCTACCCGATTTGGTTAATGGCTATCATTTTGAAACCACCAACCGCCAACTTACCTGGCAAAATAATCTAAGGTTTGATGCAAACAATAGCGTGTTGTTGGGGGCAGAGAATTTGAATCAGCAAGTGGCGAGTGATACCTTGTATACCAATACCGAACGTTCTGTGAATTCCCTGTTTGGCGGCTACACAGGTATCTTCGGCGCGCACCAGATACAGGCCAATCTGCGCCAGGACCACTATTCTGATTTTGGCACGGCCAATACTGGCTTGCTCGGTTATGGGTACAAACTGAACGAATCCTGGCGCGCCACGACAAGCTATTCAACGGCATTCAAGGCGCCGACCTTTAATGACTTGTACTATCCTTTATTCTATGGCTATCAGGGAAATCCTAATTTACAACCGGAGCGCTCGCACAATGCCGAGGTTGGCATTCATTATGCAGAAAGCGGGCAGCGAGTTGATCTCGTGTACTTCAACAACGACATTAATGACCTGATCGCCATCAACAGTGCAGGAACGACGGTGGTTAACATCAACCAGGCGAGCATTAGTGGCGCTGAGTTGAATTATGCAGGCCACTTTGGCAATACCGGCGTTAAGGCGGCTATAACATCGCAAGACCCCCGTGATGACAGTACCGGCCAGATTTTGGTGCGGCATGCCCGGTTACACAGTAGTTTTGGTATAACACAACAAATGGGTAGCTGGCAGGTGGGCGGGGAATGGTTATACAGCAGTAGCCGTCAAGATAATTTCACTGATCCGACCACGTTCATAACTACACCTGAAACATTGGCCAGTTATAATGTGTTCAACCTGACTGCCAGTTATGCCTTCAACTGGAAGTGGAAGTTGCTGATGAGTGCGGATAATCTCACCAACCAGAATGACAGCAATATTTACGGGTACAACCCGTTGGGACGTAGATTATTTGTCAGCGTCAATTATCAGCCATAATCGCTAACGCGAAACTCCAAAAAACAAACCCGGCACAAGAAAATTTTGTGCCGGGTTTGTTTTTGAATAAAGTCCCCCGCCTGTGCCGTTGGATCAATGTCTTGAACCTGGGTTCAAGAGGGCCGGTTCCCAGTTACATCAGGTACATCCGCAAGGGATGCGCACAACAGTAACAGCAAGGGGCGCGACCTAAGCAAAGCTTATTGGTTCAAAGAATTATGAGCCTGACGAACACCGCAGGGGACAAACCTCATAACCAATGACTTAGCCAGCGTATTTTGCTGGGTTAGTCAGATGGCTAGTAGTACCATCAAAACAACTCATCCTGCTCCTCGAGCGTCGCATCGATGGTTGCCTGCATGGCATTCATTCTACGCTTAAAATCACCCATGTCAAAACCGCTGCCAAGCCGCGTATTCAGTAGCTCGTGGGCAATATTCAAGGCAGCCATTATGGCGATGCGTTCCACTGTAACGATCTTGCCCAGATCGCGAATTTCGCGCATTTTTTTATCGAGATAAGCAACTGCCTCAAGCAGTTCGGTGCGCTCGTCTTCCTGGCAAGCAATGCGAAATTCACGATCAAGGATGGTGACATCCAGAGTCTTCACTTTATCAACTTTATCGCTGCTCATGATTCTTCTTCAGGTATCTGTGCCAACAGGTGCTCGATGCGTGCACACGCACCCTCTATTTTGTCGTCGGACTGGCGACCTTGACTCAAGGCGGCTGCCAAATCCTGACGCAGGCGGTGATTTTCGGTGCGCAAATGCTGGCTCAATTGCACCAATTGCGCCAGTTTGCTTTCCAATACATTCAATTCTGTTTGCATGAGGCGAACTATAGTTTAAAAAAACCTGCGAAGTCAAACGGTAACGTGAATTTTTGAAAGTTGTTTGTAGCGCAGGGTGCAAAGCGCTATATTCTCCTTCTGTCACAATGCACGCAGCGTAATTTCACAACCTGTCCGCAGGATTTACGTGAAAATGTCATAAATTATGATGATTGAGTTCCCCATAAAAAACGGTATTTCGTTTTTTATTCAAGCAGAAGAAACTTTGAATTTTTCGCAGCAGCGGCGGTGGTAAAATCCAAGCTGAGATTGCCACCCTGTCACCATGCTACAGCCCTCATTTATCCATCTGCGTCTGCATAGCGAATATTCCATCGCCGATGGCATAGTACGCATTCCGGAAGCGGTCGCCGCTGCAAAGCAGGACGCCATGCCTGCATTGGCGCTGACTGATCTCAACAATGTGTTCGGCCTGATCAAATTTTATCAGGCGGCGCGCAGTAGCGGCATCAAGCCCATTATTGGTTGCGATGTGTTTGTCAGCAATCCTGCAGAACGCGATCAGCCGTTCCGTTTGCTGCTTTTGTGCCAGTCCAATGCGGGTTACTTGCGCCTGTGCAATTTGCTTACGCGCGCTTATCGGGAGAATCAGTATCGCGGTCGCCCGGAACTCAACAGGCAATGGTTGCGTGAGGGCGCCGACGGTCTGATCGCTTTGTCCGGCGCGCATTTCGGCGAAGTGGGTGCGGCGCTTCTGAACGGCAACGGAGCAACAGCGCGCCAGTTGGCGCAGGAATATGCCGGATTGTTTCCGGGGCGCTATTATTTGGAGGTGCAGCGAAATGGCTTTGCGCGCGAGGAAGCGCATCTGCGCGAAACTTTGCAACTCGCGGCAGAACTCGGACTGCCGGTGGTGGCGACGCATCCGGTGCAGTTCCTCAGCATAGACGATTTCAAGGCGCATGAAACGCGCGTGTGCATCGCCGAAGGTTATGTGCTGAATGACAAGCGGCGTATGCGCCATTTCACTGCACAGCAATATTTCAAGACGCAGGCCGAGATGGTGGCGCTGTTCGCCGACCTGCCGGAAGCGTTGCAGAACAGTGTGGAAATCGCCAAGCGCTGCAATCTCACGCTGAATCTGGGCAAGCCGCATTTGCCGGATTTCCCCACGCCCAATGGCGAGAGCCTGGATGATTTTCTGCGCACGGAATCTGAGCGCGGCTTGCAAGAACGCATGGTGCAGTTGTTCCCGGACGAGGCCGAGCGCGCGGCGAAAATGCAGGAATATACCGAGCGCCTCGCGTTCGAAATCAATACCATCCAAAAAATGGAGTTTCCCGGCTACTTCCTGATCGTGGCGGAATTTATCCGCTGGGCCAAGGACTACCGCTCCGAGGAGTTTCCCAACGGCGTGCCGGTGGGGCCGGGGCGCGGCTCCGGCGCAGGATCGCTAGTGGCCTACAGCCTCGGTATTACCGATCTCGACCCGCTGCGCTATGCGCTGCTGTTCGAGCGTTTCCTCAATCCAGAGCGTGTATCCATGCCCGACTTCGACGTGGACTTCTGTCAGGACGGGCGCGAGCTGGTAATCAATCATGTGCGGGAGAAGTACGGTGCGCAATGCGTGTCGCAGATCGTCACTTTCGGCACCATGGCATCCAAGGCGGTGATCCGCGATGTCGGGCGCGTGCTGGATTTTCCGTACGGCCTGTGCGACCGGCTTTCCAAGCTGGTTCCGCTGGAAGGCGTAAAGCCGGTATCGCTGAAAAAAGCGCGCGAGCTGGAGCCGGAATTCAATGCGATTATCAATAGCGAAGAAGGCGTGGAAGAACTGCTGGAACTGGGTGGGCGGCTGGAAGACTTGACGCGTAACGTCGGCATGCACGCAGGCGGCGTGCTGATCGCTCCGGGCAAGCTCACCGACTTTTGCCCGCTGTATTGCGCCGAAGGCAGCGACAGCACGGTTAGCCAACTGGATAAAGATGACGTAGAAAAAATCGGCTTGGTGAAGTTCGACTTTCTGGGGTTACGCACACTGACCATCATCGATTGGGCGGTGAGGTATGTGCGGCAGATGCCGCAGCAGGAATCCTTCTCGATCGAAGCTATCCCGCTCGTCGACAAGCTGACCTACGATCTGCTCAAGGCCTCTAACACCACTGCTGTGTTTCAGCTGGAATCGCGCGGCATGAAAGACCTGATCCGCCGCCTGCAACCGGATACCTTCGAGGACATCGTGGCGCTGGTCGCGCTATACCGTCCGGGGCCGCTGGAATCAGGCATGGTGGAAGACTTTATCAACCGCAAACACGGACGCGCCAAGGCGGACTATTTCCACCCCGATCTGGAAGTTTCGCTGACGCCGACTTACGGCGTGATTGTGTACCAAGAGCAGGTGATGCAGATCGCGCAGATCATCGGCGGCTATTCGCTGGGTGCCGCTGATTTGCTGCGCCGCGCGATGGGCAAGAAAAATGCCGACGAGATGGCGCAGCAGCGCAGCATCTTTGTGGACGGCGCGGTTAAGCGCGGCATAGACGAAAAGCTGGCCACGCTGCTGTTCGACCTGATGGAGAAGTTCGCCGGTTACGGCTTCAATAAGTCGCACTCTGCCGCTTATGCGTTGGTGTCCTACCAGACCGCTTATCTCAAGGCGCATTACCCTGCGGCATTCATGGCCGCCACCCTGTCATCGGACATGGATAATACCGACAAGGTGCACATCGCCTACATCGACACGTTGGCGCAGAATGTGCGCGTCTTGCCGCCGGACGTGAATTCGTCCGACTACCGTTTCGCGCCGACCGATGAAAAGACCATGGCCTATGGTCTCGGTGCGATCAAGGGCACGGGCGAAGCTGCCATCGTCAACATCGTCAAGGTGCGCGAAGAAAGGCCGTTCCGCGACTTGTTTGATTTCTGCTGTCGTGTGGATAAGCGCGTGGTAAACCGCCGCGCGATCGAGGCGCTGATCCGTGGCGGCGCTTTCGATACCATCTCGGATCATCGCCACCAACTCATGGCTTCGCTGGATGCAGCACTCGGTAGCGCCGAGCAACAGGCGCGCGCAGCCAATCAGAATAGCCTGTTCGGTGACGACGAAAGCGTATCCATGCCGGTGATGCTGGCCAACGTGGCGCGCTGGCCGGTGCGCGAACAATTGCAGCAAGAAAAACTCGCGCTGGGATATTACCTCAGTGGCCATCCCTATCAGGAATACGCGGCGGAACTGGCAAACTTCATCAAGCTGAAACTCACTGACGTGACGCCGCAACTCGTCGGGCAAAGCAGTAACAACAATGGCAATGGCAGGCGCAACAGCGGGGTGGCGGTGGTGTTGGCGGGCATCGTGTCCGGCGTGCGCATCCAGCAGACGCGGCGCGGACGCATGGCCATCGTGACACTGGACGACGGTAGCGCGCAGATCGAAGTGACCGTGTTCAATGAAGAATACGAACGCAGCCGCCCGTGGATACGCGAAGACGAATTGTTGATCGTGCGCGGCAAGGCCAGCCTGGATGAATATTCCGGCAACATGCGCGTCAGCGGCGAAGAATTATTTGACATCGCCTCGGCGCGTTCTACTTTCGCCAAACATCTGGAGCTTGCCGTTTCCACGGATAATCGCATCAGCGTGACGCGGCTGAAAGAGCTGCTCACTCCTTATCGTGACGGCAAATGTCCGGTAGTGATCTGCTATCGCAATGTAGTAGCCGACGCCCAACTGAGGCTGGGCGAAGAATGGGGCGTCACACTGCACAGCGATTTAATTGATGGGCTAAATAAATTGCTGGATACGCAAAACGTGCGCATCAGCTATACGGCTTGAGTGTTGCGTCAGATTAATCTGCTAGGAATAAATTTGCATCGGTAATCTATGGTTGATTATGAATATCCGGATGGAAATCCACTCGGTAGTTAAATTGCATTAAGGAATGATCGACCATGTCGCTTAAAAAGATAGATATATTGCTGGTCGGTGCGGGTGTGATGAGTGCCACACTGGGCAAATTATTGGCGGAATTAGATCCTTCATTGAAAATCATGATGGTGGAGCGGTTGAGCAAGGTCGCTCACGAAAGTTCGCACGGATTGAATAATGCCGGAACGGGCCATGCCGGATATTGCGAGCTAAATTACACCCCGCAACAATCGGACGGGAGTGTTGATATCAGCCGTGCGCTGGCCATTAACTCGGCGTATGAGATGTCGCTGCAATTCTGGTCCTATCTGGTCGAAAATGGCGTTTTGCCTGCACCCGAAAAATTCATTAATCCGATCTTTCATCAGAGTTTTGTCTGGGGCGAACAAAATGTGGCTTTTCTGCGTAAACGGTATGACGCTTTACGCACCCATCATTTGTTCGAAGAAATGGAGTACAGCGAAGATCATGCGGTCTTGCGCAAATGGATGCCGCTGGTAATGGAGCATCGCAACTCCCGACAAGCTGTCGCAGCGACACAGGTCAAACATGGTACAGACGTTGATTTCGGGGTGTTGACACGCAAGCTGGTCAAATCGATGACCAAACATTCCACCTTTGAACTCAGACTGGGTCACACCATTACCGGCTTGAAACAGCACCCGGATGGACGATGGCATGTGCGGGTCAAAGATAATCATACCGGACACAGCAATACCATTGATGCAGGCTTCGTGTTTCTCGGCGCGGGTGGAGGCGCACTTCCGCTGTTGCAGAAATCAGGAATTGCAGAAAGCCAGGGTTATGGCGGATTCCCGGTGAGCGGGCAATGGTTGATCTGCAAAAATCCGGACATTGTGAAGCGTCATACCAGCAAAGTTTATGGAAAAGCGCCGACGGGTGCGCCGCCCATGTCGGTGCCGCATCTGGACATGCGTATCATTGATGGAAAACCGGCTTTGCTGTTCGGGCCCTTCGCCAGTATTACTACCAAGTTTTTGAAAGGTGGCTCGGTACTGGATCTGTTTTCCTCGCTTAAATCGAATAACCTCAAGCCCATGCTCGCTGTAGCACGAGATAACCTTGAGCTGACCCATTATCTCGTTACAGAGGCATTCAAAACGCACAAGGATCGCGTGGCAAGTTTGCAGGAGTTTTATGCAGGGGCAAAAGAGCAAGATTGGGAACTGGCTTCAGCCGGACTGCGTGTTCAGATCATAAAAGGGTGCGATGTCAATGGCGGCAGACTGGAATTTGGCACCGAGATCGTTACCGCCAAAGACGGTACACTCGCAGCGTTGTTAGGCGCATCTCCGGGTGCCTCGACTTCGGTTCAGGCGATGATCGAAGTGATCGAGCGATGCTTCAAGTCACAGGTAAAAAGTGCTGATTGGAAGCGCAAATTAAAACAGATGATTCCCTCGTATGGTGAATCACTGGACGAGAATGAGACCTTGCTGCATGCCGTGCGGGATAGAACACTCGCTACCTTGGGGCTGGAGCACAGAGCGGGAAAAGCTGATAGAGTTAGCAAGCACTAGCTAAGGGAGTTAAAGGCGTCAGCTCGGATGTCCGAAAAGGTAAGTTGCGGACGGGTGGTGACAGAGAATTACTCGCTGCATTTGTAGATGGACTGTTGGGGAGTGCTCGCACAAGCGTTGTCGCCATGCTTCTTGCAGAATGCCAGTGCATCTGCCGCTGTTTTACAGTTTCCGATGCCGTTCCAACTATAGTCAAGCCTTGCCCGAATACAGAGAGCTTGCTGGCTTTTTGAAGGAATATTTCTGGAGTTCCACTCTGCTGTGCATTCAGCCTTGAGCTTGATGATGTCGGCAGCAGAGTTTTCGCCAAGTCCCTTTTCAATGCAGGCAACCATCAAGTCAATTTTTTCGTCCCGAAGGAGATTGGTGGAGGCAGGGTGGCTGCTGCTGGCTTGGCAGTCTGGACTAGGATCTCCCGGACAGCATTGGTAGGAGGTGACGTTCGGGTGGTTGCCAGCAACCCAGTTGGTTTTTTTACCGGGATCAATAACATTCGTCGTGCCGACATCGCCGGGTTTCACGCTGGAGGCACCGATGATTTTTGCCCAGACATCGCCCGCCGGAGCACCAAGAACAACGACAGCTTTGCTATATGTCGCATTGCTTGAGGCGACAAGCAGGGAAAGCATCGGAGTAACGTACTCCTTCCCCGGAGAGTTGAAGTAGGTATCAATGTCGGGCAAATAGTCTGATTGCCCAGTTCCCGCAGCAGCAATAGGGCGTCCGTCAACAATGGTTTCGTAGAGAACGGGGTTGGTGATACCCGCTGCTGCGAGAACGCTTGACCAGCGTTTTATGGTGTTGTTGGCTAGATAGTCGTACCCTGCGAGTGAAACCGCCGGAGGATAGTTCATGAAATTCACTACCGCTTGGTTAATCATTGCCATGCCGAGGGGCAGGAAGAAGGCCCAAGGATATTGAGCGTTGGGATTGGGGTCCCAGCAGCCATTCGTTTGTCGGCATTTTTGAACGCCGTTGAGTCCCTGTGCGGCATGCTTCCCGTCAAGAAATACCTGTTGTACTGCGGCAAATGCTTGCATTGCATCTAGGTCGGTACCGGTCAGGGTGACTCGTGGATTTCCCGTTGCGTCGAGTTGAACACTGACGGTAATATTGGTTAGTCCACTACGGTCAAGCGACTGCTGGGTGTAGTTCTGGATGGTTTGCCCCAAATCAGTATAGTATGGCCGATAGGTGCTCGGTAACCAGCTTGCGTCGGGGTACAGATTGATGCTGTTGGAAGGAAGGCTATAGGTGTAGGTATTCGTTGCCGCCTCTTCTGCCTGCAATGAATTTTCGGCGCACAGCGTTAGCGCTATGATTCCGGCGATGCAGGTTGATAATCGGGTGATGTTCATAAACCCCTTTGATGAAGGTAATAATGGAAGCCGAACCATTCCCGGTGATTTTACAGAATGGCAATTTCTCATCAAGGCTGACAGGCAGCTCGGATGGGTTTCAATCATTTTACGGCCAACTCAATAATGATAGACTGCGCTTTTCCCGGCAGGCAAAACCGGTCTAAGTTTAAGTTAAATCGACCAAAGTTAAATCGAGGAGTCACACCATGAAAAAAATCATTGCTGTCGCATTACTTTCCGCAGTTGTTGCAGCACCCGCGTTTGCCGATGATACTGCTGCCAAGGCATCCGCCAATAAACCCGCCACGGCCACCCCATCAGGGCATAAGCATGACCACAACATGGCGAACTCAAAAGACAAATGCGATGCGGAGCATGACATGGGCGACCATCACGGGTATGGAATGATGGGAGAACAGGGCGCTGACATGATGATGGAACCCGACATGCACTTGCTCGGGGCGCTTGCGCTTACCAAAGAGCAGCAATCGAAAATCAACAAGCTGTCCGATGAACTCAAGCACAATAATTGGGCTACGCTGGGCTTGATTAACGATGAGACGGCAACGCTACGCGATCTTTATGAAGCCGATAAACGCGACCCAGCAGCCATCGGAAAAGAATACCAGAAGGTTTTTGATTTGAAGCGCCAGATGATTGAAACTTATCTGGATACGCAGAACCGCATCGAAGATATCCTTACACCTGAGCAACTTGCCAAACTGAAGGACGCGCGCCAAGAAATGCACCACATGTATGGGCATCCCATGCAATAACCGGACATAACTTAATCCGGGCCGGGCTAGGCTGTGGTATCTATTTTTCGCCCAAGCCGGGTGTCATATTCTGTAGGAGTAGAGTTGGAATCTGCTTGAGTGCCCTTTTCGCCCACGGCACCGTTGCGGTTATTTTTTTGTGCAGGCTTTTCCTTACCTTGGTTGGGTTTGCGCCCACCAGTCCTATTCCCAATATATTTAATGCTGCCGATCAAGTCCATGATTTGCTCCTCTCTTGCAAGAGTTATCGACAAGTCCGTTGATTTCTTTAGTTATCTGCCCGAAGCCTGACAGCCTTAAGGGAGGGCAGCGATAAATAACTTGAGGGGATACGTCTCGCCAAGCTTGGTTTTAATCGGCATTTTCTTCCGGCGATGGCAAACGGCGTTTGGCCGGAAACACGATGCTAAAGGTGCTGCCCTTGCCTTCCTCACTGGTAATTTCCAGCCGTGCCTGGTGGCGGATGGTCACATGCTTGACGATAGCCAGCCCCAAGCCAGTGCCGCCGGTCTCACGCGAGCGGCTGTGATCCACACGGTAGAAACGCTCGGTCAAGCGGGGTATATGTTGCGGCGCGATGCCGAGGCCGCTGTCCTGTACGCTAAATATCGGTTGGCCGTCTTTCTCTTGCCAGCGCAATATGATCTCGCCGCCCTGCGGCGTGTAGCGGATGGCATTGGATACTAAGTTACTGAAAGCGCTGCGCAATTCTTCGGTGTTGCCGAGAAGGGAGCAATCGCTTTCCCTCTCCAGCTGCAAGTCATGTTTTCCATCGCTCAGTAATAGCCCTTCCTCATACAGCTTGAGCAGCAAGACCGGCACTTGCACGGTTTCTTCCTGCAGGGCGTTCAGCGCGTTATCCAGTTTCGAAAGGGTGAGCAGGTCATCTACCAGATGCCCCATGCGGTGGGTCTGTTCACCCATCAGGTGCAACGCGCGGCGCGCCATGTCGTTGTCCAGCTTGGGCATGTCACTCATGGTTTCGACAAAGCCGTTCACCACCGTCAGGGGAGTGCGCAACTCGTGTGAGACATTGGCGACAAAATCACGACGCATGGTTTCGATACGTTCAAAGCTGGTAATGTCCCGGCTGATCAGCAATTTTTTGTTCGCACTGTAGGGAATTAGCTTGATGGAAAGCGTCAAGCCATCATGGCGGGTGCCACGCAATATCAATGGCTCACTGAAATCGCGCGTGGAGAGGTATTGCACAAACTCCGGTTGACGCGCCAAGTAAGTGATCTGCTGACCGACATCGCGCACGCCATCCAAACCAAAATGTTGCTCGGCGAGCGGATTGCACCATTCGATGCGGTCGGCCTCATTCAGGATGGCTACCCCTTCCGGCAGCGCTGACGTAGCCTGCTCCATGTGGCGCAACGCGGCAGTGCTTTGTTCGCGCTCTTCGCGCTGTAGCCGCATCATCTTGTTCAGCCGCGCAAAGACATCTTCCCACAACCCCGAACCATCGGGTGTTACACGCACTTCCGGATCGTCCAGCCAGTGGTCGAGCGCAGCCAGCTGGCGCAAGAAAAATGTCCAATACACTAATAGCCCCAACGCAAAAAAAAGGGCGGCAGGCAAAATACCTGCCACTGCCCACATCAGCAGTAAGCAGAAAAATAGAATGAACGGAAAGGCCAGCGCGCGCCGCCAGAAATCAAACACGGTTATTAACCTGTAAAATTGTGCACACCATTATACGGCGTGCAGGATGATGGATAACAAGGAGGTAGTTTGTTAGGCGCACGAAAAACGGTAGCCACTGCCGCGTACGGTCTGCACGAGCCCATCAAGGCCGGAGGGTTCAAGCGCTTGACGCAAGCGGCGGATATGCACATCTACGGTGCGCTCCTCCACGAACACGTGGTCTCCCCATACTTGGTCGAGCAGTTGCGAACGACTGTAAACACGCTCGGTATGGGTCATGAAGAAGTGCAGAATGCGAAATTCAGTTGGCCCCAAGTCTAACATTGCACCGTTGGCGCTAACGCGGTGCGTGGTGGGCGACAATTCCAGCCCGCCTGCAGATACCGTTTCGTCGCTCATCTGCGGCGCGCGGCGGCGTAGCACGGCGCGGATACGCGCCATCAATTCGCGCGGTGAGAATGGCTTGGTGATGTAATCATCCGCACCAGACTCCAGGCCCAGCACCTTGTCGCGCTCGTCATTGCGCGCGGTCAGCATGATGATGGGAACGTTGCGCGTACGCTGGTCGGCACGCAGGCGGCGTGCCAGCTCAATGCCGCTGCTACCCGGCAACATCCAGTCGAGCAGGATTAAATCAGGCAACGCATTGCTGATGTGCGACATGGCGCTGGCGGCATCAAGCGCTTGGATAGCGCGGTAACCACATTGCGTAACATTGAATGCTAGCAACTCTTGTATTGCGGGTTCGTCTTCCACCAGCAGAATGTTTGCGGTCATCATTTTCTCCATCGTATTTATATTCAGGCAGTTTGCGATGGTATGAAAGAATTATGACAGTAGCATGACAGCCGACATCAATGTGCGCTGTGATGTGACCCTTTGTCGCCCGGCAATTGCGCAATCCTTGGTGTTGTGGACACCGGTGGTGGCGCAGAGGCCGATCCCGACTGGCATGACCAATGGCGATTACGAAGCAGGGCAGCATGGATGCAAAAGACCGTTTCCAAAGTATGGTGCTAATTGTAATTCATGATTCCGTTAGCCAGCCAGTCCCACATAGACATTTTGCACATCATCATCCGCATCAATTGCTTCTAAAAACGCTTCAACCTCTTCGCGCTCGGCGTCATTTAGCACTACCATATTTTTTGGCCGGTAGCCTAACTGGGCGGACTGTACGGAAAATCCGTGTGTCGGCAACGCACGGCATACTGCATCCAGATCGGTTGAGTCGGTGATGAACAAGGTTGCGCCATCTTCGGCTGGCTCGAAATCCTGGGCGCCCGCCTCAATGGCCGCAAGTTCAGCATCTGCCTCTTTGGAATTCGGCGTCGCCTCAATCAGCCCCTGATAGTTGAAATCCCATGCCACCGAACCCGAGGCGCCAAGCTGCCCCTTGCGAAATAATACGCGCATGCTGGAAAGCGTGCGGTTGATATTGTCCGACAGGCATTCGACGATTACGGGTACCCGATGTGGCGCGAAACCCTCGTACACAAGCCGTTCCAGATTCGCTCCACCGTCGAGCAGGCCTGCGCCTTTCTTGATCGCGCGCTCCAAGGTTTCGCGTGGCATAGAGGCTTTTTTAGCTTGCTCGACCACCAAACGCAAGCGAGAATTCATGTCTGTATCGGCGCCTCCGCGCGCGGCAACCATGATTTCTTTGGACAGTTTGCCAAAAATTTTACCCTTGGCATTCGCTGCAATTTCTTTATGTCTGACTTTCCACTGAGCGCCCATTCCTACTCTCTCGTTCTTTAATATATCTACAAAATCGACTTGGGAAAATCCCAAGTGCGCATCTTGCCTCAAGAGTTGGTATGTATCAATCCCGGATGAGTAGTGCGTTACTTGGCGATCCCATTCGGATAGCAAAGACCACCGGTGATTTCGAGGGTAGTGGCGTTGATCGCGCCATTCTCGACGCAATGTCCGATCAAGGCCGCAATCTCGTCGGGCTCGACCAAACGGCCAATATGCACATCCGCAAGAAGTGCTTTCAGCACATCCTGATTCATCCCGGTGAGCAAAGTGGTAGCGGCATAGCCCGGAGCAATGCCAACACAACGAATTTTACGGATGCCGCGTATGAGAAATTCACCGATGATGATCTTGGGTAAAAGGGCAGCGGCAACCTTGGTTGAGGAATAGTTGATCTGGCCGACTTGCCCAACTTTGTTAACAGAGGAGATCGGCACCAGCAGCCCTTCCCAGCCACCATTTACCATCGCTTCAGCGGCGTCACGCAGCGTCAGGAAAGTACCGGTCAGATTGATATCGATCACCGGCTGCCACTTGTCGAGACCCATTTTGCGGGATACCTTGCCGGTTTCTTTATCCAGGCTTAGCATCATGCCATCGCGGATAATACCGGCCGAAGCCACGGCGATATTGAGTTTGCCGAATGCCTCCAGAGTCGCCTTGATGAATTTCGCCGTTTCGGCTTCGCTCGTGACATTGGCCTGAACGCCGATCACTTCGCCACCCATTTCCTTGATGTCCTTGACGACGCGGTCGATGTTCTTCTGCACCATATCGACGATGACAACCTTGGCCCCGCGCTTGGCAAAGAACTTGGCCACGGCCTCGCCGATGCCGTTACCGCCCCCGGTGATGAGTGCTACGCTACCTTTGATTTCCATGATGTGTTCCTTTGGTTGAATGCGTTATGTCATTTCCAATTTGCAAATGACATTTTGGTGGGAGCGGCATTTGTCGATTGGGTTAGCGGATTCATCGCATAACCTAATATGCGCATGCACCCGTTCAAGTCAATTTGCAAAGGACGTGCTGTTCTTGTCCCAATAAACGAAATTCGGATGGCCTACGTCAGGACCGACGATCTTGAGGTCGCCCACCATGTTTGGGTGTGCTACATCGGGCCCGACAATTTTTATTCCGACCGGGAAAATTGTCTTGACGAGCGTTTGGGCACGCGCTTCAGCAGCGTCATCCGGCAAGTCCGCAAACAGAGCCGCGCCAACCACGGTGATAGCTCCGCCCGGCAGCTTGCGGGTGATATTCCAGCCGCTGCCAGTTTTGTCTATCGAGAATTCCATGTCGTTGTAGATAATGTTTTTCATCATTGCCCTTTCGCAGCCAGATCATAGTTTTCTCAATACCGTGACGCAGTTGGTGACTGAAGAGCCGCCGACATTGAATGCCACGCCGATGTCCGCCTTCTTTGCCTGCACGCCGATTGCTTCGCCGATGAGCTGCTTGTAAATCAAGGTATGCATTGAGGCGCCGGTCGCGCCCACCGGGTGCCCCTTAGCCTTCAATCCGCCGGACAGATTTATTGCCACCTTGTCGTCCCGTGTGAAGCGGCCGTCAAGGTAGTCGTAGCCGCCGCGACCATCTTTGGACAAACCGAGCGCCTCGGTAGAAAGTATCTGGTTGATGGTGAAGCAATCATGCACTTCGGCTAGGTCGATATCGGCTGCGGTAATATCGGCTTCCTTGAAAGCTTTCGCTACAGCGTTTTTGCCAGCCATTAACTCATGCATATTGGGACGCACGTTCTCCGGCAGACGTTCGACCGAATGGCCGATGCCAGCGATTTCAACAGCGCGATTTTTGTCGCTAACATTGGTAGTCTGAGTGATGACCAACGCTGCTGCGCCATCCGATACCAACGAGCAGTCGTGCAGGCGCAGCGGCGGTGCGATCATCATGTTATGGCACTTACCACGCGCATCGAGCTCGTTAAGTTTCATGATCGCCTCGACGGACGCGGGCCCATGTTTCATGTGCGCGAGCGGGTTCTCCGCACCATTTTTGTAACCGAGGGCAGCAACCGTCCACAACATCTTTTCGAATTCCTCAACCGGAATTTTGTAGTGATCCTGATAACCCTTGGCATACGCCGCGAACAGCATAGGAAATGACCAACCCTTGGAGCCTTCGCTCGGCCAGTGCGAGCAACAGGCCAGAACGTGCGTCATTTGGGGCGTCGGTAGCAGGTTCATTTTTTCGACTCCGATCACCAGCACATGCTTGGCGCGCCCTGCCTCGATGGCATAGATGGCGTCGTACAGCGCCACCGATGACGAGGCGCAGGCGCATTCGCAACGAGTCATCGGCTTGAAGCGCAAGGCCGGATCAATCTCCGCAGCAATCGGTGCAACATGCTCCTGATTGACGAATAAGGACGGAGAAGATGAACCCACATAAATCGCGTCGATATCTTTCGCCTCTAATCCGGCATCGGCGATAGCACCGCGTCCGGCTTCAATTAGAAGGTCGTAGTAGGTCTTCGTATCGGTCATCAATCCGGTGGCTTTGTCCTTGACAACGAAGGCTCCGAATTCGGTGTTATATGCACCGACAATGCTGGCTTTACTCATGGTATCTCCAAAATTCACATTCATCTGTTGGTTGCCTATTGTTTCCATTCCTATCGAGGCTATCTGTTCGGCAGCGCACATAACATGTCGGTGAACATAGGCCGCGCTATGTGTGGCACCGAACATACGGCGCAAGATTAATTTCCATATGATTCATTTGGTTAATTCGCCATATTTCGAGCTATGAGCTCACTCCTCGGTAAGGCATATGCCACTTCAAATAAACCCGCAGCAATTGATCGGTAAGCGCAACAAAATCGTCAGCGCTGCCGATGCCGTGCGCTTGATCCGTGACGGCGATACGGTTGCTACAGGCGGCTTTGTAGGAATCGGTTTCGCCGAGAATATTGCTATCGCGCTGGAGCAGCGCTTTCTTGGTGCCGACACGCAATCGCTGGCAGGAAGCCCATGCAATCTCACGCTCGTTTACGCAGCCGGACAGGGTGACGGAAAGGAACGCGGCCTCAATCACTTGGGTCATGAAGGACTGGTGGCGCGTGTCATCGGCGGCCACTGGGGGCTGGTGCCGAAGCTGCAGCACCTTGCGGTCACTAATCTTATCGAGGCCTACAACTTGCCACAGGGTGTCATTACCCACCTCTTCCGCGACATTGCTGCGCACAGGCCGGGGCTGCTTTCGCGCGTCGGTCTCGGTACTTTTGTCGATCCGCGCCATGGCGGTGGCAAGATCAATTCCATCACCAAAAAAGATATCGTCGAGCTGAAGATCATCGATGGCGAGGAGTATCTCTTCTACAGAACATTCCCCATTCATGTCGGTGTCGTTCGCGGTACCACTGCCGACCTCGATGGTAATATCACGATGGAAAAGGAGGCGCTGACGCTGGATGCGCTGGCTATCGCGATGGCCGCACATAACTCTGGAGGGATCGTTATCGTTCAGGTTGAGCGTATCGCCGAGCGCGGCTCGCTCAACCCGAGGCAGGTGAAAATACCGGGCATCTTGGTCGATTGCGTGGTGGTTTCCGAGAAACCCGAGTACCACATGCAGACCTTCCTCGAACAACACAGCCCTGCCTTTTCCGGCGAGATCAAGGTGCCAACTTCCTCAATTCCGACCATGGAGCTTTCCGAGCGCAAGATCATTGCCCGCCGCGCGGCGCTAGAACTCAAAACCAACGACATCGTTAATCTGGGCATCGGTATGCCCGAGGGCGTTGCCAGTGTTGCCGCCGAAGAAAGGATGATTCATCTGATGACGCTCACCGCCGAACCCGGCGTCATCGGTGGTATTCCGGCAGGCGGGCTGAACTTCGGTGCCGCCACCAACGCCGAAGCCATCATTGACCAACCCTACCAGTTCGATTTCTACGACGGCGGTGGGCTCGATATCGCCTTTCTAGGGCTGGCTCAGGCTGATGCGTGTGGCAACCTTAATGTCAGCAAGTTTGGCCAACACCTAGCCGGTGTCGGCGGCTTCATCAGCATCAGCCAGAATGCGAAGAAGGTGGTATTCGTAGGCACGTTTACCGCTGGCCATCTGGCTGTGGCGATTGCCGATGGCAACTTGAAAATTCTCAAGGAAGGCGAATTGACAAAATTCGTTGACGTTGTCGAACAGCGTACCTTCAGTGGCGAGCACGCTTTCAAGAGCGGCCAGCAAGTTCTCTATGTTACCGAACGCTGCGTCTTCCGCCTGATCGAGACTGGGCTGGAACTGATCGAGATCGCTCCTGGCATCGACCTAGAACGGGACATCATGGGCCAGATGGATTTTCGTCCTGCAATCTCGACTACGCTAAAGACGATGGATCCGCGCATCTTCCGCGACGAGACTATGGGAATACGTGATGACATGCTGGCTCTGCCACTCTGACCAACTTAGCAAACACACAAGGATTCCAGAAAAATGAAAATCGAAGACATCAAAGCCAACGCCTTCGCAATGCCGCTGACCAGCCCAGCATTCCCGCGCGGCCCTTACCGATTCACCAATCGCGAATTTCTGGTCATAACCTATCGCACGGATATGGATGCGCTACGCGCGGTTGTGCCTGAGCCGTTGGAAATTTCAGAGCCGTTGGTGAAGTTTGAATTCATCCGCATGCCCGACTCGACTGGCTTTGGCGATTACACCGAATCCGGTCAGGTCATCCCGGTAAGTTTCCGTGGTGTGAACGGCAACTACGCGCATGCAATGTACCTGAATGATCATCCACCCATCGCGGGTGGGCGCGAGTTGTGGGGGTTTCCGAAAAAACTTGCCACGCCAATTCTTGAGACAGAGATTGATACGCTGGTGGGCACGCTTGATTATGGGAAAGTGCGCATCGCCAAGGCGACGATGGGATTCAAGCATCGCATGGTCGATCACGCCGCAGTTTTGGCCGCACTCGCCGCACCCAATTTTCTGTTAAAAATAATTCCGCACGTCGACGGTTCGGCGCGCATCTGTGAACTGGTGCGCTATTACACAACCCAAGTGACGCTCAAAGGTGCTTGGACTGCGCCCGGTTCTTTGGAATTGCATCCGCATGCGCTCGCACCGGTGGCAGATTTGCCGGTGTTAAAAATCGAGTCTGCCCTGCATTTTATTGCGGATTTGACGCTCGATTTGGGCGAAGTTGTATACGATTATCTTGTACCGGAAAAGGAGTAAATCATGTCACGACTTGAGAGCAAGGTAGCATTTATCACCGGTGCGGCCAGCGGTATCGGCAAGGAGATCGCTTTTGAATTTGCACGTGAGGGCGCGAACATCGTGATCGCCGATATGAATCAGCAGGGCGCCGATGCCACCGCCGCCGAGATCGAAAAATCCGGCAGCAAAGCAATCGGCATAGCGGTGGATGTCACCGATGAAACGCAAGTCGGAGCCGCCGTGCAGGCAGCGGTAAAAGTTTTTGGTAACATTGATATTCTGATCAGCAATGCTGGTATTCAGATCGTTCATCCTATCGAGGAGTTCAGTTACGCAGACTGGAAAAAGATGCTTGATATCCATCTCAACGGCGCTTTTCTGACGACACGCGCCTGCATGAAGCAGATGATCGCCAGCAAGAAAGGCGGTAGCATTATCTACATGGGTTCGGTACATTCCAAGGAGGCATCTCTGCTGAAGGCTCCTTACGTTACCGCCAAGCACGGCCTGATCGGGTTGGCCAAGACGGTTGCCAAGGAAGGTGCAAAGCACAACATTCGCGCCAACGTCATCTGTCCAGGTTTTGTACGCACGCCGCTGGTGGAAAAACAGATTCCCGAGCAGGCCAGGGCGCTTGGAATCAGTGAAGAGGCGGTGATTAAAAACGTGATGCTCAAGGAAACGGTAGACGGAGAATTTACCACCACAGCCGACGTCGCGCAGGTGGCGTTGATGTTCGCATCATTCCCGACCAATGCGCTGACCGGACAATCTCTCGTGGTCAGTCACGGATGGTTTATGCAGTAATTGTTCTGCGAAAAAAAAGCCGTTGGCGGGTATGATGAGAAGTAAATAGGAGTACATAGATGGACAATACTCATAGCCGCACGACGCAGGCTGATGCGCTGGTGATCTTCGGCGTGACCGGCGATCTTACCCACAAGATGATTTTTCCGGCGCTCTACGCGATGGTCAAACGCGGTGTTCTCAACGTGCCCGTGGTTGGTGTCGCAGGCCGGAAGTGGAGTCCGGCGCAACTGCGCGAACAGGCGACGGACAGTATCAAGCAAGCTGGCAAGATCAATGACCAAGCCGCTCTCGACCACCTTCTTTCGTTGCTCCAGTATGTGGGCGGCGATTACAACGATCCGGAGACATTCAAAGCGCTCAAGCAGGCGCTGGGCGATGCCCGACGTCCGGCATACTACCTCGCCATCCCACCGGTTCTGTTTGCTACGGTTATCAAAGGGATCGAGGCTGCGGGATTGTCTGACCAAGCGCGCCTCATCGTTGAAAAGCCATTCGGACGCGACCTGGCTTCGGCGCGTGAACTTAATCGCATTGCACAGTCGGTGTTCGCGGAAGACTCGATCTTCCGCATTGACCATTATCTCGGGAAAGAGGCGATCATGAACATCCTCTATTTCCGCTTCGCCAATTCCTTCCTCGAACCGATATGGAACCGCAACTACGTGTCCAGCGTCCAGATTACGCTGTCCGAGGATTTTGGCGTGAAGGGCCGTGGCGCGTTTTACGAAAGCGCCGGCTGTTTGCGCGACGTCATCCAGAATCACTTGTTCCAGATAGTCGCGCTGCTTGCCATGGAACCCCCCGCTTACCAAGGCTTTGGCGCTGTCCACAGCGAGAAAGCCAAGGTGTTTCAGGCCATGCGTCCTTTGCAACCGGACGACGTGGTGCGCGGCCAGTATGATGGCTACCGGGAAGAGCTGGGCGTAGCGAAAGGATCAGACGTCGAGACGTTTTGCGCCTTGCGGTTGTTTATCGACTCGTGGCGTTGGCAAGGGGTGCCGTGGTATCTGCGTTCCGGAAAATGTCTGGCTGAAACAGCGGCCGAGGTGCTGGTGGAATTAAAGCCCCCACCGCAAAGGCTGTTCGATGATTCAGCGCCGGAAGTTGGGCGAGCCAATTATCTGCGCTTCCGGCTTTCCCCCAATTCTGCCGTTGCCCTTGCCGCGCGCGTTAAACTTGCAGGTAAGGAGTTCATCGGTGATCAGCGCGAGCTCTATTTGTTGGATGAACGGCCGGGAGGGGAAACACCCTATGAGCGACTCCTGAGTGACGCAATGGCTGGCGATGGTGCACTCTTCACCCACGAGGATGCAGTTGAAGCCGCTTGGGCGGTGGTCAATCGAGTCCTCGACACGCACCATCGTGCCCACCCATACCGGCCCGGCAGCTGGGGGCCGCAACAAGCTGACGCGCTTATTGCGGCAGATGGAAGTTGGCACAATCCAATATTGGTGAAGGCAGCAAAGTGACAGATGCGAACGAGGTGGTATTCGAGATGCGCCGGGAATATCATGTACTCGATCTGTCTCCTGAAGTGTTTGACCGTCAGTTCTACGAAAAGAGATTGGCAACATGAGTCCGTTAATAATGCCCGATAATCATAACGTGCCTTATCTATGCACGGACATCGAGGGATTCGATTCCCTGTCCGAGCTTGCGCTGGATATGCGTTCGTCGTGGAATCATGCCACCGACCAAGTGTGGCGGCAGCTTGATTCAGAACTATGGGATCTGACCCAAAATCCCTGGGTTGTCTTGCAGACGGTTTCGCGCGAAAAAATTCAGGAGGTTTTAGCCGATCCCGCCTTCCGAAAAATTGTTGACGATCTGGTGCAAAACAGACGAGATGTGGCAGAAGCACCCGCGTGGTTTCAGCAAACCTACCCGAATTCTCATCTGAGTTGTATCGCGTATTTCAGTATGGAATTCATGTTGAGCGAAGCGTTGCCCATTTACTCGGGTGGGCTGGGCAACGTGGCCGGTGATCAACTTAAAGCCGCCAGCGATTTGGGTGTCCCGGTGGTCGGCGTGGGGCTGCTTTACCAGCAAGGCTATTTTCGCCAGGTGATCGACAAGGATGGCGCGCAACAGGCTATCTACCCCTATAACGATCCCGGACAATTGCCGATTACTCCGTTGCGCAAGCCGAATGGGGAGTGGTTGCGATTAGAAGTCGCGTTACCCGGTTACTCGGTCTGGCTGCGCGCCTGGCAGGTTCAGGTCGGTCGCGTGAAGCTTTACCTGCTGGACAGCAATGACGCAGCGAATTACCCCGCGCATCGAGGCATTACCAGCGAACTTTATGGCGGCGGGCCGGATTTGCGACTCAAACAGGAATTGCTGCTCGGGATTGGTGGATGGCGACTGCTTGCGGCGCTCGGTCTTAAACCGGAAGTCTGTCACCTCAACGAAGGTCATGCGGCCTTCGCCGTGCTGGAGCGGGTTCGCAACTTCATGGATGAAACAGGGCAATCCTTTGACGTGGCTCTGGCCGTTACGCGAGCGGGCAACCTGTTTACTACGCACACGGCGGTAGACGCTGGTTTCGATCGTTTTGCTCCAGCACTCATCGAACAATATCTCGGCAGGTATGCCGAACAGAAGCTGGGCATAACACTTCACGATTTGCTGGCCTTGGGCCGCCAGAATCCGGATGATTCGACGGAACCTTTTAACATGGCCTACCTGGCGATCCATGGAAGTGGGGCAGTCAATGGTGTGAGTCGTTTGCATGGACAAGTGAGCCGACACCTGTTTGGGCCTCTCTTTCCGCACTGGTCGGAGGAGGAGGTGCCTATCGGTCACGTCACCAACGGAGTTCATATGCCGACATGGGACTCTGCAGCAGCGGATGATCTGTTGACCGAGGTTTGTGGCAGAGATCGCTGGCTGGGGCCGGGGGAGAATATGGAGCAGGATATTCGTGGCATTTCCGACGCCAGGCTCTGGCAATTTCGGACTGACACCAGCAAGTCTCTTGTTGAATACACCCGGGAGCGATTGTCTCGGCAACTGACCGTCTCAGGTAGATCGCTCGATGCGATTGATGGCGTGCAGCATCTGTTTGATTGCAACACGTTGACGCTGGGTTTTGCCCGCCGTTTTGCCAGCTACAAGAGACCAAACTTGCTCCTTCACGATCCGGAACGACTGCTGCGTCTGTTGACTAATCCGCAACGCCCGGTGCAGCTCATCATGGCCGGGAAAGCTCATCCAGCAGACTTGGCAGGGCAGGCCCTTATTCAGCAATGGATGCAGTTCATTTGGCGGCCAGAGGCCCGCCGCCATGTAATCTTCCTCAGTGACTATGACATGCAGTTGACTGCACAGTTGGTGCAGGGAGTAGATGTCTGGCTCAACACGCCGCGACGTCCTTGGGAAGCGTGCGGAACAAGCGGTATGAAGGTGCTGGTCAATGGCGGCATCAATCTGTCTGAGTTGGACGGTTGGTGGGCGGAAGCCTATACACCCGAGGTGGGATGGGCGTTGGGGGATGGGCATGAACATGATAACGATCCCGCTTGGGACGCTGTCGAAGCTGACGCTCTCTATGATCTGCTCGAACGCGAGGTGATTCCCGAATTTTATACTCGCGATGATCAAGGTATTCCCAGTGCATGGGTGGCGCGGATGCGAGCAAGTATGGCGCAGTTGGCGCCGCGTTTTTGTGCCAATCGTACGGTGTGCGAATACACCGAGCAATATTATCTCCCGGCGGCCTCAAACTACCTTGCGCGGGCCGTCGATAAAGGCGCAATCGGTGTGGATATGGTTAATTGGCAGCACGCACTGAAACAAAAATGGGCCGGGCTACGCTTCGGCGAAATGAAGCTTGAAACCGATGGCGAGCAACACGTATTTGAGGTTCAGATATATCTCGATGACCTCGACCCGGAAGACGTGCAGATCGAGCTTTATGCTAACGGGGCTGACGGAAGCGCGCCGGAACGAGTGGAGATGAAGTGCTTGAGGAAATTGGTGGGCGCAATAAATGGCTACGCTTATCGTGCAAGCGTGCCTGCATCGCGCCCGGCATCGGACTATACGGCGCGACTCATACCACACCGCGATGGCGTGTCCATTCCTTTGGAAGATGCTCATATTCTGTGGCAGCGGTGATTCGATTACGCACTAGAATATTATTCTCGGTGGGGTAAATTATGAAAAATATAAATTTTCTTCTGTTGGTCTTTATAGCGTTGCCGGTTTTTGCCGGAGACCTTTGGGAAGTGACTTCAACGTCAGTTGGGCCAGACGGAAAGCCCGCGTCATATACGCAAAAAAATTGTTTTCCAAAGAATAGCGTAGATCCTTCTCAAATGCTCGGCGGCCTTGGAAATTGCATATTTGATCAAAAGAGTGGTAACGTTTCGGCAATGACATTCTCCATGACCTGCAAGACTTCAGGAATGCCGGCTGAATTGGCATCGATGAAAGTTACAGGCGACGCCAGTTTAAACGGCAATAGATTCGACATGCGTTACATCATAACCGTCAGTGGGAATCAAGACGCACCGGGCGGAGATTTCAAGATGAGCGGTAACGCCGAAGCGCGCAAAGTTGGTCAGTGTGATGAACGTTAAGTGAAATGAAGAACCCCCCAGTTCGTGGGTCAGTGTCGGAGCTGATCGTCAGGGCTGAAAATTCGTCAAGAAACTCAATATGTATTCTCAATTAGTAACCGAAAATCTCGCCCTATTCATCAGTGCATTAGCCGCATGTTTTTTTACCGCCATCGAATGGTGCTGGCCCAACAAAAAATACCGACTTGATTTGCTTTGGATAATCCGGGCACTGGGACTGGCTTTGGCAGGCGTACTATTGACGGCCTTGGTCGGTAACGGTTTTGAGTCAACCCTTAAATCCTTAAGGTTGTCCCGCCTGTTGAGCGAATACCTCAATGCTTTTCCAGGTTGGTTCTGCGGATTTATTGGTTATCTGTGCGTAACATTTTTTGTTTATTGGTGGCATCGAGCCAGACATTCCAGCAATTTTCTATGGCGAGTTTTTCATCAGGTACACCATAGTCCGCAACGCATCGAGGCATTAACAGCCTTTTATTGCCATCCGGCAGATTTTCTGTTCAACACTCTGATAGTCAATGCTGTAGCTTATAGCCTTCTTGGATTGAATATCAGTGGTGCAGTTTGGGTGGCCATTTGGGTCGGGGTGTTTGAGTTATGGGAACACACCAATATTCGCACCCCCCGCTGGTTAGGTTACGTGCTGGTCCGACCCGAGATGCACCGCATCCATCACGAGCGCGATAGGCATACGAATAACTATGGACTGCCAATTTGGGACATGATTTTTGGCACCTATGAAAATTCTTCGCGTCAGGTGGAATGCGGCTTTGATCGAGACAAAGAAAAACAATTGGTGGCCATGCTAGCCTGTCGTGACATCCATAAATAAGGATGTCAGATTTGTGTGATGGCTTACTGCATTCTCACAACGCTTGATAGTGCTGTGTTGACTGGGTGGTGGGAAGGCGACCGGAGTGAACAAATACGACGCGTTCGTCCTTGGCCGAAAGTGTGTAAAATCTACCCACCCTTTCTGTCTTCACAATCAGTACGAATTCCTATATTGTTGGTTCCAGTTCCGGGGTATAGCAGGTAACCCGATTTCGCCCGTTTTCTTTACCAAAATAAAGTGCAAGATCTGCGCAGTGAATAAGGTGATCGTACTTGGGTGTTCCCGGTTCAAATTCAGACACTCCGATGCTGACGGTGACGGGAATGGCAATTTCGTTGTATATCACAGGTTCCTGCTCAACGACTTGCCGTAACCGTTCGGCCAAGACAAGAGCACCCTC
>Ga0302274_10000358_pt1 | contig 47898 bp, 33 predicted proteins | sample III_Bog_N2_1_FD_198755 | JGI IMG/M metagenome (GOLD analysis project Ga0302274, IMG submission 198755) | Peat permafrost microbial communities from Stordalen Mire near Abisko, Sweden - III_Bog_N2_1 | ecosystem: Environmental > Terrestrial > Soil > Wetlands > Peat | place: Sweden: Abisko...
GTCTTGCCGCCCAGAATCCCTTCGAGACGCTTCAGGCGCTCGTCGGTAAGAATACGGATCTCGTCGCCGAGGTTCTTTTCGAGCTTGGATACGTACTCGGCCTCGATCTGCTTGGCGCGCTCGTCTTTCTCCTGACCCTTGCGGCTGAAGATGCGCACATCGACCACCGTGCCCTCGATGCCCGGAGGACAGGTGAGCGAAGCGTCGCGCACATCGCCGGCCTTTTCGCCGAAGATGGCGCGCAACAGTTTTTCTTCCGGCGTGAGCTGGGTTTCGCCCTTGGGCGTGACCTTTCCCACGAGAATGTCGCCGTGGCCGATCTGGGCGCCAATGCGGACGATGCCGCTTTCATCCAGGTCGCGCAGCGCGTGCTCGCTGACGTTGGGAATATCGCGGGTGATCTCCTCGGGGCCCAGTTTGGTGTCGCGGGCCTCGATCTCGAACTCCTCAATATGCACCGAGGTGTAGTAGTCCTCGCGCACCAGTTGCTCGCTGATGAGAATTGCGTCCTCAAAGTTGTAGCCGCGCCAGGGCATGAAGGCCACCAGGACGTTGCGTCCCAGCGCCAGCTCCCCCTGTTCGGTGCACGGGCCGTCGGCAATCACCTGGCCCTTGATGACGCGGTCGCCCTCGCGGACAACAGGCTTCTGGTTGATGCAGGTGTTCTGGTTGGAGCGCTTGAACTTGATGAGCTGGTAGATGTCGGAACCCACCTCGCGAGAAAGCTGCGTGGGGTGGTGCTCGCCTTCGACGCGCACGATAATGCGCTCGGAGTCGACCGAATCCACGATGCCGTTGCGCTTGGACAGGATCACGGCGCCGGAGTCGCGTGCGGTGACGCCCTCCATACCCGTGCCCACCAGGGGCGCCTCAGCGACAAGCAGCGGAACCGACTGGCGCTGCATGTTGGCGCCCATCAGCGCGCGGTTGGCGTCGTCGTGTTCGAGGAACGGCACGAGAGACGCGGCCACCGACACCAACTGCTTGGGGCTGACGTCGATGTAATCCACATCGGCGCGGTTGACCAGCACAAAGTTGCCCATGCGCCGCGCGTTCACCAAGTCCTCGGTGATCTCGCCCTTGTCGTTGAACTCGATGTTGGCCTGCGCGATGGTGTGCCGGTCTTCCTCCCATGCCGAGAGGTAGAAGCTGTAGGGAATCCAGTCGATGACGCGCTTGCCCGCCTTCTTCAGTTGCGCATTGAGGCGCAGCGCCTCGTCCTTTTCGATGTGATCGCCCACGCGCAGGCCGCTTTCGCCGGCGTTGACGACCTCAATGAAGTCGAGGATCTTCGAGTCCTTCACCTTGCGGTAAGGCGACTCGATAAATCCATACTCATTGATGCGCGCAAAGCAGGAGAGCGAGCTGATGAGGCCGATGTTCGGGCCTTCCGGGGTCTCGATGGGGCAGATGCGGCCGTAGTGCGTAGGGTGCACGTCGCGGACTTCGAAACCGGCGCGCTCGCGCGAGAGGCCGCCCGGCCCAAGGGCTGAGAGACGGCGCTTGTGCGTGATCTCCGACAGCGGATTGGTCTGGTCCATGAACTGCGAGAGCTGCGAGGAGCCGAAGAACTCGCGGATCGCGGCCATTACCGGCTTGGCGTTGATGAGGTCGTGCGGCATGGCGGTGTTCAGTTCCTGATACACGCTCATCTTTTCTTTAATGGCACGTTCCATGCGCACCAGGCCGATGCGGAACTGATTTTCCATCAACTCGCCCACGGCGCGCACGCGGCGATTGCCGAGGTGATCGATATCGTCGACCGCGCCGATGTTCTTGCGCAGCTTGAGCAGATAGCGGATGGTCGAGTAGAAGTCATCGGGCGTCAGGGTACGGTGATCGAGATGCGTGGCGTCCTGATTTTCGTAGAGCTTGATGTTGAACTTGAGGCGGCCGACGCGCGAAAAGTCGTACTTGCGCGGATCGAAGAACATGCCTTCGAAGAGGGCGGTCGCGGTGTCGAGCGTGGGCGGATCGCCCGGACGGAGCTTGCGGTAGATCTCGATCAGCGCCTCTTCCGGCTTGTGCACCGAGTCGCGCTTCAAGGTGTTCGAGATGATATTGCCCACGTCGTCGCGATCGGGGAAGAAGACCTCGAAACTGGTGGCGCCGGAGGACATGATCTTGTGCAGACGATCGGCGGTCAGCTCCAGATTGGATTCGACAATCACTTCGCCGGTGGTGGTATCGACCACGTCGGACGCGGTGAGCGCGCCATCGAGCTCTGCGGTTTCAACTTCCACCTTGCCGATGGCGGCGGCGCGCAGAGCCTTGAGAGAATTGGGCGTGATCTTGCGGCCGGAGTGCGCGATCTCTTCCTTGCCGTGCAGAATGGCGTGCGCGGGCTTTGCGCCCAGGAGGTGCGTGCCCTTCGTGACATCCTGGGGAATTTCCCACTGCAATTTGCCGTCGGCGATGTGCAGGCGGTCCACGGTGTAGAAGGTCTTGAGGATTTCCTCGTCGGAGCGCAGGCCCAGAGCGCGCAGGAAGATGGTTCCGAGGAACTTGCGCTTGCGGTCGATGCGCACGTAGAGCGTGTTCTTCTGGTCGTACTCGAACTCCACCCACGAGCCGCGGTAGGGAATGATCTTGCCGAGGAAGTAGGTGCGGTTGTTGGCGGTCTCAAAGAACACACCAGGCGAGCGGTGCAACTGCGAAACGATCACGCGCTCGGTGCCATTGACGATGAAGGTGCCGTTGGGCGTCATGAGGGGAATGTCGCCGAAGAAAACTTCCTGCTCCTTGATGTCGCGGATGGTCTTGTTGCCGGTCTCGGCGTCCTTGTCGTAGATGGTGAGGCGGACGGTGACCTTGAGCGGCGCGGAGAAAGTCATGCCGCGTTCTTCGCACTCCTGCTGGTCGTACTTGAGCTGCAAGCTGACGGGGTCGCCGCACTTGTTGCAGAAGTCGGGCGTGTTCTTGTTGTAAGTGCCGCACTTCTGGCAGAGCACGTCGCCGGGCAGGAAGGGATTGGTAATCACCATTGCCCCGCAATGGACGCAGGCCGTGCGCAGGTGGTGCAGGCCCTTCAGGTGGCCGCACTTGCACTCCCAGTTGCCGATCGCATAGTCCACGAAGTCCAACTGCGAGATGCCCCGGAAGTCGGTAATGGGAAACACCGACACGAATACGGACTGGAGCCCCGAGTCGTCGCGCTCGTTGGGCAGCTTGTCCATCTGCAGGAACCGCTCGTAGGAGCGGCGCTGCACTTCGATGAGGTTAGGAATCTGGGTGGCAGTGGGAATCTTGGAAAAATCGAGCCGGCTGCGAATCGCGCGCTTCTCGTTAGGCATGATCACTCCTGAGCCTCGTCGTTGCGGCGTCCGCCCTGCACATTTGAGTGGCCGCGCCGGGCTGGCACCCGAGTCTCGGTGGCGCCAGCAAGATAACCGAAATGAATCGAAGATTCAGATGAGCGAAACTCGAGATTGCAGTTTCGCGCTTACGTTGGTGGCACGCCCAGGAAGCTCGCATCGAAGCCCGCTTCGAAACTTGCCTTCGGGGGTGTCCCGAAATGAACCCAGGTCAGGAGGGTTCCGGTGAATGCTCAGTCAAAGTTCGCGGTTGATCTTGCGTACAGCGAGCAGGTGCGCTAGACTGCGCACAAATGGGAGAAGCGAACACAACGGCAGACTCCAGAATCAGGGTCGAACCGTAAAGGGAAGTTGTGCGCTTCAGCCTGCGGGAGAAACGAAAAAACTCCGTGCAGGACAGCAGGAAGACACGAAAAGCTCGTAAGGACGCAATGCCTCACGAGCGCAGCTCAATGCCTGTGCTCCCATTCGAATTTTCTACCATTGCCCTCGCCGATCGCAAAATCCGCTTCCGCCGCGAATTGCCAGCTACCCGACCAAGTTCAACGGCCGCCCTGTCTGACCTCAGAGTAAACCGTTGACCAAAAGAACTTAGCGAAATGAAGTTACCGCGCCTGGAGGTTGTGGAGCGACCACCCGGCTGCGAACGCTAGTGTGGAAACTTCACCACACTTTCCGTCGTCTCGCTACCATTCCGGCAAGAATCCGAACGAAGGTTGCAGAGACGCGCAACTTACATGTTAGCGCGTCCCGGCGTCCCTTGCAAGTCTCGTGCCGTTTACTTTTCCCGTTACTTGACTTCGACGGTCGCCACGCCCTCGAACTTCTTCCGGATGGCCTCGGCCTCGTCCTTGGTCGCGTTCTCCTTCAGGGCCTTCGGAGCACCGTCCACCAGGTCCTTGGCTTCCTTTAGACCGAGCGAGGTTACTTCGCGTACTGCCTTGATGGTGTTGATCTTATTGGCGCCAGCATCCTTCAGAATGACCTGAAATTCGGTCTTTTCCTCGGCTACCGGGGCCGCTGCGCCGCCGCCAGCCGCTGCCACAGCCACCGGGGCCGCTGCCGCTGCCGAAACGCCAAGCCGCTCTTCCAGCTTCTTCACCAGAGCTGCCGCTTCCAGCAGGCTCAGGCTTACAATTTGTTCTTCCAACTGCGCGATATCCGCCATTTTTCTTCTCCAATCAAAAAAATCGTTTGAATTCGTGTATCCCCGGCCGCTCCGTCAAATAAGAAGGTTTCCGATGCGCCAGACCAGCGCCCCTTTGATTGAGGTACAGCCAAAACCCGTCATTGAGTTCACAGTTCTTAGTTCGTAGTTCTTAGTTGGCATTGCCCCCGAGAACTGTGAACTATGAACCGAGAACCGCTGCCGTTAGGCAGCTGCAAACTTTTCTTTTTCCACGCCCTGGTTCAGGACCACGGCCAAATCGCGGCCCGTGGCGTTGATCACCGTGGCCAAACGCTGCGCCGGCGCGTTGATGAGGAAGAGAAGCTTCGAGAAGATCTCTTCCTTGCCCGGCATCGTGGCCAGAGCCTTCACATCGTCCACAGTCAACAGCTTGCCGTCGACAATGCCCAACTTGAAATGAAACTCCGCCGCGTTCTCGCCGGCCCACTTGGCAAAGACCTTGGCCAATGCCACAGGATCGCCGGCGGTGAATGCCACCGAGTTCACGCCCTTCAAGCCCTTCAGCGCGGCCTCAACCTGCGTGCCCGTGCCCGAAATTGCGGCCAGCTTGTTCTTCACCACGCGATACTTGCCGCCGGCCTCGCGGATCACCTTGCGCAACTGGTAGTCCTTGGACACCGTGAGCTTGCTAAAGGTTCCGATAATTGCGGTGGTCGAGGTTTGCAGCTCCGCCGCCAGCGCCTTGGTCTTCTCTGCCTTCTTCGCTCTTGAAATTGCCATTGCCTTCGCTCCGCTCCGGCAGAGATCAGAGAACAGAGATCAGAGATCAGCGAAACTCAGCCGATCCGCATCTCCTGTTTGCCAACCTCGCCCCGCCGCCTCTCAATTGGCAGCGCGTTTCAAATCTTTTCTAGTCGAGCACGGCGCCAAACTCAGCTCCGCACCAACTGATCTCTGACCCCTGATCTCTGCTTTTAATGCTTGCCCGCCGCGTCGGCTACTGCCGAATCGAGCGGTACGCCCGGACCCATGGTCGAGCTCAGCGTGACGCTCCTGATGTACTTGCCCTTGGCTGCCGCGGGCTTGGCGCGCACAATCGACGAGATCACCGTGGTGGCGTTGTCGATGAGCTTTTGCGGCTCGAAACTGAGCTTGCCCACGGGCACGTGCACCAGGCTGGTCTTGTCGGCGCGGAACTCCACCTTACCGGCTTTGATTTCTTTCACCGCCGCGGCCACATCCATGGTCACGGTTCCGGTCTTGGGATTGGGCATGAGGCCCTTCGGTCCCAGGACCTTGCCCAGACGGCCCACTACCTTCATCATGTCGGGCGTGGCGATCAGGGCGTCGAATGCGGTCCAGTTTTCCTTCTGGATTTTCTCGACCATCTCTTCGCCGCCGACGAAATCCGCTCCGGCCGCGGTAGCTTCCTTCTGACGGTCGCCGGTGGCGATGACGGCCACGGTCTTGGTTTTGCCCAGCCCGTGCGGGAGAACTACCGTGCCGCGGACCATCTGGTCGGCGTGGCGCGTGTCCACGCCCAGACGCATCGTCAGATCGACGGTCTCGTCGAACTTGGCGTACTTGACTTGCTTGAGGAGATTGACTGCATCAGGCAGCGGATACACCGGCTTGGTGATCGCGGCGCGCGCCTTCGCAATATTCTTGCCAGTTGCCATGCTTCCCTCGTCTCCCACCGCTTTGCCAGCCCGTCTTTGACGGGAGCGTTAGCCCATGAGGCCCACGCCCAAAAGCCGTGGTGCAATTGACTGCGCAGGGGTTTCCCTGCGTGTATTTATTAATAATAGCGAAATGGACCCGGGATGGCAAATGGGATTGCGGCCCACACCAACCGAGCCCCATCATTCGCGTGTGACGGCTCGCACGCTACCAAACAAATCCTGTGTATAAACTGATCGCGCTTCTTTTGCGTGCGTGGGAAGCGGTGGCGAAGGATCGATCCGGAAGATCGGATCGTCGGTCCGCAGGCCGCTGTGAACGACCTGCGGGCCGTGCCAACGCAAAGGAGGTGAGGGCGTTGGGTGATAAGTCATCCTGGATGCGAGTGGCCATTACGATTGCCGTTGATTGGCGGTTCGTGATTGCCCTCGTTATCTTAGCCCTGGCGCTGCTGATGAAGTAGCCAAACTCCCGGGAGGAACCCAAGCCCTTCCGGGATAAGTTCCCTACCCCTCTCGGGATACACAAAGTATAGCAAAATCGGAGAATCCCGGCGCATCGCAGCGTCCGAGCCGCAACCCAAAATGCCTCAAAAGCCCGCGCACGTCCCCAAACGGTAAACTGGACTCAGGAACCTTCCCACCGGACTCGACGCATTGCACCCGCTCCTTGATCATCTCAATCCCGAACAACGCGCTGCGGTCGAAGCCGCCAAGGGGCCGTTGCTCATCCTGGCGGGGGCGGGATCGGGCAAGACGCGCGTGATTACGCACCGCATTGCCTGGCTCATCCAGGAGAAAAATGTCGCGCCCGATGCGATCCTGGCGGTCACTTTTACCAACAAGGCCGCCGGGGAGATGGCCGAGCGCGTGAATCAACTGCTGGGGCACTCGTCGCTTGCGAAGCCCTTGATCTCGACCTTTCACTCGCTCTGCGTGCGCATCCTGCGCCGCGACGTCGAGGTTCTTCAAGTCGGCGGCAAGGGCCTGACGCGATCCTTCACGATTTTTGATGAGAACGATCAGCAAAGCCTGATGAAGCAGATCATGAAGCGCATGGGGCTCGACATCAAGCAGCTCACGCCGCGCACTGTGCTGGGGCGGGTTTCGTGGGCCAAGAATCACATGGTCGATCCGCAGGATTATTTTCTTGGCTCGAAAGATCCGAACAGCGAACGGATTGCGCACCTCTTCAAGGCGTATCAGGACGAGCTGCTCAAGAATAATGCCATGGATTTCGACGATCTTCTGCTCGATGCCGTGCGCGTGCTGAAGGCTTCGGGCGAGGTGCGCCAGCGCTACCAGCGGCGCTACAAATATTTGCTGGTCGACGAGTACCAGGACACGAATCGTCCGCAATACGAGTTGATGAAGCTGCTTGCGGACGAGCACAAGAACGTATGCGCGGTGGGCGACGAGGACCAGAGCATCTATTCGTGGCGCGGCGCCGACATTCGCAATATTTTGGAATTCGAAAAGGATTTTCCCAACGCACGGATCATTCGCCTGGAGCAGAACTACCGGTCGACGCAGATTATTTTGGAAGCGGCCGGCGCGGTAGTGGCCAACAATCTACGGCGCAAGGGCAAGAAGTTGTGGACCGAGCGCCAGGGTGGGTCGCTGATCGGCTACTACGAAGCGCCCGACGGCGAGAACGAGGCGCTGTTCATCGCGGATAAGATTCAGGCGTTTCTGCGAGCCAAGGATTCCGCCGAATCGCATAACGGCGGAGCGGCGGTGCTGTATCGGACCAACGCGCAATCGCGGCTGGTGGAGGAAGCGCTGCGGCGGTACAACATCAGCTACACCATGGTGGGCGGATTCAGCTTTTACGAACGCGCAGAAATCAAGGATCTGCTCGCTTATCTGCGGCTGGTGCGCAATCCGCACGACTCGATGGCGCTGCAGCGGGTGGTCAACACGCCGACGCGCGGGATTGGCAAGACAACGCTCGAAACCGTGGAGCGGCTGGCTCTCGAAACTGGCGTTTCGACCTGGGAAGCTACGGCCGCGGCGATTGCGAATCGCCTCATTCCTACGCGCGCTGCGATAGCGCTCGAGAGCTTCCGGCAGCTTATTCTCGATGCGCAGGCCATGATGGATCCGGATTTTGCAGGCAAGCTGGCGGCGGATGTGGCGGAGGCTGGTAATGCCGACACGAGTTTTGGATTCGGCGCGGGAGACGGGGAGCAAGAAAACAGGGAGCAAGGGAGCGAGGGAGCAAGCGAGCAAGAAATCGCCGAAGCGCACTTTGGCGGCAACGAAAACCAGATTCCGCTGTTGGATGCTTCACATTTTTCGCCCGCCGACAACACGCCGATGCGGCCCTTCCTGGTCTTGCCGACGGAAGATGCCGGTTCGGTCACTGAGTCCGACGAAAAAGCAGAAACGCGGAGAGCATTTCGAACGCCGGGGGACTCGGCCACGCTGCCGGAGTTGATTCGCTTTCTCATCGACCGTACTGGCTACATCAAGGCGCTTGAGACCGAGGGCTCGCCGGAGGCCTTCAGCCGCATTGAGAATCTTAAGGAGTTGGCGAACGCTGCGCACGACGCAGAGGGACGCGGGGAGACACTTGCCGAGTTCCTCGACCACGCTGCATTGGCCTCCGACACCGATCAGTTCGATCCCAATGCGCGCGTCACACTGATGACGCTGCATGCGGCCAAGGGACTGGAGTTTTCTCTGGTGTTTCTCGCCGGCCTGGAGGAGGGGTTGTTTCCGCATTCGCGCACGCTCTCCAGTCCCGACGAGCTCGAAGAGGAGCGCAGGCTTTGCTACGTGGGCATGACGCGGGCCATGAACACACTGATTCTGACGCGCGCCCATTATCGCCGCCGCTATGGCAACGACGCGCCGGAGATGAGTATTCCTTCGCGCTTCCTGGAAGAGGTGCCGTCGCAGCTCGTCGAGAATCTTGGCGGGCGCGGTCCGGCGTGGGCCACTCCCGCCTATTCGTCCAACTATGGGGCGGGGCGCCGGCATCGTCACGGCGGCGACGCGGAGGGCGCGCATTTCAATTACGAGGACGAAAGCCAGGAGATTCCGCGCAGCCTTGCGCCGGCTTCATCGCCGCGCCCGGGATTTGCTGCAAAGAGCAAAGGCCCGGAGGGCAGCCTCGACAATATTGCACGCTTCTTCGGGAGCAAATCCGGCGGCGCGCGTCCCGGCACGTTCGCGCGGCCGACGATGGACATTCCCGCGGCTCACGGCGCATCGGGATTGAAAAAGAACCAGCGCGTGATGCATGCCAAGTATGGCGAAGGCACAGTGCTGTTGCGCGAAGGCGACGGCGAAGATGCCAAGCTGACGGTGCTGTTCGCGCGTCACGGGGTTAAGAAATTGATGGAGAAGTTCGCTAATCTGACAAAGATTTAGGCGCTGCCCATCCTAGTCCCAAAAACAAAGGCTTGGCGAGAGCGAGGCACCCTGGCTATTGGTGGTTGGCGATTGTGCTATCCCCGGTCCCCAAATGCGAGGGACCGGGGGCACCCACATCGTTGGGAGTGAGCACCCAGCGCCTTCGCCATCTGCTCGGTTGTTCGACGCTCGGGCTTTCTGGCTATTTCATTGTTGACCAGATTCCGAGATTCAAAATCACCATCATCACTGCGAACGCGGGGATAAGCAGCAAAGCTTTTTTGAGGCGGAGTGGGTCGCCGCCGGCAATGGCGCCGATCAAGCGGCTGCTCACGGCGAGGCCGGCCCAGCCGCAGGTGATGACGAAGCCGATGGCGGTGCCTGTCAAATGCGGAAATGCTGTGCCGGTAATGGCGAGCACGGTGGGAAAGACGGGAGCCATCGACAATCCTGCAATGAAGACGAGCGCCGCGGCGACTACCGGCTTGTCAGTCCGCAGCATGAGAAATGTTGTGATTGCCATGGCGATGGAGGCGGCCAGTGTGACCTCGATGGCCGGTACATGAATAAGAATGCGTGACGCACCAACGCGCCCAATGAGCAGGCCGAGCGCAAATCCGAGGGAGAGGATGTTGAGCGCGCGCGCCTCAGGGATGCCGCGCGCGATGAGATGGCGGGGCAGCCAATTCCAGACGCCTACTTCGCAAGAAACATAGAGGAAGAGGAAAAGTCCCAGCATTAAAAGCAGAGGGCGGCCAAGGATGGGCCCGACCTGGGAGAGCACGAAGCCCGATGCGGCGGCCGGGGCCGGCATCTGCGTAAAACACTGCACGGCCAGCGTGGCAACAGTGAGCACGGCGACCGAGTAACAGAGACGGCCCCATTTGCGCTGAAAGAGATTCGCCGAAATAAAGGGCGTGAAGAGGCCGCCGAGGCCAAAGAAGAGATTCACCAGGTTGAGTGCGGAGGCGCGATGGAGTTCGCTGACGCCGCTCACCAGCGCATTGGCTCCGGTGACAACAATGCCGCCTCCTACGCCAAGAAGAAACAGCAGGGCCACGATGCGGCCGAAGCTGCGGGCGCGCGGAAGCAGAAAGAGAGCGAGCGCGATGCAGGCGAGGCCGAGAATGAGGCCGATCTTGTCGCCTTCACTATCGAGCAGCGGACCGACGGCGAGCGATGCGATCATCAAGCCCAGAGCTTGCGAGAAGGCAATTGCGCCGTTCTGTGACGGGGTCAGGTGGAAACGGTCCGACAGGTCGGGAAGGATCGTGCCCAGCATTGCGGCGATCATTCCGTAGACAAAGATGGCGAGGACGGCGCAGAAGATGAGCACGAATCCGAGTCCTTTCAGGGAGCGGGTTCAAAAATACAACAACGCAGAGGGTCGCGGCAAGGCGCGAATGGTTGTGGCAAGGATCGAGCGGCGGGTTCGATAGAATTGGAGGCAATGAAATTGCTGGAGATATTCGGCCGGGCGCGCCGCGTGGCGCTGGCATTTGTCTTGATGTTCAGCGGCGTGGCTCTCGCCGGCTGCGGTATGCCCGGCGCGCCGCAGCCGCCTTCACTGGACCTTCCCCAACGCGTGGGCGATCTCTCCGCCGTGCGCACCGGCAACCAGGTGGCGCTCAAGTGGAGCATGCCGAAGCGAGATACCGACAAGGTGCAACTGAAAGGGAACGTGACGGTGCGCATCTGCCGCAATGAGAGCGCCGCTGCCGGATGTTCCGCAGCGGCAACATTGCAAGTCGCCGCGGACGCTGCTGGCGAATTCACTGACACGCTGCCGCCGGGGCTGGCCGAGGACGCGCCGCGCGTGATTACCTATTTCGTCGAGCTGGACAATCGCAAGGGCCGGACCGCCGGACTCTCAAACGGCGCGCAGGTTCTCGCGGGCGAGGCGCCTGCCGCGGTCGACGGCCTGGCAGCCGAGATGCGCCGCGAGGGCGTTCTGCTGCGCTGGGCACCCGCGCCGCCCGATGCAGCACCCGTTGCGGTACGGCTGGTGCGTAAGCTGGTTTCGCCGCCTGCGCCTGCGGCTGCAAAATCCACACACGCTGCGCTTGCTTCGCGCCCCGAACCGTTGGAGCGCACTCTCCTCGTCGAGCCCGGCCCACAACTCGGGCGCGCGCTCGATGGCAGCATCCAGTTTGGCGAGACCTATGAGTACCGCGCGCAACGCGTGGCGCGCGTCACCGTCAACGGAGAAACGCTGGAGCTCGCGGGGCCACTTTCTGTTGCCGTGCGCATCGCGGCCGTGAATGTGTTTGCGCCGGCCGTGCCGCGCGGTTTGGCGGCTGTGGCAACAGCAGGTGCGGAGGGCGCTGGACCGGCGATCGATCTGAACTGGCAGCCCGGAACCGAGGCCGATCTGGCGGGTTATTTCGTTTATCGGCGCGAGGCAGGGCAGCCGGAAAGCAACTGGCAGCGTATTTCGCCTGCGCAGCCTGTGGCCGCGCCCGACTATCACGATGCGAACGTGCAACCCGGGCACACCTATATGTATGCGGTTAGCGCCGTCGATCAGCAGGGGCACGAGAGCGCGCGCTCGGCCGAGGCGGAGGAGACGGTGGCAGGGCCGTAATCTCTCTAGTTTCGTGATGGCAATTTGAAACGCGCGGTCGAGAACGCCCACACGATAGCCGGTCTGGACAGTCAGTTGCTAAACTCGCACGCGGCCATGTTTGGCGATTTGAGGTAGCAGGGGCTCAAGCCTGCCTTTATTTTCATTGCATTGTGGCCTGGCTAAAGCCGTGCCGTTATTACAAAGCCCGTGTCACCGGAGTTTCGTAACAGGCTGTGGAGACCGGCGCTACACCTAAAAAAGGAGGTCACATGAAATACTGCCGATTCGTGCACGATGGTCAAGTCCAGTATGGCGCTGTCGAAGAGCGCGACGGAAGGCCGCAGATCGTGAGGTTGATCGATGCGCCCGAGGAAGATCTGCGCTACCGCGTCGAGCATGGAAGCGCATCCCCCCTCAGCTCCAATTTCGAAGCGATTCCCCTGAGTACGGCACATCTTCTGGCGCCGGTGACGCCGTCAAAGATTATTTGCGTGGGCCGCAATTACCGCGAGCACGTGGCGGAGCTTGGCAACGAGATACCTGCCGAGCCGCTGCTCTTCTTCAAGCCGCCCTCGTCGCTCCAGCGGCCGGGCGGCGCGGTGGTGTTGCCTGCGCTATCGGAACGAGTGGATTTCGAAGGAGAGCTGGCGCTGGTGATAGGCCGGCGCACACGGAACCTTAGACCCGAAGAAGATTGGCGCGAGGTGCTGCGCGGCTTCACGCTCGCCAACGACATCTCTGCCCGCGACCTGCAAAAGAAAGACGTGCAATGGGCGCGCGCCAAGGGCTTCGATACATTTTGTCCGGTCGGCCCGGTGGTGAGCGATGAAGTGGACCTCGACGCCGGGGTGACCATCGAAACGCGCGTGAACGGCGAATTGCGCCAGCGGGCTTCCACGAACGATCTCATCTTTTCTGTGCCGTTTCTGCTGGGCCACATCTCGGCGGCCTTTACGCTGGAGCCGGGCGACCTGGTGCTGACCGGGACCCCTTCCGGCGTGGGACCGCTGAAGCCCGGGGACCGCGTGGAAGTTTACCTTGCCGGCATTGGTGTGCTGGAAAATACCGTGGAAGCCGAGACGACGTAGCAGCTTCGACCCCTTGGAGGTCGCTACCCATCCTAAGCGCAAAGACCGCGTTTAGGATGGGGCAACCTTCGGAGGGCCGTCGCGCCGACGTGCAACCGGCCTTCACGCATCGCATCCTAAGAAAGAGGTACACTGGTGCCGTGGGGTGCCCCGCGCAACCGCCCCGTCCCCGCTGGAGGTTTTATGCCGAAGAATTTGCTTGAACAGCTACGCCAATACACCGTCGTGGTCGCCGATACCGGCGATATGGAAGCGATGGAGAAATTCCATCCCCAGGACGCGACTACCAACCCTTCGCTGATCACGGCCGCGGCGCAGATGCCGCAGTATCAGCCCATCGTGGACGGCGTGCTGACGGACGCACACAAGGAACTGGGCGATGGCGCGAGCGACAAGGACGTGGCCAATCTCGCGTTCAAGCGGCTGGCCGTGGCCTTCGGCAAGAAAATTCTGGCCATCATTCCGGGCCGGGTTTCGACTGAAGTGGACGCGCGCCTCTCGTATGACACTGAGAAGAGCATCGAAATGGCACGCGACATTATCGGCATGTACGCGAAGGAAGGCATCGGCAAGGATCGCGTTCTGATCAAGATCGCGTCGACCTGGGAGGGCATTCGCGCCGCCGAGGTTCTGGAAAAGGAAGGCATCCACTGCAACCTGACGCTGCTCTTCGGGCTGCACCAGGCCATCGCTGTGGCCGATGCGGGCGCGACGCTCATGTCGCCTTTCGTGGGCCGCATCCTCGACTGGTACAAGAAGGACACGGGCAAGGATTACCAAGGCGCGGACGATCCCGGCGTGCAGTCGGTGACGCGCGTTTACAACTATCTGAAGAAATTCGGCTACAAGACCGTGGTGATGGGGGCGAGTTTTCGCAACATCGGCGAGATTACCGAACTGGCCGGTTGCGACCTGCTGACCATTTCGCCGCAGTTGCTGGCCGAGCTCGAATCCACCCAAGGCGAACTGCCGCAGAAGCTCTCGGCGGAAACCGCGAAGGGCCTACAGATAGAAAGAATCAACATGGATAAGGCGACATTCGATCGCATGCACGCTGCCGATCACATGGCCAACGACAAATTGAAGGAAGGCATCGAAGGCTTCTCCGCCGCGCTGGTCAAGCTGGAGACGCTTCTGGCCAAACGGCTGGCGGAGCTTGAGTCGCGCACGCCTGCGGCGGTGTAAAAGACCGGGGTCAGGTTTAAGGGGTCAGGTTTCAGAAAGGCGAAAGGCAGCCAGCGAGGCTGCCTTTTCTGTCGCGCGCTGGCGATTTGCCGCGCGGTGACTTGCGCTGTTTGCAATCGAGTTGCGCGTCTGCTAACAAAGTTGTCTCTCCCCTCTTGACCAACGCGACTGTTCCGATAAGCTCAGTGTTACAACCAAGTGAATGGGGCCGCGGCTGGCAACTTCCCCGCGCAGCACGACCAGGAACAGCCGGGGCCCAAACGGAAACCGGTTGGTCGCGCTCAGCCGCAGTGACAGGACACGGAAAAATCTTCACGATTCCGCGCACGGGAGGTGTGTATGCAGACGCAGACTCATCCGCTCGAACCGTTCTTTCAGCAGGCGGTCCGCAACAGCTACGAGGGCAAGCTGGGTCTTCACGATCCCGACGTGACCAGCTACGTTGCGCGTTTGCTGTGCGATTTTTCCGATGCCGGCAACCTGTACTGCATGCGCGATGGGTTGGGCCGCCCCATCGACGAGTTGGAAGAGATGGAGCGCGCCGCCGACCCGGTGCACGGCGGCGCGCCGTCCTTCGACGCCGAACGCGCGCTGCGCAAACACATTGGCGACTACGCGCTGTTCGTGGCCGGCATGTACCCTGAGGCCGCGGGATCCAGGCACCGTCGCCACCCTTCCCCGAGCCTTGCCGAGCTCATCCGCGCGGGCAAAGAGAGCTACTTCATCGTCAGCCAGTTCAATCTCTTCGAGTACGAGAAGGAAGCGCCGCTTTTCGCGCGTCTTTCAGACAAGTTTGAGCGCTGGCTTCTGGGATTGACGCTGGTGCGCGAAGAGCTCGGGCCGCGCAAGCCACTTCAGCCACCGCCGCATGTGAATTGAGGCTTGGTCTCCCACCCTATCCGCTCCGTTTGGAACAAACGGAGCGGATAGGGGTGGGGCAACCTCGGGCGACACCTTACTTGGCAACGGCCGGTTAATCCGGCAGTTTCGGATCGTGGTGGCGGCGTTCGAGCACAAACTCAGTGAACAGATGGCCGCCGATGCGATATGCGAAGATCAGTCGCGAGCCGGTGAAGCCGTCGATCGTGGTGTGACCGGGAATCCAGACACTGTTGGCGATCATGGGGCCGGACATGTCGGCTAGGGTTGGCGTGATCGTAAAGAATCTGTGCCCGTCCGTATCATGGCGCGCCGTGACTTCGGCCAGCAGCGCGTTCTCCAGCTTCCTTTTTGCCGAGCAGCCGTGACAGGGGATGTAGCGCATGTCTTCCTTGAAGAGCATTTCCATGGTATAGCGCACGTTGCCGTCGATCACAGTTGTGGCACTGGCGCTTCCGAATCGCTGCCCGAAGCCCGGCCAGTCCTGACCCCACTCCTCGGGTTTACCTCTGCCCTGGGCTACTGAAGCGCGCACCGACGTGAAGACTAGCGCAGGCCAACCGTAGGTGTTCTTCGCGTAGTCGTCGAACTGTTGCTTTGGCGTGGGGCGCACATACGGCCGCCCGTTAATCATCACAGCCGCGGATTTCGGTTTGATCGCGGTGGCCGAAACGGCTGGCTGCATACCACCGCCGAGTGTACCGGCATTCTCCGGCGCGTTTGGGAGTTTGATGGCGCCCGGTGACGCCGCGCTGGGATTGGCCGGCTGAGCCTGGACCCCATTTTGTGCCGGCGTTTGCGCCACGCCAACGCGAGGCAGCGCGATGCAGCCGGCCATAACCGGCAACACGACTAAAGCGGTACGCACACGCAAATGGGGAAAGGTCCTGATAAGAACTCCGCTTTATAGCGAATGTTTGTCTGGATTGTACTGTAAATTTAGAAAGTTTCAGCTCAAATTTCCAAGTGATCCCTAAGGTGGGGGTGGCAATGGGTTCGATCGGCTTTGAAGCGCGATTCTTCAGGCGTTGTTCACGAAACCAGAGGAGGCGCAAGAACGCACCCTCCGCGGAAACAGCCACACTGATCTTGGAATTGCGGATTGCGTCTTCTTATTCCGACCACACGGCCAGCACGTTCCCAACTCCGTCAGAGAAGTGAAAGCGCCGACCGCCGGGAAACTCGAACGTGGACACAACGATGGCGCCGCCCGCCGCGACAATGGCCGCTTCCGTGGCTCTCAGATCCTTGGAATAGAGCACAATCAGTGGCGCGGCGCTGCCGGTCGTCTCCTCTGGCTTGCTGAGGCGAAAGCCTCCAGCGATGCCGCCGGATTCGGGGGCGAAGTCGATATACTCCGGCCCCCAGTCTTTGAACTCCCAGCCAAAGACGGCCGAATAGAACTGCTTGGCGCGCGCCACGTCGCTGGCCGCGAATTCGATGTAGTGAATCTTGTGGTGGTTTCCGGCGAGACTCATGGCTCTTCTCCTCTGCGCTGCGTGGGATCGAAGGAAAACGGCGCGAACGCGAAGCGCGGACGGCCGAGGTACGAGTAGAAGGTAGCAGAAATCGGTGCGCACGGCACAAGGAATTTTTCCGCTGCGAGCAGGTTAGTGCCCCAGTTGCAGCGCAACTCCGCCCATGATGGCGCGCGGCGGCATATTGACGCCCGTGATCTCCTGATAGCCGGTATTGCTCAGATTCGTAAGACGCAGATAGGGCCGCAACTTTCCCGTGTCGTGGGTGAGCGTGGCGTTCCACACCGGGTAGACGGTCTGCTGATAGCGCTGGGCGATCTCGACGGCATTGGTCAGGACAAAATCGTGGCCCAGCGCGGAGATCCATGAAGCATGAATATTCTGGACCGGATAATTGAAGACGTACTCCGACACGAGCCCGTGGAGTGCGCTCTGCGCGCCGTGTACGCCGGTCCACGCGATGCGCACGGTTTGCGATTTTTTGGGGATCCAGGTGAGCCGGGTTTCGACACCGGAAAAACCAAGGCCGTTCAGGTTGGCCGCGCACCAGATGTTGGCTGCGCAGCCGGCGGGAAGATAGGGGTTCGGAACGGTCGCGGTCTTCACGTAATCGATGGTGTGGTGTTGCTGCGAAAAGAATCCGGTTGCCGAGAGCGTGAGCTTGGCCGAGGGCGCCCAATCCGCGCCCGCATCGCTCGACCAGGCCGACTCCGGCTTGAGGTTGGGATTGCCCAGCGTCGACGGATCGGAATAGTAGAGATCGGTGTAGGTGGGAATTCTGAACCCATAGCCGCCGCTAGCGCGCAGCTTCAGAGTCTTTGCCACGCGCAGGCTGCCAGCCAGCTCCGGCGAAAACGCGGCCCGCGCTCCGCCCGAAAAAATCTCTTCGCGCGCGCCGACTGACAGGCTCCAGCGCTGCTTCGCCGGCCGCAGGTCCAGGTCAACATAACCTGCGCCGCGATTGCGCGCATGAAGGCCTAGATTATTGCTGCGGATGCTATCGCCGTCAGACTCCAATCCCATCAGGACAACAGAATCCTTGCGCACCGTGAGCGTCTGCCGCAGCGAGCCCTGCCAGGAGCCGTCAATATGGTTGTTCTCATAGATCGCAGGGTCATTGCGAAAGAGGTCGAAGTCGTCGGTGTGGCGCCGATAGCCGAAGGCCGCCACGGTATGGCTGCCGAGCTCTTGTCGCGCAGCGCCAAACCAGCCCTTGGTCCGCTCCCACGAAGGATAGTTGCCGTAAAACTGGTTGGCGCCGAAGGAACGGTCGCTTGTGGCAAACAGCAAATCGGTGACGCCGAGCCGCGAACCTGTCCAGCTCTCCGCGGACGTGTCTTCATTGCGATAGTCGCGGTCGGTCATGAATCCCTTGGAGAAGTTGCGCTCCGCGGCGAGGCGTCCGCTCCAGGGGCCGCGCGTGGCCCCGCCCAGCAGCGTTTCTTCGTCCGACTGAAAACTTCCCTCGCCCGCGCGCACGAACAGCGAATCGTGATCGGGCGCTGCGGTCAAAAAATCCACCACACCGCTCAGCGCGTCGACGCCGTGGAGTGTGGACCCCGCACCTTCGAGGGACTGGATGGAATCAATGGCATCGAGAGGCACGGGCAAATCGAGATTGTGGTGCGAGGTTTGGGCGTCGTTGATGCGAAAGCCGTTGAGCAGCACCAGCGTCTGCTCGAAACTGCCGCCGCGCATCACGATGTCGGCCTGGCCGCCGCCGGCGCCGCGCTCTTCAAGAAAGATCGAGGAGTCCTGGCGGAGAAAATCCTGAGGCGACTCCGCGGCCAGCGACTGCCCTTGCACGGGCAGAATATCGACCGAGCGCTGCGACTCGGTCAGCGGCACCGGCGTGGCCGCGCCCAGCACGACCATGGTCTCGGCGGGGCCTTTGATGGACGCTTTCGGCGGAGTTGCGGCATCCTGGGCAACGGCCACCTGCGACGCAACAGCCAGGAGCAGGATTTGGGCATTCGGGACCAGTCGCAAGCGGCACATCCATTTGATCATCGCCGCCGCGAAGGACCTCTTCAACCATGATTTGGTATCATTTTGAATAGTTGAGCCATTCAACTACTTTCTGAAGCCATGCGCATTGACGCCTTTCTCCGGGAAAGTCCCATGTTCGCCGTGAACCGCGCGGCGCGCCGTTTTGAGTCGCTCGCCTCGCGGGTGCTCGCCGCAGACAATCTGGGATTTCTGGAGGCGCTGGTGCTGGCTGCGCTGTTTTTTGAGGCGCCGCGACAGGTCAAGCCGTCGCAACTGGCGGAAACTTTTGCCACTACGCGAGGCAATCTCAGTCATTGCATCTCGTCCCTTGAGGCGAAGGGATTGCTGCTGCGCAGGATCGACCCCAACGATGCGCGTGCGTATCTGCTGGCGCTCAAACCGCTGGGCAAGCGCTGCGCCGTGCGCGTGATTGCCGCGCTGGACCGCATGCAGAAGGAATTCGAAAGCGAGATCGGCAAGGCCGCGCTCGCGGAGATGATCAGGTCCCTCCGCAAGCTGGAAGCACGCGCCGTGGTGCGATAAGGATTCCAGGATTTCTTAGGCACGCCGACAGCCGCGGGGCAGAGCATCCCACTGCACAGGTTCCACGCGGCGCACCAGGAAAATCCAAGAGGCGGCGCCAACTAGCGCCACGGCACCGGTGATGGCGAAGGCAAGGCGGGCGCTGCGGTGCGTCTGCACAATGAATCCCGTGAGCCACAGTCCGATGATCCCGGAGAAATTGGCAAAGCCGTTTTGCAGGCTCGACCAGCGGCCGGCCATTTTCGGTCCGGCAAGGGTTTGCGCGATTGCCCAGTGGTTTGACGCGTAGCCGCCATGGCCGATGCAAGCGATGGCGAGCAGGCTCAGAGCGACGAATGGATGACCGTGAACCACGGTGAGCGCGAGCAGAATGGAGGCCACTGCCTGGCCACCCGCGACCAAAGTGAGGCGCACGGCTGTGGGCGAAGCGCCGCGTGCAATCAGGCGATCGGAGATCCAGCCAGCCGTTACCGTGGAGCAGGCAATCAACAGAAAAACTGCCGCGGTAAGCCGCGACATGGCGCGAATGGAAAGGTGCTCTTCCTGGACGAGATACGTGGGCAGCCACGCCAGCACCAGATAGTAAAAATAGTTGCCGCAAAAGTGGCCGATGAGGGCGCCCCACGCGCAACGCAAGCGCAACATTTTTAGAATGGAGGGCTCCGCGGCGGGGTTCGCGCTTTGCTGTGCGTGGTCGACGGCGCCTGGGCTTTCCGTCTGTCGATCGCGCGGCATGGCGAGGTACCATGGCACGAGCCATACGAGCGCGCCGATGCCGAATGCCAGGAAAAGCAATCTCCAGCCGTTATGCACCAGGATCATTCCGCCGACGAACGCGCCTGCGGCCGGGCCAATCTTGGTTCCTGCATCGATGAACGCATTGGCGCGGCCGCGATGCTCCTGGGGCATGGCGGCAAAGATGCGCGAGTAGCAGGGATACGCGACGGACTCGCCCATGCCGAGGACGAGCTGCAGCGCAAAGAGCGCGACATAACTGGGCGCGAAGCCGAGGCACGCCATGGCCAGCGACCACAACAGATATCCGCCCATCAGCACCCAGCCCGCCGAATATCGATCTGTCAACCAACCGGCGATGCCGAGGAGCTGCACCAGCGCGTAGGTCCAGAAAAAAGCCGAGAGCAGCTCGGCCGCGCGCAACGGCGAAAACGCGAACTCCCGCTGAAGAAGCGGCATGGCCAGCGAGAGATTGCCGCGATCGACGTAATTGACGAGGACGGAAAAGACGAGGAGGCCGACGACGATCCATTCCTTGCGGGACATTCCGGCGCGATGCGGAACTGCCTCAGCCATCGTCTCCTCGCAGTCTCCGCAAATCGTATCACGCACGCCATCGCGCGAACTTCATGCCGAACGGCCTCTCGTTTCTTGCTTCGATTACACACGAGCGCAGCTGAAAGCGGCAACAGCGCTGAACGCCGAATCAATCAGGCAAAGCTGATCTTTAGAGAGATGGCGGCCTCAGGCAGTTTCTTTACTGGAAGCTGCACGTGCAGTCCGGTGGCAAGCTGCCGGAACTGGACCTTATCCTGGCAACCCAGCCATTCAACTTTCGCGACCCTGGCCGGCGACTGCGGGCTGGAAGTGCCCATTGCCCGGATGACGACATCCTTTTCCGGCCATCCGAGGATCATCGCGTAAACAATTGTCCCGCTTTTGTTGCGCGTGAATCGAACGTCCTCGGGGCCGAGTTGGTTCACGTTACTTCCGCTGGAAGAGGAGGAGGGAGAGATCTCAGGTCCTTCGCCAAAAACCTTCCATGGCCGCGTCTCGTAAATAGCTTCGCCATTCACTTCAATCCATTCCGCGATCTCGTCGAGCACTGCGATCTCTTTGCTATCGATTGTGCCGTCGGGGCGGCCGGGAATGTTCAGGATGAAGGTGCCGTTCTTGCTTACGGTGTCGATCAGCCAATGAATAATGTCGCGGGGATTCTGGTAGCCACCGTATTCTCCCGCCTGATTGAAGAGCTTGCGATCGTAGTGCCAGCCTCCGATGCAAGTTTCCGATTGCCAGGGGTACGTGGAAATGCCGCTGGTGACGCCGCGTTCAATGTCGGCGACGACGGCTTTGGCCAGACGATCGGGCACTTGCTTGGTGGTGACTACGCCTTCCATGCTTCCGCGCGTCTTGAGGATGTGGTTATAGAACCAGGCCGTGGCGTTCATGCCTCCCCAGCCCAGCGGAAGCAGAGCATTGTCGAGGTAGAGAAGATCGGGATCGTGTTGATCGACCAAATCGCGCGTGCGATCGTAGAAATTTTTCACATAGGAAGCGTCGGGCAAAGCCATGGGCGGGTGCTTGGGAGCGTAGAGTTGTTGGGGATCGAATCCCTGCCACCATTGCCCCTTGCCATCAGCCGCAGTCAAACAGCCATCGTAGGAAACGCCCGCCAGCGGGCCGGAGGCGTCGGCGCCGTGGGCGGTCTGGAACCACCACCAGTTACGCGGCTGATGTACGGTGACGCCAAATCGCAGCCCTTGTTTGCGGGCCGCTGCCGCCCAGTTGCCGACGACGTCTCTGTGCGGACCAATGTTGATCGCGTTCCATGGGTTGTGCCGGGAATTCCAGGCATCGAAGTTGTCGTGATGATTGGCCAGCGCAAGAAAGAACCGCGCGCCGGCTTTTTTGTAGCGCGCGATCAACGCTTCCGGCTCCCAGTTGAGCAAAGTCCACTGCGGGCACAGATCTTTGAAGCCGAACTGGGAAGGATGGCCGTAGTGATCGAGGTGATACTTGTACTGATCAGAATCCTGAACGTACATGTTGCGCGCGTACCAGTCTCCCGCCTCCGGAACACACTGCGGGCTCCAGTGTGCCCAGATTCCGAACTTGGCATCGCGATACCACTCGGGGACCTCGCATTGCAGCAGGGAATCCCAAGTGGCCTGATAGGGACCATCTCCCGCGAGTCCGGGAATGGGAGAGATCATGGGCACGCCGTTCCATGATCCGCCGGGAACCGGCAAGCTCGGCGGCATGTTCGGGCCGGATTCGGAGTTGGGGCTTACTTGCCAGGTCGCGTCGACTAGATGCTCGCGGATGAATTGTCCATTTTGCAGTTCATAAAAAACTCTGCGATCGGCAGGCGTGGCGCAGAACTGCGCGTAGTCTTCGCTGGGCTCGAGGAAACCGCTCGGGGCGGGAGCTGCATCGTTCTTTTGGGCGCCGATGGGCAGAGCCTTGGCTGCGGCGGCGACCGCAGCCAACTTGCAGAACTCTCTCCGTTGCATGAATGCCTCAACTCCTAAGAACAACCGGAGGTCGAGCCGCAGCTCATGCAGCGGTAGCAGCTACCATTGCGCACCATGATCGCGCCGCAGACGTTGCAGCTTGGCGCGTCGCCCATGTCGTACATGTCGCGCATGGCGTCGGCTGCGTGGTACAAACCGCGGTCCTGAAGGCTCGGCACTTGTGTGGGTGAGGCCGCAGTCGTCTGGCGCGGCTGCACCTCGGGGGCAATGCCTCCGCCTCCACCCGCAGCGACGCCGCCATGCCCGCTCATCTGATTCAACCGCTTGGCTACTTCCTCAGCGAGGTGCGCCAGGTGATCGTTCGACGAGGCCGCCAGCTCTTCTTCGACATCGCTCTCCTCAAGCAGGCTGGGCGATGCGGGCAGTGCCGGAGCCTTGGGCGCCAGACCCGCGAACAGCGTCAACTGCTCGCCGGAAAGGAAGCGCAGGTTGAGCCAGCGGAAGATGTAATCCATCAAGCTCTTGGCATAGCCAATCTGCTCGTTGCCCGTCCAGCCTGAAGGCTCGAAGCGGGTGTGCGCGAACTTCTCGCAAAGCACCTTGAGAGGCACGCCATGCTGAAGCGCGAGCGAAACCGACGTGGCAAAAACGTCCATCAGGCCGCTGACCGTCGATCCCTCCTTGGCCATGCGGATGAAAATCTCGCCCGGCTGGCCGTTGGGATAGAGCCCGACCGTGATGTAGCCCTCGTGCCCGGCAATGGAGAACTTGTGCGTGATGGACGCGCGCTCCGCTTGCAGACGGTGGCGCACAGCGCGCGGCGGAGCCTTGAGGTCCTGCTCGTTTTTAGGCATCTCGCCGGCGCCTGTCTCTACATCGACCGAAGGCGTCGCCGTGAGCACCGGAACTGCGGCGGCCGTGGCAATCTCTTCAATCGCTTTCTGGAAGGCCTGCGAGACGGCGAGCAACTGCTTCGCGCTGACTTCCAGCTTTTCTGATCCGTGTGCGTCGAGCGTCTTCAGATCAGCTTCGGCGGCTGGCTGCGATGCCGACAGATGGCCAAGCACGCGGCTGCCCACGGCATCGAGCGCGGAGGGTTCCTTCTTCGCGTCCATGCTGGTGTTCAGCGGCTGCGTTCCCTTCGACCCGTCGCGGTAAATGGCCACGGCCTTGATGCCCTGCCGCCAGCTCTCCGCATAGGCCTCCGCAACTTCTTCAACGGTGGCCTCGTGCGGCAGGTTTACAGTCTTCGAGATCGCGCCCGAAAGGAAGGGCTGTGCCGCTGCCATCATCTTGATGTGCCCCATGTAATGAATGGAACGCGTGCCCTTGGACGGCTTGAAGCTGCAATCGAATACCGACAGGTGCTCCGGCTTGATGCCCGGCGCGCCCTCGATGGTGCCCGTGGCGTCGATGTAGCTGACAATCGCGTTCACGTCGTCGTTTGAATATCCGAGCTTGAACAATGCGGCGGGCACGGTGTTGTTGACGATCTTGATCATGCCGCCGCCGACCAGCTTCTTGTACTTGACCAGCGCCAGATCCGGCTCGATGCCGGTGGTGTCGCAATCCATCATGAAGCCGATGGTGCCCGTGGGCGCGAGAACCGTGACCTGCGAGTTGCGGTAGCCGTAGCGCTCGCCGTAGAGCAACGCCATATCCCAGCACTCGCGGCTGGCTTCAAGCAGTGCCTCAAGCTGCGGCACCATGAAGGGCTCGCCCGTGCCGCGCGACTTGCCGATGTTGTTCACCTCTGCGCGGTGCATGCGGATCACGTCGAGGAATGGCTCGCGGTTGACATAGTAGCCGGGGCAGGCTCCGCCCTGGTGTTCGACCGAGGCGGTGAGCGGCGTGGCCGAGGCCACCGGCGGGCACTGCGCGGCGATGATGGCCGACTGGAGATACGACTGACCGCACATGATCGCGGTCATTGCCGCGGCCAGGTCGCGCCCGGCTTCGGAGTCGTAGGGCAGGCCGAACGACATGAGCAATGCGCCGAGGTTGGCGTAGCCCAGGCCCAGCGGCCTGTAGTCGTGCGAGTTGCGCGAGATGGCCTCAGTCGGATATCCCGAGTTGTCTACCAGGATCTCCATGGCTGTGGTCATCACCGAGATCGCGTGCCGGTAGGCTGCGATGTCGAACGTCCCTGACGGCGACACGAAGCGCATCAGGTTCAGGCTCGCCAGGTTGCAAGCCGAGTTGTCAAGAAACATGTACTCGCTGCACGGATTCGACGCATTGATGCGCGCCGTGTTCTTGCTGGTGTGCCACTTGTTGATGGTGTCGTCGAACTGCATGCCGGGATCGCCACAGAGCCACGTGGACTCGGCGATTTTTTGCATGATCTCGCGCGCCTTGCGGGTCTCGACCGGCTGGTGGCCCTTCACCGTATAAGTGGTAAAGTCCCCATCGGCCTCGTAGGCACGCATAAATTCGTCACTGACCCGCACTGAATTGTTGGCGTTTTGAAAAAATATCGATGAAAACGCTTCGGAGTCTGGCCCCGATCCGTCGTAGCCTGCCTTGATCAGCGAGTGGGCCTTGGCTTCTTCTTTGGCCTTGCACTCGATAAAGTCCACGATGTCGGGGTGGTCCACATTCAGGATCACCATTTTGGCGGCGCGGCGGGTCTTGCCGCCGCTCTTGATGACGCCGGCAAAGGCGTCGAAGCCGCGCATGAAGCTCAAGGGTCCGCTGGCCTGTCCGCCGCCCGACAGCAGCTCGCTCGAGCCACGCAGCGACGACAGATTCGTCCCCGTTCCCGAACCCCACTTGAAGAGCATGCCTTCGGTCTTGGCCAGGGTGAGGATTGAGTCCAGCGAGTCTTCAACCGCGTTGATGAAGCAGGCCGAGCACTGCGGGTTCTTGTAGCCCGTGGCCGAGTACTGCACGCCGCCCGTCACCGGGTCCCAGTGCCAGTTCTGTCCGTCCGCCTCCGGTTCCAGCCGGTCGCAGCCAACGTTGAACCACACCGGTGAGTTGAACGCCGCCTTCTGCGTCAGCAACAGGTGCGCCAGCTCGTCGTGGAAGATGGCTGCATCTGCGGGCGTGGCAAAGTAGCCGCCGGCAATACCCCAGTCGCGGACCGTCTCGGCCACGCGCCCCACAAGCTGGCGGACGCCCGACTCGCGCTCCGGCGTGTTCATCTGCCCGTGCAGGTACTTCGAGGCCACAATATTGGTGGCCGTCATCGACCAATCCGCCGGGACCTCCACATCCTTCTGCTCGAAGATGATGTTGCCCTTGGTATCGGTAATGGCCGCGGTGCGGCGCTCCCACTGGAGCTCGTCATAGGGTGAGACGCCCTCGGTCGAAAAGCGACGCGTAAAGGTCAGTCCCTGCTGGGTGCGGGCGGTGGATAGGAAGGCAGCCGTCGAAGTCTGTAGTTGAGCCTCGTTCATCATGGTCCTTTCCATGGGGCAAAATCGGTGAAAAAACCCTCTGTCCGGCGCGGATGCCAGAGCGTGCAACATCTTGCAAGACCTTGAAAACAAACGGAGAAAACGGGAATGAGTCAGGCCGCGAGCTTCAGGATCATTGCGGCTCCCCGGCGTTCCAGAGCGCCAGTTTTTCTTTACAGTCCGTTAACAGCCGCAGATGAAAAAATACCGCTGTCCGTGGTACGTGTCAACAACAAACCACAACATCTTGTATTTTGTTGGCATTTCGCGCACCTGCTCTCTAAACACCGCCATTTGCCTGTGGAAAGTTGCAAACGGCCTTGTCTGACGCGGCGTCGCGCGGTTTGTTTTGCGCTCAAATCGGGGCTAAGGGTGGGCCCTTGGTCGATCCCCGTCCCACTATCTAAGGTTAGCCCTTCACGAACGCTCTCACAAGGCGCAGGAGTGGTGCAGAATCGCGCGCCTCCTGTGCGAATTGTGGAGATCGGGGACCGGAACCGGTGTCGCCTTTGCCCTAAGCTTCAAAATCGCGATTTCGCGGGAAGCATTCGTTGGTGCAGGACGCGGACGATGAGGATTCCGTTTCGAAGGGGAACGTAAAACGCTACATGCTTTGCGATCTCATACCGGCGCAGTCCTTGTCGTATTTGGTCGCAAGACCGTCCGATAAAGGGACTTCGAGCCAGGAGTTCGAAACCGTCCTCTAGTTTCATCAGATACGAGTCAGCCTGTATCTCGCCCCAGGTATCTTTTGTGTACTCGGCGATCGAGTCAATATTGGCCTCTGCCTGGGTCGAAACAAGAACGACAGGCATTCCTACGCCGCTTTCTTCGACAGGCCGTGCTTCTTTCGGATGCGATCGAAAACTCCGGGCTCAGCCACCCCGCTGTCGAGCCCTTCCTGGATCGCCTTGCGCAGGGCCTTTAGCTTCTCCTCGTCTTCTCGCTCCTCGCGCTCCAGCAGACGCAATGCGGATCGCATTACCTCGCTGGCATTGGCGTAACGGCCACGCTTCACGCTTCTGGCGATAAAGCGATCGAGCTCTTTTGTCAGATTCACATTTCTGGTCGGCACGGGAGGCTCCTCAAAAGCAGTATAGGACGGTTGGCAAACTATGCCAATTCTTCGGCTCGCCTTTTTCGAGAATCGGGAGCGGGGAAAATCTCGAATTACGCCGTCGCCGCCACAACTCGCTGGCCCAACATGCCTCCATCGCCTTGGGACAGGCGAGGGTCACTAAGCGCAGATTATGACCACCGCGATGTCTGAACCGCGGCGCTGAAGCCTGGCTGCCAGAGCGTGGCGTTTGCCTTGAGTTCGGCGGGGGCAAAATCCGGCGGCGGCGCCATATCTGGTGGGGGAAAAGATGGCAACGCCGGATACCGGACCGGGTTCGGGCCCAGCGGACTTGGCGGCAGATAGCTGCCGTGGCCGAAGTTCCAGCCGTCTGGGATCTGCCAGTCGGCGTGAATGTTGTCGGGGGATGGATACGGCTCGGCGGGGCCTTCGCGGCCCATGGCCTCGTGAATATACGGCACGCCGCGCGAGAACAGTCCGCTGACGAAGTTGCCGGACGGGAAGGCCCACTCAAGCACGTCGTCAGAATGCGATGCGAGCAAGGAGATCGATTGCACCTTGCTGGCTGCCGCCGCGTATTCGCTGGATAGGCATGTGTTGTCGATTGCGCCTGCCATCAAAAGCAGACCGCGCACCGAACGGCTGAGACCGGCGATGGTCTGCAACACCATTCGCGCGCCCAGGGAATGCGAGGCAAATGAGAGCGAGAGCGCGCCGGAAAAGTTGGCGTTGATGAAACTGGCCAACGCATTGCCCGCTGACATGGCTTCATTGCCTTCCACCGGATAATCCACCACGTGAATCCATCGCGCGTCGCCCGGCCATAACATGCCGACGCACACCGCGCTGCCAAGGTTCAGCAGTTTCGCCCAATTACTGAGTCCCTGCAGGCCGTCCATCTGGTTCACGTTGAAGCCGTGGGTAACCAGCAACACATCGTGGCCGTGGACCGCAGATACCAGGTCGGAGACTGGGTGAACTGCGTTGGTGTCGTCGAGCACCTTAAGAGGCCCGACACCGCCGCCTATGGGGAGCGCGCGCGCATTCAGGAAGTACATGGCAAGTTAGCCTTTCACCGATCCGACAGCGTCAGAAGCTGTCTGGATCGCGTTGGCGATGTCCTTGGCCATCGGAGCGAGCGGAGTGGCGACGAGTCCGACGATCAGAGCCTGCCACCCGGGAATCGCCCAGTTCAATTGCGCGTCTCCCAGGAATGCCAGCGCGACCGCAAAAGCGCAGGCAAGCGCTTTGCAAGAATTGCGGTAGAGCTGGTCCGCCCTCTCGTAGGCGCGATCAACCATCGCCGAGAGGGCGAGGTCGAACCTGCCATACGCATCCGACTCCGCGGGAGTGAGCGACGTTACGGTCGCGAGTTTCTGGGCAACGCTCGTGAGCGCATCCGGATCGACATTGGTTTGGCCGGCCAATGCTGCCGCGGTGCCGGGATTGAAGTGGAGTTTGATAAATGACTTGGCAATCGCCTTCTGAGCGCCGGTATCCATGCCGTTCATCCAGTTGGCGAGCAATGTATCGAGAATGTCCCCGGTAGCCAAGCCTGCGCCGGGCTGTGCGTCGCTGACTTTTCCCACGGTGCGCGCAATGAGTTGCTTGATGTAGCCGAAGCCGGCACGGCTCATGCCTCCGGCAACTACTTTGGTGGTATCTACGAGGCCGGTGGCGGCCGTTCCCAGCGCGCCGACGGCTAGAGTGGCTTCATACCAGTTGATCGGCATTTGGTGATCCTCTCTGGTTCGTTATGTCGAGTTCTCACGTTGCGCCCATCCCTGCGATTGGAACCGCCCCCTTCCACGCTGCAACTGCTCGTAATCCTCGCAATCACAATGAAACTGTTGGCGGCCTGGTCCGCTCGCCGGCTTCTCTAGTCTCGGAGTCGAGACCTTGGGACATTCATTGTCACGCAAAAGTTGGCATTCGAGACTCAGGCCAGCGGCCGTGAATCTACGAAGGTTACTTACTCACATTCACCGGGACCGTCAAATCGCCAGACGGACACGCAAGTTTGAGAGTGAAACTGTTCCCAGAAAATCCCGAGTTAACGGTCACCGGAACGGAAATCGAAGTGGGCGTAATTGAAGCAGCCCCAACCTGAATATTGTTATCGGAGCCAACTTGTGACACGCCCGTGATCTGGTCAAGGCCTGTCCCACTCAAGACCAGCACCTTCTGATTCCCGTCAGCAGTCACGATCAGCCCCGAAGCGTTGCTGATCGATGGCTGAGCCGGCAAACTCGACGACAGCTTCACCTGTTCACTGATTAATGGCGATTGGACCTCTTGTGAGGTCACTGAGGAGTCCACCACAATCCTTTCAACATAATCGATCTTGTGGCCACTCAGCACGAGTACTCCCATAGCCTCTTTGACATAGTCTGGATCGCAGTCCTTCTCGTTTCCGCGCGAGTGGACACACTTATCGAGCCCAGCGAGAGTTTCGATCTGGCCAGCGTCCGGATCCTTCTTCCATTGCTGATGATAGTATGTATCGAGCCTGGCCAATTTAGGCAGTACCTCGCGCCTGTCCACAAAAATGTCAAAGGGCGGATTTTGCGTATTATTGTTGATCATTTTTCCATCCCGAAGAGACTGATCGTCCAGGTTGGTCAACTCACGCACTGTGAGATCGGGAGCGACCAAACTCATTGCGCTCGTAAACGTGCCACTCACAATTGCGGCACCCGTCGACCAACGTGAGACATTGAACGGGTTATGGAAATACGGTGTAAACGAAGCCATAATTAGGCCGGTCGCACCGAGTGAATTGAAGATCAGATTCCTGGCTGTTAACGTTTGACCTGCTTGCGCCACCGATCGAGTCGTTTGGTAGCTTGTGTTCGGGTCGATGTTGTATTTGGCAGGGCTTGAGTCTGCAAAAATGTCTTTGGCCTTGAATGCAATAGTCGAAATCTGAAGCTTGTAAGCGCTATTGTTGCCAATCGTCACTTGAACACAGTAAAACGTGTTCGCTACACGGTTTCCAAAACTGTCTGAACAGATTTGATGACTCAACACATTCCATTCGACATCGACCTCGGGCGTGGAAGGCGTTGGGCCGGCTAGTGAGCCGAGAACATTTAAGTCACCGTAACCTCGGTCAGTAGGCGCAGTGGAAACCGTCCCGTTCTGCGTGCTCACTACAATCACATATTTGTCGGGTTGTACAGCGGGATCTATAGTTGCCGTGGTCGTCAATTGACAATCGCCGACCATGGGGGTCGTCAGTTTGATCCCCGCTCCGGAAGCGGAGAGCGTGAACGTCTGATGTGCAAGTGTCCAGGCTTTAGTACTGCTATCCCTTTCACAAGAACTTGAGAAAAGGACAAGTGTCATCGGCGGGACACTTTTTCCGCCTGTGTTTGGCCGAATAACTCCTGGGACGACAACCCAGCTCGGGGAGGGCCCCTTCATCGCGGTTTGCGCGTCAGCTCGCAATCCGCTGAAACAGGCGGAGATTACGATCGCAAGTCCTAGATTCAAGGCAATCTTATTCATCGCAAAGACTTCCTCCTGGCCCCCGAGGGAGCCCGCAACATGCCGAAGGCGGTAGCCCGCCTGTAACCCAGATGTTCGACTACGGAGCAACGGGAAAGAGTTTGGGGAATGGCCGTCGCCCTACCAGGCGGCACGGATAAGCGGCCCAACGAACTGGGTAGGCTGGAGCATAGCCCGAAAGCTGGGGAAGTCAAGGAGAAAGTGACCGAATTTAAGAAAGAGAGGCATTACGAAAGGAAAGCACTATGAGTAAGTAATCGGTGTTACTAACTTCGATATAACTAGGCGGAAAAGCTGCCCCGCGGCTGAAGCCGCTCTCGCTGCGCGCGAACTTTCAGGGGCCTTGAAGGCCCCTGCTCCCTCCGTCTATTCGAACCCAAGAGGCTGCGCGGCTATTCTTTGCGGAATGAAAACGCCGCCCATTGCAGGGCGGCGTTTTTGCTTTCTTAGTCAACGGAGTTGGTTGTTTTCAACTCAGGAGTTAGTCGCTCGACTTGGTTTCGATTCTCATGCCGTAGAACGATTTGTGCACGAAGAAGACTGACACCAGGAAGAATACGACGGCGAGGATATGTGTAAGCAGCGGATTGTTCGAAGCTAGCGTCACGGCAAGCTCGACGGCAAGTAATCCGAACAGTGTCGTGAACTTGATAATCGGATTCATGGCCACCGACGAGGTGTCCTTGAAGGGATCGCCGACGGTGTCTCCGATGACGGTGGCGTCGTGTAGAGGCGTTCCCTTTTGATTCATGTCAACCTCTACGATTTTCTTGGCGTTGTCCCAGGCGCCGCCGGCATTGGCCATGAAGATGGCCTCGTACAGACCGAAGATCGCAATCGAGAACAGGTAGCCGATAAACAGGAACGGCTCCATGAATGCGAATGCGAGTGTGGCGAAGAAGACGGCCAGAAAGATGTTGAACATTCCCTTCTGCGCGTATTTGGTGCAGATTTCAACCACCTTCTTGGAGTCGGTGACGGAAGCCTTCTCCGCACCTTCGAGATGGATGTTGGCCTTGATGAACTCGACCGCGCGGTAAGCGCCGGTAGAAACCGCCTGCGTGGAAGCGCCTGCGAACCAGAAGATGATGGCACCGCCCGAGATCAACCCGAGCATGAAGGGCGCGTGCAATAGAGAGAGGTTCTGGACGTTCACCGTCAGTCCGTGGGTGAGTGCCATGATGATCGAAAACGTCATCGTGGTTGCGCCCACCACGGCGGTGCCTATGAGTACCGGCTTGGCCGTGGCCTTGAAGGTGTTGCCGGCTCCATCGTTGGCTTCAAGCAAGTATTTTGCGCGTTCGAACTTGGGTTCGATGCCGAAGTCCTTCTTCAACTCGGCTTCGATGCCAGGAACATTTTCGATCAGCGAGAGCTCATAGACGGATTGAGCATTGTCGGTAACCGGGCCATAGGAATCGACGGCAATCGTGACCGGACCCATGCCCAGGAAGCCGAAGGCTACGAGGCCAAAGGCGAAGACGGCTGGAGCCAGCATCATTCCCGCCGGACTGTCCTGCAAATTCGGAATGCCCAGGCTGAAGTAATAGCCCATTCCCATGAGGGCAACCATGCTCAATCCCAGCCAGTAGGCTGAAAAATTGCCAGCTACGAAGCCGGATAAGATGCCCAGGGAAGCTCCGCCTTCCTGCGCGGATTTGACGACTTCTTTGACGTGACCCGACTTGGTTGAAGTGAATACCTTCACCAATTCGGGGATGACGGCGCCCGCCAGGGTACCGCACGAAATGATCGAAGCCAGCTTCCACCACAGTGTTCCGTCACCGAGATCGGGAATCATCAGATAGGAGACGATGTAGGTGAGGATGATGGAGGTGATGGAGGTGATCCATACCAGCGAGGTCAGCGGGGCTTCAAAATCCATTTCGTCTGCATTCGCGTATTTCGCCTTGGCGATTGCGCCGTTGAGGAAGTACGCCGCCGAGCTCGATACCAGCATGGCCACGCGCATGACGAAGATCCAGACTAGAAGCTGCACTTGCGTGGTGGGGTTGGGCACCGCCAGCAGGATGAACGTGATGAGGGCCACGCCGGTGACGCCGTAGGTTTCAAAACCGTCGGCGCTGGGGCCAACCGAGTCACCCGCGTTGTCACCCGTGCAATCGGCGATGACGCCGGGGTTGCGCGCGTCGTCTTCTTTGATCTTGAAGACGATCTTCATCAGGTCGGCGCCAATGTCGGCGATTTTGGTGAAGATGCCGCCGGCAATACGCAGGGCCGCGGCGCCCAGGCTTTCGCCAATCGCGAAGCCGATAAAACAGGGGCCCGCATAGCTGGCCGGAATGAACAGAAGGATACAGAGCATGATGAGCAGCTCAACCGAGATCAGCAACATGCCGATGCTCATGCCCGCCTTCAGCGGAATGGCCATGCATGGATACGGCTTGCCGCGCAATCCAGCAAACGCCGTCCGCGAGTTGGCGAAGGTGTTGACGCGAATGCCGAACCACGCCACTCCGTAACTGCCTGCGATGCCGACGAGTGAAAACGCCAGGATGATCGGCAGCGTAACCCAGATGGGTTTGTCTGGCACCGGCGCCAGCCAGCCGAAATACATCGAGATGACGACCGCAATAAACGCCCAGAGCAGAAGGATGAACTTGCCCTGCGTCACCAGATAGGTTTTGCAAGTCTCATAGATCAGGTCGGAAATCTCCAGCATGGTGCGATGCACCGGCAGATTCTTCAACTGGACGTAGATGGCCAGACCGAACAAGAGGCCGCCGACGCAGAACAACAATCCGATGGTCAAAAGGGCATGTCCGTTCAAGCCGAAGAAATGCTCGAAAACGACGCTCTTCAAATCCGGCAGCGTGAGATTGGCTTCGCCTCCGCCCGCATGATCCTGCGCGGCGGCGAATGCGGGAAGCAGCAGACCCAGGAGGGCCACCACGATACGGTATTGCCGCTTTAGTAAAGCTCCGATGCCTTGCTTCATCGCTGAAAAGCTCCTCAATAACGCGGTCGCAAGCAGTCCGAGGACACTCACGCCGAGAAAGAAAACCACACAATCCATTACCGTCACATACCCTCCATATTCAATGTTTTGAAGCCGCTGGAATCACGGCCCCGGAACGACCTCACGAACAGCCCGTGGGACTTGCCACGGGAAGGCTATCATCCGGATACACCGCTGTCGAGTGACTGCTGTCACGGGAAAAAACAGCGGGCGAGGGAACAAGGGAAAACAGGAACAAGGGACCAAAACGGAACGGAGCAAGGGAGCGAGTCGGCAAGCTGGCAGGTCGGCGGGGCAGCCCAGTCGGCACACGTCTTGGCGCCTTGGACTCTTGGTCGCTGTTTTTATTCGATGGGGACATCGATCTTGTCGTCGGGCAGGACAATTCTCAGATTCTGTTTACTGGGGTCGCGGACCTGGCCGTTGGGCAGCGGATGGAGCTTGAACAGCACCAGAAGGTCGCGGTCAGGGTCATCGAAGGCGGGAAAGCTGGCCACCTGCTCGAGCGAATAGAAGGTGTGGAGGTCTTCGAGCGTGCCGGGGTCGAGATCGTTCCAACTGGCGTACCAGCCCGGCTGATAGGCGGCGAGCTTGGGCGCAAGGTCTTCGGTGCCGAAGTCGTCGCACAGGCTGGGCACGTGGGTAAGTAGCGTGATTTCATCGCCGCTGATCGAATCCAGCAGGCGATTGCCATTGGGGTACGTATCAATATATAGGGCCATTTGCGAGGCGGCGTTGACCCACGTGTATTCGGGGTGGGTGGCGTAACGGATGGTCTCGGCTCCATGCACGGCGGCTGCGGCTGCGGCCACTATGGATACGGCCCAGCCTAATCCACGCGTCGAGATTGATCGGCCTGGGGAGTTGGGCTGGCCTGGCGGGTTGGGCGGGCCTGGGTGATCGAGCAACACCTCGGCTCCCAGCGCCTCGGCTCCCAGCGCGACCAGGAAGAAGCAGAAAAACGCCGGTACGGCGAAGTAGCGGGGCTGGGGATGGTTCTGAATCGTCATAAACAACACGTATCCTGCAACGGCCCACAGCGACGCGCCAAATAGCGGATCCTGCCACAGTTTCCGGCCCCACGCGGTGCGCCAGGCAATGGCCGCGCCCAACACGACCGCGCCCGCCAGCAGAATCAAACTGTGATCGATCCATAAAAGACCGTGAAACGACCACCAGAACGACACCAGCGGCCAATAAAACTCCGTTGGCTTTACGTAGGTGTTTACGAAAAAGTAATATTTGTAGTCGCCGAGCAGGCCAAAAGAGGCGATCAGCGCCATCCAGACGCCGTACGCGGCGCAGGCAGCGCCCGTCATCGCAAGGGCACAGCGCATTGCCAACTTGCGCTGCTGCCATAACGGCACTACCATCGCCCAAAGCAGCGCCGGGTACAGGAAAAGTCCCGTCGTCTTGGTCAAAACGATGAGCGCAAACAGCAGGCCGATCGCAATCGACTTGAGCACCGGCCGCTGAGCTTGCGGCAGCCGCACGGCCAGAATCAGCGCGGCTAGAGTCAGTGCGATCTGCAACGGCTCGAGAATCGCCAGGCGGCTGAAGCAATAGAGAAACGGGCTGGTCGCGACCAGTGTGACGCCGAGGAGCGCGATCCAGCGCGGACCTCTGGTGCGGAGCAACAGGTAGCTCAACACGAGATTGAGGAAAAAGCACGCAACCGCTAACGCGCGCGCGGCCTGAACGGTCACGCCGGTGAAGAAAAACAGCAGACCCTCCAGAAACGGCCACACCGGAACCGCGACAGCCGGGTTGAAGTCCCCGGCCATGTACCAGTTCCCAAACAGGTGTGCGCGGATGGCCGCGTTTCCATACCAACCTTCATCGGTGAACTTGGCCCAGTCTGAAACCCACGGGGAGCCGTTGGGAAAATCGGCGCGCAAATGCCAAGCGTGCAAGAGCGCGAAGCCGGCGATGGCGGCAATCCACATTGCGTAGCCCCAGCGCCGCAGTTGAGTCAGCCGATGCGTCACAGTCTGATTTTGTAACATTCGCTCCTTTGGCACTTTCGGGCCGACTGAAATCGTGCCCTTGTTCCAAAACTGGGTATTGAAAAATGCAAAGATGCACTGAGTCCCGCCGAGAGATAGAACGACGCCGGCCTGTTTCCAAAACACGAGGGAAACTTCAGGCTGCGCATAAAATCGCCGCGGCGGGGATGCCTTAGAGTATATCGTTCGTTGACGGCGAGCCGGAGCGGGAGCGGCCCCATTCGGCAGTGGTCTCGCATTCTTATTCCGTCTTCAGCATCTTGCTTTTACACCGGAAACAATGGCACCTGGTTCATGTTTTCTGAGGCGTCGCCGATGAATCGTGTGTCGGATCAGAACAGGGACCTGGCACAGAGGCGAGGCACGTTGAGTACTATGCAAAGCTCGGCTCAGTTGCATACGCAGCCTTCCGCCTCCGGCCTCACGCTTGTGGAGTTGGACTCGCCGGCCGCAGCATTCCACGTGGTCGGCGTCAGCGCGGTGTGGCGCAAGCTGCTGATGCAAGCAGAGATGGCCGCGCCGCACTTGCAGGTGGCCTCCATCGAAGGTGAGCATGGAAGCGGCAAGTACACCCTTGCCCACTATCTGTTCAGCCGCTCACCGCTGGTCTCCACCAGCTTTCAGCGCCGCGACGCCCGGGAGTGGCTGGCCACTGACGCCGATCCTGCAACGCTTGCCGGCTTTACCTATCTTGACCGCGTAGACCTGCTGGCCCCTCCTGGACAGGGGCTGTTGCTCGGCGTGCTCAAAACCCTTCAGGATCGGCCGCCGGGCCGCGCGGTTCTGCTTGCCTCTTCGCAAACGCCGCTGCGGCAAATGGCTGGCCAGGGACTTCTGCTTCCCGATCTCGCGTTCCGCCTGACCGCCATCCGCTTCGCGATTCCGCCGCTGCGCCAGCGCCGCGAAGATATTGCTCCGCTGGCCCAGTTCCTGCTCGACCGGCTCTGCGTCCGCTACCAGCAGCGCCCCGTGGTGCTTGGACCCGGCACACTCGCCCGCCTTCTGCAGCACAACTGGCCCGGCAACGTGCGTGAGCTGCTGAGCGTTATTGAGAATGCCCTGCTCGAAGCCGATAACGGTGTCATCCGCCCCATCGACCTTGCCTTGCCCGACGGCCCGCAGCCCTTTTTCGACTTGCAATCCGGGGCGCACTCGCCCCTTAGCCCTTCCACGGGGCCCGGTGCAGGCTTTGGAGCGAACGGCTTTGAAGCGAACTTCGACCCCAAAGCCGCAGTCCTGGCTGCCGACCTGGCCCTCGACGCCGTCATCCGCCGCCATGTGCAGTACGTGCTCGATCTGAACCGCGGCAACAAGCTGCGCACCGCGCGGCAACTTCAGATCTCGCGGTCGACGCTTTATCGCATTCTCGCCAACGAGAGCTTTCTGGCGCGATGAGGGGGACGAGCGTCTGACTCGCGCGTGAGGCGTGGCTCTTCAAGCGACCGTTGCAGGGCGTGGGTCGGGAGACCCACGCTACAGCCGGCTTGGAAGCCGGCGCTACAGGATGATCGCGTTACAGGCCTTGGGCAGCGACTGCACTGGACGGGTCGATAGCTTTGTGGCGCTTCGTACCGGTGCTTCCGCTGCCGGCCTGGGTGGCGGGGCGCGGGGTGCTCGGCGGTGTGTAGCTCTTGTACACCGTGATGTGGAAGCAGGCCTGACGAAACTCTTCTTCCACGTCGATTTTGCCCGCGGTTTCGAGCGCCAGCAGACGCCGGCGCATCCAGGCGATCTCGGCACGGCTCAAGCCGTCTTTCGCAATGTCAATGGTTGCGCCGGTCAGGTGCGGGCTCACAATGTCGCCTTCAGCCGGGGCTGCGTTGCCGTTGATCTCCATCAAGCGCTTCTGGTATTCCATGGTGCGCACCGCTGAGCTCACTTCGAGGGGCCGGTGGAATGCCGCGTCGTGCGCCCGCGCGAGGTCAGCGAGGAAAAGCGCCGTCCACGGGCGGCAATAGCGGTGGGTCGCGGACAGTTCGGGATTCACTGTGAGCGCGCTCGAAGCCGGGATGGGCACGAGCAGCTTGCGGGCGATGCGATCCGCGAGGTCGGATTCATCCTCAATCCGCTCCAAACCCTCGGCATCGAGGCGCGTGTTTTGCCGCTCTAAAGATTCGTGGGAGCCTCGCAGCGGCGAAGGCTTGGCGCGGAGCGGAACCAGCAGCGACGCTGCTTCAGTCTTGGCGTCGGGGGTTTCGGCGTCTGGGGCCTCGGCTTCAGGCTGCCGCAATTCTTCTGGCGCGGATTCTTCTGCCGGCGCGGGCCGCAACAGGAAAACGGGAGAGGCCGATGCAAGTTCCATCGCCGGGACGGCGCGAGTTTCCTTATTTGTACGAAGCGCGCGTTCGCTCTGTGGGCGGGAGGTGGCATGCGATGGCTCAACGTGGAGGTCTACATTGCTCCGCACTGGCTGTTGATGCGCAAGCTTGCGCCGGATAGTGCGCCCCGCCTCGTGGCGCGTGGGCTTGCGCGTAGTGCTCGCCTGGGCTTGTGTGCGCGTGTGCGCCGGCGCGGTGTGTCGCCTGCCGAGTGTGGGCGCCGCATGGCGTGTTGCCTGGGCGCGGGCTGTGGCTGAGGTGTGCTGGTGCGACTTCGCCGGCGCGGAAGTGGACGCGGCATGAACGCTGGCCGCAGCCAGAGCCACAAGCGCAATGGCGAGGGTTGCCTTCCGGCACATGAGGGAGAGTGCGGACAATCGAGAGCTTCTCCAGTGTACGTCGATCCGCATGCGCCACAAAGTGCCTTGGCGGATGCGGATTGGTCTGATAATTAGACCGTTTCCGGAGCGGATAGTTGTGGTCGGGGCGGCGGATTCGCTCTATATAGGTTGCATAAATCACTCGAGACGGTTGAATACATCCCTCAGGGGTTAAACCCGCTTCGCCTGCGCTTTTTGTGGCACGGATAAATCCGTGCCCTTTCAAAGTTCTATTGATGTAATTGGTCCTATATTCCTGGTGCGGGCGGCGCAAGCCCTTCCAGAGGGGCGACGGGTTTGGCGGGCGGGGTCAGGACAAAGCCCTTGCGCACGAGGGCAAAGCCTTCCTCGGGCAATTCCGCCTGGAGAAGTTGATTCTCCGTACCGGAAAAGAGATCGGTATTGGCTCCGGCGATGGTGGCGACAAGGTGATGCACGGTGATGGGCTGGCCGTCGAGAGTTCCCTGCTGATCGGCGTAGGTGGCCAGTTGCACTGGCTCAATGGAGCCTGCGTTTTTGGGCAGAATCACCCACAGGTCGCGATTGTTTTTGGTCACGGCGAGCGCCAGAAGCGTTTCCAGAGCGCCGGGATCGAAGTCGGCCAGGAACACCGCGCCGGGATGCGCAGCCAGCCGCGTAGTGGAAGATTTTCCGCTGGCGGAGATATTCAGGAGAAATTGCGCCTCATCGGGAGCCGCCACAACGTTCACTGCCTCGCCGTTCACGATCGCGCTCAGTTGCACGTGCTCGAGCTGGTTTGCAGAGGAAAGCTGCTCGGTCTTCGAGAGCGCGTAGTCGAGACCCTGCATGGCCACCTTGACGAGCGAGGTCGAATCGTAACCCTGGTTGGTGGCTGTGAATTGAAAACTGGCAGTGCCCACCGCGTGGCCGTGCTGCGCGACCACAAAGTTGCCGAAGTCAGAATTGCCGGATTTTGGAGCCGACGGCTCACTCCCCCCGCTGTGAACAGAAGGTTGAGATCTCACAGAGGTCGACAAAGCCGCCAACACCAAAGCAAGAAATCCCGCACATCGGGAAAAACGAAATAAGACCACTTGGAATCTTTGCTCCCTGACCAAATTAGACACCGAACCAGTCAAAGAGTTACTTCAGCCGTGGCCACTTTCCGGATGAGATATGAGAAGTTGCGCCCGCGATCTGAGGTCACGCGTTCGCTTTCGTAACCCGGAGCTCTTGAGTTTTGCCGTTTGATGCCGGTTTGCGGACGCCTCTGGTGCCGGACCGGCAGTCCCCTCGGAGGAACTTTATGCTTTTTTCTTCAAAGTATTCTTTACTTTACGGACTGTGAGGTGCTAGTTTCTTAAGCACCCCCGAACCCCATTCCAGGAGATCACTATGTTTTGTCCCCGCTGTGGAAAAGCAACCGATTCGGAGCACAAGTTCTGCCAAAGTTGCGGCGCTCCAGTAGGCGCCGCGGGCAGTGCACAAGCGGCCGCATCGTTCGCCGCCGCGCCCCAACCCGCTGCAACGCAGGCCGCTTATCCAGGCGCATATCCGGGTGCGCAGGCGCCGCCACCGGGCATGGTGCCCGTAACGTACCAGGCGTACCCCGGGGGACCGCAGCAGGTGTATTACGTTCCCGCGCAAGGCATGCAGCCGCATGCGGGGGTGGGTCTGCTGCAAAGCATACAGGCGCAGATTCGAAAGATAGCGTCGTCGGATCAGTTGGAAGGGTTCAGCCTGAGCCAGACGTTCAGCGAAACCTTCAAGCACCACGATCCCCGCGCCGAGGAAGAGTACGCCATGGTGGGCTCGGCGCTGACGACGCCGCCCATCGAGATGGTGGACACGAACTGGCCCAAGCCGTGGATGTTCTTCCGCCTGCTGATGGCCCTGGTGATCGCGGCTTTAACGCTGTACTCTGTTTGGTATTTCACCGGGCAAGACGAATCGAACCTGTTGCCGGCTCTCATGTTCATTTCAGCGTTCGCGATGCCGCTGGCTGTGCTGGTTTTCATGTTCGAGATGAACACGCCGCGCAACGTTTCGGTGATCCAATTGGGAAAGCTGTTCCTGGTAGGGGGCGTGGTCGGACTCTGCATGGCTATCCTTGAGTACCAGGTTTCGGCCATAGCCAAATTCCCCGGCCCTATCGAGGAGAGCTCGAAACTGATCGCGGTGATCCTGGTGATGTACGGCGCGCGCGGCGCGGGCTATAAGTACGAGCTGAACGGAATCCTGTTTGGGTGCGCGGCGGGAGCGGGTTTTGCGTGCTTCGAGACATCCGGCTATGCGTTGTTTAACGCGGGCGGCGGCTTCGTGTCGGTGCTGCAATCAGAGACCATCCAGGCGGTGTTGAAATTTGGGCAGGGGCAACTGACCCAGGCGCAGGCTATAGCGGCGGTGAACGGGGCTACCGTCGACGCTGTGAAATCGATGGTGCACTTGCTGGCGATGCGCGGGGTTATGTCTCCATTTGGGCATGTGGTGTGGACGCCGATTGCCGCGGGCGCCTTCTGGCGGGTGAAGCAGGACAAGCCGGCGAGCTTTTCGATGCTGACGGATTCGCGCTTCCTGCTGGCGTTCCTGATTCCGGTGTTGATGCATACGCTTTGGGACATAATGGTCACTTTTCCGAATCTGTTCAAAGGCACAACCCCGTCCGACATAGCGACCGACACCTGGATCATTTATGGAATTGAGGCATTCACGGCGGTGATCTCCTGGTATGTACTTTTCACCATGATTCAGCAGGGTCTGAACCAGGTGAGAGACGTAAAGAAGGCACAATTGCAAGCCACGCTGACCCATGTGGAAGCGACACTGGGGCTGGGCGCGAGGCGGCCTGCGATGCAACCGCAACAGCCGGCGGGGATGTGAACGCCGGCTGACGTGACCCTGGCGGGGGCGGCTTAATCTTGTTTGAGAATCTGCCGGGAGGCTGCAGATTCGGGTTGCGGTTCTGAAACACGACCTCATTGCGTAGGCCAATCAAGCACGTCGAGGACGCTCAACGCATCTGCCGGTTCCCTGGTTTTTCGGGCGATCACGGCTCGGTCAGTTGCTTTTGGTAGCTGAAGTTTTGCGCCCGCCAGCCGGATTTTCAGGTACGACTTCAGCGATGTCGAAAAGGTTCTTTACTTTGCCGCGGTTGTAATGCTACCTTGCATAACATCCCCCGGCCCCCGCAATACAGGAGAGCTATTATGAACTGTCCCCGCTGTGGAACGGCAGGTTTGCCGGAAACCAAGTTTTGCAAGAATTGCGGAGCTCCGATGGGTGCCGCGAGCAGTGCACAACCAGCTGCTGCGCCCCAACCGGCAACCCCGGCCGCTTATCCAGCCGCGTATCCGGGTGCGCCGACCCCACCCCCGGGCATGGTGCCCGTGGTCTACCAGGCCACTCCCGGCGGTCCCCAACAGGTGTATTACATGCCCGCCCAGGGCGCGCAGGCTCACGGGGCCGGTGGAGTGCTGGCGGGCCTGAATGCGGAGATCCGGAAGATCGCCGCGACCGACGAACTGGAAGGGTTCAGCCTTAAGGATACCTTCGGCCAGGCCTTTTCCAGGCACTCTGAGGAAGAAATAAACGACTATCTTGTTACGGGCTCGCCGCGGACGACACCGCCGTTGGAGCTGGTGCAGACGGACTGGCCCAAGCCGTGGATGTTCTTCAGAATACTGGCGGTCTTAGCCGTGGCGTACGCGGCGTTTTACGGCCTGTTCCTCTATAGCCAGAATTCTAAATCGATACCGGCGATCATGGTGCTGGGAACGTTTGCGGTGCCGCTTGCGAGTCTGATGCTCGTCTGGGAGCTGAACACACCGCGAAACATGTCGATCATCACGGTGTTGAGGTTCGTAATTGTCGGCGGTGGGTGTTCAATCGTGATCACCATGTTGGCCTATTTGGTACCGTTCCTCAGCGGCGACAATATCCTGATTCCCGGTTTTGTCGAGGAGACCGCTAAGATTCTGGCGGTGGTCATCGTAACCTGGGGCGCGACCAGCCGGCGCTACCCATACCAACTGAACGGAATCCTGATTGGGTGCGCGGTAGGTTCGGGTTTTGCCTGCATCGAAACGCTGGGTTACGGACTGGACGCCTATTCCCAGACCCTCATTCAGCTCATAGGGCAGGCCCAAAATGGTACGCCGCTGGCTCCGATTTTTGCCGCGGCGACGACAGTCATGGTCGACAATCTTACGATGCGCGGGGTGCTGGCCCCGTTTGGACACGTGGTGTGGTGTGCGATTTCGGCGGGTGCGTTGTGGCGGGTGAAGGGCGACAAGCCGGTAAGCTTCGCCATGCTGCTGGATGGTCGGTTCCTGGGGGCATTCGCTATCGTCATGGCGATGCACGATCTTTGGGACATTTCGATCGCTTTCCCGAATAACGCTTTTCTGAACTCAACGGCCGGGCAGGCCTGCGGCTGGATCATTACGGGAGCGATCTCGTGGTACGTGCTCTTCACGATGGTCCAGCAGGGCCTGCACCAGGTGAGAGACATGAAGAAGGCGCAACTGGAGCACACGGTGGCCCACGTGGAGGCGACACTGGGGCTCGGGACGAAGCGATATCCGATGCAGCCGCAGGCGCCGGCGGGCGTGTGAGCGGCGCCTGGCCGGAACTTTACGGACTGAGACGAAATCTGTGTGAGGAAAGGAAAACGTGATGGTATTCTGCAACAGTTGTGGTGCTCAGTTGGAAGGGGATGGACGCTTCTGCATGAAATGCGGAGCTGACCAGACGGCAAAGACGGGCGGGGCACCGCCTCCGGCGGCTTATCCCACGGCCCTGCCTCCTCACATGCCCTTTTTGGCGCCCGGGCAGGTACCTATGCCGGCGCCCGGTCCGCCGGCTACGAAGAGCGGGATGATTTGGATAGCGGCTCTGGTGGCTGCGGCAGGAGGGTATTACTACTACACAAACTATGTGCGTCCCAAGCCACAGCCGGCCCAGACGCCGCCCACGCAAACCCAGCCGGGTAATCCCGGGCAGCAGCCGGGAGGAAATCCGGCGCAACAGCCAGGAGGATATCCGGGGCAGCAACCGGGAGGGTATCCGGGGCAGCAACCGGGAGGGTATCCGCAGCAGCAGCCGGGAGGATATCCCCAGCAGCAGCCAGGAGGAAATCCCGGGCAGCAGCCGGGTGGATATCCGGGGCAACAGCCAACGGGGTATCCGCAGCAGCAGCCAGGAGGGTATCCGGGCCAGCAACCGGGGCAGCAGCCGGGGCAACAACCGGGAGGAAAAGGTGGCGCGAATCAGGCCCTTGTGCAGGCGCAGCAATTTGCATGGAAGGGGCAACCCACGAATGGGCAGATCCAGATCACGCAGGCGGAGTGGCGGAACGGCTCGAATGTGACCATCCAGGCGGCAGAGCTGGAGTGCATTCAGTATGGCGCCAACAACCAGCCGCTTTCGCAGTTGACGAAAGTTCTCAATGGCCCGGTGCAGCCGGGGCAGACCATCAACATCCAGCCATTCACTCTGGGAGCCGAGGCACAGGGTGCGGCCAATATGAAATGCGGTATCGTGGCAGTGCAACCGGCAAACTAAGGACGAGGCAGATCCTGAAGGTGCGGATTTCGACGTGCGGATTTCGCATTCTTCAGGACAGGTTTTCGCAAATCGGTGAGTGCATTCTTTTCGGGGTTGATGCGCCGGCGGCAGCCGATTGAGGCGCAGTCAGCGATCAACGCCGCCGAGCACATGCTTTCGGCCGGGTCGACAGGTCTCACCGAATAGGCAGAGGCTCTGATGCCTGAGCGGCGGCCGGCTTGACCCGAAATGACTGAGATGAATCTGGTTTAAGGAGAGGGAGAGAATATGGCATTTTGCAGCAGTTGTGGCGGTCACTTGGAAAGCAACGAGCGCTTCTGCGCGAAATGCGGAGCCGATCAGACGGCCCAGGCGGCAGGCGCACCGGCCGTGCCAGCGGCTGCTCCGCAAGTATTAGCTCCGCAAGCGGCGGTCCCACCGCCACCTGCGCAACCGTTCTCGGGGATGCCTCCGCAATTTCCTCCGCCACCTGGGCAACCGTTCTCGGGGATGCCTCCGCAATTTCCTTCGCCCATTATCATGGGCGCGCCCCCGGGGGCACAGCCAGCAAGCAAGAATCCACTCACGTGGTTGATTGTCGCTGCGGTAATATTTGGCCTTTGGTATATCGGAACGCACGATAAGGATAGCAACCAGAATCCGGGCGGGACACCGACCGGGCAGACCCAGCCGGGACCGGGAGGCGGCGGTGGTGGTGGTGGGAATCAGAATCAAGCCATCATCGCGGCTCAGAAGTTTACTGAAGGCGGCTACAATGCCGTGAACGGCCAAATCCAGGTCACGCAGGGACAATGGATCAACGGATCGAACGTCCCCCTCCAGGCGGCACAGCTGGGATGCGAGCAGATGGATGCCAACGGCCAGAACCTTACACAAGACCAGGTCACGCTGACGGGACCTGCGCCAGCGGGAGCAACCGTAACTCTGCCGACATTCTCGATAGGCGCCGAGGCGCAGGGTGCGGCCAAGGTGAATTGCAAGATCACGGCGGTGGAAACGGAAAACTGACTGGAGGCAATTCCCGATCAAGAGCATGACTCGCAGCCCCACCTACCGGTGGGGCTGCTTGTTTTTGGCTATGCGGTGCGCGGTTTGCCGACTAGTCGCTTGGCGGATCGTGTGCTTTTCAACTAACCAACGATGGGACACTTCGCAAAGTGTCACAACACTGCCCGCCGGCCACTTTTCTACGCGCTAGAATCACCGCCATGAAAGTCACCTTGCAAGCCGGGATGGTCCTCGTCTTCATTTCCTTCTTCGCCACGCTGGCGAACGGACAGTCCTCGACGAACTCTTCAGCGCCGCTCGTTCCTTCTCAAGTCCGGCCAGCTCTCTCACCTGACCAATTGCCCATTCAGCCGAGGAACGACGCTGCCCCTCCCCAGGTGGAGGAAGCAGAAAAAGCGCGGAGAGAAGCGCTGGAGCAAGAGGAACTGAAGCTGGCCGAGGAGACTCAGGCGCGCGGATACTGGGTCGATCGTTCGACCGGACTCATGTGGGCCGCGAAGGATAATGGGCAGCCGGTCACCTGGCGAAAGGCGGAAAGATACTGCCGCGATCTGCGCTTGGGTGGGTTCTCTGACTGGAGGCTGGGGACGCTCACCGAACTGGCCGGCCTCGTTGATAAGAGCGATCCCGCTCCCGAGCGTGCCGGCAATGTGGAGATCTTCTCTATCAATATCGGACGCCGCGTGAAGGGGGGCCTGTTATTGAGAGGCGATCCCTGGAGCAGCAATCGCGAGATCGATCGGTTCGGACATCCTTACGGCGATGGATGGTTCTTCGACTTCGTGAATGCAAAGCCTTCGGGAGATCTGCCGTACTTTCGCAACACAAAATTGGCGCTTTGTGTGCGCGGCGCCCAAAAGCCATAGCGTCCGTTGATTCGAATCGGGACATTTGACGAAATGGGCGATTGGGCCGATATTAATTATATCGTTAGTTAATTAAGGAATAACAAAGGCGATGATGCGGACGGCACGCAAACCCAAGCGCAGTCCCGGACGGCCGGTCACCGGCGCGGATGGCGATGCGCGGGAGCATTTGCTGACCGCGACCACTGAGCTCTTTGCACGACAGGGCGTGGCGGCGACCACCTTCGCCGCAATTGCCAAACGGGCGGGGCTGACGCCAGCAATGATGCACTACTACTTCAAAGACCGCGAGCATCTGCTGGATTGCGTGGTGGAGGAGAAGATCGCGCCCCTCATCGCGTCAGTCTGGAGCCCGGTTGATCCTGACGCCGCTCCCGAGGAGATGATGCGCGGGGTGGTGGAGCGCCTGGTGGCGGGGATCGAACGCATGCCGTGGATTCCATCTACCTGGATGCGCGAGGTGCTGAACGAAGGCGGATTGCTACGCGGCCGCGTGCTGCGCAAATTGCCGTTCGACAAGGTGCGCGTGGTGAGCGAGGCAGTCGAGCGCGCCCAGGCGAAGGGCGAATTCCAGACGGATCTCGATCCCGTGCTGATCGTGTTCTCCATGCTGGGCCTGGTGATGATGCATCTGGCTACGGCGCCATTTTTCGCCGAGGTGTTTCATCGCAAGGAGCCGGACCCGCAGGCTATCGGCCGGCACATTACGGCGTTGCTGCAGCATGGCCTGAAACGCTCGGGGAAAAAGGCCCGTAATAGAAAGTGAGATCGGAGGAAATCATGCCGATGTACCGTCAACGAAACCGTTCTATCCTCTTGGGCGCGGCCCTCGCTGCGGTGCTCGCCGCCACGGGATGCTCGCATCCGCCGGTAAACACTTATCAGGGCTACATTGAAGGCAAATTTGTCTACGTGGCGTCGCCCGAGAGCGGCAGGCTCGATCATCTTGCGGTGGCACGCGGTGAAGCGGTCGCCGTGAAGCAGTCGCTTTTCGCTTTCGATCGCGAGCCTGAAGCGTCGGCAGTGCGCAATGCGCAACGCCTGCTCGATAGTTCGCAGTCTCGGCTGGCCGATCTTGAGACCGGGAAACGGCCCCCGGAGATTGAGGTGACGCGGGCGCAACTGATGCAGGCGCTGGCCCAAAAAAAGCAGGCCGACAAGATTCTGGAGAGCGACAGGAAGCAGTATGAGGCCGGCGGCATTGCGCAGACCGATCTGATCACAGCCGAGGAAGCAGCGGATGCGAGTGCGGCGCGGGTGCGGGAGCTCGAAGCCGACCTCGCCGTGGATGCGCTGCCGGCGCGCGAGCAACAGATCAAGGCGCAGCAGAATCAGATAGCGGCCGATCGCGCTTCTGTTTCCCAAGCGCAGTGGCGGCTCGATCAAAAGAATATTGATTCGCCGCGCCAGGGGCTGGTCTTCGACACGCTGTATCGCGAGGGCGAGTGGGTAGCGGCGGGCAATCCAGTGGTGCAGATTTTGCCGCCGGAGAACATGGAAATCCGATTCTTTGTGCCGGAGACGATCGTGGGCAAATTGAAGGTCGGCGAAAACGTGGAGGTGCAATGCGACGGCTGTGCTTCCACAGTCTCAGCGGCGATCACCTTCATCTCGCCGCAGTGCGAATACACGCCGCCGGTGATCTACAGCAACGAGAACCGATCGAAACTGGTTTTTATGATCATCGCCAAGCCGCCGGGCGAGAAGGCGATGCTGCTGCATCCCGGCCAGCCTGTGGAGGTAACGGTCGAATGACCGCGGTTGCCAATCCGGAGTACGCCATCGACGTGCAGGGTCTGAACAAGCACTACGGCGAGAAGCACGTGGTGCGCGATGTTTCGCTGCGCGTACGCCGGGGCGAGATTTTCGGCTTTCTGGGACCGAATGGCAGCGGCAAAACCACGACCATCCGCATGGTGTGCGGACTGCTCAAACCTGACTCCGGCAGCGGGACATGCCTGGGTTACGACATTGTGCGCGAACGCGCGGAGATCAAGCGCAGGGTCGGATACATGACGCAGCGATTTTCTTTCTGGGAGGATTTGTCGATTACAGAAAATCTGGATTTTGTGGCGCGCATGTACGAGATCCCGCAGCGTAAGGCGGCGGTGCGCAAGGCGCTGGACAATCTGGGACTGACGGCGCGCGCACGGCAGCTTGCGGGTGAGCTTTCCGGCGGATGGAAGCAACGCATGGCGCTGGCGGCGTGCATGCTGCATGAGCCCAATCTGCTGCTGCTGGATGAGCCGACGGCCGGAGTCGATCCACGCGCGAGGCGCGACTTCTGGGATGAGCTGCAAAGCCTGGCGGCGAAGGGCATCTCAGTGCTGGTGAGTACGCATTATATGGATGAAGCTGTGCGCTGCCACAAGCTGGCGTATATCGCCTTCGGAAAACTGCTGG
>Ga0302274_10000369_pt1 | contig 46728 bp, 32 predicted proteins | sample III_Bog_N2_1_FD_198755 | JGI IMG/M metagenome (GOLD analysis project Ga0302274, IMG submission 198755) | Peat permafrost microbial communities from Stordalen Mire near Abisko, Sweden - III_Bog_N2_1 | ecosystem: Environmental > Terrestrial > Soil > Wetlands > Peat | place: Sweden: Abisko...
TTTTTTGCGAATTTCGGCCCAGTCTTCCATAATGCGATACATGCTTCATTGTTAATGAAGATGCCGCACTTTTGAACCGCCGCGTCACACACATGACCCCGCCGCACTTTTCAGCCGCCGTTTACAATTGCAGTTCGTCCAGCGGCGAACATTTCGACCGCCGCGCCCGCGAACTCCGCCAATGTCCGAGTGTCGTCGAGGGAATCATCCTCAACGCCAATCGCCCGTCCGAACCAAAAACTGAAAACAACAAAACTCCACAACCATGAAAATTAAACTCATTCCTCTCACGCTCAAAACCCTTCTTTGCGTCGCCGTTGCCGGCCTGTTTGCCGGGTGTTCGGCCATGCGACCCATTGATGACGCCGCACTCGGCGCGGGCGGCGCGTATCTCGGCAACAGTCTTTCCCACGGCAGTCCCATTGCCACGGTTGCCGGTGCTGCCGGTGGGGTGCTTGTCAGCGAGGGACTTCATTACGCCGCCAAGAGCCAGGCCGACAAGTCATTCGCCAATGGCTACGACAAGGGCAAGAGCGATGCCGTCAAACAGCAATACTGGCTTTACGTCTCCCTCCAACATCACCAGAACAACGATGCCGGCAGCGTCCGCCTTTATCCTGTGCAATTGCCGGAACAGCGGATTGATGGAGTGACCTTCCAGCCTTCGACCAAGTTTCTCCGCATCGAGGAGTAGCCTATTTCTGTCACCACAAGTGCAGGCGCTATTCAGTCGGAAACTGATATTGAATTCAAGTAACCCAACAAATCCTCTGGCTTGCTGTGAACTCGCACCGTGAAGTGTTGATCCAGTTTTAGTTCCTTATTTCGGATGAGATGCTCCATCGGTCCGTCACAGAAATAGGCTTCACTGGATGGGATTCCGGCGCTGGCATGAAGAAAATCAAAAATGTCATTAGGACGCACCTTGCCACCTCCACGAACGCGGGCTGCGCACATTCCGGCCAGCACCTCGCAACACGGGATTCGTCCATAGTCTTTCGACTCAATCATAGTATGCGTTAGTTTAAGAATGCTTTCGCGAACTTCGTCCCTCTGTTTTTTCCCAAGGATCGCTTCTAGTCGGGAAATCACTTCCGCAGCGTAGCATTCGACCACGTCACTGCGGCATTTTTGCGACAATTCCCAAAATGGCTTTGGACTGGTTCTTTGCTGGACGGGTAATTCCGCCCACTTCGAGAAAAACTCTGTTTTTTCCACGTGGGGAACGAAACCATTGGCGGTGAGTTTTTGAGCGTCGCAAACCGTCAATTCCCAGCGCAGGTCTATGCCTACATTTTCCCATGCACCAGAGTTGTCTGGCGACCACCAAGCAGCCCGCGCTGCTTCGTCGTCGAACCACAGACCAATTTTTGAAACCGAATTGCTCTTGATTTGAACGTCACTAGCCTGGCCGTTCAATGCGCTATGACATTGCTCGGCAAAAGCCTCCTCGAAACGCATCACCGAAATGCCTTGGCTAAAAATATCCATGAGATTCGCTGTGGCGGTTCGTGAACGGGTGTCGATTTGCTTCATCAGCTCGTCGAAAATCGGCACGCTAAGTGGGCACAACACACGTTTCTGCTCCGCCAAACGGTTTAGGCGCTCTACAATCTGCTCATAAATCGGCAGCGCCAGTCGGCTTTGCAGCCAAACATGCCGCAGGTTTATCCAGTGGCAAACATCAAGGTAGATGATCTTCCTGCCGGCAATCTCCGATTTCAACGTATCCAATTTATGCTTGAGGTGTGTAGCAGCTGGAAGCCTCCCGTCACCAGCATGTCGTTTTATAGACTCCCGGAATACTGAGATGAATCGTGCTGCCTTTAACGGATTTGAACTGTCAGCGGTCGGAGCGATTGCAAAGCGGTCGTCATACACCGAGAAGCCACTCCCGGAATGTATTGATGACGATGGTCCTTCGTGAAAGAGTTCTTCGACAGATTTTTCCACCATGAACTGCGCCTTGGTCTTGTCGAAATCCAGCACAGGAATTCCACGGCAGAAATCTTCCATTTCGCCCAAGAAGTTGGAGATGCGGAACGTATTTCTGAACTCCCAAAAGCCTCGCTGCTCGTTCTTTCGATCCAACAACAGTAAGTGCCAATGCGTCTGGAAAGCGAGTTCGCGCCACATGCCGAGAATCTTTTCGTTGCCAAGATTTACATAAAGATCGTAGGTGGCGAGGGGAACTCGTGCGTTGAATGGAGACGGTATCCAGAAGACAAAAAACCCCAAACATCCAAACTGGTTTCGGGCAACCCCTCCGTGGGCTCGTAGGTTGAAGGGGTGGGTCTTGGCCAGGGTATTGACAAATGGCGTCGTGTCTTTGAGGAACAGGACTACTTCTTGGCCCACGTCCAGATTGATGACAACCGGTATCGGCAAAAGTCCCTCGACGCAATCCATCCCGCTAGGAAACCGGAACGGTTGAAGCCGTGTTGCTCCGTGTAACCATGCGTTGTTTTTTGATTCTGGCATCTCATCAAAGAGTAAGACTAAACCTCGACGCTCGTAACAAAGTAGTTTTTTACCCGCCAGCACCGCGAGTTGTCGTTCTGGTTTAGCCACGCCTCCAGTTTTTCAGAGGTCAGTTTTTCCTGAACTTCTTCCAGCGGTGGGGCGGCTTTTTTGTGTTCGATATGTTTCGCGCTGCTTCTGTGGGAAACAAACCTCAACGATGGCCAATCGAGCGCAATGTCTTCAGTCAGGGTTTCTTCGCGTTCGCTCTCCCAGCCATCTTCGCGCAGGATTGTTCTTCCGGCTTCTGAGAGTTCGTAATCGTTCAAGTCGAGCCGCCGTGGTTCATCGGTCCTGGCTTGAATCGCTTTCGCTGATCGCAAATTTTCCAAGGCCGCCACGAGAAATGCCGGTTCGCCAATGGAGAGTTGGGAGGTTGTATCGGCAATGGTCGGTGCGTCAGTGGGGAAAGTGTTGAGAAGATTCAACACCGCCCATTCAAAGCTGTTCAACCGCCTGAATTCAACAGCGGTGATTTCGACTGTGACGTGGAGAATCATTTAATCAAAATTCAGTCCCATATCATCGAGGCCATGTTTCGATTGCTTGTGCGGTTTGGGTAATTGTTGAACTCGGTGCTTTAACGGGGTTGGAACTACTGACTTTTGTGCTGGTCGTCCGAAAATATGTGAGGCGGTTCGGATGCCGTCCCGTTGTGCGACGGTTTTTGCAATTTCCTGATAAACTTTCTTGGCGTTTGCCTCGCCACCCTCGACCGGGCAGATCGGGACGGCCGCTGCCTCAAACGAACTGCGGCTGCCAACAATCACCAGTAGATTCTTGGCTCGCGAAAACGCCACGTTGATGCGGCGATAGTCCTTCACGAATTCACCGCTGACTTCGCCGGTGCGGACCAGCGAGACAATAATCACCGAACATTCCCGCCCCTGAAACTGGTCAACGGTGTTGACCTGCACATCGAGATGCTGCCATCGGTCTCGACCTTTTGAACCGACACGCTCTCTCAATTCGTTGGTCTGCGCCAGGTAGAAGCTGATAACGCCCACATCCAGTTTTGAGTTTTTCGCTCCCGGACTGGAAGCCAGCGATTCGTCCACATGACGGAGGAAATCTTCAATCAGTTCGATCTCGAACGGATTCCAGCGCGATGTTCCGCGCTTTGCACCTTCCGCAACCGATGTTCCGCGTTCATCCCGTGTCGAATCCAGCCAAAGGACGCGGTGCTCGCTGGTTAACAACGGGCGGTCACTCGCGCCCCTGACGAACAAGCCATGTTGCTTCTTCCGGTGTAGTTCCTGTTCGCCGCCGCCCGCGCGGAGGATGCCCTTGCCGTGCTTGTCGGGATAAAAATGATTCACCGCCTGCATGATGTGCGGGTGCATCCGGTATTGCTCACACAGCGTTTCGCGTAGCGCATCCGGCGCGCTGATGAACAGTTCTTCAAACAGCGAGGCGGAAACCATCTTTCCAAAGTTCTCCAGCATCTCCGCCTTTAATTCTTCATTGGCAACCGCCTCCTCGAAACTCTCCGAACGAAACACGGGCGGCAACTGCCGGTGGTCGCCAACAAGAACGGAACGCCGCCCTAGCAGCAATGGCATGAGCAACTCGGGCGGAGTGGCCTTGCTTACCTCGTCCACCACGACCAAATCAAACGAGGGATCTAATTCAGTGGACTGGTAAAAATCGCGCCGACCAGTTCGGTTGCACGTCGCACCGATCACGTTGGCGTGCCGCTTGTAGAGTTTGCGCATTTCCTCGCCGTTGTCGGCTGCGTTGCCTTTGCGGAGACGGTCCACCCACGCGCATTTGATTGCAGTCCATTTGTCGTCTTGTTTCGCTGCCTGCTTCAATTCGGCTTCACAGGCAGCCGCGACTTGCTTCAACCAGTGCGGCACGATTCGCGATGGCAGGAAAACTTTGTAGGCATCTTCCATGTCCAGTTCACGCCGTGAGTCCAACTCGCGCAACGGTCGCAATTCTGGAGAGGGACGGTCTTTTGGATATAGGCTGCCGAGAGCATTGTCCACAGCGAGGTTTGCTTGGGAGGTGATGAGTGTTCGTTTGCCTTGTTTCACCATCTGGCGGCAAAGCTCCGCGATGACTGTGGTCTTGCCAGTGCCGGGTGGTCCTTGCAGGAAGAAAACATCGGGGGCGGCGAGCGCATTGGTGACAGCTTGTTGCTGTCCTCGATTGAGTCGCGTATCACTGGATTCCACCGTTGGAGCAGCTTCAGAAACACGGGCTTTTTGGCTGTTGAAAATCCATTCGGCAACACCTGGATTGACCGCTCTTCCTTGCTCCAGGCGTTCAATCGCGTCTCGCTGCGAACGTATCGAAGCGAGATCACCCGACACATCCACCATCAATTCACCCGCATCAGGGAAGACTTCCGCTTCCGAATCAGCGTCTTGATTGCGACGGCGCTCCTCTGGCAGTCGCACCTCGACGGCCAGCTTCTCAGTGTGGGGAGCTGGGTCGCCAAATTCAGCGTTCGGCTTGCGAATCAGCCAGCGTCCGCTGCCTTTTTGCCTACGCTCGCCACCCTCAAGATGCCTCACCTTCTGATAAGAGCCAGCGGCGGCAACCTTCGCCCTTCGCTGTGCGCCGGCCTCGTCACCATTGGCTTTGAGCGGATCGAATTCTTCGCCCTCCCGCAGGGCCAGCAACTGTTGTCCTTGAAGACGAATCTTAAAAAGTTCAACCGACTGGCGCTCACGAAGGTAAAAACTCACGCCGACCTTGTCCTTCCAATGCTCCCACTCTGCGTAGGCGTAGCGATGCTTGCTATTGTCAACCGTGACCTTCTCGCGCCAGTCGAGGTAAGTCCGCCATTGAGCGAAGCGGCTTTCTACCGATGGGGCGTAATGTGGAAGCGCTAGAAGACGCTGTGCATCTTCGGCGGTCACGCTTCCTCGAAAGCTGCTCCGTGAAAAGCAACCTTGAATCCGAAAGTCATACGCGCCCGGAGGTCTGTGCAGAACCGACTCGAACCAGAGAACCACAAGCTTGCCGTCCCGATAGAAAACACCAAAGGCCGGAATTTGGCTGCCAGCGGCGATTGGTTTTGCATCTGCGGCAATTGCCTCTGACCAAGCGGGACGAAGCTGCCAGTTCTGCTTCCCTTCTTTCGGAGCAAGCTTCGTGATTATCGCCTCTCCAGGCGCTCCGTCGGGCCAAACGCGGTCGAGCCATGCCGCAATCAAATCATGTTCGTGATCAAATCCAAGTTCGGTCCTGTGCTCGGACAAAAAGCGCTCTAATCGCTCGGCCAGTTCAGGCTTTGAGCGAAAATCCAAATCCACTCTTTCGAGATGAATCAGTCTGGGATTGTCTTCGTTTTCCGCCATGCGAATTCGTTGACTTGATAGTGACGGATAATTTGCCAGCGAGAAAGTTGATTCTAGGCCGCGCACGGCAATGCGTTGGCTATTCCAGTTGCCATCTCACGGCAACTTCGCGGACTTCCCTGCACCTTGTGTGTCACGCACGCCTTCGTTTCTTTGCCTCGTGATAAAACCTTTCTCATGAATGGCGGCGTGTCGCCGCCGTTTAATAAAAATACAACGAAAGGCTCATCATGAAAAAGTTAATCGCACTCGCACTCGTCACGGTCGGCATCAGTTTGTCGGCCCGTGCCCAATGGATTGTTTACGACCCGACGATGAACATTCAGCAGATTATTGATCAGGCGGCAAACATCGCCAAATACGTCACCATGATTGAAAATCAGGTGCAGCAAATCCAGACGCTCTCCGACCAACTCACCGAGTTCAAACACTACGAAGACCTGTTCGGCAATCCGCAAAGCGTCGTGCTCTCCACCGTTCAGCCGCTCATCAGCGACCTGAATAAAACCGAACTCGGCCAGACGCTCAACTCGCTGGAAAGCACCATCAACACCAGCGACGCCATGCTCTACAACGCGGGCGGTTTGTTCCAAAGCATCGGCACGACGTTCACCACGCCGGACGGCCAGACCATCACGCGGCAGGCGACGCCCTTCAAGCCCATCGCCGCCGTGCAGAAGACCACGGACAATTATCTGTCCGTCTCCACCGATGCCGCCACCCGGCGCGTCGCCTTGAAAAATGAAATCGCCGCGACCACCGAGCAACTCAAGGCGGCGACCACCGACGCCGAGGTGCAAAAACTGCAAGGCGTTCTCATCGGGTTGTCCGCCGCGCTGAACAACACCGACTACGAAATCAATCAGGCCACGGCGTCCGCACTGGTGCAGGACATCGCGAACCGAAATGACACGCATCGGCAGGTCGAGGCGCAGCAGCAGCAACAGCACGCCGAGTTCACCGAGGCGATCCAGCAATACGGGCAGACGTTCAAATTGCTGAACGCGCCCACGGCGTTCCCGACGCCATAACCAAAAACCGCAACCCTCAATCGTCCCGACGTATGGCCTCATTTGAAAGTCTCTTCCCGACGTTCCTGCAAAAGTGCGTCGAGTTGCACGAGTTGCTGCGCATCGTGGCTTTCATGTTGTTCATCGTCGGGACGATTTTGTTTGTCCTGCACGGATTCAACGAGAAGACGCTGATGCTCCACATGGTGCGACTGTTCATCCTGACCGCGCTGCTCGTGTTCCTGCCGCAATGGGGCAACCAGGTTCAATCCCTCGTGCAAACTTCCATCCTCAACGGCCTCGGCGTTGACCCGTCGAATGTTCAAGACCAATACAACCAGCTTCTCGTAGTAAAACGGGATACCACCGGCAGCAGCCATTCGTGGTGGGACATCCTTGGCGACCTCACCAGCTTCACGGTCGAAGCTTTGATTTCAGGAATCCTCTGGCTCGTCGGCGAGTTTGCTTCGTTGCTCCTGTTCTGGGCTTACATCATCCAGAAATTCATTTTGTTCTCCAGTTACGCCTTGTCGCCATTGCTCATCGGCTTCATGGCCATCCGTCCGCTGCGTTCCATTGGCGGGCGTTACCTGATGAACATCGTTGGCGTGTTGCTCTGGCCGCTTGGCTGGGCCGTCGCTGCGCTCATCACGCAGGGCATTCTCGATTTCATGACCGACCCGTCGTTCAAATTCATTGACCCGACTTCCACCTTGTATTCGCTTCAGGCCACCGTTGGTGTCGTCGTCGTCGCGTTCTGGATCGTGTTCAGCACGATTGCCGCGCCGATTGTCATCCAAAAAGTTCTCACCGCTGGTGAACTGGCGGGCGGGCAACTTATCTCCGGGGCGTTCAGCAGTTTTCTCCAGACCGCCGCCACCACCGCTGGCGCTGCCGCCGTCGCCTCAACCACCGGTATGCCCCTCGTCACGGCGGGTGCGGCGGGTCTGGCGGCGGGTCTTAGCTCGCTCTCGACCGCCGCCGGCATCGGCAGTGCCGGCGCAATCATCATCGCCGGTTCGGGTCTGCCGCCGCGCTCCGCCCGTGGCCGTCCGGGTGACGACATCACCGGCGACAAATCCGTCCGCGAACTCATCGCTAAATCCAAAGGCCATTACTACTGAACCAATATGAAAACTCCTGCTCTCAACGAAACTGCCACCGGCGCAAAACCCGCTGTGACCGCCCGCCGTGCATTTGACCCCACCCAGATTTTCGCGCAACGCGACCGCCTGCCGTGGTTCTGGTTTTTTGTCGCTGTGGCCGTGACCCTGGTTGCTGCGCTCGACCGCTACCACCTAATCAGCCAGTTCAAACAACGCGAGCGGGTCGTCATCATTGATCCGTCGCAAACCTATTACATCAGCCCGTTGCTCCAATTTCAGGAGGCCAAGGATTTGCACGTCCAGCAGGCGGAACTGGCCACGACCGCTTTTCTCGAACGAAACCCGAAGGATTTTGACCACGCCGATTTGCTGAAGCAGATGTTTCTCAAATCTGCGTTTCAGAAAGCCCAGGACCAGCGCACGCGCGAGGCCGTTGAATTCCGCTCCAAGCAGCTTCACCAAAAGGCGGAGATCGCCCGCGTGGACATTCTCGCCACGCGCGAAAACGAAGTGCTCGTCACTGTGACCGGCCAGGTGATCCGCAGCGGCATCTTTCAGGAAAAGGCGTTCACCGAAGCGTTCAGCTTCAAGTTGAGTTTCCGTCTCATCCGCAACCCCAACATGGCCCTCAACGGTCGCTTCCCGACCGCCGTCGGCGACTTCAAATATGAAATCACAAATTAGTATCCTCCTGTTGTCCGCCGTCGTCGCGCTGGCTGAACCACCCGAATCTATCCAGCACGTCACGCTCGATGAAAACGTCGTCGTCACCGTTCCCGTTGCGACGAACCGAGTCACCACCATCAGTTTTCCCGGCCCAATCGCCGCGATTGATGCTGTGGGCGTGACTGCTGACGGAAAGACGCCGGGACAGTTTCAACTCGCGCACACGAAAGGCTCGACGTTTTTGTCCGTCCGCGCGCTCGCGCGCAAGGCCGCTACAAATCTCAACATCCGCTGGAACAAAAAGACCTACGTTTTTGAATTGGCAGAAAGTGACACGCCGGTTCTGGCACTCAATCTGGATGATCCGGCCACGGCAGAAACTGTTTTGCCCGCGCCGCTCGTGACTCCGACGCAATTGCTTTCGTTGCTCGACAAGGCCAAGGCATTTCCGTTGTTGAAAAAACAGCACGCTGATGCGGTCGCCAACGCCGAGGCCAAAACCTTTGGCGACAAGCCGCAAGTCACCGATTTCAACGACTACGAAATCCGCATCGAGGAGGTGTTCCGTTTCAACACCGAGGACACGCTTGTTTTTCATGTGACGCTGAAAAACAAATCCGAAAAGGAAATCCGTTATCTGCCGGAGAGTTTCTGTGTCCGGGTCGGCAACCGGCTTTATTACCAGTCTGTTAGCGACGCGCCCGGCGTGCTGCCGCCGAAATCTGCCAGCACGGTTTATTTCGCCATCACCGGCACGCCGGACGGCGGGCGCAACGAGCTTTCGCTCAAGAACGAGTTCGCCGTCCTCGTGACGCGGCTTTCACCGCCGCCACCACCAGTCGTTGTCACCAATAGCGTCGTCGTTCCCGTAAAACCACTCCACACACCCAGGAATCAGCCATGAAACCACGCGACTTTCTCAATTTCTTCAAAACCAAGAGCGGCAAACTTGTTTTGTTCGCCGCGATCTTCGCTGGCGGCCTTGTTTTGTTCAGCGTGTTTCGCGACCGACATCGCAACTCGGACGACATCGCGGTTGCTCCCGCCCGCACCAACATGACGGACAAGGCTCAAGTGGTGCAGTCGGTCGAGTTGCCAATGCAGCCGTTTCATCCGCCAACGCCCAAGGCCGAACCGTTGCCCATGGTGAAATCCAACAACGCGCCGAAAGTCATCATTGACCCGCGCCCGCAGGAAGCCAAAGCACCAACGCTTCCGCCCATCAGCCTGTTTCCTGATTCGACGACCGAGAGCACCGGCAAGAAAACCGTCAGCTCGATTTACGCGCCGTTTGGTCGGTTGATTCCCTGTGAAACCATCATCACGGTGGACTCGGCTTCAATTCAGACGCCCATTGTCGGCCTCGTCACCGAGAACATTTATCACGCAGGCAAGTTGGTGATTCCCGCCGGGACGGAAGTTCACGGCACGGCTCAGTCCGACCGGCATCGCGAACGCATCGCCAGCGGCAACAACTGGACGCTCGTCTGGCAGGGCGGCGAAGAGATGCACCTGAAAGCCGTTGCCCTCGACCGCGAGTTTTCCGGCGACCAGGAAGGCTGGGGCATCACGGACGGCAGCGCGGGTTTGCGCGGTGAACTTCTCAAGACGGACAATCTGGCGGAAATCAAATTGTTCGCCGCAACATTCCTGTCTGGCGCAGCCGGTGCGTTGACCGAAAAACAACAGACGGTCTTCGGCTCGATCAGCAGTCCGACGTTGAACAACGCGCCGTTTGAAGGCGTGCAGAAGGTGATTGATACCTATGCGCAACGCATTTATGACGCGATTCAAAAGGACGGTTTTTATGTCCGCGTGCCGAGCGGTAAACAGTTTTACCTCTACGTCGTGCAAACGATTGACCGGGCCGATGCCGAAATCGGCGGCTCGGAAAAGCCGTTTGCCGAGGACACCGCGACCGGTGCGGAAAAGCCGGATGCCCGCGCCGCGTTCACCGCTGTTCCGCCAACTTTTCAATCAACCTCAACTCCCATCAAACCATGAAATATCTCGCTCTCATTCCACTGGTGTTCATTGCCTCATGCGCCTCGCGTCCACAACTGGCCGTCCGTCCCGCGCCGCCTGCGGCGGTCGCGCCGGTTGAGTCCGTGCGTTACGCGGAGGTGGTCCGCGCGTATCACGTCGGTCGCCAGATTGATCCGAACCATCCTGAAATGATGGCCGAGGAGCACCCGGTCTACCGCGTCGAGATTTCTTCGCGGTGGAATCTGCATCCTGGTGCGCCGGACGCCGCCAACTTGTTGAATCCGCCACCCGACGCCGCGTTCGCGCCGCCACCGACCAATGATGTGGTCATCGCGGAAATGAATCGTCAGCGCGAAACCACAGCGCTCGTCATGCAACAAGCCGTCCGGCTTGCGCAGTCCTACCAGGAATTGCAGAAGGTTTTTGGCGAGATGAAAACCGTCGCCCAAAACAACGCGCTCCTGAACGCGCGGCTCACCGCCACCGAGCAGCGCGTCACGGGCTTTGAAAAGGAGTTGCAGAAAGCCACCGCATCGCCGTCGCCGTCCACCAATGACGTTTCCAACTTTTCACCGGAATCAACTGATTCCCCAAAACCATGAAATCAATTTGCCGGAGCGGGACGGTCAGACCGCCCCGTTCCGGCGAACACGGCAAATGCCGCGCAACCAAAACAACAAATAAATCGTTATGACAAAAACAAAAACATCCGCGCCACCGAGCGCCGGCGGCAGTGCCGCCCCCGCAGAACAGCCCACCTTCCGCAGTAACCCGGAGGTGGATGCGAAGATTGATGCCTACATCAAAGAGAACCCGAAGTATTGGACTTACGTCCAGGCCATGCCGCGCGAACGGCTCGAACGCAGCGTCGTCCTCAACGAGGTGCGCGAACTCGACCGCCAGCAACGCATCCGGGAAGGCGTCCTTAAACAAATCAACCGCAACCCCGAACTGAAACGCGCCTACGATCTTTTGGTCAAAGACCTGCCGGAAGACCAAAAGGAAACGGTGATCGCTCAAATCGGCCGCACCACGCGCCGTGCGGTTGCCCGCGTGCAAGGCCAGCAACAACAGCAAAAGGCAGAAGGCGTTGGTGTCTGAAGCCGTTGCTCTTTTCCCCGATCAGCAGCACGGAAGCCTGTCATTATGGGCTTCCGTGCGTTTTTTTCCGTCAGCCAGGCTCATTTTGACGCCGAAACATATTTTTTGGTTGGACAGTAAATGTCCTACCCTGTCTGGCAACATTGGGGAGCAAATGAAGCCAGAATATAATCTGCAAACACCACCGCATCAGTCAGAGCGGCAAAGTGAGACGATTAAATCGCCTCTCGGAAAAAAGTTTTTCCGCGTTCTTTTGTCTGGCTTGTTTGCCCTGATGCTTGCCGCTGGTTGCAAAACTGCACCGCCCAAAGGAACGCATGGATACAACAAAGGGCTTTTGAAATCAGCCAATCATGGAAACGCCGAAGCACAATATTTTCTTGGGAAAAGCTATGAGTCGGGCGATGGAGTTGCCAAGGATTCTGCCAAGGCGGTAAAATGGTATCGTGAAGCCGCCAATCAGGGCGTTCCTTGGGCGCAATTCTGTCTTGGGCGAATGTGCTACAACGGTGATGGCGTGGCTCAAGATCATTCCGAAGCATTTTATTGGGTTCAGAAGGCTGCGGTAAAGGGATTGGCCGAAGCTCAAACTCTGCTGGGCGCATTTTATGGTAGTGGTGATGGAATCGAAGAAAATGATTCGGAAGCTTTCAAATGGTTTAATAAAGCCGCCAATCAGGGGATGGCGGATGCTCAAGATGCTTTGGGTCATGTGTATCAGGATGGGACAGGCGTGAATAAAGACCCAGTTCAATCCTACAAATGGTTCGCGTTGGCCGCTGGCAATGGTGAGGAGGAGGCCAAAACAAATTTACCTTCCATTGAAAGCAAGCTGTCGGCGAAGGAACTAGCGCGAGCGCGGCGTTTGGTAAGCGAATTCAAGCCGTTCATGACAAATAGCGCGAACAGTTCTTGGTCAGGCGAGCAAACTTTTAGTCTGAAACCGGAATCCGGAAGTGCCACCGGATTTTTTGTCACCGACGATGGATACCTTGTGACAAATTATCATGTCGTCAAAGACGCCGGGGAAGTTTTTCTGGTCACGGCCAAAGGCACAATACCTGCCGAGGTTGTTAAGGTCGAGGAATCCAGCGATTTGGCTTTGCTCAAGGCGGAGGGTCATTTTTCGGCGTTGCCAATCGCCGACAGTCGCAACGTGAAACTGGGAAGCCCGATGATTACGGTCGGTTTTCCTGATCCTCCATTGATGGGTTTCTCGGCAAAGTTTGCCAGAGGGGACATTGCTGCTTTGTCGGGCGTTTTAGACGAGCCGCTTCGCTTTCAAATCAGTGTGCCAACACAGCCCGGCAATTCGGGCGGTGCATTGCTCGACGGTTGCGGCAATGTGGTGGGCATCGTTTCGCAAGGAATTGATATGGAAAAAGCCTTTGAATCGGAAGGCATACTGCCGCAGAACGTGAATTACGCCATCAAGAGTATTTATTTGTCACGACTGCTTGAGTCAGTCCCGGAAGTTTCAAAGAAACTCAAACAACCCGGCACGAAAGAAAAGACAGTGGAAGAAATTGCCAGCGAAGCAGAACGGTCATCCGTGCTGATTCTTGTTTATGGAAAGAACCCCTGATTTGCCGATGAAACACATCAACTAAAAATAGATTTACCATGTCCGTTAAAATTGATTCCCTGAACTAGCGCTATGAAAACAAACCTGACCAACTGGCTGTCCGCGCTTTGCGCGATTCTCATCATCGGAGTGCTCGTCCTTCAGACGAAACAGAAAAATCAAATCGAAACGCTCCGGCAAAACTTGACCGCTACAGACCAGCGGCAGCAAGAAACACGCGATGCAGTTTCAAAACTCGCTGACCAAGTGGCGACGGTTGACACAAATCTGGAATCTCGGCTGACGCAAGACGAACAGCAGGCAAAAGACCAAATGGGCAACACCATGAATGCGGTTCAGCAGAATACCGCAGTGCTTCATCGTGCAATTGGCAATAAACTTGCGGTCGAACTGCCGGAATCGGTGACAAATGAATTGGCCGCGCTAGAGGCGCGGATCGCAGATACAAATTCTTGGCCGCAAGGTTCAACCAACGCTAACGCGATGATTGCCGAGTTGCGCGACTTAATGCGCCAGATTCCACCGTGGGCAGAGGAAGAATACCTGCCACGGTTGATTGCTCTGCGTTGGGGAACAAAAGCAATCACGCTCATTGCGAAAGCTCAAACTGTGACCGACGACACGCTCGAAGATTTTCTTGATGACGTTGACACCGCTATTCAGGCGAAACCTGATGGGTCATCTGAACTGGTTGCGGAACGGTTGGCTGGAATTCAAGCAAACCCCGACTACAAAATGCGTGTTCAAAAATTACAACACGACGTTCAAGTTCGTAGTCTGTCTGATGACACGAGCAAGTTTATCGCGTCGGTGGAAGCGGGTCTTGTGCGAGCGAAGAACGAACCGAGTCAGACAATCCGGCAAATCTCTTTCGCCAAACTTTTGGACAGTGTTATTTCGCAGCGTCAAATTCTTCTCGAAAACACAAATGCCGACACGAGCCTGCCCGCCAGTCTGACGGATTTAGCCGCACGAATTGAGAATGCAATTGAAACAGACAATAAATCCCAAGTGGCCGAGCAGGAAAAGAAGTCGCGCGATTATCAGGGCTGGGCGCTCACGCAGATTCAAAAATTCAATGACATCATGAATCGCGCGGAGGGGACTCGTGTTCCATCGGGGGTTTATGATTCAAACGACTACGCGGGAATCAAAAACGCCATGGTAAAATATCTCGTGCCAATTTCAGTTGGATTCCTTGATCCAGCGGTCTCACGTCTCTACTACGAAGCATTTGACAGAGGCTGGAAGAAACTGGAAAACCAAAAATATTTGCAGACGGAAGTGGCGAAGCAGGAGGCTGTGACTCAAAAGCAAAAACCTTGATTGTTTATGAGATCAAAATTTCTCCTATTTTTTCCTGTCTGCATGGCAGCGCTCACGAGGCTTCATGCTGACGTTTCACAAAATGTTTTGTCGGCGGAATTGCTGACGCATCAGGAACAGGCACTCGCTCTCGGTGAGGTGACAAAATCGGAAAAGCTTGCTTGGATGCGCGAGCAGGCGGGAAGCGGCCAAAACGGTTGGCGTTTAGAGAAAATGTTCAAGGATTTCAATGGCAAGAACTACCTCGATCCCACGATTCCTGGTGTCACCAAAAATCTCAACGCTCTTGATTCTTTGTCATGGCAACAGGCTAAAGGCGCGGCGCGAACGTTGCTTTATGCGACGAAAGCTTATCAAGACCCGCGATTTCAACTCGTGGCTGTTGACCAACCGGTAAACGCCTCATACGGGCGCACTGACAAAGATTTGGTGCTTCGACACAGACAGACCGGTCAGCGTTCCCGCATTGAAGTAAAAGATGTGAAACCGGCGTCGCAACGTGCCGACCTAGAAAGAATCAAAGGCCAAATAAACAAAATGGCAGCTGAATACAAAAGCACAGGTGAGTTGCAGGTGTGGGCAAATCGGCAGGAAACAATTCCAGCCATCAAAGAATATGCAAAACAGAAAGGCGTCCCTGTTTATGAGAAGACGAAACAGGCAGATTTCACAAAAGTTTTAGACGACCTCGACAATCGAAGTGTTATTGAAACGCGAATGGCGGCTGGAAAATGGCTTGGACGCGCGAACATAGTTGTTTTGGTTTTAATGGAAGGATACACCATTCAGGGTGCTTTTTCGGGTCGTTTATCCGAACGGGAATTCGTCACCGATACAAGTGCCTTTGCCGCAGGTAGCCTTGGTGCGTGGGGCGGTATGGAGGCTGGAGCAGCATGGGGTGGCGAACTAGGAGCATTCGGTGGTCCATTCGACGAAATTACTGTTCCAGCAGGCGCAGCACTAGGTGGGCTTGTTGGAGGTGTTGCTGGCGCATTTATAGCGGGAAAAGCCGGTGAAAATATCGCAACCGGCATCTACGGGCGTCTGGATGAAAAGCAAAGACAGGATGTTGAGACGTTTATCTATCAACAATATGGTGTGAGCAAATGACTTGTTTTTTGGCTACTCAAGACCGGCGACAATGGCTTAAACGATCGTCAGTGCGGTTTATCAACAATCTTTTCAAGCGGAAGTTCAGTGTCTTCAGGCCACAGACGCGGTTCACCATCGAACACAGTTTCGACGATTTCGCGGGTGTCACCGCTCCAGGGAGCAGTTTTGCCAGCTTTGATTTTCACTTTCACCGGCACCCACAGAACTTTTGAATGTTTTCCCTTGGACAAAGGCAGCTCGGCGCTGATTTCCTTAACCATCGTTGTGACCGCGTAGGTGGCTGGTCCGGCCAGTCCTGATACCACCAGCCACACATTGCCCGCCGCCCGCCGCTGCGCGGCAATAATGCCATACATCGTCCAGGCTTTTCCTTCAGCCGGAACCACATGCGGCCTGCCTTCGAGAATGAAGGCGGCGGTTTGGTTGCGTCTCACTCCGGTCGCAATCGCAGCGTGCTCTGACTGAAGCTCGCGCCAGGTCAGCGCGAAGGCGCTGGAAAAGTGCCGGATTGACTTGGGCAGCCAGACGAAGAAAAACGGCACCTGTTTGCCAGCGCGAAAGCGGGGCATGGTAAATTGCTCCACGCCGAACATGCGCGAAAGCATCACTTCGCTGCTCAAGGACGCAAGCGGCGAACCGATGGAAATGACCGAGGCTTGATCTTCTTCGAGGATGCGATGCCAGCGTTCGGAGTGGATGGCCGCCGGGTCAACGGGCATTCGCCAAAGCACAGGCTCAATATCAAACTTGCGCTGAACGTCGAGGCGTGATGCCTGGGTCAGCAACTCGGCCTGCGACTTTGTATCCCAAAGGCTGATGTCGTTGCGCCGCTCTTCCGGCCGGGGTTTGGCCCCCAGCATGAACACAACACGTGAAGAATCCATCAATGGCTCCAGAACCCCTCTAGTTTCCAAAATTGGCAACTGCTGCAACCCCAGCCCGCGCTTCCGGTAATAGGTGTTGAGCGCCACCAGGACTTGCATCGTCAGGCCGACGGTCTCCGGTTCGTCTCTGATTCGAGCCAGCATCTTGCGGTTGACGTAGCACTTGGTTCCGGCTTCCCGATTGGCTTCATTGATGAGAGCGGTCAGGCGATTTAATTTAAGGCCATTTGTTCCGGTGTCATTGGCGATCAGTCTGCTCAGGCGTAATGGGGGTATGGTGCTCATGGCGAAAATTTATACCAGCGCCGCTCATTTTTGAAGGGGCATTCAAGGGACAACTTTTGGCCGTTTAAGACCATCGGTCAGGACGAAGAAGCGTCCCTCCACGCATGACGCCGCAAACCGGATCGTGGTCCCAAACATCCGTTGGCAGCGTTAAACGGAGGTTTATTATTTAACGCGAACCAACAGCCACATTCAGAATATGAAAACCAATACTCTGTTTAGCGTCTTCTGTCATGACCACCAGACAGGTCTTCTCCGGGCGGCTTGCCGCTTGTTTTGCATAAACATCCTCACCGTCGCTGCCGCACACGTTGCATCGTCGCGGCCATATTTCCGAACCTCCCGAACCGAATTAAATCTTGTGTGCCAGGCACGACTGGCGAAGGGCAAAACGAACTATGAATGACGCAAAACATTATGAAACGCGATGCGAATCTCATAGGACGCCGGGTTGCCCGGCTTCGCAACCAGCAAAATCTGACCCAGAATATGCTGGTTGCGAGGGTGGAGGTGCTGAACTTCTTCGGCATCTCGCGCGATGTGCTCAGCAACATTGAATTGCAGCGATACGTGGCCACGGACAAACACGTTTACTTTCTCGCCAAGGCATTGAAAGTAGGAATCGCCGAACTATTTCCACCGTGAGCCGACGTGCGACAGGAACACCCCAAATAAATCATGGCAACCCGGCGAAACCATGTAGAATTGGATCAGCAGCTAGACCTTTTCTCAACGCGAAGGCCGACCAATGACACCATTGACACAATACGGAAAAATGGCAGCGAAACATTGGCACGAATTCCGCCCGAAAATGGTGCGCGAATTGGAACGGAAGGGGCTCCTGCACCAGATGCTTCTGGAGGCGGAGGAAAAGACGAAGGACGAAATGGCCACGCTGCGAACGGAGTTGATGCAAAAGGGATCAACGACACAACAAGCGCACACCCAAGCGTGGGAAATGGTGCGGGAGAAATACATCCTCCTGCCGCCCGAAGAATAATTCACCGTCACCAGGAAGAACCGCCCAAGAATCTAAACGCCTACCGCATCACCGAGGCTGACCGACTCGGTGACGGCGGGGCGAAGCTGAAGTTTCAAAAAAACATCGCGGCCATCGAAACGCTACGGAAACTCGATGCCGAGGAACGGCCAGCGACGCCGGAGGAAAAAGCCGCGCTTGTAAAATATGTCGGCTGGGGCGCAATGCCCCAGGTGTTCGACGTGGACAATGCCGACTGGCGCAAGGAACAGTTCCGGCTTTCAGAAATTCTTTCGGATGAAGAACACCGTTCGGCCCGTGCCACTACACTCAACGCTCATTACACCGCGCCGACTGTCATCGGCGCAATGTATCGCGCCGCCGAGCGTTTCGGATTCAAGGGCGGGCGCGTGCTCGAACCCGCCTGCGGCATCGGCCACTTCGTCGGCCTCATGCCCGAAGACATGCTCCGACGCTCAACCGTCACCGGCATCGAAATTGATCCGTTGACCGCCCGCATCGCCAAAGCGCTTTATCCCGACGCGGACATCCGTGCCCAACCGTTTGAGCAAACCAAACTCGCCGACGGATTTTACGACCTCGCTGTTTCAAATGTGCCGTTCGGTGATTACACCGTTCACGACCCGCGTTTCAATAATTACAAATTTCAAATCCACGATTATTTCTTCGCCGCCGCGTTGGAGAAAGTGCGTCCGGGTGGTTTGCTCATGTTTATCACTTCGCGCGGAACAATGGACAAGTTGGACTCGACCTTGCGTGAAATGCTTTCCACGCGCACGGAATTGCTCGGCGCGATTCGACTGCCCAACGATGCTTTCAAGAAGAACGCCGGCACGGAAGTTACGACCGACATCGTGATGCTTCGCAAGCTCCGCGCCGGCGAAACGCCCACTGGCACAGCTTGGAAAGAAACGGCGGATTACAGCAACGACATCGGCGAAGCCTTCACGCTCAACGAATATTTTGCCGCCCGACCGGAAATGATGCTCGGTAAAATGCGTCTCGCAGGCGGGATGTATGGCGGCAATGAACCGACGCTCGAACCGGATGGTCGCGCACTCGCGGATGCTCTCGCCCAGGCCGTCGAGAAATTGCCGCAGGGTATTTATCAGGCACAGGCGCACAAGGTCGCCGAGCCGACGCTTGAAGAAACGATTCCCGCACCCGATTTCGTAAAACCCAATGCCTACTGTCTGCATGATGGCATGGTGTGCATCCGCGAAGAAAATATTTTACGTCCACTCACCGATATGCCCAGCGAAATGCGCTCGCGCATCCGCCATTTGATTCCGGTGCGGGATGCCGTCCGTGATTGTCTGCGGTCGCAAATGGATGGCAGCACCGAGGAGCGCGTCGTCGAAACCCGGCAACAACTCAATCTGACCTACGACCGCTTTGTTGGCCGGTTTGGTCCGGTGAATCTTCGCGCCAACCAGCGCGCCTTCGACGGCGACCCCGATTTGCCGTTGCTGCTCTCGCTGGAAAACTACAACGACGAAACGAAGCGCGCGACCAAGGCCACTATTTTCACCGAACGCACGATTCATCATCGCCAGCCGGTTGAATCGGTCGCCACGCCGAAAGAGGCATTGCTCGTCACCTTGAACGAGCATGGCTGCGTTGACCTCGACCACATGGCTGACCTGCTCAACAAACCGGTGCAGGAATTTTTGCCGGACTTGAAAGGCATCATTTTTCTGAACCCGCAAACAAACCAATGGGAAACCGACGACCAGTATCTCTCCGGCAATGTGCGGGAGAAACTTTCAATCGCGGATGCAGCGTCAGTGACCGACCCGCGTTTTACCGAGAATGTCGAGGCATTGAAATCCGTCCAGCCAGCCGACTTGGCTGCGACGGAAATAGACGTGCGGCTCGGCGCAGCCTGGCTGCCACCCGAAGACGTGCAGCAGTTCACGAACGAATTGCTCAACATCCCGTCTGGCGTGGAGATCGGGCACATCCACGCCCTCGGCGCGTGGCACATCAATCCGAATTGGGAAGCACGCGGCGCGACCGCTAACACGACGGATTGGGGAACTGACCGTTACACGGCGCTAGAATTGATTGAAGACGCGCTCAATCTCAAAACTCCAACGGTCTATGACACGGTGGACAAAAAGCCTGTTGTCAACGCGCAGTCCACCGAGGCGGCGCGCGAAAAGCAGGAACGCATCAAGGAGAAATTCAAGGAATGGGTTTGGAGCGACGACTCGCGCCGGGAGCGGCTTTGCCGTCTTTACAACGACACATTCAATCACACGCGCGTTCGCACGTTCAACGGCAATCATCTGACTTTGCCCGGCGCGAGCGGGGCGATTCAGCTCCACTCGCACCAAAAGGCAGGTGTCTGGCGCATTTTGCAGACACCAAACACGCTGCTGGCTCATGTCGTTGGAGCGGGCAAAACCTACACGATGGTCGCCGCCGCGATGGAGTCGAGGCGGCTCGGCATTTCCGGTAAGCCGATGTTTGTCGTCCCCAATCACATGCTCGGCCAGTTTTCCACCGAGTTGCTGACGTTGTATCCGGGCGCGAACATCCTGGCCGCTGGCAAGGAGGATTTCGAGTCGCAGAACCGCAAGAAACTTTTCAGCCGCATCGCGACCGGCAATTGGGATGCTGTCATTGTCACGCATTCAGGCTTCGAGCGCATCCCGCTGTCACGCGATACGCAGGAACGGTTCTTCAAAGAGCAGCTTCACGAATTGGAAATGATCAAACGCCAGCACGCGGACAGTTCCAACCGGCGCTTGGTGAAGGAACTTGAAAAAGCGAAGAAACGGCTGGAAGCCAAACTTCAAACGCTGGCTGCCGAACACAAAAAGGACAACACGTTGACGTTTGAAGAACTCGGCGTGGATCGGCTGCTCGTGGACGAGGCGCACTATTTTAAGAATCTGTTTTACGTCACCAAGATGACGCGGGTCGCGGGTTTGCCGCAGACGGCGAGCGAACGGGCGTTCGATATGTTTTTGAAGGTGCGCCACGTCCAATCGTTGAACGGAGGCGGCGGCGTGGTGTTTGCCACTGGCACGCCCATTGCCAACAGCATGGCCGAGATGTTCACCATGCAGCGGTATTTGCAGCATGACGAGCTGAAGAAACACAACCTGCATCACTTCGACTCCTGGGCAGCGACATTCGGCGAGCCGGTGACGGCCATGGAACTTTCACCGGACGGGGCAGGCTACCGGCTGAACACGCGCTTCGCGCGTTTCATCAACGTGCCGGAATTGATGCAGATGTTCCGCCAGTCCGCCGATGTGCAGACCGCCGCGATGCTGAATCTGCCGCGCCCGAAACTCGACGGCGAGAAGCCCACCATTCGCAATGCGCCAGCCACCGAGGAACTGAAGGCGTTTGTGCAATCGCTCGCCGCGCGGGCCGAGCGATTGAAAAACGGCCGCGTTGATCCAAGCGAAGACAATATGCTCAAAATCACATCCGAGGGACGCAAGGCGGCTTTGGATCTCCGGTTGATGAAACCGGCTGCACCAGACGAACCGCAGGGCAAGGTGAATCTGGCGGTCGAAAAGATTTTCAACATCTGGCAGGAATCCAAGCCGGAGCGTTCCGCGCAGCTTGTGTTCTGCGATCTCTCCACGCCGAAAGACCGGGGCTTCTCCGTCTATAACGACATGGCGCAGAAGTTGGAACGGCTTGGCATTCCCGGCAACGAAATCGCCTTCATTCAAGATCACGATTCCGACGCTTCCAAGCTGACGCTGTTCTGTGATGTGCGTTCGGGCAAAGTCCGCGTGCTATTTGGCAGCACGCAGAAGATGGGGTCTGGGACGAACGTGCAGGAACGGTTGATTGCCTTGCATCACCTTGACGCGCCGTGGCGACCGGCAGACGTGGAGCAGCGCGAAGGGCGCATCCTCCGGCAGGGCAACAAGAATTCAGTCGTGCAGGTGTTCCGTTACGTCACCGAGGGCAGCTTTGACGCCTACATGTGGCAGACCTTGGAGACGAAGGCGAAGTTCATCGCTCAGGTGATGAGCGGCGACATGACAATCCGGCGGCTTGAGGATTTGGACTCCGCTGCGTTGACCTACGCTGAAGTGAAAGCGATTGCTTCCGGCAATCCGCTCGTCATTGAAAAAGCCCAAGTGGATGCCGAGTTGATCCGGCTCACCCGACTGCGCTCCGCCCATGCCGAGGAGCAATATCGCATTCGCTCCAATCTGCGCCGCTCGCACGAGGATGCGGAAATCTTTACCACACGCCTCGCGAATCTGCGGCAGGACTTGGGTGTTCGTATGGACACGTCGGGCGATAAATTCCGCATTGAACTCGACGGGCAGGAATCCAATAACCGGGGCATCGCGGGCGAATTGATCATGCGCCGCGCGGAAAAACTGAAGGCGCGGTTTGGCGATGACATCCGCATCGGGCGCTTCGCCGGTTTTGATTTGTTTCTGCGTCCCGGATTTAACAACACCACCGAAATGGTCTTGCGCGGCCAAAACAGTTACGGTGCGCGGGTCACAGACACGGCGCTCGGCACGATTCGCTCGCTAGAGGCAACGGTTCAAGGATTTGAAGAACGCGCGGAAAGGTTGGAGTTGGACATCACCGACGCCAATAAGCGCGTCAAAGAGCTTGGCGAAAAAGTCGGCGCAAAGTTTGAGCGTGAGGAACGCTTTCAGGAACTGACCCGCCGCCAGAGTGAGATTGAGGAAAAACTTGATCTCACCAAGAACCAAGCGCCGAGCCAGGTCGAAGCCGTCGCCGTCGGTGACGACGAACAAACGAATTCCGAGAAACAAACCCAAAAACATTCGTCCCGGCGCGCGCGTGGGGCGGCCATTCATGTATGAAATCACAAATACAGTATCCAGTCGGACGACGTGTCCGCGACATTCGGAAACGGCAGCGGATTACCCAAGAAGAACTCGCGGCTTGGCTTCACGCCCTTCGTGCGCCGATAACGCGCGGTGTAATTGCAAATTGGGAAACCGGCCGTGGCGACGTGCCGGCGTATTGCATCCAACTCATCGCTTATTCGCTTGGGGTAAAAGTTGCGGACATTTTGCCCGACCTGACCTTCAAGGGGTTGATTGCCAGCCAAGTCATGCACCCGTCCGGCAGCCATCGGCGGAACCGGCACCAGAACAAATCATCAACCAACACCGTCGTATGAATGTGACCGCGCAACAAACCGAATTTCTCAGTTGGAAAGTTATTCCCGCCCGGCTTGATGCCGGGCAAACGGCCTGGTTTCTCGGCTTCGAGCCGCATGAAATTCCCATGCTGGTGGCGGTGGGACTGCTAAAGCCGCTCGGACATCCAGCCCGCAACAGCACAAAATTCTTCGCCACGGAAATTTTAGAGCAACTACGACGAGACGAAAAATGGCTGGCACGGGCCAGTGATGCGATCAGCGCTTACTGGCAGAAACGCAACGCCCGCAAGCAGACGGCTCGCGGGCGCGCGTGAGGCAAACAATTCAACGCATCGGGTGGACGCATCATAAAAGTGTCTTGCCTTTGCTGGGATGAATCCTGACCTCTTCACGGATGGCAACGCGGACTTTCGCTTCGATCCGTTCAACGAAACTCATGCCAACCCGGCTGAATTTATTGGCCGGGCGGATGGCGGCGGCAATTTCCAGTGCGGTTTGTTTCACCTTGCTCCGGCAAAGATGTGGAGTTGTGTTGATGCTCTTGAGTGTGTCCGTTGTTTCAACTGTTTCCATAATTTGTTTTCTCGGTTGTGTCGCTGATTCATTCAACGACACCACTATTTTATCAGGCGCACTTTTGCTGAAGCGCGAATCTTGCAATCGTAGCCTGCAAACATTGAGCGGAACCGCAGTCACCGCTGATGCTTGACACAAAACAACGCTGATTTTATGCGGGGCGATCTGGCCGGTTTTCAATTCCGACACCATTTCGTCCAATGTTTGCAGGGCAAAAAATAATTTATTATTTATTGCCGGCGTGGATCGCGAAAATCGGACATTTAACCCGCCGCAGAAATCGAGCGACCATTTTTTTCAGGGCCGGGCAAAGGCGGCAGCAGTGGCACGATGCGGCCTTCCAGATTCTGGTTCTCGTAGCTTTCCAACGATGGCAGTCTGACTTTGGCTTTTCGGGCGTAAGCCCGGTGAACGGCGATGCTGTTGTGGCCGAGCGCCTCCTGCGCGAAGCGTTCGGGATAGCCGCATTGTTTGGCCCGCTCGGCCCAAGCGTAACGGTATGAATGTAGTGAGATACCCTCAATGCCAAGTCGCACGCAGAGGCGCTTGAATTCCTTGGCCCGGTGCTTTTCCAGCATCGGGGCCAGCCGGGGAAACAACAACCCCTTGGCTGGCAGCGAATGGAGAACGGCTTCGATTGCCGGACCAAAATGAATGAAAGCCGGGCTGCCGGTTTTTCTGCGGGCGTAGGCAATCACCCGGTCCGACCAGTCAATGTTTTCCGCCGCCAGATTGGCGATGTCCGACTGCGAACCGCCGAGATGCCAACAAAGTTCGAAGAAGGCCCGCCGTTCGATATTTGTGTCCAGCGTGATAATTCGCCGGTGTTCTTCGGCGGTGATGGCGCGTTTCGGTCCGTATTCAATCTTTGGCCACAACCGCCGGGGAATGATCGGCCAAGCCAGCCAGTTCATCGCTAGGCAATAGTTGTGCAATTCACGCAACAGGATATTGGTGCTTACCGTGCCCGCCTTCATGCAGGCGAGGAGTTGTTCCGCCTGCGTCTCAATGATGACGAGCCGGTGGATCAGATCAAATGCCTTCTGTCGCGCGCCCCGCCGCCAGCGCTCCTGGGTCGTCCCCCGTTTGTATTCGAAGATGGCATTGAAAGCATCCTGCCAGGTTCGAGTTGAAATTCCCGAATCCGTTCCCGCCAGATACGCCTTCGCAATTTGGCGGTTGAGTTGCGGTTGCCGGACGGCTTCGTTGCGGGCGTTGAGCAGGGCCGTGGCCTCGGCGCGATTCCTCGTGCCAGTGCTTTCCTGCTTGTGGGTTTCGGTGTCTTCGACGTAGAACATACCGCCGCGCTTGCGGCGATAGAGGATGAAGCGACGTTTCATAATTTCGGATTTTTGTCCGAAAGTTATGAAGACATTCGTGGCTTGGGGTGTGTCAGCCACACCAAACGGGCAGCGAATCCCGTCTTCGCGAGTGATGGCCGCTTAATACCGTGGTGGTAATTGTGTTTTACCCGAGTATTGATTTCACTGGCACTTTCACTGGCACTGCCTTCCTCTGGTTGCACCATCTCGTTGCAAAACAACGAGATAAAATTGGTGCCGGTGGCGGGACTCGAACCCGCACGACTTTTTATAGTCCCAGGATTTTAAGTCCTGTGCGTCTGCCATTTCGCCACACCGGCAACATTGATTAACAACGACTTACGATTGAGTTACCACTCCATGCTTGACGTTGTGCCACTATTTGTGCCACTGTTATGGCATGAAGGCAAGTGATGCCACTAGCAATGACCAAAATTGTGAAAAGCGCCAAGCTCATGGCGCTACTTTCGCAAAAGTATTAGACGGGCGCAAGCAACCGATTCGCGGACTGTGGATTCGTGGCACGCGCTATTATGCCCGGCTGAATGTTGAGAATCCTCTCACCGGCATCAAAAAGAACCAACGCGTGCCTCTTGTCACCAAAGAGGGCAAACCGGTGCAAACCGTGGCACAGGCTGTGGCTGAGTTGAATCGGTTGCAGACACAACGGTCAGACAACACGCTGCCGACGCTGGCACGAACGCCGAAGTTTAACGAATACTCGGCGCGTTATCTGGATTTTATCGGCAGTGGTCAGGGAACCAAAAAGTTGGGAACCGTCGCGAAAGAAAAAGCGCTCCTGAAACGCTGGAATAATTATATCGGCGGGTTGCGTCTCGACCAGATCAAGCGGGTTCACGTCAATCGGTTTATCGAATCTCGCCTCAAGGAAAACGTGTCACCGCGAACCATCAACTTGGATGTGATTGTGCTGCGGGTTGTTTTCAAGCGCGCCCTGTCCGATGGATTGATCCAGAGGTTGCCAACGGAAGGGTTGCAACCGCTCAAGACCAGCACCAAGAAACGCTCATTGTTCACGGCGGCTGATCTGGACAAACTTTGCCAGACTGCGTTTGAAACGAAGCAGAATAAACAGGGTGCCGATGTTCCGGTCACTGAAAATGCGCAGGAATTTGTAGATTACATCAGGGTGCTCGCCTATAGCGGTGCACGCCGCAACGAATCTCTCGGCATACGCTGGGATGATGTTGATTTCGGAAACAACCAGCTTTTCATCCGCCGACAGATCACCGAGCGCGGAATCGAAGACCTCAAAAACCGCGATGCGCGCGTGGTGGATTTCAATCCGAACCTGAAGGCGCATCTTCTCGATATGAAGGCACGGTCACACGACGTCTCGCAATGGCTTTTCCCCTCACCCCAGCGAGGCGAAAAGGACATTCCGGCAAAGACATTTCGTGAATCATTGGTGCTGGTTCGCGAGCGCGCCAAACTGCCAAGCTTTGGATTTCACGATTGCCGGCACCATTTTATTTCAATGGGCGTCATGAGTGGCATTGATTTTATGACGATAGCTGCCTGGGTGGGACACAAAGATGGCGGCGTCCTGATTGGAAAGGTTTATGGGCATCTGGCCAACGAACATCGCAAGGCAATGGCCGGGCGGATGAATTTTGAACCGGGCCAGTTGAAATTAGACAATTCCGCCTGACTTGCGGGAATGTCGGTGATTTGATTTTGAATACAGCGATCTCGTTGTTAAACGCATGATTTCAACCCACGTGGGGCTTAACCAAGCATTCATTCTTTTCCGTCAATGGTTTGTGTAGATTCTAAAGCCGTTTCATGTTGAAAAAACGTAAGCGTCACGTGCAGCACCACTTGACGGGAGCAAGATCATCTACGCTACGACGGCTAACCGTCAGAGTTTAGCCAGAGGTGCTACGCGTGACGCTTACGAAAAAACCGGTGTTTTTTTCAACTGAAAAACACTCTATTTAGTTTTGTATGACCACCGGTGATTTCACTTAGCATGGAAACTTCGTGGTTAAAGTGGCTTTGCTTCTGAATTCCCTGCAATCTCTCTGAAATACCGCTCGCAATAATGGTAGGGGTGCTTGTTCTCAAAACGGCCCAAATTATCCATCACTGTTACAATTCTACACTGGTCTGTTCCGCCGTTCTTTTCACCGCGAAGACCGCGACCCACTATCTGCATATATCGAACCGGGCTGAATACCTGCCGCGCGATGAACACCATATCAGTCTTCGGCGCATCAAAGCCGGTGGTGAGGACGCTATGATTGCATAATACCCGGATGTCGCCGCGCTGAAACTTATCGAGGAAGTAACGCCGCGCCACGGTCGGTGTCTCGCCACTGATAGCGGCGGCAGGAATGCCATTTAGGTTTAGCCGTGCCGACATTTCTTCGGCATGGAGCACAGAATTTGCAAAAAATAGTATGGAGCGTTCACTGGCCTGCTGAATGCGTTCCACGAGGCGCTGGTTTCGTTGTTTATTACCGGCGAGGCGTTGATTGATTGATTCAAGAATATTTTCAAAGTCGATGCCTTGCCACGGTTCAGGTAATTGGGCAAGCCGATCCAGTTCGTCTTGAATTAACCCGATCCCTGACTTCATCCCCTCGTAGATTGCCTTGGCCAGGACGCCTTGTGAGAGCAAGCGGGCGTGAAGTTTTGCTTGATCTGCCGGAAACCACCGATTGTCAAAACGTTTGGCGAGACGGCGACTTTCATCATCGTCCGTTCTAAACGGTGTTGCGCTTAGTCCAAGTATCGGTGGTTCGTCCGTTTCTAGCGCTCCGGGTCTCGGTGCCTCTGCATCTAACCAGCGCAGTAAGTTGGTATAGCTCGGTGTGATGGCATGATGACACTCATCCACGACGACCAATCCTGGCTTTTGTAACCAATCCAGACTATTGGTGCCCATCCGACTATTCAGAGTTTGAATGGAAGCGACAACGACCTGAGGATTATCTGGGTCTTGAATCGCTGGGTTGGGATTGCCGCCCCATAAGCGGGAGATACGCAGATCTGTCTTTTGAGCGCCAAGATTGAGCCACACTTGACGGAATGATTGCACCGCCTGCTCACAGAGTTCATCGGTCTGCGCCACCCAGAGAACCGTGCGGCTGTCTCCCTCTGGTTTAAGTATGAGTAAGACGGCCCCTTCCACTGTAACCCGTGTTTTGCCGCCACCGGTGGGCAAGCTGACTACAGCGCGTCGCCGCTTGGTGCTGCTAGAGATCAAGTGGCGGATACCGTCCAGCACTTCATCTTGAAAATCATGAAGCCGTGGTAATTCGATTGGGCCGCTGATAAATTCTTCCGCTTCACGGCGTGTCACTGGTGATGCTGCGAATTCTTCTGGGAATCCAATGCTGGCAACGAATATTCGTGCCTCGACGGTGTTCCATCGCGACGGAGGATTCAATCCTTCCGCTGTCAGGGTTTCTTTAAGTGTATTGAGCGTGGCCGGACCCAGCTGAGCAAGGGTCAATTCCGCAAGTTTCGGGAGCGGGCAATTTTGAATGAAGTCCATGCCGGCTAAGTTGCCAAGCGCATTTCGCAGTGGCTCTCCGGTTTTTCCAACCGCAAGAAGTAGACGTTCTGCAAGTGAATTGCCTTGTGCGACGGCTGCACGCCGCTCGTCAACGCCGGCGTCCCCTAAAATGTGCAATGCTTGAGCCGGGTCATATCGCAACCATCCCGCCGCCGCTACCTCGTTAACGAGTAACTTGAGCCGGTCTGCTCGTGATCGCAGGGCAAGTTTGTCTAAATCTAAAAGTAAGGTGTTTTCCCACATCAGGCATGGAACTGATTCGGAAGATTCAGCAATGGTAAGTTTTAATTCTGAAACCGGTTGGCACCGTGCTCCACCTGTGGCTTCAGGCAGAAGCACCTCCGCGAGTTCGGGAACAGCAGACACCAGCAAAACGGCTGGGCCGGTAATGTTCGTCCATTCAGGTTTGATGAGTTCGGCAAGTTTTCGTGCGCCTTTCGCCTGCCATAATATCAGCGCAACCTCGTCTAGGGTGATAATGGTGCGGCCCGGTTTTCGTGCACGGTGAGCTAGATCGGGTGAGCTGGTGACGAATATTTCGGTTATTGGAAGCTCCCCAGTCTCGGAACGCAGGGTCTCGGGAACGATTTTGTCCTTTGCCGCGCCTGCCCATAGTTCTTGCAAAGAATCAGTGGCGAGTGCGGATGGCGTGGCCAGAGTTTCAAATAGCGCCAACCACAATGCTTGATTGTCTGCCTCCGTTGCGGAATTTAGTGCATCGTCCTGAGCCAGTATTTCAAAAACGGGCATTAACTCCTTTAGGTTTTCAACCAGTGCAAGGGCTGGTTCACGTCGCCTTGCAACAGCTGCCCCCAAGTGGACGGTTTCTTGACCGACTTGCACCGTGCCGTATTCGAGTATGAATCTTGGTAAAGGGTGCTGGACTTCAATCGTTGGATAGCTTGCTACCGTCTCATGCCCAAATGTTAAACAGCTCTCAAATTTACCGAGTTTTAAATATTCAAGAAACTGTTTGGTCAGTTTTGCTTTTGGAAGGCCAACCATCGGTCTGAGAAAGTGCCACCCAAAAGGCATCGTTAAATCTTCTGGGCCCAAATAACTTCTATCCGCTTTATTTTTATGTGTGCTCTTATAAATAGATCTACAGCCTTCCAGCCATGCCCACAATTCCCCATGTTCTCCCACCATCCACCGATAATTTCCAGGCCCTTTAATTCCTTCTGGATGATCACAGACGCCAAGACATACCAGCGCTGCGCGGTCATCTTTGTGGAACACTGAATCGATCAGTAGATTCTTGTTCGCTAAAGCATCGTCGGATTTGATCAGTGCGCCGGGCAGAAGAACTTCGTCGAAGAATGTCCATGAACCATCATGACGACGGATGCGAATCGTGAGCTTATTTTGAATCAGAAACTTGTGGCGGATTGTTTCAGGCGCAAGACGCAGTTTTTCCCAGACTGCTTTCCAGCCCAGATCGAATGCCTCCTTGGGGTAACTTTGAATGACCAGAGATTCACGAAGCACTGATTCCCAGACGCTGTCATCCAGGGGCTTCACTTTCAACACGTCTTCAAGTATGCGTTTAGCCTCGGCATCATCGCATAATTTGGCGGCAACGATTGACCGGTTTGGAACACTCACACCGGCGGGAGCAAAGACAACTTTTGCTGCCGTTAGTAATTTGTCGTCTTGGGAAGGAATGATGGCCAGAAGTGGTCGCAGAGGATTCCAGACCCCCGGCGTGCAATCGTTTTCGTAGGCTTCGGCCAGTTTCAACACTTGAATTGCCCGGTTTATCTCCAATGAAGCCACGCATCCGAACCACGAACTGGCTTCGGCCTTGCGAAGATTAGGCTTCGTCGGCAGTTCGGTTCCACGCGGTTTGAGCCGTTCAGCAAGTGCACTCAAACGACTGGCGCGTTGCCGTTCAAGGCAAGTGAAATGAACGATTGTGGCTAGTGCATCGGGGGGAGCCAGTGCCTGCCATTGTTTGGCGAGTTCAGTGGTGTCAGCCGGATGACGCATCAGCTTCACGGCGGAACAGAGCGTTCCACGCGCGTCTGGAATGATGTCCTCTTTTTCCAAAGCGCCCCAAATTGCCTCTACGAGTGGGAATGCGTCTTCATCTCTTCTATCCAATTGCCGGGGAAATGCGTCCAAATGGCGCGCTGGATCTTCGTTGGTTCGCAGGGTTGGAAGGGTGTCCACGATGAGCCGTGCTGCCTCACGCATTAGAACGGTGTTCCACTCACCACCAATGATAGCGTTACGGTCGCTATTGAGCTTCCACGGCGCATTCAAGATTCCGGGAAGATAGGTCGCTGTGTGCGTTGGAAAAAAGGCCCAAAACCTTCCGGCTTCTTCCCGTTTGGTTTCCGTGGGAACGGCCCATGCGATGGGCACTGCATCACGTGCGTGAATATGGGTGGCGTCTCCCAGCGCGCGGGGATCAGTAATTTTGACATCGCGTTTGGCAACCCGCCAACGAGATGTATCATCGCCCACGGTCAAAACGGTTTCCCCATCATCGTCCTCTACTTTTAATTCGCGCGCCGGCTCTTTACCGTCATCAAGATTCAATACGACCGGCACTGGAAAAAATAAAAGGAACTCTGCCGGGAATGATTGTATTTCTTTGCGCAGATGATCCAAAAGGTCAGGAGCATTGATTTCCACGCGCACGACCGTCTCGGCCCAAGAAAATTGTTTAAGCGTGGGGTCAGAGGTCCGGTCGTCACCATTTAGCGGCCATGCCAATCGGAGGGCTGGGGCTTCAGAGACGCCGAATTTTTCAATCAATACCTGTTGGCATCTGCTGGGATCAAAGCAAATACCCCCTGAATCATTGGTGAAGACTTCGATTTTCCCGCCAAGTTTTAACAGCGATTTGAATCCTAAACCAAATCTGCCGATTTGATTACCTCTTTTAGGTGATGAATGAGAGCTAAGCAAGGCATCAACACCTTCCTGACTCAGCGCCGCGCCAGTATTGGCGACATAGAGACAACTGCCACGTAATAAGACGTGAATTCGATTTCCGTTGGCAGACGGCTTACCGTCTTCGTGCGCTTCCAAGATTGCGTCGGCCCCGTTCTGAACGAGTTCGAGAATCTGACGGTAGCCATAGCCGCCAGCGAGGACGGTTTGTTCGATTCCGTAATGCTCTGCGATAAGGCGCCGCCGCTTTTCGTAAGCGCCGATGGTTGCCTCATTCAAACCATTAACGAAGTCCCTCATAATTAAGTGATCGTCTCGATGAGCGCCGCTAGTTTGGCTGAATCAATGCCGCCGTCTGATTCATCTTCGGAAACAATTAGTATTTTTTGCCGGTCGCGACCTTCTGCGAGTGGCAAGATGCCATTGGTGCGATACCAGACTTTTTTTTCTTCCCAGCGGCGACGATAGGACGGGTCGCGCAACATGCCGCAGTGTTCCCAATAATAGGTGATGCCGGTATTGTCATCCTCAATGGTGAAGTCTGGATATTTTGTGAATCCGTCCAATTCCAGCGGATGCTCGTAGTGATACGGGACATTTTTTGCGTGGAGCAGATTGGCGATGATGACCTCGGATTTGGATCGGACCGCCTCGCCTCGGCTCGTAACGTGGATGAGTCGTTCTTCAAGGAACGATTCCCCGACTTTAACCGGCTTTGGCGGGCCGAAGAGATTGGTCAGCCGGCTGGCTGCAGAAGAAAATCTTTCAGAACTAAGTTTTTGCAGGTCGGTGGCAGAACCCTGATGTAGCACCACCACCTTTTTTTTCTGTCGGGTAAGCGCCGTGTAGAGCAGTTCCCTTGTGAGCATTAGCGGGGAACGGGGTAGCACGAGAAAGATGACGTCGAACTCACTTCCCTGCGCCTTATGGACAGTCAATGCGTAGGCGAGTTCCAAGTCCGCTTCACCTTCTTCGTCAAAGTCTGATTTATAGAATTTGAAAACTTGGCCGGTTTGGGTTGCAAATTCGATTTCCAAGAAATCTGGATACCAGTTTTTTGCCATTGTTCGCCGGTGTCCAACGACCATGCCGATTTCGCCATTGGCTAGGTATCCACTATCCTCGGGCGTTGGGAATATTCGACTTTTCTTAACATTCCAGTTGCGATTGTTAATTACTTTGTCGCCGTAAATAATTTGAGCGTCGCCCATCGGCTTTGGGATATTGCGATATTTTCCGGGATTGCGAGCATGCTCGATGGCGTGGCCTTTGTAACGGACATGAATCATGCGGTTGAGCGGGTCAACGCCCCAAGGTTTCTGTCGCACAGGACTGAGGATTTGCCACGCTTCGGCCTGCTTGCCGGAACTTGGTCGCGTGCCATATTCAACATTGAACCAAGCCGAACCTTTCGCATCGAGCTGCCCTCCCATGCTCAGGGCAAAGTTTTGCCATTCCTCCTTGTCATCCGTGAAGCCAAGATTTTCTGCGATGACAGTTGGCAGGATTTTTTCTAATTCATCGGGAGTTTCCCATTGTATGAAACGGATGTGGTCACTTTTGCGGCGTCCCGCAAGAATTTCAAAAACTTGATCCTCTCCGGGAGCGGTGGCGGCTCCGCCAAACCATGCTGCAAGTTGAAGATCATCACGTTCGCCTGCACCTTGCCGACGCGGGACAGTCAATTCGGCGAATGCTGTGCCGACACGGGGAAAGCGTGTTTCAATATCAGCCGGCGTTAGGTGGGCAATTATGTCCACGAAAGGACGACCTGCGCCGATGGGTGGGAGTTGTCGCGAGTCCCCGACAAATATCAGCCGATGAACTCCGCTGATGGCTTCAAGCAATGCGGCCATCATTTCTTCGGTAAGCATGGAACATTCATCCACAATCACCGTGCGTCCAACTTTATCGCCGGGCTTCCCTGTAAGGATATATCGCCGTGTTTTAGCCTCGTATCGCTTGATACCGTCGCGGGGACATAAAAATTGAGCTAGCGTGCAGGCCTTGTAATTGGATATGCTGGCCTGTTTTGCCACGGCCTCCATTCGGACACGTGCCTTGCCTGTTGGTGCAAGCAAGAGAATGCCTTCGCCGTTAATTTCCGGTCGCTGGCATAAAACTGACAAAAGTGTTGTTTTGCCGGTTCCCGCTGGGCCGATCAAGACGCTAAATCGTGAAGCGGCGATTTCAGCGAGTGCAGATGCTTTTTCCTGCCGTGCGCGCTCTTCCTTGTCATGTTCTTCCCCGGGTGCGGGCATGACACCAAGTCGTTTATCGAGTTCGGTCCGCCAGTTAATTGCTAGTTCGTGACGTGGTGGTTTGGAACGCTTTGTCACTGCGTCACGAATCATATCACCCACGGCTGCGAAGCGCTCCAATTGGTAAGCTGGGCGTTTATCCGCCATGCGAATGATGCGAATTTGGCCGTCGAATTGTTCTTCCTCAGCCACCGCGAGCAGGTCTCCAGAAATTTCGGCGCGTTCTTCGTTCTGATTATCTTCGTGCCGCCGCAGTGTGGTGATAATGTCTTCGCGGGCGCGAAGAGTGTCCCCTCTAGCAGTGGCATTTTCCAACTCGCGGATGGTGAGCGCACGCAGGCGGCGAGCATCTACCGCAGTTTTTACCAACGTCGGCTCGGCAATAGGAAAACGTTCGCGGATAAAGTTGGTCGGAAACAGTCCACGGTCTACCGTGCCGATTGCAACCGGTGTTGTTGTCAGTCTGGTGGCTTCGTAAATAAGGTATGGATTCTGGATGAACGCGGAATCAGGTAGGTCAACGCCATTTTCGGCACGCACTTCTGGAATAGCCAGAAACCGGGCTTGGTCCAAAGTGAGGTCAATACGGCTGATTAATTCAAGGAAACTACGGCGATCCTTTTCCATACGCTTCCAAGCTTTGGCAATGGTGGCGTCAATGTGACGGGCCAGTTCCTTGGGTAAATGCTGTGCCGGAGCTTGCAACGCCGTTTCCCATGCTGCCCATGGATTGCCTTCGTCGCCCACTTTTTCATTCAGCGCCTGCGCGATAAAGTTGCCTAACGGAATACCGATGGCGCAAAGGACGGCCCCAAATCCTGGGAATGGTCCGCGTTTTTTCCAAAGGCGTCCAAGTTCACGGTCAATCCATTGCTCCTGTTTTTTGGTGGCGACATTGAAAAGTTCGGCTGAACGTAGCAGTGCCGAACGACAAGCAAGCAGTGAACTGATGGCGGCGTCATGGCCAACATGTTCAGTGGCGTAAGAGAATTCAACAAAACGGTCTTCCGGGGCGTAAGCAACCACCTCTGAGGGATCGAAAGAGCGTCCATCATCGGATTTTTCCAGCGCTTCATGGTATGGCATCAGGAAGCCATCAGAAAAATCGGGACGGATGGAATGAACTACCATACGTTCCCAAAGAAGACTGCGGAGTTTATCACCGGGGGTGCCGTGGTAATCGTATTCGGTTAAGTTGCCGATGCTTTTCACTCGTCCGACACCAACAATTACACGCCGCCCAGTGTCCTCTACTAAGGGAACTTGCTTTGCATAAAAGAAGACTAAAGATTCCTCCGGGCAAACTTGATTCCAAAAGCAATCCAGCAGGGTTCGATGGTTGCGATGGTCTTGGAGATACGCAGAATCGAAGCCCAGCACTTCCTTGGACGGCTCGTAAGTCTGATTTACATCATTAAGCGGAAACTGATCAACCAAGCCTGCGGTGCGTGTCTCCGGGTCGCCAAAAACAAATTCTTTCCGCATCCAACGGAACGGGAGCGCGGCGGCGGCGAATGCCGGATAATAAATCGGCGTCGGTTTGAAATGTGCATGGGATGTGTTTGATGTTTTTGCGTAGGGATGCGCATGGAGACGGGTAAATGCAAAATCTGCCATGAATGTGGCACGCTCTTTTACGCACGGGGGGAATTGTTCTTGCTCAATGTCTTTCAGAAATTTGCCCGCCACCGATGATTCGGCAATTTCATCTTTGGACTCAAAGATATTTTTCAGTTTGAGACAGGAAGTGTTTCGGCCAGGAAATTTACAAACGGATCCGTTCCATCCGCTATCGTGCCAAGGGACGCGGATTGAAATATGGCGTAGCGGATAGGAAGTTTTCATGCGATGGCGGCGGGTTCAGCGTAAGTCGCGCGAAGGGTTTGATGCAGGGATTCAATGCCGGGGAAATTGACATGCATTTCTAATTCTTCGGTTCCGGTGATGTCGAAGGCGGCACAGATTTCGATGTCTTTTTGAGAAAGATAATTTCCATGGATAAGAACTTCACGAATTTGGTCGGCGTCATCTGCGTATTCGCGATCATCGGAGTTATTTCCTTCGATGAGAAAATTTGAATAGCAACGTTGGATGGTTGGCGTGGAGCGAGTTTGGATTTCGTTCGCCACTCGTAAAATCTCTGTGATTTTTGCGTCCAACGCTGGCTGCGTGCTAAAGAAAATATTGCCGTTTGGATGGGCGGTTTCATTCCGGTCATCAACAAGTTTGGCGTAGGTGCCGATTTCACTGTTGTTGCAGGCGATGAGTTTTAGAAACCGCAACATGGTTCGTTCGTTTACCGTGCTGAAAACAAATGGCGTGGTTGCTCCCATTAACGTTTTCTCAATGTCTTTGCCAAACCCGATGAGACCCTTTTCAAAATCTGCCGGAGCCGTCTGCTTGATTTGCCAGATGTTGAAATAGATAAAGCTCATCGTGAGCATGTGATAGGCAAGGAAGGCGAATTGATATTTACCGTGCGTGTAATTTGTCTCGAACGCATCCCACAAGAACTCGATATATTCCTGCTCCTTTGGCGTCTTGAAGGACAGCGGCAGGTAGTTGGCAAGTTCGACGGCTTCTTCCATAACTCAATCCGATGATGCAGTATTCCCCTCTGAGGCAACTTTGGTAGAAATCACCCAGATTCCCTTGCTGTCACCTGATACGGCTTCGCTATCATAGGTGAGTCCAATTTTACCAACGCGACAATTAAGAAAATCATTACCCAAAACGGATCCCAGCTTTGTTGGAATAATTTGGGGTGTTGCTACGGCATTTGCCTGGTCGCTAAATACAATTTCCGATGCGTTTATCGCCGTGTAGCCGTCTTTAGAGAAACGCACGATTATTCCAGTTCCTGTAGTCCGATGAAGATCACCAGCTTGTTTTATCACTTCACTATTTTGGAATCCGCCACCGTTCTTGGCTTGAAAGGGCAATCCCTTTCTAAACACGCGCTGCCCTTGACGAAAAACTTCGATTTGGAAAATTGCATCAGCGCCTAGCCGCTTTTCAGGTGCGTCGGGCCCGCGGCCACGAAGTTTGCGGCTGGTTATTTCATAAGTGAATTTGCCTTGTGCGGTCGTAAGCACAATTGGATGCGCGGTGGAAATTGCTTGGCCGAGCGCACCAGTGATTGAATCTTCATCTTCTTCATTCAACGCAAATTTGGATTCAGCATCTGAAACACCGGCTTTGATATGATCACCGATGAGGTTGATTAAATCTTCGGGAATTATTTGATTTAGCTCAATTGGCTTTTCCATAATTTCATTTAGGTGGTTGACGGGAACAATCTTCCGAGGTCCACTTCGTCAGCATAAGCCTTTATGAGGTGGATATGATTTGCGACTTTACCGGGTCGGTCCTGCTGCTTTTGATCAACCCAATTTGATGGTGGAACATGAAACACTTTTTCCATCCGATGTAGAAATGATGCGTCGAGCACATTGGGGCCGACGATGGTTACCGTTTTGCCGTGCATCTGCTGCCGGAGAATGTCGTTGAAATGCTCGTCTGCATTGTTGAAGGAATAGCCTACCACTACGATTCGTTCGGCGCGCTTCACCCACTCAGATGCGTTGTGCCACGATTCAATGTAGCGATGGGAGAGAATAGGTTTGAGGCGCAGGGGCGGAACCAATGCGGGAATCACATGCCGACAGTGCGCTTTTTCATCTTCAAAATGAATGTTGCCGGCTTGCTCTTTTAAAAATTCGGTAGGATTTAAAGATTCGATATTTTCAATCGGAACCAACTCACGCGTTGCCATGCTGACATACTCAGCCAGTCCGCCGTGAAAATAAATCACCCGATCCCGGCCTAGTTGCTGTTCCAGAAACGACGTGTAGTTGAGTGTGATAGCGTGGCAGTTTTTTGGGATAGCACCGTAAAACGGAAGGTTGCCGTCGGCGTGCGCCGCGATGACGGCCTTTTGTTTGGCCACAAGGAAAGCCCAAAGCACCCAGGCGATGTAGAGGTAATTTTTAATGCTTTGCAGGTCTTCGTTGTAAAAGCCGAGAAATTTTTCCACGAGCAAATTTTCGATGTTCAGCATATCCGCGCCGAGTGCCGCTGCCACCTCGTGACGGTCTGAGTGTAGGCCCATTTTTAGCGTTCGCTTTAGAACGGCTTTGAATGTGTCTGAAAGCGACAGTTTGTGTATGTCGAGAATTGAATCTGAATCCATCAGATCGTCGGCGTCTGCGGGAAAGACCTCTTTGATTAAATTGCGGGTTTCCTCGTCAAGTTCGCCAGCCTGGGCAATCACCACCAGCTTGTCGAATAGGCGAATGATCAACTCACCGTGGCGGCGGATGTGTTCGCGATCACTGGGGAGATTGTCGATCACCTCTTTGACCCGCTGAACCATCTCACGTTGTGAGTCTGCCCCGCGCGTGGAAATTGTGTCCACTGCGCGCGCGACCATGCTTGCAAATGTGAAGCGGAGGTTTGGAATCAAACTACGCAAGGTTGCATCAACTTCTTTGCCATCCCCGTCAATGAACGCTGCGATTTCTGGGAGGAGCGTGGTTGCGAGTGGAAATTCGATCCCTGCGGTGCGATCTACGCCCGCGCCAGTGATGAGCAGATTTTTGGTCATTCAATTGATGGTGACTCCTCGCCCCAGATACGGGCGAGGGTGGTTTGGATTTTTTGCTCGAAACGTGTGATCAGTTCCCGGTTGGCACGCACTAACCCTTGCTCCACTTGGATCTCAGCCACAATGGCGCGCTGCATCGCCAGTGGTGGGACTGGAATTTGGTAATTTTCCACGACTGACCTCGGAACACGTTGCAAGCCGCCAGTCCCCGTCATTTGCGGTGTTGCCCAAGCACGGAAAGCAGGTGTTGCTGCAAATAGGAAAACCCATTCTGCCGAAATCGTATCTTTAGGACGGAGAACATAAAACTCACTAGAACCGAAGCCAATTCCGTTGGTCAGACCTCTTGCGATACCGGCTTTTCCATTTTCAAAGCATGGCGTGACTTTTGCGAGAAGCACATCGTCATCTTTGAAATATGTGTAGCTGGTTGTTAACTCATCCAATCGCTTCGATTGTTTTGGTGTGAAAAACATTTCATGTTCCCCGATGTCGGACATTGGGACAAATGACACGATGGTTGAACCTGCTGATTTAACTTCCGACTTAGGCGGGTTGACAGTGCAAGTTTCGCCAAGTGTAACCATCGGCCAGTCGGGGTTGGTGGGGATGTGGGGGCGGTAGTGGTCGAGGACGGTGCGGGCGCCGTTGATGACTTTCTGGTAGCTCTCGATCTCCGCCACAATCTCCCGCTGCACCTCCAGCGGCGGCAGTGGCATTTGGAGTTCACAGAACTTGGACTTGGAAATTTCCGCAAATGTCCCGCCTGTCGCCCAAGCCTGCATTGTCGGCACAAGTTTGGTGAGCGCAAGCGCGACATACTCCGGCACTGCACGCGTTGAATCTTTTATTACAACATTTTTGAAGCCTTGATTCGTAGCGATAGGAAGGCGATTGATCGCAATGCGTCCAATGGTCGCGCGCGTCGAGACAAGCACCGAGTTTGCAGGAATCATTTTTGCGGAAGATTCACGCAGTCCTTTTTCGGAAATCGTCCGCTTCGTCGCAGTAATTTCAGAAATGAAATCAGTTGCCGGCAGATCAACTAGCGTTGCCCAAGGAATTCCGCCACCCCAATATTCCTCTACGTCAGATTTGGGGGTGCCGCCGCTTTCAATTTGAAATAGGTCTGCTTCACCAAGAGAGATTAGCGGGAAAGAATAATTAGCTGCAACGCCTTCCCGATACCGCTCGCCACTGAGATTGTAGTCGCCATTGGCGGCAATTTTTCCTTTTGAAACAATCTGCGCGGTGGTGGCCTTGGCAAACACTGTGGACGCTTTGGTCCGGAGAGCTTGAAGATAAGCGGCCAGTTCGACTTGCACTTGCGGGAGGTCGTTCTTCTCAATGGCACGGCGCTGGGCACCAAGGCCAAAACCGTCGTTCTCCACTTTGAAAAAAGCCACGGTGTCGCACTGCTTGGCGAGCGTTTTGTCGAGGAAGAGGATGGAGGTCTTGACGCCGGAATACGGATTAAAACAGCCCGCGGGGAGCGAGACGACGGCGACGAGGGAATTTTCCACGAGCATTTTCCGCAGGGCTTTATAGGCGTCCTGGCTCTGGAAAATAATTCCCTCTGGCACGATGATGGCGGCGCGGCCCTTGGGCGTGAGGTGCTCGGCCATGTAATCCACAAATAGCACTTCGCTGCGCTTGGCTTGGATGGAGAAGCGTTTGTGCGGCTTGATGCCGCCCTTGGGCGACATGAATGGCGGATTAGCGAGGATGACATCGGCGAATTCATTCCATCGTTCTTCCGACGTGAGAGTGTCGTATTCGTAAATGTGCGGGTCGGTGAAACCGTGGAGATAAAGGTTTACGAGGGAGAGCCGCACCATGTCGGGCGAGATGTCGTAGCCCTTAAAATTTTTGGCCAGGCGGCCACGGTCATCTGGCGTGAGCTTGCTGTGGCCCTTGGCGTCGGTGTTGGCGGCGCGGATGTGCTTGTAAGCAGAAATCAAAAAGCCGGCAGTGCCGCACGCAGGATCAAGCACGGTCTCATTTTTCTGCGGGTCGAGCACGGCGACCATGAAATCTATAATGTGGCGCGGGGTGCGGAATTGCCCTGCATCGCCTTGCGAGCCGAGGACGGATAGGAGGTATTCAAACGCATCACCTAGCCGTTCGCTATGGTCGTAGGTGAACTCATTAATGATTTTGAGAAATGCTTTTAACGTCTCTGGATCGCGGTATGGCAGATACGCATTTTTAAAGATGTCGCGGAAGAGCGGCGGAATACCTGGGTTTTCGGGCATCTTGGAAATGCCTTCGCCATAAAGTCCAAGCATTTCATGACCACCGAGAGAATTATCCATGAGCTTGGACCAGCCATAACGAGAAAATTCTTTTGTGAAGAATTTTCGCTTGCCGCCCATTTCTTCGGACTCAGCGTCCATGTCGTCCATGAACTTGTAAATCAGCGCAATGGTGATTTGCTCAACCTGGGATTTGGGGTCGGGGACTTTGCCGACAAGAATGTCGCGGGCGGTATCAATGCGGCGTTTGGTATCGGAATCGAGCATATTTAATCAGTTGGCAAAATACTGGATGGGAACGTAGTCCTTGACGTATTCAGGAATCAGGGTGCGATATTTTACCGGCACGGCTTTGTAGTCGCGCGTGGATAACAATGGATTGGTGGCCAGATCGGTGAAGTGCCGGGATTCAATGATGCCCCGAATCTGGTCGCTGGTAACGTAGGCCTTAAAATAATTCTTGATGGCTGGAATTGCCTCAACCTCGTCCGGCTTGTAATCCGCCACGAACTTGGCGAATTCCTCTTCCAACAATTCGTCCTTGGATTTAAAGCGCGGGATGAGGCCGAAAACTTTTTCCAGAATTTCGCGCAGGCCGAGTCGGCGGTCCACAGCGGCGGCGCGGCGGAGTTTTTCCAGCGAATAATATTCGGTGGGTTTGTCGAACACTTCGCGGTTCACATAATCAATGACGCGATCCCATTGACCGGCCTCGACACTGTCGGCGATGAATTTATTGTCGCGCACGTTGTCCTCGAACCGCTGGAAGAACATGCGGTCAATTTTCATGCCCTCGGTGCCGATGGCTTCTTCTTTCAGGCTGGCTATGATGTCGTCGCCCAGATGTTCGTAGGTGCCGGTGTATGATTTCGGCCCTTCACCGCCGCCTTCGCCTTGCTCGCTGCGCTTGGGCAACTTGATCACCTGATTGTAATCGTATTCGTCCTCGAAGTATTCGCAGTTCGCGAAGAAATCGAACAGTTTGTAGGAAGTTTTTTTCGGCTCCTTGACGCTCTCTTTGCGAACGTCATCGAACAGTTGTTCGAGGAAATTGTGTTTGCGGGTGCCGCGTCCTTTGATCTGGATGAAATCGGTGGGCGAGAAGATGGGCCTGAACAAACCAAGATTCAGGATGTCGGGGCAATCGTAACCGGTGGTCATCATGCCGACGGTCACGCAGACACGCGCCTTGCTGGTCTTGTAAGCCGGAACGAAATTGGCAGAACCGAGCAGGTTGTTGTTGGTGAAATTAATGGTGAATTGCTGGGCGTCGGCAATCTGCGACGTGACTTGCACGGCGAAATCCGACTGGTATTTGCCCGGAAACATTTTGTCCGCCATGAGATTTAGAATCTGCGCAAGCTTGGCGGCGTGATTCTGGCTGACGGCAAAAATGATGGATTTGCCAATTTCACCGCTGATAGGATCGCGCAGCGCGTTTTCTAAAAAAGTTTTACAGAACAGTTTGTTGGTGGCGTCGGAGAAGAAACGCTTTTCAAATTCCCGCTGCTTGTAGGTTTCCGTTTTATCGTCGCCCTCGCCATCCGTGAATGTCGCGGTGAAGCCATTGTCGGAAAGAAGCTGGGTCGTTACCTCGGTTTCAGCTTTTACGACGACGGGGTTGATAAGGAATCCATCTTTCACGCCGTCCAACAGGGAATAACGGAACGTTGGTTGGCCGTCATCGCAACCAAAAGTGCGGTAGGTATCGAGCAACAAACGGCGCTCGAACTCGCGCGGGTCATTCGTGGTCGGCTTTTTCTTGTCGAATTTTTTGAGATAATCGCGCGGTGTGGCAGTGAGGCCGAGTTTGTAGCCGATAAAATAATCAAACACGGCGCGGGCGTTGCCGCCGATGGAGCGATGCGCTTCGTCCGAGATGACGAGATCGAAGTCGGTCGGTGAAAACAGTTGCTGGTATTTATTGTTGAAGAGCAATGACTGGACGGTCGTGACGACGATTTCAGCATGACGCCAATCGTCGCGATTTTCTTTGTAAATGACCGCCTTGTAATCGTTGGCTAAAACTTTTTTGAATGCTTTCCAGGCTTGATCCTCCAATTCCAACCGATCCACCAGAAACAAAACTCGCTGGGCGTTGCCGGTGCGAAGAAATGATTTTATTACGGCTGCCGCGACGAGCGTTTTGCCTGTGCCGGTGGCCATTTCAAATAAAAATCGGTCCTGACCTCGACCGACAGCCTGTTGCAACGCAGTGATGGCCTTTTTTTGATAATGCCGGAGAAAGCGTAGCCCGTTTATTTCGATGAACCGGGAGCGTTCAGCCTCATTTTTCCATGCCGCTTCCGAAGCGTAATTCGGTCGCTGCGTGAGGACGACGTAATCATTGCCGATGATTTCCTCGACAAGGCGTTTGGGGTCGGGGACAGATTTCTGATAGCCAGCGACGGATGTTGGCGTCGGAAACGAGGTGATGACGTAGGGGTTGCCGCGTTCAAGATCCCAAAAGTAATGGAGGTTGCCGTTGGACAGAATCACGAAACGGCAATTCTGTGACTTGGCGTATTTTCGAGCCTGTTCTTTACCAACAAGCGGATTCAGATTTTCCGCCTTCGCTTCAAGCACGATGAATGGAAAACCCTTTTCATTCAGCAGAAGAAAATCAATGAACCCTTTTGCCGCTTTCTCGAAGTTTTCGCCCAGATCATCCAGATCTTGCGACTTGATGGTGACGTTGAGTTCGAGCTGGATGTTAGCCGGCAGTTTGCCATCGGCGAAGAAACGCCATCCCGCACCTTCAAGGAGCTTGTTGATCTTAATTCGAGCGGCGGCCTCTTTCATTTGGTGAAGAGGTCAGACGGAATTTTGCTCTTGGTGCGTCTGCTCATTTTTCGCCGATGCCCGTGGATTGCTACCGCAATGCTAAAGCGAGACGGTGGTAAAGCAAACAGAAACAAATGATTGGGCAGCGTTATCAAAGATTTTGACAAACATGGGGCGTAAATTTCATCTTTTGTGGTTGTTGTTAATTTACTCCACTTTCAGCAGGCTGCCTTTCAAACTCTTGCGTGGGATTTGACCAGGCTAAAATCTGGAAGCCAACCATCATTTCAGTCCTTTTGATTTCCGTCCGAATCGTGCCTTTTTTGCGCGACGTTTGACCGGCTTGGAGGACTCGCGACGTGGTTTCACCGCTGATTTCACAGGGCGGTCAATACTGGCACGAGCGGATGTTTGCTTTTTCGGTTTCAGATCCGGCTTCCCAGAAACCCCGGCTGGCGGATGAGTCCTTTGAGCCCTTTGTGAGCCCATTGATTTCTGCGAGTCCTTTGAGCCCTTTGTGAGTCCTTTGCGGTTGAGAATATAATGGGTGCCCTTGCCGGTGCTCCCGACTTTGGTGAGGACGCCAAGGGCGCACATTTCTTCAAGATCACGCGTGGCTGTCGGTTTCGATACAGCAAAAAGCCGGCGGTATTCCAGATTGCCAATGCGACCGCTGGCTTTCAAATGGGAGATGGCGTCTTGTTGCCGCCGATTAAGTTTCAATCCGGCCAGTAATTTTTCCGTCAGCCAGTCGCGCCAGACGGTGATGACAAATTCGCCGCCTCGCTGCTCGAAATCAGGTTCAGGCAGCGCGTGGGCAGTCGTCTCGCGGATCATCATCAGCGTGCCGGTGCCATATTTCTCGATGTAACGGGCGAGGAAAAGGGCCTCGGCAATTCGCGGATTGCGGGTGATGGATCGGTGGGCATGCCGGAGACCCTCGGGCGTGAGCGGTGGGGTGAGCACGCCGGGATTCCACACCTCAACCCGGTCGGCAAAAACCGACACCTGCACGGCCGCGCCCGAAGTGTAGTCACGGTGGACGACGGCGTTGACGATGGCTTCCCGGATGACATCGGGCGGAATTTCGTAGGCGACGGGTGCCTGGCTGCTCAAAGCCCGCGTGCCGACGGTGCGGTTGATCACACCGAGCACGAAGTCGGCAGCCCGATCTACCTGGTCGAACAGCCGGCCCTTGAAAATCTGATAGGACGGGGCGGGACGCTGAATTTCGGTGCCGTGAAAATGCATGCAACGGACTTCGGCGGCGGGCACAAAATGTTGTGGTTGGCGTCCGAATAGCAGCAACGCCGCGTTGGTGGGCTGCCGACCATGAAGCAGATCCAGATGGGCGAGCACATCAATGACCGGCGCGCTTTCCGGCAGCGGAAACTGGCGGGCACTGCGGGCGCGTCGCACAAAGGCCGTGACCGCCTCCGGGTCAACGTGATCGAGTGTGGCGTCAGGAGCGGGTCGATCTTCAAACACCCGATTCTGAAGGACGCCACTGTGTTCGAGATGTTCGACCGAGCTGGCGTATAGCGCGGTGGTGAGATCGGCGATTCCAGTGAACCGACGGCGGATCAATTGCGCGCCAGCCTTGCGAATAAGCGCCTGTATTTTTGGATGACGCACCTTGTCGTCAGAACCTTTGACAAAAATCAGCCGCGTCTTACCTGCCGTGGTGGCGCGATCAAATTCGCGTTCGGTCGGCGAAAGGCCGGTGGCGTCTTCGTAGCCGTATTCCTGGCCAAACAGCCCGACGTAAATGGGACAGCGCCCGACTTCGTCGAGATAAACTTCGTCAGCGCGGCGGTCGGAGGCGGGCAAATCCTCGAACAGGAAAACGTCAAAGAACCGCCGGAGCAGCGCGTCGCCGCGAACGAAATCACGAATTGCCCGGCGCTCCTCCGCCAGTTCTTTTTGCACGCTGCTGATGAAGATGCGTTCGCTCATGGCTGAAACGATTTTCGCTTAATACCGGAAACCATGGCGGATGATGCCGAGTTCCAACCGCGTTGAAAAGAATTTACCCACGAGCAATAAACTCAAGCACAGCTTGCAGGCGTTGCAACTCAATGCGCAGTCCGCTGCGGATAAACTAAATTCCCAAAAACTCCGGCCAGCAATCCCGGCACAAAAGCCTAACCAGCCACGTCTTTGGCTCGCCTGCGCCTGTCAAGAGCCGCAAACCGCAAGCGCGTCCAATTCTTGCGATTGAACAGCGGCAGCTTGGCCCAATTATTATTGGGCTTGAGTTTGGCAAGCGTTGGCAGGGAGGCGCTCACGGTTTTTCAAGTGAGCAGCCGGGGATCGAAGGTGAATGGCACGGGCTTGCCGATTTTGATTTTGGAAAAATCGGGATGCGCCGGATTGATGAGGTAGTTGGTTTCGCCGGTGATGACGCTTGGCAAGGCGAGCAACGCGGAGCGGGAGTTTTTCGCCCACGCATCACCGATTTGTTGGGAGGCGTGTGACGGTGGCTCGGCATCCCATCCAGCCGGCAGATTCTTAGGCGGAAAAAGTTCCACCAGCGCGTCGTCGAACTGGAGCGGGATGGCGACGTATTTCGAGGCAACCGGCAGTTTCAAATGCACGAGCGTTTCCAGTGCGGCAAGGGATTTGGTGGTGCTGATATAAACCGTGCGCACGCCGACGGAGTTCCAACGACCGCCGTTGATCCGCGCGCCTTCGCCGTCAAAGGCCGTGGCCGCGTGCTTCACTTTCACGATGCGCCAGGCTTCGCCCATCAGGAATAGACTCCGTATTCGATGCGGCCCAGGAGGTTTTCGACTTCCCGCGCGCCGACTTCGGTTTCGGCATATTCCAGCGGCACTGCCCCGCCCAAACCGAATTGCGGCGAGTTGAGCCATTGCCGGGCATTTTCCTCGGACTCCATGACTTCGACGGCTTTGCCCATCAGTTTGGCAAAGCGGACGACGCGGTCGGATTCAGCCTGATCCAGCCGTCCTTCGGACTTGCGGCGATGGAGCGTGGCCTTGGAGATGCCCAGCATGGGGACGAGCTTTTCCATCGGCACGGCGAGACTGGCCTGCAAGACGTCCAACTCATAAACCGGCAGGCCGACGCGGAGCACTTCGACCATTTTGGCGGAGGGAAACGACAGTTTGCCGGTCGGCCCGTGAACACAGTAGCTGACCACGCCGCCAATGGCTTTCTTGAGTCCCGACGAGGCGGACTTTCGGTGGATGACCACCTTGGTGGCATACTTCTTTGGCAGTTTTCCAATCAGTGTAACGCTCATTTGATACTGTTTATAGTCTCATTTGAAATAGATGTCAATTCCGATTTTGGGTCGCCGCCGGTTGCCAGCCGGTGAAAGATGTCGGCGATCCAGCCCGGCGCTTGAGGCGCGTCCTGCACCAAGGCGGCGCGGTCAGCCGGTTTGAGGTTGCGCCGTAATCGGGCAATGGTGTCGTCATCCACATGTTTGC
>Ga0302274_10000372_pt1 | contig 46483 bp, 38 predicted proteins | sample III_Bog_N2_1_FD_198755 | JGI IMG/M metagenome (GOLD analysis project Ga0302274, IMG submission 198755) | Peat permafrost microbial communities from Stordalen Mire near Abisko, Sweden - III_Bog_N2_1 | ecosystem: Environmental > Terrestrial > Soil > Wetlands > Peat | place: Sweden: Abisko...
TTAAGGACTTTTTTCTGGATAAGGCCGACATCGGAGAGGTGATTCTTTGCAATTGCAAGGTTCTCCTCAGAAAGCCTATTGCTCAGGGCATTGCCCGTTGTCATCGTTCTGGAACCGGCATGCCATCGATAGCGGTAAGTCATTGCGGGAATTTCCACCTGAAGGACTCCCTCCCTGGCAGCTCTCAAAAGAAAATCACGATCCGAAGCCAATGAATACTCGAGCGAAAAACCACCGAGTTTGAGAAAGCAGTCCCGGCGGATCAAACGCGCATTAATCATCGGCTCCCTGAGAGCGATATTTTCCAACGTCAATTTTTTGGATACCTCATCGTTCACCGTCCAGACTGTTTTCCAAATTCCAGAATCCCTCCTCTGCGCTTCAGCGCCTCCGCAGATGATGTCGGCATCAGGATGATCCCGAATGGCAGTTATATAGACCTCCAGTGTCCCGTCCGGCAGCCAGTCATCAGCCTGAAGAAAAAGGAGCCAATCCCCTTGAGCAAGCCGCGCCCCCTTGTTCATGCCATCATAGATTCCACAATCCCTCTCCGAAATCACCTTCAGATGAGGAAACCTGGCTGCAATCTCCAGCGTCCCGTCCGAGGAAACTGCATCGATGAGAAAATGTTCGACTTCCCCCTGTTGATCGGAATCCTGTTGGATAACCACACTCTCCAAAGTCTCTGCCAGAGTGGCCCCCGCCTGAAAAGTCGGAGTAATGATGGAAATGAGAGAATTACTAACAGGCATGGGAGTGAAAAACTCTTGGGAAATCATCGATCAGATCACTCAAAACGAGTGATGGCTTGAACTCTTGTGAGCAAATCAAGAATGTGTCTTAGTGAATCTTTGGCGGAGTATTTTCTGCATGATTTTTATTCCGTTTACTCATCTATGCTCTCCCTGCCACGAAAACTCTTCTGGACAGTCATTTTAACGACCTTATTACAGACCACACTGGTATTGCAATGGTCTTCCAGAGCGGGTCGCCTGGCTCTTCCCGTCTACTTCGACGATAACCACAGCATGGTGGATGGGGCCCGTCGACTGGAGATCTGGTATCATCAGGGAAGTACTGCCGTAGCAAAGGACTACATCGCAAACCCTCCGCATGCACCCGGACATTCCGCTCTCGCCATGGCCTCCTTTGCTCTCTTCGGCTTTCATGAATGGGCTCCCTATCTGACAAACGGGCTTTTTTTTGCCCTGATCCTCTATGCCCTGCTGCTCGTCCTGCAAGGGATGGAATCCTGGCTGCAAATAGCCTGCGTCATTTTTCTTGCCTCAACTCCCATTGCAGGACTTTCGATACTAGAATTTCGTTCCGAAATCAATGTAGCGGAACTGGGAGCTCTGGGCGTCATCCTCTTCGTGGCAGGAAGCCGGAAGAAGACTTCGGTGCGCCCTGTTATTGGATCGGCTCTTTGCTTTGCCTCCTGTTTTATCATCAAGCCCGCAGTCTTCCCTTATACCTTGGGGCTCATGGGACTCTGTCTTATCTACCATCTTCGACTTTTTCTTGAGGGAGCAGAAGGGCGACTCTCCCTCAAGGAATATCTCCGTACCGTTTTTTTGTTCCTCCTTCTTGCGATCCTGCCGCCCCTCCCCCACTACCTGATCGATTGGCATCACATCCTCTCCTACATCCAGTCCATTGCCTTCGCATCTTCATCGGTCTGGCTGAGACATGACGACCTGGTCACGAACTTATGCTTTTATGTAACCGGCTACCCGGGAATGATCATGCTGGGTGGATTTCTCAAACCCTCAATCATCCTGATTTTCTCAGGGGTGATTGTTCGCATTTTATGGAGGAGGTCATGGCCGCAGTCCCTGCCCTTTTTCTCGCTGCTCTATTTCGTGGCAGGCGCCTATGCGGGTGTCGTCGTCAACACAATGAATCAAAACTACTTTGGAATGACCTTCCATTGGCTCCTTCTTATAACAGCTCTCGCGTCCCTCTGCGGAATCATCACGCTTCTCGTTGAAACAAAAACAAAATCTGTCGGAATTGGACTCTCGGCCCTTGCCAGCATTGTTTTTTTCGCCTTCAAATTTCCCCTCTCAATTGACTTTTATCAAGAAAAGGCGAATGGGGATCCGGCTACTTTTCTCTGGCTCCAGGAGAGCCCGGAACGTGTCATGGCTCCCATACGTAGAGAAAATCAGAACAATGGGGCGACCAAGGTATGGATTGCCGCCTATACGATGATCAATGCGCGAACCTTGGAATGGTACTCGCTGCTGCATCACGAACCTTTTTTCTACAGGGACTTCATCGAAAGTGATTGGAAAGCTGTCCCCGGAAGCCTTGATTGGGCGGATATCGTTATCGTCCCTGAAAAGGGAACCCCCAGCATCGAGACGATCATTCCCAACGCGGCGATGACCGAACGCATGGTTGCCCAACTCGAACGCGATCCACGGTTCCAACTTCTGGAAAGAATCCCCAGCCCTCATTCCGGCCCCGGTTTCCGCATCTATGCAAAGCAACGATCCCCCGCTTTTCAATAGCGAGAATTCTGATCTTATTTTTCCTCACTCTTCTTTCTTCGACCAACAGCCTAGGGCCTAATAGTCTAAAGCCTGACAAGCCTAACCAGATGCTCTTCTCCATCGTCACACCTTCCTACAATCAGGCGCGCTATCTCCGGGGTACGATCGAGAGTGTACTTAACCAGCAGGCAGATCTTGAATATCTCGTGATGGACGGTGGGTCAACGGATGGCAGTCGCGATGTCATCGCCTCGTACGAAGGAAGGCTTGCCCATTGGCAGAGTGAACATGATGGCGGTCAGTATGATGCCATCAACCGCGGATTTTCCCGGTCTAGCGGAGAAATCATGGGATGGCTCAACTCCTCCGACCTCTACCTCCCGTGGACACTGTCCACCGTGCAACTGATCTTCACGTGCTTTCCCGAAATCCAGTGGATCACCTCCACCATGAAGACTTGCATCCGAGAGAACGGTACCTTTGAGGATCTTTACCATTCTCCGGGATTTTCCGCGCGACGCTTTTACCGCGGCCTTCACGGGGGACCTGGGAATAGTGATTACCTCCAGCAGGAGAGCTGTTTCTGGCGTCGTGGCCTTTGGGATAAAATCGGCGGAGCCATCGACCTGAGCCATGCGTCGGCTGGTGACTACTGGCTCTGGAGTCGGTTCTTCCGGCACGCAAACGTGGCGAGCGTGGAAGCTCCACTAGCCGCCTTCCGCTTCCACGACGAGGCCAAGAGCGTGACCACCCGCTACGAGGAGGAGGTCGAAACCATCACTCGCGTGATGCAACGGGAGCCCGAGAAAAACTATCCTGATGGCTCACTCAGTGTCATCCGTTGGAGCGATTATGACTCCTCCGGAAAACGCACTACCCATTGGAAACTGGAAAACCGCGATACGAATACTTTCCTGGATGCCCGCATCAGAATCGAATCCCTGATCAAAAAAGCCCGTTGGCCCGCTACCAAACTGCTCCACGGCACCCTCGCCGTGCTGGAAAAATAAAATTTATGAAACTTCCGATTTCCGCAGTACTTCCGATTTATAACTGCCGGGAACGTCTCGAGCGTCATCTTCAGAGCGTGGTAACCTGGGCCCCTTCAGTTCAGGAACTCATCGTCGTGGACAGCGGATCGACTGACGGGACTTTGGAGCTTGCCCGGGAAATTTTGCCCCCCTTGGGAGCAATATTCATCCACAACCCACCCGGCCTCTATCAAAGCTGGAATGCCGGAATCGCTGCTGCAACCTCGCCCTGGTGCTATATCACCACCGTCGAGGATCCGATTGCCACCGAAGGGCTCCATCATTTGCTGGAAGTCGCTTCCCATCACGATGCGGATGTCGTGATTTCCCCACCCGAAATGAGAAACGATGACGGCTCAAAGCCCGTTGAGGCGAAAATGCCCGCCAACCACTTGGCAACTGCCTTTCTCTCCGCAGGGATCGCCGATCGTCCTCTTAACAGGGCTGAAACTATCGCTCTCCTTTGCGGCTTGCTTCCCCACGGTCTGCTCGGAAGCAGTGCAAGCAATCTTTATCGGACTTCGTTTTTGCAGAGTCACCCCTTCCCCGCGGATTTCGGACACTGCGGCGACACCGCATGGGGTCTTCGGGTGGCACCATTCGTGAAGGCCTCCTTCACACCACGTTTCTGTGCAAAATTCCACTGCCAGACAAATTTTCGCGCTGAGGATCCGGTGAAACAATTGGCGCGGCATCGCGAACTCTCCGATGCGGCGCGAACCGCACTGACGGCAGTGGCGTCATCCGATCCTCAAGCTGCGATCATGCTGGGTTGGTTCAATTCCTACGATCATTCCACACAGGTTCTCTGGAACTGGCTTGCAGAGCAGCACGAGTATCAAAAGCACCTCACGGCCAAATATGAGGGAGGCATACTCCAGTATCTCCGCCGTGCTCTTCGCGATGAGTGGAACAAACGGCATTCCTGAAATGCTCCGACAACAACATCCCGTGCAAAGGCGGAGAGATGCAGAGGAGTTCATCCGTTGAAAACTTTATTAGGAATTCTCCCGTTTGCGGGAACCGCATTCTGGTCGAGCCTCATCTATTATCGAAATCAGGAAGTTAATCGCTCCTGGCGATGGAGCCTGGCTCTCGGGTGCATGCTGCTTGGTGCGTTCAGCATGATCCTGACCGAATTACTTTCGTGCGGACACCTTCTCTCCTCCGGCCCTGAAGTGTCGTTATGGAGCCTCTTTGCAGGGCTACCTCTTTGTCTGCTCTTCCATCATCGGTCACAAATCAATCGATCCGCAGAGCTGGCCCGCATCATCCTCAAAATTTCTTCGCTGCCGATCTGGGCTCTCAGCACCCTTCTTGGTACACTTGCGCTCATCGTTGTCATGGGAGTCGCCTCCCCCCCCTTGAACTTCGATGTGCAGATCTATCATCTCCCCCGCCAGGTCTTCTGGATGATGCAGGGGAGCGTGGAGCCGTTTGCCGCTTCGCATACCCACCAGGTCTCGATGCCGGTGCTCAGCGAATTTCTGGGGTTGAATCTCCTGATTCTCTCCGGAGGGGACTCCTGGCACAATCTGGTGCAGACGCTCTTCCTGCTAGCCTCCCTCGGCATCGTCACCCTGATCGCCAGATCGCTCGGAGCGACCCCGCGTGCACAGATTCTCTCCCTGATCTTTGTCGTTCTCGTTCCCGTGATCTTTTTTGAAGCCTCGAACGCGAAGAACGACATCATTCTTTCTTTGTACCTGCTGATTCCTCTCACCGTGGGGATCAATATCTGGACAGGAAGATGGAAGGCCACGCTTCCCCTACTCCTGCTTGCCTCCCTCTCTGCAGGACTCGCCCTGGCCACGAAAGGAACGGCGATTGCCTACCTGATCGGCCCGGCACTCCTGATCATCCTTGCTTGCCTTCGCAACCAGTCACTACGACCGCTACTCCTGGCCATCCTGCCAGGACTCATCCTGACCGTCTTGCCTGCCGCCCCACAGATCCTGAGGAACATGCAGTTGTTCCACTCTCCCGAAGGACCAAATCTTCACCATTCCAATCTCCGCCACGATCCACTCTCCATTGCCAGCGTGGCTGTGCGAAATGCCGCCGGCCAGTTCACCTGTGGATCCGAATCCTGGAACCTGATGCTGGAACGAGAGACCAGAAACATTCTCAGCTTTGTCGGCCAAAATGCCGATGATCCGGGCTTGAATTTGGAGGGACTGAGATTCCACCTTCCTTATTACCCTGGGCTTGAGGATATCGTTCCTGCGCCCGTCCAGACGACCCTGCTTCTTTTGCTCCCACTGGCACTTCTCATTCCATCCTTCAGAAAATCGCAGGGTATGCTGTCACTCCTTGCAGTGACATTTCTGTCGTTTCTTATCTTCTGCGTGATTTTTCGGTGGCAGCCATGGCAGGGAAGGTTGCTCATCCCAGTCTATTTCATGGCAGCTCCGATGGCAGGAATCATTCTCGACCGACTCTACCCACGATGGCTCCCTATCCTCTTCGTCCTACTTGAGATCATAACTCTCAAGCCACATTTAATGTACGCTGGCCAGCATCCTCTCCTTGGAGGCGGCTCCATCTTCAGAATGTCCGAAGAGGCGCAAATGAGTCGGATGATGCCTGGCCGTGCCGAAGAGATTAAAAATTTGGCTGCTCACCTCAGGAAGGAAGGAGTCCACCGCATCATGGTGGATGGTGGTGCCACGGAAATCTACGGCCTGCTCAGGGAAATACGCAGGACTCTGCCCTTGATAAGCATTAGCAGCGGCCTTTCAGAGCATCCCCTGCCAGTTGATGCCATCATCACTACCACAACCCGGGATGCCGGAGTACCGCCCCCTCCTGTCGATCTCCATCCGCCCTCTCCTCCCGGCTTCAAACCGGAATGGATCGGTTCTTACTACAGGGTCTTTATTCCTACGCCATCAAAAGCCCCGTAAAAATCGTTTCATTTTCTCCTTTGATTTTCTGCGTTCACAGCAATGAATTCGGGAAATTTCACAATCAGCGTGGGGCGCCCTGCAATATCGTTGAACTCAACACTGCTATACTTCACTCCCGAATCCTTGATCAGTCGATTCCAGACATTCCATGCCTGGGAGCCGTAGAACTCGGCAAACATAACTTTCCCAGTTTGCACCTTCCTGCCCAAGTCCCACCCCTTGGACGTGATGGGAAAGGAGCGATGAAAAAGATCTTCACGCACTGGGATCCAAGTCCTTCCTCCGGCTTCGCCTCGCAGGGAATAAAGCGTTGCCCAATAGACGAACCAGTCCGAGGAAACAAACATCGGTTCGTCAATTCCATTTTTCCTTACCTCTGAAGCAAGAAGTTTGGCAGCGGAATATTTCAGATCCTCTCCGCCAACCCTTGAGGCCAACTCCGAATTTCCACCCGTGATTTGTGCAAATTGAATATAGCCGTTCCAAAACTCGAAGAGCAACAAGGCGCAAAGGACGAGTCCGAGAACTCGTATCGTGGGAGCTAATTGCGGGAAAAATTCCTGCAAGCGGACTCCTCCGCGAACCAAAATCAATATGCCGGCAGGAATCACCCATAGGGCGTAGCGCTCGAACCAGACAACCACTTTCTCCGGACCGTTGAGGATGTCAAATAAGAGGGATGATCCCAAAACACCCCCCAGAAGGATCAAATCAAGCCGTCTGCCAACTGCCTCGGAAGACCGGGAATAGATTCCCCCGACGCTTATCGCGCCGAGGGCTGTCAGGAAGATTCCCAACCCTACCCAGTCGGGCCATCCGATCCAATATGATTTTCCCGATTCCAGAATTGTGACGGCCTGTTTCCAAGAACCGGTAACATAAGCAAGTGCATTGAGCCCGTTAAAAATTCTGATCCAGGTCACAAGAAATCGATCCCCATCGTGCAACCATGCCATCGAGATCATCCGAACCATGATCTCGTGATGAACGGCCGCAGGGGCCTTCAAATAGGCGAAAATTCCGAGCACCAGAAATCCCAAGAGGGAAAGACCTCCATAAACTCCAAAAGATCGTCGCGAAGATTCGGGATGCGACCATCTTGCCGCGATGGCAACAATGACAAAACCTGCCAGAAAAAAATTCGCCGGGTGAACCAGGAAAGCGGCAGCCAGTGCGAGTACAACCAACGAGAGGCCTGAAATTTCTTTCAGATAACCGCCCCCATAGCCCAGGGCCAGGTAAAGCACCGGTATGGCAAAGAGAACGGTCTGGGAAGGTTCCCATCCAAATCGTGAGTAGACAATATTAACCGGCAGAACAGCCAATAGCAGGGTCGAAGCCCAAGCACTTCTCGCATCAAAAACCCACCGGCAGAGAAAATAATTCACCGGCAGGAGCAGAATGCCACTGATCACGGCAACGATTCTCAGTAAAATCACCGAAGGAGGAAAAATTTTGTGAAGTGCCACCAAAGGCAAGATATAGAAGGGATTCGTAAAATTTTGGCTGTAGGTCATCCAATCCAAGCGTCCCCCATGCGCCACATCGAAAGCCTTACAGCCGAGAAATGCCTCATCCCCATTGGTGCCGGGAATATTTCCCAGATGCCAAAAACGAAAGAAGAGAGCCAAGGCCAGCATCCCCCCGATGCAGAGTCCCACGACGGTAATCCGTGATTGATTGAAGGGGAAAATTTTCGAAATCACTTGTGAGACATTCCTCTCTTAACCTCTCATGAGTTTTTTGACGGCAACTCTGGCTTTGCCGAAGGACAAATTCTGAAGATCAGAAAATCTCGATTTTCCATAAAAGCCAGTGCCCCTGATGCGATCATCTGTCTGGCGAGAAGAGCTCCGCCATCCTCATAGGCCCTCCGATTGATCAAGATCGCAGCAAACCCGTAGCTTTCGAGTTTGGCAAGCAGTGCTTCCGGTGACTTTGCCACGGCCTCCTTCTGCCAATCAGTATCTCCTCTACCCTTGATCGTTCCGTAACTTACTCGCAGGTCTGTAGTATGAATCACCGGACGAAAATGTTCGTAATCCCCCATCTCTCGAATCGGCCCCATCTCGGGATAATCCTTGACCGGCAACTCAAAGACCATCGCCCCCTTGGGTAGCGTTTTTTCCAAAGTGCCGAAGAATTGCTGATCCATTTGATAATCCTTCCAGGAACGCTGCCGGATCGCTTCTTCCCAGACAGGATACCGAGGCAACTGATCCCAGACTCCCACGATCACGAACAGCACAGCGACGCCCAACGTCCACAATCGGCTGATTTTCGGAGGCCAAACTTCACAGAGAAAATAGAGGGCCATGCAGGCAAGCAAGATCGATGACCTGTCCGTGGCACGCAACAGCATGAACCCGAAAGCTCCCATCAGATAATTGAGTCCCCCTGCCATGGAGAAAAAAAGCAAGGCGAGGCTCAGCCAAAAGAAAGGTGAAATTTTTTCAAACTTTCCCGCCCCGATGCAGGCGACACCACTCACCAAGAGGAAAATCAAAGCCCCTCCGGCCACCATGCCGATGTAAACCGTCTGACTTTCCCCCCAAAGCTGAGGAGGGACATGCGAGTGGTAGAGCGACCAGGAGAGTTTATTGATCAGGTCATTCTGATGCGCCCTTGGAAAAATCAGATCCGGGAGATAAAGGCCGAATTTGACCATCCACCAAAGATCTCGACTGACAGCTTCATGATTCCTTCCGTGTTGTAACACATAAATCAGCGTGTCAAAGTTCTGCAGCAGGAAGCCTGTGACGGCTGATCCGACAATTGCCACATAGACCCTGATCTTGCTCCGGTTTTTATCAATCACCGCGCTGAGAACCAGCATTGAGAGGAGAATCAAGAATGGTCCAAGGTAATAGGGATTCAGATTCCCTGCGATGAAGGCCGAGGCACATCCCAGAATCAAACCATTCCGGGATGTAAGATTTACTCTCTCCGGCCACCCAAACCAAATCAATGTGAGGATCAGCAGAGGCAGATGCCAGCAGGCCGTTAACGTCAGATGCTGCAAATTTTGCAGAAAGGCATAAGGAGAAAGTCCGAACAGGATGGCGCAGGCTACAAGAAGAGAGCGATTTTCTCCCAGTGTTCTTAGTGCCCGTCCACAGCCGTAAAAGCTCAGCCCCGCCAACACCTGAAGCAGCAGCACCACAAAGTTGCTTCCCTGGGCCAATCCCATCCAACGGGAGAAAATTCCGGCACTCCAACTTAAAATTTTTTCAAAAGGATAATCGCACCACGATCCGACAAAGGGGGCATTAAGCTGGTGAAACGAGCGGAGGGACAAAGGGTTATTTTCACCCGTCATATTCCCCTTGATACCAACCAGTACCTGAAAGGCATCCCCTTCATAGGAAATTGGGAGCCTGTATTGAATACAATACCAGTACACATAGACAAAAACCGCAGTAATGAGGGTGGTGATCAGAGTAAGGTCGCTCACCATTTTGAGATAATTCTTCATCACTTCGGAATTATTGATCCACCCCTCAAAATCTCCTCCCAAAACGACCGGTCATATCGTGCCCAAGCATGGCAGCCGAAAGGAAGGTTTCTTCCATTTTTCTCATAGCACCAGCGAGGGGCCACCTCAAAAGCGAATGGAAGAGCCTCATCCGGCGTTGCAACCTTGAATGAGGAATCGAATTTTGGCGCTTCGAGAGCCCAGAAGAGATCCTCATTCATCGGAAATCTGCACAGCTCTTTTTCGATCGTCGTCCATTCCGTAAAGGGATTCATGCGGCGATACCAAGGCATCAGTTTTTGGTAGAGGCCCAACTCATCCTCGGCCCGCGTTACTTCCCATGGCGTTACACCATGGTTGGGATAGATGACCCCTCTCATGATTCGTTGTTGCAGAACTCTCTGGTGAGATGTGACATTGCGAAGGGAGAATCCGCCATTGCCGACTCTCCAAAGCCCTCCGGCGGGATCCTCTAGAAACTTCTGAAACCACGGGGCTGCAATGTAATCAAATCCTTTCTCAACCCATTCCTCCAATGCATTCCTGAAAACCAGGCAATCGAGTTGGCAAATCAGCATGTGAGAATGGGTTGCAAACCGTTCATACAAAGTTGAACTGGTCAACAAACGGTTGTATCCCTCAATTCCATCAAAGAACGAATCATCAAATCGTTCCACTTGTTCTTCACCACTGATCAATTCGTGAAGATCAAGCGACTCCGGAGCAACAAAGCAGATTGCATCACCGGAAAATGATTTTCTGATCGAGAGAATGGAAATCCTCTCCTCTTCTGTCAGAAAAGTCCGGTAAATTGGAATGACTACTTTTGCATTCAAGAAATCAAAAATTGATTTTGTTTCCTGTCAAACTTCCAGTTTTCCAGGACTTCACCGAAGGTTCTCCTCGGTGGCCTTCGATTGGTCACCGAATGATGAAAATCAAACCGGTCAGCGGTCAAATTGACCTCAAGTGAGGAGGGGCGAGAAAAATCCCAAAGTTCGAATGCCTGGATACTGCTAGCCACATCTCGTTTCTTCATATGCGTGGCGGCATTCCCCACACCAATATTTTTGACAAGGTTCCTGTTGGGTATCAGACAAAGCCCCAAATGTTTCATCACGGCATAATGCCACTGAAAATCCCAGGTGTTGGTGATTCCAGAGCTGACATTACCGAGGGCCATTTTCCACCACTCCTTTAATTCAGCGGAAAGAGAGCACTTTTCGGCAATACCATCCCATATTTCAGGGAATCCAAGCATTCCAATGTCATAGAAATTCCAAGCGCGTCTCCACGTGGCCCATCCCCAGCTGTGAGCAAATCGAGATGCATAATAGGCACCATCTCCTCGGATTCGCCCATGCTGATGATTATTTCCGCTCACATGCATGACTTGCCAATCGTTGCGATATCTCTCAAGCATCGTCTCTGCAAATCGGAAGAAGCTCTCCGTGGGAAGCGTGTCATCCTCCAGGATAACCCCCTCCTCAACCTCGCTGAAAAACCAGTCGATGGCCGAAGAGACCGCATTCCTGCATCCAAGATTTTCCTTCCGATACAGACGCGCCACGTTGCACTCCCAATCAATCCCGGACTCCACAAGGGATCGTGTCTGCTCGCAAAGTTTAGCCTCCCCGTCGTGATCCTTCCTCGGCCCGTCGGCGGCGATGAAGAGTCTTTCAGGTCTGGCTTTTCTAATCGCTCCCAGAACTTTCAATGAAAGTTCCGGTCTGTTGAATATCAGAAATAAAACAGGCGTTTTCATGATATTGGTCGCGCTCACTCAAGGCGCAGATTTCAAACGGTGAAACATCTCTGTGTAGGCAGCCTCCAGCCCCGCCTGATCGCTCAATCGGTGGGCGGTTTGAATCGCCCGCTCGATACCTCCTCCTTCATTCCATGACCTAAGATCTGCCGCCAAACAACCCTTTCCCCTCTTCCAAAAAACCCCTACCCCCTCTTCCCGGATCAGCGATGCCACCCATGAAGGACTATCAACTGTGACCAAAGGACGCCCCATCGCCATGGCGCGAATGCCCAACTCGGAGGGACACTTATAAGATCTTGCATCGAGGACAAACGCATCCAGTTTGCGTATTTTTGAATTCAAGATCGATGAATCCCGAATAAACCCTTCTTCAAGGGTGAAGGAATCGTTTTTCGCGTTGAACAACTTCAAGGCATCCGAAGAATAGGAGTCCATCTTTTGAGCACCGGCGGCATATCCACGAACATCAGCTTCCTCGGCCAGGATATCTGCCAAAAGATTGATGGAGCGATATCCCCAAAGTTCGCCCACAGACCCGACAGTAAGAGGACCACCATGGATCATTTCCCAAGCAGGATCTGCTTCTGTATGGGCCACATTTGGAAGATAACGATACTTGCCGCCCAGTTTATCAACAGCGAATTTGTCCCAAAGAAATATCGTGTCGCAGTATGGCTCGCGATGAACTTCCTTGTGGATGCGTTGCTCCATATCGGGAATGTCCCCTGCTCCGTGGGCCACTGAGGAAACAGAGGTTAAGGAGGCCCAAGGTCGATGGAAAAAACTTTTTCTTTTCCATGGCATCCTGCTTTTCAACGGAGGAAAAATAAGATCCCTCTCAATATATTGCTGAGCCCACATCAGAAAAATCGGAGCGCTTGCCGACGAGTGGCTTTCCCCGGCATTGTGATCCGCAATGACACCTAAAATATCGCCAATAAATCTCCTGCTGTTGTAAATTGCAGGGATCTGATGGATCACTATTCGCTTCTGATTCGATCGAGCGAAAAGTGACAAATCAGGAACACTGATCTCATCAGCCACATAGACAGAGACTTGATCAAAAGACTTGACTGCTTCTTGAAGCGTTCGATTCAGCCAAATACGAAAATGCCCCCCGAGCGAGTGCGATTGAAGATCGGCTATAATGATTGAGTTACCCACGGGAAAATATTCGACCCCACCAGTATCTGACGCTGGTGTATTTGAAAAACACATCTTTTGCCTTCACGCTAAGTGGTCTTGTCAGAAATTTGACGTAAGCATCGTATTCTTTGATTGCTGCTTGAAGGCGCCTACATTCGTCTTTGAAATATTCATTAATATATCCAATATTATAATAATCTTTAATAAATCCAATGCTGTTAGTAATATTATTCAGAGCCTCCTCCTCTTTTTTAAATTTTTCCATGATTTCGCCGGATTCGTCCCAAGGTCCATTACGGACCCCATCCCAACAGAATGTGGCATAAAATTCATTTGCAATTCCAATGCTCAGATAAGGAAAATTTTTAAGAGCCCAATAGGAATCACCTACCGTTCCTACATCCAATGGGAATGGGTGTTCTTTAAGAATCTGAGTTCGATAGAGGTTGGAAGCCGAACTGCCAAGAATGGTGGCCGGGATAAACGGAGCAAGGAATAGCATCTTCTGGACATTAGTAACTAGAGTCACTCCTTCTTTAAATTCTAGATATTTTAATACATAATGAATGGGCCATTTCACATTAACCTCTCTTTCTCCATCTTCATCAACCATTTTTGGAGGAGAAATCAGCACATCGAGTCGATGCGACTCGATCAGACGACTCATTTCCACAAGACCGTTTTTTGAGATAATATCACATACCGTCGAATAATACACGTAGGGCTGAGTTGCCAAACTTGCCCCGAGATTCCAAGCCTGATAAAGCCCCCGACCTGTTGAAAGAATATTTGCTCCGTAGGGTTGCAACCTTTCCTCCAGAAGTTCCTTTGTTCCATCGCTCGAGTTACTATCAATGGCAATGATTTCTTCAACAAGGGGCAACCACTCCTCAATTGCATCCAAGTGACGCACCAGTTTTTTCCTGCAATTCAGAGTTGGAATGATGACACTGATAGGTAATTTCACGATTTATATGATCAATTATTAGTTAAGGCGATCATCACTTTTTCTTCGGGAATAAACCCACACCTTTCGGCTATTTCCTGAAACAAACTCAGCTATTTGACTATAATTACTATCGTCTTTTAACTCAGCAAGAAGTGTTGGTAACAATTTTTCGGATGGGATATTCTCAAAAGTTCCCATAACACCTTGTTCCTGTATAACAATCCAGTCATTTTTTGAGTAAATTTGTTGAAACTGTTCTTTTTTACGAATAAATATACAGGAACATACCGTAGATTTAAGGCCATGTAAAGGAAACCAAAACCCAGTTGATTCCATGATAATTGGCCCGGAAGCTGTGAAGAGAATGCTTTTCGGCGGGTTAGCAACGTGTTTGTTAAGTAATGATTGCATAAAGTTATTTGCAAAACGAAAGTTATTCATGCTAGCTCTGTCACGTCCCCAATTGCTATATTCCGGCCAACGGTAAAAGATAATGGCTAGCGATGCAGCAATCATCAAAACGGCTGTTTTCCATCCAACCCTCCTGAGTTCCAGCTTTCCAACAGTTGGTTGAAAAACAATGTATGCCTTACCAATGACATAGGCACTTGCAAAGATCAAAACACCGTAGATACCACCACCGAGAAAGGGAGACTTCATCTGTGCAACTGTGTTGACCATCAAGGCTCCTAAAAGGAGCATAAGAATGCTGAATAGTTTCCATCGCAGATCAGGGCTTTTTACCCAAAGATAAAACAGACAAACCAGTGCAAGAAGACAGAGAATTGACCCGGAGATAGAAATGTTGGATTGCGCTCCTTCGCCTGTCACATAGAAAAGAAGAAATTTAGAAAAATCTCCTTGGAAGACCCAGATCGCCTTGTTTTTGCCAAAGGAATTTTCCATAAAATAGCTGACCGCATCTTTACCAAAGCGCCACCAGTAGGGGCCCGCAACTACGAGGATCGTCCCCGAAAAAGCTACTACCCCAGGAAATGTTTCACGCACCGCAGATCGCCATCTACTTTCCCAAACTGCTCCAACAATCCGGGAAAGAATCGCTCCAGAGTAAAGGAGCAGTGTCATCACAAAAGTCGAGGGCTTGATGATGAGTGCAAGAGCAAGAAAAAGTCCGGCAACAGCAGCACTCTTTGGATTCCTAAATAGTGACTCTGAAGTGACCATAACGACGATGCCAAATCCCATAACGACAGCCCACGCTATGTCCGGTCGAAACTCCACCACCCCCATTGTTATAAAAGGAGGAGTAAGAAAGAGCAAAAGCCCAGCACTCCATGCCAATAATGGCAACTTCCTAAGGAACCAAGCGATACCAATCAGGTAGGTAAGAACGACTAACGAATCAGCCTCGTAGGGTGATGATTCATGTAAACCAAGGGTTTCAAAGGCTGTAGCCGCAAGAAAAATGGAATAAGGACTATGGAGCCCTCTATCGTTAAGAAATGTCCTGAATCCCCTTAACCCATCGGTCTTTAAGGACTGAAGAAGAATCGCTCCCTCATGGAAATAAACAACATCGTCATAATTCGGAGATGTTGCCAATCGTCCAATTCGAGCAGACTCCCTCACGCAAAAAGTCGTGAAACTCAGGGTCAAAATAATGATAATTAGAAAGCGAATGGAGGCGCTGGAGTTTGTATTAAAAAGAATATTTTTCATAAATTTCAAAGAGGTTGTGCTAAGAAACTGATCTTAGAAACACGATGCCGGGTTTTGAATACCTCAAGTGGCATTTTCATCGAATCTTCAACGGCCTAAAGCGCATAATGGGCTGTACTATCTCCTCTCGGTCTGAGTTCAATCTACTCAAGGACCCCATCATCCGAGGCCTCGCCTTCGCCCTACACCGTTAGGGCGTCCATCTAGAAAGTTTTGGTTTCAACACAGCAACTTTAAGTCAAATGACTATTTTATAAGTATGTTTTTCTCTTTGAATAAAAATGAGGGACAATCTACTCAGGATAAGTTTGTAAACAATTTTTGAAATACTCATCTATCGACGGAAATCTCATGATTTTTTTTGTCAGCAAACGTAGCGATAGCGTCATGGATTCAAGGTTAATATCAGGAGCTTGAGTTAGTGGATAGGATAATTTTAAATAGCTGATGGAGCAATGGTGATGCAGTTGAAAAATAATCCACAAAATGGCAACTTGTGTGGATTCCTTTTCTTCCAAGTCGGCTCGCCCAAAATCATAAAGGTAGACCTCATCAAAATTTAACATGATATTCCAAGCACGAATATCATTGTGATAATAACCCGATTTTCGAAGAATTCGTACTGCTTCCAGCAAGGATAAAATTATTTTTTCCGGATCTTGGAATTGGGTAGTACTTTCCAAGTAGTTTTTAAGTGTTCTTCCAGGTAACTTACTGAGTACAACCACAATAGATCTCTCGGTGAGTTCAGTAGAAATCAATGCTGGAAAATAACTATTCTTTGGTAATTTATTATAGACTGCTATCTCATTTTTAATCTCTGAATCATTATCGGCTATCAAATCATCATGCTTGTTATGCAAGGTATATTTTTTGATAAAATGATTCTTTGATTCATAAAATGCGCGAAAATAATGATGTGCATCTTCGTGGGCAATATAATTTCTTGAATTAAGGGGATAATCCTGATGGTTGACATGAATTTTATTTAGAGAAACAGCGTATAAGGGTCTTTTGACAGAACTCAAATGCGTAGGATAATAACCAATAAGATCTATTTTAAAATTCTCGCATTTATTGAATATCTCCAATGGATTACCGGGGAGTTTGTCTTTCCAAGGAAAGGGTACTTCTTCTTCGCGAAGCGCAATTTCCGTGATGATCACGGGTACCTTCTCTAGCAGGGCACGCATCATATCTTGCACATAGGGAATACCATGCTCACTCGTGATGTGATGAAGCACACTAAGAAGCAAAACAATCTCGTATGTATCAGATGGAATTTTCTCAATATAATCCAAATCAAAATTTACTGCTGAAAATTTGGGGAGGTTGTTTAGGTTCTGGTTGTAGGCTTTTAAAAAATGGCAAATATCAATACAGTTTTTATCTGAGTCGATTGAATCGACAATATAATTGCGTGAGGTAAGAAAGTAAGAAAAATATCCAAAACTGCAACCTACGTCTAAGACACGCGCGGGTCCCATGCGATTCAAATAAGAGAGGATACCATCTGCCCGATCCAGGCAGTGGCGTTGCGGCTCCTCATCGATTATTGGCGGATAACCATGCAATGGTTGGTAGAAGACCGTTTTTGATAATAATTTCTGCAATTCATCAAATGTTTTAGTCAGAAATATTTTTTTCCCCATCAAAACATCTGAAAGCAACTCTTGACTAAGTGATTCATTTTTCATGTATTCTTTGCTGCTTTTAATGCAATCCTGGGTATCGTGAACGCTCCGTGATTTTAAAATTTTAAGCTGAAAAATTAGCGATTTAATATTTTGAAACATTGCAGAATAAAATTGAATTTTAAAAAAGTCTTTTTATTGGAACGCCTTGTTTCCAAGGTAAGTGACGGGACTCGGGAAGTTGGACCATATGAGAGTTAGTCTTGTGAGATTTTTTGCTTCTGAAAGTGCCGTTTCAGCTAGCTACATGATCTATAGCGTTAGCCAAAGTAACTACCATGATAGAAATTGCAGTATTTGAGACGGATCCAGAACCGATTTCTTTATCAATAAACACATCCCATTCCTTCACATAATATGTCGGAGTCACGACTAGCGTTTATGACTAATACCCATGGTGCGTCAGCAACTAAAGAAACTGTTTTTGGAGGTGCAGGAGGGAAGCGGCGAGAGACCGCCTAACCTCCATAAGGGGTTGCTGTGACGACACAGAGCGAGAGTAAAATAAGGCGCTCATGGCGAAAAAATAATGATTTATGTGCATCTTTTCGATTTTCAAATTGTTTTATTCATCGTTGCCCAAGCCTATGACTTGTTTTCATCACCCGTTAAACAAAGCTGAGTACAAAATGTTTCTAAAAATCTGATCTATCTAGCTTGAGTCTGTCCGTTCATTAGAGATGAGCATGATTGCAGGAAGATCAATCCCTCTGATAAATCTTCCATCCTGGGAGAGAGGCGAGGGGTGCTACTTCGGAAAGACCTTCTTTCTGCACCAAATAGCTCGGCGAACCAAAGGGGCGGACGGCAATCTTAAAAGGGGGTTCTGGGAGAAATCTGACAATCGAAGCATCAGGTCTTTTCCATCCCGCAGCCTCCTCATAGCGCAGACAGTCATCAATATGATAGAGTTTTTTCTCCAAGATGAGCGTCGAAAGTGTCTGCCATGGGAAATAGACTCTCCCCTCCTTCGCTGCGGCGGCGTGAAGAGCCTGCTCGTGGGAATCATGTGTCCACAGATACCAGCCGCAATTCTTGGAATAAAAGGGCATAAGAAATAATAAAAGTATCGCAAAAATAATGCCGGCCATCCCATATTCCTTCCAATCTGAAACAGCTATCATGCGACTAGCCATTAGAGGAAAGAGCAGCACAATACCCAAGAGAAGAAAATAAGAAGGGATGACCAGATGATTCCAGTCGGCACCAATTCTCATTCTGGTGATGATGGCAAAAGGAGTCATCCACAAGGCGATAAGCAGCAGATAAATAAGAGACTGCTTCTCACTCTCTGACAATTTCAAGGAGCCAGAACGAAGAGCGATTGCAAGGATTATCAGTATTCCGAAAATTGGGACTAAGGAGGTCACAAGCATTTGAAAAACCATTGATGCGGGAGTGACAACCATCTGACGGGTGGGCCATTTCCAGATCATTTGATAAGCTTCGGTACCATTTTCCACGAGTAACATAGTGCCAATCAACAACGCCCCTGTGATGATCACAGCGAGAAGAAATCGCCCCGCCTCCTTCACTCCGTGGCAATGGACACAGATAGCGACCAATACTGGCAGAATGGGCCAGACTGACTGTTTGCAACATGATGCAGCAGCAAGAAAGCATCCGGAAGTAATAACACGCCAATCCGGGAGGAAATGATCGCTCCTAACTATAGGTAGGAGCAGGATCACTGAGATTCCCAGAAACAGGAGTGCCGGTGAGTCCACATGCACCATGGTCGCCACATATCTGAGTTGTGGAACAGAGAATATCAGACATGCGGCCAGAAATAATGTCATTAAAGAGGCAAAATAAGAGGCCGTTCTCGCTCTCTGCAATAGAACAAGCAAGATCACAACCGGAGCAAAAATACAGACCATGCTCATACTCCAGCCTGCCACCAAAGCTATGATTACCGAATGGAGAAGAATTCCTGAAAAAGCAGCCGGTATGTAAAACCAAGCTCCCAATGGTGGGTAGAAAAACCCGTTTGAGGGACCATTATTTCCCATGTAGAGATGATAGCCATAAAGAAGCCCGCCGGACCATGTCAGGCGATTTGCACTCCAGTCATCAGGAATGAATCCGATGGCCGTGATCAGAACCATCACTGTAAGTGCGGCAAAACCAGCAAAAAATACTGCCGCAAAAACTCTCTGAGAAATTTTGGGATATGTCATCTCTTTGAAAAAAAGATATCCCCATCCACCGAGGCATGAGGCAATCACCAGGAAGGTCATTGCATTGATCGGAATTGCAGGCACTTCTAAACTCACTTCGAGAAAAGAAAAGGAAAGTGCAATTTCTTCTATCCCAATTGATGGTAAGTCTCCAGCACCTCTTGGGGCTTGCCGACTGACTTGATCTGGGACTTGTGTATCAGCATGGCACGATCGGCAAATCTTTCCATGGCAGAGGGATCGTGCGTGACCAAAATGATCGTCTTCCCCTCAGTTTTATAGCGCTCAAAGAGAGCGAAGCATTTTTCGGCAAAAACAAAGTCGCCAACAGCCAGCACCTCATCCAGGAGCATGATCGGAGCATCAACCTGCATGGCCACAGCAAAGGCAAGACGAACGGACATGCCGCTGGAATAGTGCTTCACCTGGAGTTCCATGAAGTCTTGCAACTGGGCAAAATCAACGATTGTCTCATACCTCTCCGTGATCTGTCTCCGGTTTAATCCGAGGATGGTGGCGTTCAGAAAAACATTTTCCCGCCCAGTCAGTTCCGGATTAAAGCCGACTCCAAGCTCAAGCATCGGTGCAATGCGGCCATGGATCGTCACCTCGCTTCCCTTGTCGGGGCGATAAATTCCGGCCAGAATCTTAAGCAGGGTCGATTTTCCCGATCCATTGCGTCCGATGATGCCGAAGAATTCCCCTTGCTGAATTTCAAAATTGATGTTGTCCAGGGTCTTTCTGGCTTTGCGTTCGTTCCTCACATGGAGCTTCATGAGACGTTCTCGAAGTGTTCCGCGGCGCTCGGCGGGAAGTCGAAAGGTTTTCGAAAGATTGCGGACGGTAATTGCGGGAGGCATATTGAAATGATATGTTACAGATCCTCGACCATGGCCCCTTCTTTCCATTTGAAGATAAAGAGCCCTAAAATAAACAGCACAGCACTGACCAGTAACACATAGGCATATCCGATCAGCGTGGACTCCCCGATTCCTATAAGGAAATGCCGTGAATAGGTGATCAATCCGCACACCGGATTAAGAAAGAACAAGGGTCTCCATTTCTCCGGAATATTACTAGCGGGGTAGATAATCGGTGTCAGCCAGAATCCAAGCTGAATGAAAACCTCCCAGAGACTGAGCATGTCGCGGACTTTGACCACAATAATACTCAGGATAAATCCAATCCCAAGAGTCAGGAGATAAAATGCCAGAAGCAGTGGTACAAACCATAACATCCTCCATTCCATGGGAACACCATCAATGAGAGCAAAAATGAAAAATACCACGAGGTTGAACAGCAATCCAATAAAGGCACTGGAAACGGCAGCAGCCACAAGGACATATCTGGGAAGGTATACCTTGCGGATCATCTGATAATTCCCAATAAACCCATTCATACCAGCATTGGTCGCCTGGGAAAAATAATCCCAGAGAATGATTCCCAGGAGTAGGAAGGGCTTGTAGTGAGGGGTCTGCTGATTAAAAAAAACCGTATAAACCAAATAGAGAACACCAAAGAGAGCCAGCGGCTTCAGCAACGACCAGATATACCCCAGAATGCTGCCATAATAGCGCATCTTAAAATTCGTCCAGGTAAGCGTCGTGAAAAGTCGCCAAGTGTAGGCAATGTTGGGAGACATAGGTAAAAGCTACAGAGGAAGAAAAAGAGCGATCAATGGTTTCTTGGCAGGGACTTTATCCGACGTTGGATTTTCAGTACTTGGAGTGTCATCCGGATTGCATCCCTGAGCAGCCTGACTTTGCTTCCCGGGACATCATGCCAATCCACAGGAAATTCAATCACCCGGCACCCCTTCTTAAGAAGGAGCATAGCCAGCTCAACATCGAAGGCAAAGTCCTTGGTATGCAGATAGGGATGAATTTCACGATAGGCTTCAACAGTCAATATTTTCAGACCGCACTGCGTGTCATAAGCCGGAATCCGACCGAGTTCCGAAACAAGGGTGGCAAAAGCACGCCCCGAAAAATGGCGTACCAGAGAACGCTCCACGGAGCGACCTAGCATCTTGATCCTGCTTGCAAAGAGCGCGTCAGCCATACATTCCTGCGAATGAAAAAAGGATTCGGCACGAAGAACTTCCTTCGCAGATACAGCACCATCCGCATCGCAGAACGCCAGTAAAGAGAACCCTTCCCGGAAATTCCATCCTCGATAAACGGCTCCACCTTTACCGGTATTCTTGGGAATAAAAATCGGATCGAGGAGTTGCGGGTGGGAAAGCGGTGCAGCCGATCGAAATTTTCCTATGAGCGCAGTCAATCTCTCCTGCTCGCTACTTTTTGATCCATCATCTGACACAAGAATTGTGAAGCGGAGAGGGAGTGTTTCCATCAGCTCCTTCAAAAAAGGTTCAAGCCGTTCTGTGTCATTGAAATGGGGAATAACCAGGAGAGTTTTCATAAAATCTGCGGTAGCATGCACCCTGCCAATGAATCAATATTGGATGAAGGCAGGCTGCCGCCCTTGGTTGTTTTGACGCTACTTCCCTTGAAAAATAAAACTGATTCCATCATTTGAGACAGATGACGATTGCATCATTTTCTCTTATCTCTGGCGACACCGATTCTGAAAGATCCAGATCCACTTGTCGCCATCGCGGACACTTGATAACACTGAGGAAAGCCCCTCGGAAACAATCTTGCTAGAAAAGTTCCGCTTCTGAAAATGGCTTACCGGCAAGATCCTTGGCCGAAAGGAAGGGGCTTCCTCCTGCGGCAAGAGGCCAGACAATTCCAAGCTCTTTATCATCCCAGCGAATTGATCGCTCTTTCTCAGGCGTGTAATATTCCGTACATTTGTATTGAAAATCCGCAATTTCGCTCAACACGAGAAATCCGTGCGCCAGTCCCGGTGGAACCCAGAGCCGTTCTTTGTTTTCTTCACTGAGAACATGGCCATCCCATTTTCCGAAGGTCGGCGAGTTCCTGCGTATATCGACAAATACATCAAAAACAGAACCTTGCGTTACCCAGACCAATTTACCCTGTGGTCGATCAATCTGGTAATGGAGCCCTCTGAGGACATTCTTCTGCGAGCGCGAATGGTTGTCCTGAACAAATTCTTGATCAATACCGAGTTTGGAAAAAGTGTTGCGATTCCATGATTCAAGAAAAAAACCCCGCTCGTCACCAAAAACCTTGGGAAGGAGACGATAGGCTCCTTTAATTTTTGTTTCGATTTTTTCCATTATTTACGCGGCTTTATTTATGTCGCTTAAGGACGGATCTTAAATAAGTTCCGTAACTTGATTTCCCAAGATTGGTGATGGATTGCTTAAAAGTCTCCTCGCTCAGGAAGCCCTTCTGCAAGCCTATCTCTTCGAGACAAGCAAGACGGAGGCCCTGACGATTCTGGATGACCTGCACGAATTGTGCGGCATCGAGCAGTGAATCATGAGTTCCGGTATCCAGCCAGGCTGTCCCTCGACCCAATTTTTGAACCCGGAGACGGCCAGCTTCCAGATAGAGTCTGTTCAGATCCGTGATTTCAAGCTCGCCGCGGAGAGAGGGCTTCAACTCCCGTGCGATTTCAACCACATCGGCACTGTAAAAATAGAGACCCGGGACGGCAAAATTGCTCTTAGGCACAAGAGGCTTCTCCTCCAAGGAAATAGCGCGCCCGCTGGCATCAAATTCCACCACACCGTAGGAAGTGGGATCAGCCACCTCATAGCCGAAAACCGTGGCGCAATCCAGTTGCTGATCAGCCTCGGAAAGCATCTCGGTGAAGTCATGCCCGTAGAAAAGATTGTCTCCCAGAACCAAGGCCGCCGGAGAGCCAGCCAAAAACTCTGCCCCGATAATAAACGCCTGCGCGAGCCCATCCGGACTCGGTTGCTCTGCATACTGAAAGTTGACGCCGAATTGTGATCCATCACCAAGAAGACGGCGGAATGCGGGTAGATCATGGGGAGTCGAAATAATGAGGATCTCCCGAATTCCGCTGAGCATGAGAACCGAAATTGGATAATAGATCATCGGCTTGTCATAAACCGGCATTAACTGCTTGCTGACACCCAGAGTCAGGGGATGAAGGCGTGATCCTGAACCTCCGGCGAGAACGATGCCTTTACGGTTTGCAGATGAAATGGACATGGTGATTCTCTGCGTTTTAAGATCGATCTTTACCAATCCACCAAGCCTTCCATCCCTTGGGAGCCCATTTGGAAGGAAGATAGAGCAACGCTGCAAGGCCCACAATCCAACTGATCGTTCCAAGGATCAGGCAGAAGGAATACCAAGCCGGAGCTTTGAATCGAAAAACGACTTCATGGGATCCCGCTGGAACAAAAGTTGAGAGGAGAGCGGCCTCGGCGCGATGCACCTCAACCGGTTTGCCATCGATTGTTACTGTCCAATCAGGATGATATGCCTCGCTCGCAATCAGCCAACCGGAAGCATTTGGAGGCACTTGATAGCTCATCCGCTGGTAGTCATCCATCCGGTTGCCGACAAGGGGCACGCGGGCGAATGGCTGACCAGGTTTCCCCTGAAATTGTGATAAAAGTTCGATTTGATTCGTACTCTTCGCCAATCCCGCGAACCCAGGTGCGGAAGGATCAGGTGCCGCTATTTCCTCCGTTACGATATTCTGGTTTAGCAGTTGGAGGGAGACGGGAGCCATTGCATAACTCTCCTTGGGAAGCACCACAAAATCATGTGCCAGAAAGGCGGGATAAAGCGCCCCGGAATTTTCCAATATGGCAAAGTAGCGGTTCTCGAAAACCACCGGATAGATGGAGCGGAAGAAGTCCTGCATCTGCTTCGGTGAAAAGGGATCATCCTTGTCGAGCAGGATATAGGCCACGCCGGCCACATTCAGGTAGTTTCGAAGAGAATCACCGCTGGCATTACCTGCAATTTCCAAATGTCTCACCCATTTGAGTTGGAAGTGACGAAGCAGTGATTCCGAATCTATAGCCCTCCCGGCTTTCTCCGGCAGGGTTAGGTAAAAATATCGGCCGCTGACAGGGTGGACACGACCTTGGAGAGGAGCGGTTTTCAGAAACTCCGCAGCCTGATTATAATCGGTAAAAAGATGCTGATCCAGTCCACGCGACCAGTAAGCTGAGTGAATTGGATACAACTCTAACAAAAGGAGGAAACCAACAGTGACTGCGAGTGTCTTTTTCCAGCGATCACTGATAATTTCAGCGAAAAGAATCCAGAAACCAATTCCCACAGCAGCGGAGAGGCAGCAGAATCCACCCACACTCCAAAATGACTCGGGAGCACGGATGTCCTTGAAAAGAGGAAAAAGTTCTGCAATCCGGAAAACAGGGATCGTGAGAACGATCGCAGTGATGATGACTGTGATCAAAACCTCCCCCTTCAGGAGTTGGAGAGCCGTCTGGTAGATCAGCCACCCGATCCAGACAAATGAGAGCCAGAGAATCGGAATCGAGCTATCGGGAAGACCCTGAGCCGTTTTGAGCACATTGATATGTCCCAGCAGGAGGCCATCCGGCCCGGAGGCAAACCATAGTGAAATGAGCCAGCAGGCCGTCAGGATCAGGAACCAGCGTCCGATCCGCGAAACTCTCCACTCTGCAAGTGCCGGAAGTCCAAGTGCCAGGGAAAGCCCAGCAAGAGGAACCAATCCGATTTGAAACATCTGCGCATCTCCCGTGAGATTGCCGTCGCCTCCTGCTGTCAGGAATCCCCAGAGATCTATCCAAAGAAGAGGAGTCTTGAACGCATAGTGATGCTTCCAGCCATCCAGCGGATCGAAAAGAAATCCCGCAGCGAATCCGAACTCCCGCGAGGCTGGGAGCAGGAATACAACTGCGGTAAGTGCTGCAATAAGAATGCTCCATCCGTAGCCGATGAGAACGCTTCGTGATTTCGAGCCATTTTGACGAAGAACCTCCAGCGCAAAGAACAACAACATGGGGGTCATCACCACAGCAATTTTGGTATAACTCAGCGCCAATGCGGCAGCAGAAAGTCCAAGACCAACAATTTCCCGGGGTGACTCTTCTTCAGCCACAGCCACGATCCCACGCAGAATCAACGGCGTAAAAACAAAACAAAGCCCCACCGTCCAGTGTTCGTAAGTCCCGATTGCCACATGAATTGAGGGAAGGATGATATAAAAAAGTGCAACCACTGAAGAGAGAGCGGGATTGCCACCAATCCTCCGAATGAAAAACCACATCGATAAACCACTCAGGGGAATAAAACTGAGGATCAATATTTTTTGGGCAATGAAGGCACCCACCAACCACGCCAGAAGGCCGCTAGCAAGCGATGAAAGAGTCATCGGAATGGCAGAGGCATCATAGACCAATCCGCTATGTCCCAAGAGAAAATTGGGCGACCACCCCCCGGGTGAAATCTTCAAGGAATCCCAGAGCTTGCCGGTATCGCCAAAAAGCTCCTCTTTCGACGGTGTCTGGAAAATCCAACCACAGGCTATCGCCAGCACGAAAAGAGCCCCTGCAATCAGAGGCCAGTGCAGGTTTTTTTCAGGAAGGGTATTTCGAGAATTTGTGGACGCCATAAAATCAAAGAATGGGTGTAATCAGATGAGCATAGGATGGCTAGAGACTTTTACAATTTCTTCAGTTAATCGACCGATCAGAAATTGATCCTCTCTTTCTCAACCACCAGAGGTCGCTTCAACACCTGCGTATGGATGGCTCCGATGTACTCACCGAGAATCCCAATGAAAAATAGCTGAACCGAGGCGAAAAAGAAAATCCCAATAACCATGGGCGCAGTTCCTATGGGAAGGCTATACCAGAAGAGCAACTTATAAACCAGATAACAGAACGCAACGATCAGACACACCAACGCAGAGGCGAATCCGATCATTGTGGCAAGGCGTAGGGGAACCTTCGAGAAGTTGGTGATTCCCAGCATCGCCATATCATACAGCGTATAGAGATTGTTCTTGGTGAAACCCCTTGTCCTTAGTGGCTGGTGGTAGGAAACCCTCTGGACCGGAAGCCCCACCTCGGCAATCAATCCCCGAAAATAGGGATAGGGATCGTTCAACTCACGGCAATATTCGATAATTACACGATCATAGAGGCCAAATCCGGTAAAGTTTTGGATAGTCTTAGTATCTGCCAACCCTTCAACAATTTTATAATAGAGTCGCCTTACAGCAAAGAAGAGCGGAGATTCATCGCTGGAGTCCTTAATGGCAACAACCGCTTTCGCGCCAGTCTCCCAGTACTTTAAAAAATCTGTTATAAGTTCGGGAGGCTCCTGTAAATCGGAGGCAAGGTAGATAACGGCATCACCTGTGCCCTGCATCATTCCGTGATAGGGAGACCGTATGTGACCGAAATTTCGCGCGTTCAAAATCACTTTTAGTCTAGAATTATCAGCGGCCAGTTTTTTGAGTATTTCAGGAGTTCCGTCCGTGGAGGCATTGTCGATGATAATCTGCTCGTAGTCGTACTTAGAAACTGTATCCATGGCCTTTGTAACCCGGGCCACAAGTTCTTCGACATTTCCCGCCTCGTTGAAACAGCCGGAAACGATACTGAGCTTTTTCATAAATAGGAGTATTGATGCTAAAGTCCTCGTTGATAAATTGCTTCCCTGAGTTTTGGATCTGAGGAATATGGCGTGTCAAGATGGTCGATTTTCAATGCTTCATCCTTGCCAATGGCGGCCGTCATTCGATGACCATATTTCCCTAGCATCAACTCACGACAGGAAATCTGCCCTTTCTGTAAAGGAATCGCCATATATATATCCTCTTCGGTCAAGAGATCTCCTTCCCTCAGGTCGCGCTTTGCATAGACCCCCCTGACATACGAATCAAGATAGGCGGTCTCCTTCGCAATCGGGATTTTACGACTCTCGCGGGCTGTGCCGCACATCTCAACCGTCTTGTGAAAGGCTTTGAACCAGACATCCAACTGCTCTGGGAGTGAAGAGTATTTTGCTACTTCGAATCCATCGGAATTGATATCAATATGGCGCTCAAAAGTTCGAGCCCCTTTTGCATAGGCAATACCTATGGAGGTGTGCCAGTCATGATACTCATGGCAGGAATAGCCAATTGTATGACCAGGATAGCGATTCTTGAAAAAATCAATCTGATCCAATTCTGCTTCAGAATCCTCATGAGGGTAAGAGGCAACACAATGATTGATTGCTAAGGGTATGTTTCTATTTTCAAAAAAAGTCACCACATCATCCATGTCCTTGAGAGGAGTTCCCCCAAAAGAAATGATGCATGGCTTCTTTGTTGAAGCGATTTTTTCCAGAAGCATCCAGTCATTGGCATCGGCACTGGCAATTTTTATGATTGGCAAATCGAAATCCACACACCAGTCAACAGATTTTTCGTCAAACGGTGTTGACATGGGAATGCACCCATTCTTGATGATCGCTTTAATGAGAACACCATACTCTTCCTTGGAAAGTCGGGTTCCTAGAACACGATGCACATATTTGATATCGGATCGACCAATGAAATCTTTATGAATAAAGCTGTCGATGTCGCGAAACTGAAGTTTGATTGCCGTGCGGACATTATTGAACCTGGCGACCCTGCTGTGCTCACGAACAATTTGGAGACCACGTTCGAGACTGCCCTGATGATTGTTTGTCACTTCTAGGACAAACAGATTTTCAAAGATATTACGGTTCATGGGATTTATTGTTGAAACTTTTCATGGAACGGGCGGATAAGACCTAATTCTCACATCTTATGCTGTCAATTCAAGTGTGATAAAATCATTAATTGCAGGCTTTATCTCATCCTCGAAATTAACCTTCGTTTTTGCCATTTTTCCAGGGCCGCGAGTCAAAATGCAGTTGATAGAATCCCCCGTATTTTTCTTGTCATGCTTGATGGCCTTAAAAATGATTTCACGATCTGATCGGATGAGCTCCCCTTCATAAGGAGTGAGCCATGGAAAAAGAAGCTTTTTTAGATGCTGATAAGAGGCATGAGACTCTAGATTCAAGCGTGAAGATAAATAGGTCGCGGTAAGAATCCCAAGCACCACTGCGATTCCATGGGGTATGGCATAGTGGGTGGCCGATTCATAGGCATGACCAAAAGTGTGTCCGTAGTTGAGAATGTTGCGGATATTGCGATCATATTCATCAGACTCAATATAAGGTTTTTTAACGGCCATTGACCGGCTCACCCATTTTGAAAGTATTTCTGACTGATTCTCTTTCGATAACCCGTTCAGATCATTGATCAACTCTTCAAAATCCGTCTTTCCTTGAATCAACTGGAGTTTAATGACTTCTCCAAGCCCAGAACGAATCTCATCCCAAGGCAAAGTTGATAAAACTGAAGAGGTAAGAAGAACGCGATGCGGGGGGTAGAATGTCCCAATCTGATTTTTATATGAGGCGATATTAATCGAGCTTTTGCTGCCTATACAGCTATCTGCCTGAGCAAGAAGGGTGGTTGGAATCAGTTCCCATCGAATCCCCCTAAATAAAACTGAGGAAATAAAACATCCAATGTCCTGAAGCACTCCTCCTCCAATCACAACCAACCGTGCATTCCGTTTGATTCCCTGTTTTAACAATTCTAACATGACGGGCTGGAGGCGTTCAAAAGATTTTTCTTCCTCTGACGCATCAATGAGAATAGTGCGGTGACTATCAATCTTATCTTCAAGTATCGATCCGAAGTGATACTGGATCGAACGGTCAATTAAATAAAAAGTTTCATGTTGATGATTTAATGAATCTAATATCGATTGTAAATCGTCGAATTTTTCAACCGTGTAATCATGGATCTGACTTTTAATTTTTAGCATGACCGGAAAATATTAGAGACATGTAAATCCACCATCTGCAACAATTACTTGACCCGTTATATAGGTGTTATTTTCTGAAACTAAAAAAGCTGCAATTTTTGCTAATTCTGATGATTCCGCCATCCGATGCAGAGGGATAGTGGAGATGATTTTTTCGAGATCTTCAGGACTATTATTTTGCTTGGTTAAAACGGTGTTAACATATCCAGGGGCCAAGGAATTAACCAAGATTCCATATTGGCCATATTCAACAGCAGCACTACGAGTAAGGGCATTGAGAGCCGCCTTGGTCATCGAATATGCCGCACGACTTTCTTTGGTCACATGACCGAAAATTGTGCTGACATTAAGAATTCGTCCCCATCCCATTTCACTCATTCTTGGCATCAATGCGCGGCTCAGCCATAATGCTGAACTTAGGTTTGTTTGGAGCATGGCGCTCCATGTTTTCTCATCAATATCACCAATCTTTTGAAGCAAGTTAATTCCTGCATTATTCACAAGAATATCAATCGGTTCACTTTTGAGACCTTGCACATAAGAATCAATTGCTGTGTTTTCGGAAAGATCCAATTCCGAGCGTGAAGGAGTAAGTACCCGGTAACCAGCGGCGCTCAACTCCTCTGCAATGGCAGCTCCGATACCCCGAGAACCCCCAGTGATAAGAACCGTATGATTTGCCATAAAAAGATCAGATTTTTTGGGAGATCATATTGGATTGCAATTCCTCACGGCTCAAAAATGGAGCCATATCCTCCAGTGTTGCAGTCACCATCCGCCCATCCCCTAATTTTTTTGAAGAGAGCTTCGGGGCAAACGGTTGTTTAAGATCAAGCATAATCTCGCACATTGCCGCAGCGGAGGACTCTAATGTCATCTGGATCATTTCCTCTAGATCAGAATGCTGATTGCACCGTTGGAAGGGAAGTCCAAAAGCTTGTGCAATCGCTCCAAAATCAGGAAAGCTGAGACCTGAATCTGTACCGCATCCGACAATATTATCTGGGAAAAAATTGTGCTGCGTCTGTCGGATGGAGTGATAGCCGGTGTTATTCAGGAGGAAGATTTTTACTGGCAATTTCAGTCCGACAATGGTCTGAATCTCTTGCAAATTCATCATGACACTTCCGTCACCGGCAAGACAGATGATCCGGGATTTTTCTGGCAAAGCCACTGCGGCACCGATGGCAGCAGGCAAATCATAACCCATGGATGCACAGCCTGAATTATGAAATAATCTCATGCCGGGACGGATTTTGATTGCCTGAAATGCAGTCACACATGCAGTGCCATCTGCACAGGCAATAACTTCACCATCCTCAAGATGGGACGAAAGCCGAGCCATGAAACAGTATGGATTCACCTTCTCTAAAATCTCCCAATATTCGGGGAGCACAACCGGATAGAGGGAGACTCGGTTTCGGCACCATGCAAGCCACTCTTCGTGACAGGGCTTCCAGTCACGAGTTTTATTCTCTAACAATGGTAGAAAATTACGGAGATCAGCATGAATGGGCTTGTCGATCTTTAGCGTAGGCTTCCTCATCTCATGAGCATCCACATCAACCATCACTTTATAGGCCTTGGGCGCAAAGTGTTCCCAATTATATGAAACCAATCGAATATTCAAACGACAGCCAAGGATGAGTAGAAAATCGCTGTTCTGAACTACGAAATTACCGGCCCGGTCGCCCAGCGAGCCTGGACGGCCTGCATAAGCAGGATGATCGTTAGGCAAGAGATCATTGGAGTTCCAAGCACCAACAATAGGAATGCCCAAACGGTCTGCAATTTTTAGAAAAATACCGTCTTGTCCTGAAAGACGGATGCCGGTGCCGGCGTAGATGACTGGCCGTTGAGCAGCAGACAAGAGATTCACAATCTCTGTCACTTCACCGGATAAATCAGAAGTCTCGAACTTCAAGGCATCCTCGTTCGAGTCGTAAGATCTCAATTGCTCTGGATCAATTTTAGCGGCCTGCACATCAATTGGAACATCCAGCCAGACAGGCCCGGGACGACCGTTTAAGGCAAGATATAACGCCTTCTCAAGTTGGTAGCGAACCATCGTGGGATCATCTACCAAAACCGCATATTTTGTCACTCCCCCCACCATTTTCACAATATCAACTTCCTGATCGCCAAGTTGACGCAAGGGAAGCACCGTACTCCCTACCAATGTCTCACGCTTTGACTGTCCGGAAATAACAATCATCGCCATAGAGTCGACATAAGCCCCATAAACTCCGGTAATTGCATTCGTGGATCCAGGCCCTGCCGTCACATTAACCGCCGCCATCCGGTTGGAAACACGGAAATAACTCTCAGCAGCCATAGAGCAGGTCTGCTCATGATGACAGCAGACCTTCTCGATGCGCTTTTCCCGAGCAAAGGCATCATTGAGGTGCATTGCAGCACCGCCAGTCACCATAAAAACGTGGCGAATACCATGTTTGGCGAGTGTTTGAGCTATGAAATCTGCTATGCGAATTTCCATCGAAATTGTCTAATTATAACCGATTCCATGCAGCTGTGCGACGAATCGCTGCCTCTAGAGATATCCACGCATGCAGATTGAGTTCGGATTCGGCATTCCTAACTGATGGCACATAATAGGAAGGTTTCAACGTGCCTGAAATAGCGGGTTTGGACATCAGGGGAGTTCCGGTTTCACCACCAAAAGTGAAAGATACGCTTTGAGCAGTTTCGGTAATGCTGATTTCCTGATCCGATCCTACATTGTAGGGACGGCATGGCTCTCCCTTCAAGAGTACCGTCCAGAGCCAGATGGCGAGATCGGCTGCGTAGAGATAAGAGCGGTAGGGTGTGCCATCGTTGACCTTGATGGGTACTCCCTTGATCGCATCACGGATGAAGTTCCCAATGGCGAAATGGGCATCCAGCGGCAGATGGGGGCCCACAAAGGCAAAGCACCGGGCAATCGTGGTCTCGAGACCATGCTCTTTATGAGCTATCGAGCATAGAAGTTCACCCACCCGCTTACCCTCACCATAAGCGGAGTCTGGATTCATCGTATCCGGAGCACCCTGATAGGATTCAGGGATATGACTGATCTCAGAAGGTTGCTTTCCATAAACTGCCCCGGAACTGACAAAGAGAAATCTCTTTACCCCTGCGTTCAGCGCAAAGTCAAGAGTCCTTCGCGTTCCCTGAATAATCGTCTCAAGCATCTCGAAAGGAGGAACCGGCGCACTGGAGGTCGTCCCTGCATGAATGACATGGGAAAATTTCCCTTCAGGAAACTCAAAGTCCCGCACATCCCCCTTCTGAAATCTCACGGAGGGGTTTTCGACAATGTGCGGAGCCTTGGCCTTGAATCTTTCGGGGTGCCGGCTCAACCCGACGACTTGAGCCCCGAGCCCGAGCTGCTCATTGGCATAGACAAAGGTTTCCAGAAGCCAGATGCCAAAAAAACCCGTGGCTCCCGTGACAAAGATTCTGGCACCTCTCAACTGCTCCCAGAGCGGTCGCGTGTGCGTAAGCACATGAGCAAGATCTTCTTTTGGAAGAGGGGAATGAGGATTCTTCACTGTGTAAAAAATCTAGAAACTTCTCACAAATGCCCTGATGGTCTCGATCTCATAATCGAGCATCTCTTTGGTAAGTCCCGGATATGTTCCAAGAAAGATCGCCCGATTCATGATTTCGTCGGCTCCAGTCATTTCCCCCACGACACGAAAAGAGGCGGGGCGGTCTTTTTTGAGCTGCACGAAGACTGGCTGACGAAGGAGATTTCCGCCGAAGAACATCCGGTTGCCTATTTTCTTTCCATCAAGATGGCGCGCCAGATCGGTATGATTGAATGGAGCCGAGGGTTTCACACGCAGCATGAAACCGAACCAAGAGCAGTCCGTCCGGTTCTGCGTTGCATCCCACGTGAAGTTTGAAACCTGAGACTTCAAACCTGCATTCTGAGAATTCCATCCCGTGGCATGGGTCGGGAGGCTGAAATCAAAATACTCTTGCAGGTCCGCAAGACCCTCCCGGAGGTATTCCCAATTTTCCTCACGAGCCTCGATAAAGGAAGGAAGTTTGCGAAGTTGCTGACGACCGATCGCAGCCTGTGGATCGAGAGGTTTCAGATTATATCCAAGATGGCTGTAGATGTACTTGTGATCGTATCCTTCGGGAAGCTCCCCCAGATTCCAGTCAAAGCGTTTGTTGCAGGTATTGTCCTTGCCGGAAGGGCACCAGCAGTCACGTCCCCAGTCCCTAAAACTCTCTGCATAAGTCTTGAGCGAAGGACGGGAAATGATGCTCACGGCCCCTCCCTCGCCCATCGTCAAATGATGGGGCGGATAGAATGATTGGGTGGAAAGATCACCCCATGTCCCGGTGTAGCGGATGATATGGGTGCCGTTGGAAGGAATGCCGGGTGAATTTTCCGTGATACCAAGGGCCTTGGCTCGATCGATCGGCATGGAGTATGTGCAGCCGAGGGCATCGCAGTTGTCCTCGATCAGCCAGAGGTCATGAATGCGGCAAAACTCCAGAACGGAAGCAATGTCGAAGGGGTTTCCCAACGCATGAGCAATCATGACGGCCTTGGTCTTCCCCTCCCTGTAAGCTGCTTCCAGCAAATCGGCCCGTATATTTCCTGTTGCAGGATCATTGTCGACAAAGACAGGAACCGCACCTTGCTGAAGAATCGGCGCCACGGTTGTTGGAAATCCTGCAGCAGCCGTAATGACCTCATCCCCCGGTTGAATGCGTTTGTGAGGAGGGAGTTTGTGCGTCGTCAGAGCAGAAAGGGCCACCAGGTTGGCCGAGGAACCGGAGTTCACCAGCAGGGAGTATTTCACTCCAAGGAACGCCGCGAGTTCTTTCTCAAAAGCCTCACCTTCGGGCCCCAGGGTGAGCCAGAAATCGAGGGTGCTGCCAACGGCGGCCTCTACCTCGTCTTCGGTGAATACGCGTCCGGCATAGGGAACCACGGTTTCACCGGCTAAAAATGAAGGTCGCGCGCCATCATTACCCGGACGATTCGCAGCATGGGCACGAAAAGAATATTCCCGGGTCAGACGAAGGATTTGGGCTTTCAGCTCAGGCAGAGTCATAAAATTTTGGCTTCAGAAAGTTTGATATTCGGCGATCTGACGGGTGGTGATTTCAAGAGGCGTTAGGTTCCCGCGATGCACTTGATCATACCACACAACCGTCTTGTTGATCGTCTCCTCGAAGTCCCACTTCGGCTTCCATCCAAGAATTCGATGTGCTTTCTCAATGGATAGATTGAGCAAAGTCGCCTCATGAAGGGCTCCCGTTTCACTGACATCGACCCAGCCTCCTGCACGATGCTTCAGAATTTCCTCCACCAGATCAGCCACCGTGCGGTTGGATGCAGGTTCAGGACCGAAGTTGAATGCTGTGGCACAGGCTGGATCAGACACAAGTCTTCCGGCCAGATGTAGGTAACCCCCCAGCGGCTCGAGAACATGCTGCCATGGGCGAACAGCAAGCGGATTGCGAATGGAGATCGTCTCTTCCTGGCTGAGGGCGCGCATGGCATCGGGGACGATGCGGTCTTCGGCCCAGTCGCCGCCGCCAATCACATTGCCAGCACGGGCGCTCGCAATCCGTACAGGGTGGTTTTGAAAAAATGATTTTCTATAGGCCGCCGTGGCAATCTCCGCCATGGCCTTGCTAGAACTGTAGGGGTCATGGCCTCCCAAAGGATCGTTCTCCTCATACGCTCTGCCCGATTCATGGTTTTCGTAGCATTTGTCCGTCGTGACAATCACGGCTGCACAGCGCTTCTCGAGACGCCGGAGGGCTTCCAATACATGGATCGTCCCGTTCACATTGGTCTCATATGTCACCATAGGAATACCGTAAGAGCGGCGAACAAGGGGCTGGGCGGCCAAATGAAACACGAAATCAGGCTGAAATACGTGAATCGAGTCCTTGACCGATTCAGCATCACGGATGTCGGCAATCTCATGTTCCAGGCGATCAGAGAGAGAGAGATGATTGAATAAGGAGGGAGTGGTATCCGGGTCTAGCGCATACCCGTGGACAACGGCACCAAGTTCCAAAAGCCATTGGGAAAGCCAGGATCCCTTGAACCCAGTATGTCCGGAAACCCAGACGCGCTTTCCTTCAAAAAGATGTCGTCTCATCACCACACTTTCCATGGTGCATCGCCTCTCTGCCAGAGTTCCTCGAGCAGTTGCTTGTCACGCAAGGTATCCATGGGCTGCCAGAAGCCGCGGTGCTGATGGGCATGAAGTTCACCCGACGCAGCCAGTCTCTGGAGAGGTTCCCTCTCCCAGATCATTGTATCGCTCTCAATAAAATCCAACACCGAAGGCTCGAGAATAAAAAATCCTCCGTTAATCCAGGCTCCGTCACCTTCGGGCTTCTCAATGAAGCCCTTCACGGAATCTCCTTCAACATGAAGTGCGCCAAAACGTCCGGGAGGCTGTACCGCCGTGACGGTAGCCTTCTTTCCTGAAGCCTTGTGCTCCATGATGGTGGCTGGAATATCAATATCCCCCACTCCATCCCCATAGGTGAAACAAAAAGTTTCGTTATGCAGATAGTGTGCCACGCGCTTGAGTCTTCCTCCGGTCATGGTCTCATCTCCGGTATCGACCACAGTGACTCTCCATGGCTCGGCATGGCGCTCATGCACCTCCATGCTGTTTTTCTCCATGTCAAACGTGACATCGGACATGTGCAGGAAGTAATTCGCAAAGTACTCCTTGATGACATACCCTTTGTATCCTGCGCAAATGATGAAATCATTGATGCCATGGGAGGAGTAGATCTTCATCACATGCCAGAGGATCGGCTTGCCTCCGATCTCAACCATCGGCTTGGGACGCGACGAGGTCTCTTCGCTGATCCGGGTTCCAAGGCCCCCTGCCAGAATAACGCATTTCATGGTGGGGCTGGAGTATAGACTGAATCAAGGAAAGGGAAGCTCTAAAATTCGTTGCATCGTTCACTTCAGTGAAAGCCGGAAGCCGGATAAATAGCCGCTGTTATTCCCATGATTTCATTCACAAAAAGACCTCGCAGTGAACATGGGAACTCTGATTCTCATTGATCAAGGCAATCCGTGATTTACAATTCATCCATGCCGAAACAACGCGACGGGATCATGACAGTCCGCATTCCCACGGACGAGAAAACCATACTCCAGGCAATCGCAGATCATTACGATGTCACCCTCAGCGATGTAGTTGTCCGCTCGGTACGAACCTTCATAGAAACCCATTCCGGGGTATTAAAAAAATCGGGCCCCAAGAGAAAAAGTCGCACCCTTGCTTTTTAATGATTTTCACCTCCGCTCACCCGGTGCCGGGTCCATGCCTGAAAATGTTCGGTTCGGCTTGTTGATGATCTCAATGGGCGTGAGAATTTCCGCCCGAACGGGAATGATTCCCGCATCCATCATGTCGATTTTTCGTGCAGCCACGATACTCAGATCGAGAATCCTGCCCTTGGCATAAGGCCCCCGGTTGTTAATCCGCACAATCACACTCTTTCCATTTTTCAGGTTGGTGACCCGAACCATCGTGTTGAAAGGTAATTTTTTGTGCGCCGCCGTACAGTCTCCCCGGTGATAATGCTCTCCATTCGCCGTCAGCCTTCCGATCCATCGCCCCCCATAATAGGAAGCCTTGCCGTATTCCACGGAGCGAGGTTTCGGTTCGTAGAAAGCGACACTCGAACGGGAGGTGTCCAGCGTGGTGCATCCGGGAAAGCCGAGGATGGTGATTATCGAAATCCCGAAAAATATGAAGGGCGCAGGGGAGAAGCGCATGTGCAAATCAAGCCAAGGTAATCACTTCAGGGCAAGCTTTCAAAAGCAGTCGAGGGCATTGGAATTCATCAACCGGAAAAATCAAAGGAAGATGTCCGCACTTGCCCGCCGGCCATCATCACGATTAGCTACCCTCCCCTCTTCATTTCATGACCGAATCGTCCTCTCCTCATCACCCCCATCGACTCAGCGATGCCCTTCATTTTGTTTCCCGGTTTCTGTCGCGCCCCGGTTCGATCGGCTCGATCTGGCCCAGTTCCCGTCAACTGGGAGAGGCAATGCTTGAAGACATTTCCCTGAAACCGGGCGATGTTGTGGTGGAATATGGCCCGGGAACCGGCCCCTTCACCAGCGTTCTTCGCGAACGAATGCCGCATGGCGTGGAGTATCTGGGCATCGAATTTGATAAGGAACTTCACAAAAATCTCGTTCGTCGATTTCCGGGCATGAACTTTCATCACGGCTCTGCGGAACAGACGGCAGAAATCCTGTTCCGGTACGGGTTGGCTCCCGCCAAACTTATCCTTTCAGGACTCCCTTTTGCAAACATGCCGTCGGATCTTCAGGCACGCATTTTGGAATCGACCCGCCTGGCCCTCCATCCCGAGGGAATCTTCCGGACATTCACCTACCTTTTCTCCACGCTGAATCCAAGCACTGCGCACTTCAGGCACCTGATGAAACAACATTTTCTGGAACACCACACGGCGCAGACGGTGCTGAAAAATTTCCCGCCGGCGAGGGTTCTCAGTTACTCAAAACCGGTAAAGCAACCGTCACCCCAAGAATCGGAGGAATAGCTGACAAAGCCACCCAAAAGTGGCTGCCTCGCATGGATTCGAACCATGACAAGCAGATTCAGAGACTGCTGTGCTACCGTTACACCACAAGGCAATTTGAGGCCCGCAACCACATGAACTGGAGGCTATTTCTCATTTTTGCCAAAAACTTGGCACCGAGGAATCGCTCTCCAAGCCGTGCAGAAAGGATGTGGATCATGAACAAGCTGCCGCCATTCGGCAATCTCAATCATGCGACTCGCCTGCGTAGAACGGATCATCACCCTGGGCACCGGCGGAAAATCCATCCTGAAATGGATGACGCGTCATAAAGTGTACGGCAGGGTCAACCCTATTCTGGAAATCCGATTTTCTGCCGGGGTTGTTTTTCCAAATGTTGTTTGATGACCCAGCAAAAAAATGAGAGGCTTGACGTCCGTGGCGATGACGCCTTTACGAATTACTCCCTTGACTGAATCCCACAAACCCAAACATGAATGCGGCGTATTCGCCGTCTATGGAAACAAGGATGCAGCTCTATTGAGCTATTACGGACTCTTTGCTCTCCAGCATCGCGGTCAGGAGAGTGCCGGCATCGCTTCGAGTTCCGGATCGGGACTCCCTTTTTGTCTGCACAAAGGAATGGGATTGGTCTCTCAGATTTTCGATCCCGAACATCTCCAGACCCTTCACGGCAACCGTGCCATCGGCCATGTGCGCTACTCCACCACCGGATCAAGCACCCTGCTCAATTCCCAGCCGTTCGTCTTCGACACAGCACGGGGACAGCTTGCAGTCGCCCATAATGGAAACCTTGTCAATGCCGCGGCATTGCGTGCCGAACTGGAAACGCGCGGCTCGATCTTTCAAACCACTGTTGACAGTGAAATTGTACTGCATCTTCTTGCGCAACCCGACGATACTGCGGGAGGTCCCCTGAGTGCCTTGCGTCGGATGGAAGGAGCGTTCTCCATCACCATCATGGGTGAAAACGAAATCATCGGCGTGCGTGATCCCCACGGCCTCCGTCCTCTTTCCCTCGGAAAGCTCGGCGATGCCTGGATTCTCTCCTCCGAAACCTGTGCCTTTGATCTCATCGGAGCCACCTTTGTGAGGGACATCGAACCGGGTGAGGTCATTATCATCAATGACCAGGGAATAAACTCCCTGTTTCCCTTCACTCAGACCCGTGAGGCATTCTGCATTTTTGAGTACGTCTATTTTGCACGCCCCGACAGTCGTCTGAAAGGGATTACGGTCAGCAAGGCGCGCGTCAATATGGGCAGGGAACTCGCAAGGCTCCATCCCGTCGAGGCGGATGTCGTCATTCCCGTTCCGGATTCCGGCATCTACGCGGCTCTCGGTTTTTCCAGTGAACTCGGCATTCCCTACGACCCGGCATTTGTCCGGAATCACTACATCGGCCGCACGTTCATCCAGCCCACCCAGCTCATTCGTGACTTCAACGTGCGTGTGAAGCTCAACCTCATCGGTGAAGCCGTGGAGGGAAAACGCGTGGTTGTGGTTGATGATTCCGTAGTGCGCGGAACGACGGCCAAAGCCCGGGTTGTCAATCTGCGCGAAGCAGGAGCCAGGGAGGTCCATCTCCGCATCAGCTGCCCCCCGCATCGCCATGCCTGTTATTATGGAATCGACTTCCCTGACCCCGAAAAACTGATCGCCAATCAGCATACTCATCAGGAAATCTGCGATTATTTAGGAGCCGACAGCATTGGGTATCTTGATGTGGAGGGGATGGTGCGCGCGACGGGATTTGAGAAAAATTCTTTCTGTATGGCCTGCTTCACGGGCGAATACCCCATCCCTTTCGATGCCGCATTTGACAAATTTGTCATGGAGCGTCGCAAAGAAAAGGGCCAGTTACTTCCTGATCTGAGCACCCAACCAGCACTCTTCTCAGCCGTTCCCTAAAGACTGGTCTTCTTCCTCCCAAATTTCCCGATGACCACAAAGAAAAAATCTCCTGTCCGCAAACCGGCCTCTGGTTCCGCCAAAGAAAGTTCCTACGCCAAAGCCGGAGTGGATGTGGCCCTTGGCAACCGGGTGAAATCAGGCATCGGCGCCTTGGTACGCCCCACCCACGGTGCTGAGGTTCTCGGGGGTATCGGAGGCTTTGGAGGTCTTTTCCGACCCGACTTCAAAAAAAGGGGCATCAAAGATCCCGTGCTGGTATCCAGCGTCGACGGTGTCGGCACAAAACTGAAGATCGCTTTCGCCACCGACCGTCATGACACGATTGGGGCCGATCTTGTCAATCATTGCGTCAATGACATCGCGGTGACCGGAGCAACGCCCCTCTTCTTTTTGGATTATATTGCCGCAGCAAAACTTGATCCGCGTGTTCTCAAACAGATCATCAGCGGCTTGTCGCGAGCCTGCAAAGCCGCAGGCTGCGCCCTGATTGGCGGAGAAACAGCCCAGATGCCGGGTCTCTACGCCGAGGGAGAGTACGATCTGGCAGGCTCGATCACAGGAATTGTGGATCGCAAAAATCTACTGGATGGCAGCCGGGTAAAGGTCGGCGACGCTTTGGTGGGTCTGCCGTCCAACGGGCTGCATACCAACGGGTACTCCCTCGCCCGCAAAGTCCTCTTTGACCTCCTTGATCTCAAACTCACCGACCGTCCTGCAGGACTTGGCTCCACTCTGGAGGCCGAACTTCTCAAGGTGCATCGCTGCTATCTTCCGGCATTCGAGAAACTATGTGCCCTGAAGGGAAGACCGCTGCACGCTGCAGCTCATATTACCGGCGGCGGACTGATCGACAACCTCCCGCGGATACTTCCCGAACAATGTGATGCCGTGATCAATCCCCTCTCATGGAAGGTGCCAGCAATCTACGGGATCATTGCCAAGGGGGGCCACGTTGATCCACTGGAAATGTATCAGGTTTTCAACATGGGTATCGGCATGGTCCTTGTGGTTCCGGGCACGGAAGGCCGAACGATTGCCAAATCTCTTGGGGGCCGCGTGATCGGAGAAGTCACCAAGGGAAGCGGCATCGTCCGTTTCATTCCGGAACCTGGAGAATAAACACTTCTTGACTCCCCTCATCCAAAACATCCCATGAGTGAGGACACTCCGAATCCCTCCAGCAAACGCAAGGCATTCGGAGTTGGCCTAGGAGCCGGCCTGCTCGGAGCCGTTGCCCTGGCACTTCGCTATGGCTGGCGCAGCACCCTGAGGGGAATCATTCCAGACGCGATTTCCCCCGCCGTTTTTGCAACCCGCGTCGCCGAAACCAGTGTTGGTGAAATTGTCTATCACACCGCCGACTGCGCTTTACCCGGTCCGCCGCTGCTTTTTCTCCACGGGGTCTTCCCCGGAGCCTCCTCGTTCGAGTGGTCAAAAATCTATCCGCGCTTTGCCTCCGCATGGCGGGTTCTCGTGCCAGATATGATCGGTTTTGGGGAGTCACAACGCCCCCATCCCGCACTGACCGCCGAGGAACAAGTCCGCTCGCTGTTTGAATTTCTCGAGGCGACGTCGGTCAATGATCCTCTCATCATTATTGCTTCCGGTCTGAGTGCCAACATCGCACTCCTCTTCGCTTCTCGGTATCCGGAAAAAACAGCACGCCTGATTCTCTGGATGCCGGACGTGGCTCTCGGCAAGGCCAACCCCTCCCGTGGATGGCATCGGCTTGCCTGGTTCCCCAGGATGGCCGGACTGGTCTATCGCTACCAGCTTTCCACCGAATCGTTCCTGCGATCGTGGTTGCTGCGCTCGGGTTACCCCGAGGGGCCGGGTCTGGAGGAATCCCTCTCTGTCATCACTTCGACCGCACAGCAATACGGGGCGGAACACGCCTTCCTCGCCCAATCGTCAAAAGCCTACTGGAGAGGCCTGCGCACAGGGTTGCGCAATCTTTCTTCCTCTGTCTCCGTGTTACTCGCCGTGGGTTCCGACAAAGATTCCTCCGCAGCCATCTCCGATCTGCGACCGCTGGTCGGCCGGTTCTCGATCGTGGAAGTTGCCTCTCAGGGTGCTCTAGCCCCCATTGTCGAATCCGATGTCATCGCTGCCGCCATCGAACAAGAGCTCTCACCAAGCACCTCGGAATCCCCCACCCCGCTCGCTTGAATATCCGCCAGGCGTTTAGAAAAATCCTCAACGACTGTCATATTTTTCTTCAGTCTTTAACCGCCAATCTTCAGCCTCTTCGCCAGTGAATGTTTCCGACCTCAGAGAGATCCTTCAGTATGTCCCCCGATTCCGGGAGAAGATCTTTGTCATTGCCGTGGATGGCATCGTGGCCGCCTCGGACAATTTTCCAAACATCCTTCTTGATATAGCCGTCCTTCGCTCGTTGAGCGTCCGGGTTGTTCTTGTTCATGGAGCAAGTCATCAGATCGGGCTCCTTGCCTCTCAACGCGGTGTCGAGACAACCAACTCCGACGGCACCGGAATCACCGATGAATCCACCCTAGAACTCGCCATTGATGCCAGCATCCGGCTGACCAACCGGATCATGGAGGGACTCTCCGCCGTGGATCTGCGGGCAGCGTATGCCAATGCTATCATCGCCCATCCGGCTGGGATCCTCGGGGGCAAGGATCAACTTCTTACAGGACGTGTTGAGCGCATCGATAACCATGCCCTGGAGCTGCTGCTCAAGGAGGGTATCATCCCGGTGATTCCGCCGCTCGGCTTTGACGGGGAAGGCCGCACCTTCCGCGTGAATTCGGACGGCATCGCACTTGAAGTGGCCGAAACCCTTCATGCAGCGAAAATTATTTTTCTCGGCGCCGATGAAGTGGTGGGAGAAAACCATCCGCTCCCCCATCAACTCTCCATCACGGAATCCGAGGAGTTGATCAAAAAACTCCGTGCATCCAACAGTCCTGCGGGCCTGATTTCCAAGATCGAGTGCGCCGCCCGGGCCTGTCGCGGGGGCGTACCCCGCGCCCATCTTCTCGATGGGCGCATCAACGAGGCATTACTCACGGAAATTTTCAGCCACGAAGGCTCCGGCACCATGGTCTATTCCAATGAATACCAGCAGATCCGGCGTATTTATAAAAAGGATGTCCGTTCCATCATGAGTCTCATCCGGCAGTCGGTGGAGGATGAAGAAATCGCGCGCCGCACACGCGACGACATCCTTGATCGGATCGAGGATTACTGGATTCTGGAAGTGGATCGCACACCGATCGGCTGCGTCGCGCTCCACATCGACCGCGATCATTCCCTCGCCGAGATGGCCTGCCTCTATGTCAACAGGGCTCACGAAAATAAGGGCTTCGGTCGCAAGCTGATGGCCTTTGCCGAAAATCTGGCGAGGGAAAAAGGTGTTGCCCGCATCTATGCACTCTCCACACGCGCCGTGAATTACCTCCAGCAAAAGGGAGGATATGCCGAAGCAAGCACGCAGATTCTTCCGGGTGAACGCCGAGATCGATATGAGGGAAGCAAGAGAAATTCGAAGATTCTCATCAAGGAACTTCACCCGAAAAATTTCTGAAAATTGCCGTGATTCTTCCCGGATACTGGATTGATGGGCTTGTCATTCTTTTTTACTTCATCCTGATCGTGGGGATCGGTCTCAGGGCCGGTCGTGGCAATTCCTCGTTGAAAGAATTCGCTCTCGGAGGCCGTTCCATTCCGTGGTGGGCGGTGCTGGCCTCCATCGTGGCCGCCGAAACAAGTGCCGCAACATTTCTTGGAACTCCTGCGGAAGGTTTCAAAACGCATGCCTATTTCTACGGACAACTGGCCATCGGTACGGTCATTGCACGCGTGGTCATCGCCTTCACCTTCATCGGGCCTTATTACAAGTACGGGGTCGAGAGTATCTACGAGTTCCTCATGGTTCGTTTCGGCCCCTGGACTAAAAATGCTGCCAGCGGCATTTTTCTCTTCACCCGCGTTCTCGGGATCGGAGTAAGGCTTTATCTCGGCGGAGTCATTCTTGTCGAGCTACAGCGGTATTTTGGAGGAACGCCCACCCTGGAAAGCTATTTTTGGGGAATTCTGGTGATCACCCTCATCACCACGGCCTACACCATGGTCGGCGGCATCAAGGCAGTGATTTGGACTGATCTGATGCAAGCTACCCTGATGCTCGGATCCGTGGGATTTCTTCTCTGGTTTCTCCTTCAAAAACTTGGAGGGCTTCATCCATCGATCCAGGCACTGGGAGGCTGGGATCACCTCAGGTGGATTCAGGTGGGATGGGATTCTTCCCTTCCATTCGGAAAAGCACTATCGGAAATGCTTTCCGAACCCTACACGATCTTCGCAGCCGTCATCGGATCGACATTCCTCACCATGGCCACCCATGGAACAGACCAGGACATGGTGCAGCGACTGCTGACTGCACCCGATTCGGGAAAGTCAAAATTCTCGCTTATTCTCAGCGGCCTGGCCGACATTCCCTTAGCCCTGGCATTTCTCTCCGTCGGAATGCTGCTCTATTTGTTTTATCATGGTTCCGGAGACAAGGTTTCCGAAATCCCTGACAACAATATCCTCGCCCATTTCATTGTTTTTAATCTGCCCACGGGATTGAGAGGACTGATCATCGCCGGAGTCCTTGCCACCATGATGGGATCGACTTCGGCAGCGCTCAACGCCCTCGCCACAAGCTTCACCTCCGACTTTTACCTTCCGTATCTGAATCCAGGGGCCTCCGAACGCGCCTTGGTTCTTGCCGCACGCATCTCCACACTGGTTTTCGGGCTCCTCATGGTGATCGTGGGAACTCTTGCCGCCTACTCTGTCCTTCATGATCCCAGACTCACGATTATACCGATGGCAATTGGCATCCTCGGATATACCTATGGATCGCTCCTCGGAGTCTTTCTTTTGGGTATGCTCACCACACGTTTTGGCTCAGACCGACTCAATGTGACAGCCATGACGGGCGGGATTTTTGCCGTCTTTTTTTTGGGACGGGTACACCTGCCCGGGCTGGTGGATTTTGGCTGGTGGATGCCGTCATGGTGGCCGCAAATCGCCTGGCCCTGGTATGTCCTCATCGGATGCAGCGCCACTCTGCTGCTTTCCCTTCTATTTTCAGCTGTTTCAACCCTTTGTCCCAAGGGTCAAGAGATTTCCGTCAAATAAAAAAAATAAAGACCTGCCAAATCAGGATTTCTGCTTGAGCGGAGAAACCATCATTTTTTATTCTCACTCTCCCGTAAAAAAGATTTTTCTCCTCCAACCGCCCCCATCCTGACTTGAACACCTTTCAACCCATCAATTCCGAGACCGAAAAAGTCTTCAGGAGTTCACCTCTTGGGGATAAATCCTGGGAACAAGAGACAGAGCGTCCCTTATTGGAGAATCAGGAAGAAGGCACTCAACCTTTAAAAACCAATCAAACAAACCCGGAACATGCGGCAATCTGGGATCGACTCGCCGCTTTTATTCGCATTCGGGTGAGTAATGATAGTTTTGAACGCTGGTTCAGTGGGGTTTCCGTAACTGCAGTCACTCCCGACTCCCTGACTCTCGGAGTACCGAATCCAATCCATCAATTCTACATTGAAAGCAATTTTTCGAGCATTTTGAATTCGGCGCTGGAGGAGATCTGCGGTTCGCGCCTTACCCTCCATCTGGACTGCTCCGGAGAAGTTCTTCCCTCTTCCGATGAACGGGAAGTTTCCGAGCACAAAGACAATTCACTTGCTCCGAAAAGCACGAAACATACTGCGCCGTCGGTTTCCGCTTCACTCCCGGCCGGAACGAACGCCTCCTACACTTTTGAAAGTTTCATCGTCGGTGCTAACAATCAGTTTGCCCATGCTGCTTCACAAGCCGTCGCCAACTCCCCCGCCCGCACCTACAATCCGCTCTTCATCTACGGGGGACCCGGTCTTGGAAAAACCCATCTCCTCCAGGCCATAGGGCATCATATTTTTGCCTCCAAGAAAAATCCCCGGGTCGTCTATCTCCGTAGCGAGCAATTCACCAACGAGTTCATTGATGCGATTCAGAACAACTCCCTGGTGGCTTTCCGCAAGCGGTACCGCCAGGCCGATATCCTAATGATCGACGATATTCAGTTTTTTGCAGGCAAGGGAGCCACTCAGGAGGAATTTTTTCACACTTTCGGGGCCTTGCATGACGGTCACAAGCAGATCGTTCTTTCCAGCGATCGTCCCCCCAGTGAGATTGCCAATCTCCAACAACGCCTTGTCTCCCGCTTTGAATGGGGAATGACCGCTGAAATCCAGCCGCCTGACATGGAGACCCGCATCGCCATCCTCCAAGGCAAGGCTTCGAGAATGCACATCGAGATAGAACAATGGGTTCTGGAATTCCTTGCCGAAAAAATCCGCAGTGACATCCGCCGTCTTGAAGGTGCCCTCATGCGGGTTGCGGCTTACAAATCACTCAGCGGACAACCTCTCAACTCCGAGTCCCTGGAACACCTGCTACGCGATGTCCTTCAGGAGCAGGCGCGCAAGGCCGTTACCATCGACCAGATTCAAAAGCGGGTTGCCGAACATTTTGATATCCGGCTTGCCGACATGACAAGCAAGCGACGTCAGGCCAGCATTGCCTATCCCCGACAAGTGGCCATGTATCTTTCCCGTGAGTTGACTCCCTCCACCTTGATCGAGATCGGAGATGCCTTTGGGGGCAAGGATCACGGCACGGTCATCCATGCCTGCAAACTCATCAAAAAACGCATGGAAGAGGATCCCAAGGCGCGACATCTGGTGCGCCTCCTCGATCAACAACTCCAGCGGTAGTGACCGGCTTATGATTCTTCCGAGAATCAGTTGACATAGTACTGCATGAATCACTATCCAGAAAGCTAGTTCTGACCAGCACAACCT
>Ga0302274_10000374_pt1 | contig 46478 bp, 36 predicted proteins | sample III_Bog_N2_1_FD_198755 | JGI IMG/M metagenome (GOLD analysis project Ga0302274, IMG submission 198755) | Peat permafrost microbial communities from Stordalen Mire near Abisko, Sweden - III_Bog_N2_1 | ecosystem: Environmental > Terrestrial > Soil > Wetlands > Peat | place: Sweden: Abisko...
AAATCCAAAACGTCGCCGCCGTGGGCAGCTTGAACAACCCGCCATCAAACCAAAATCCCACCAATAACACCACCGCCCCCGCCTGACACCTGGCCGACAAAAGGGCAGCATTCAAATCCGCAGCCGCCGACGCGAGGGGGCTCGGATCCGGTTTTAATTTGAGCCTCGTCACCTCGTCTGCCACCCGGATTGGCTTCAAGGTGAGCCAGAGATACACGGCAAAACCAAACAGCGCCGGCACCCCCAGCGTGGCCCCGAGCAGCAGATAATCATTCATCTCAATCGCCGCGCGCTCGGTCAATTTAGGCGATAGATAATAGTGTTCGTAGAGTGGTTCCGGCTGATTCCACCCGGTGCCGAACCACGGATGTTCCGCCATCATTTGCCAATCCCCCTCCCAGGCGGCCACCCGGTTGCGCCAGGAGAAATCCTCCGTCCGCGCGGCGGAAAAGGCACGGCGGGCCGGATGCCACTCCGTCTGCCGAAACTGCCAAAAGCAAAGCAAGCAGACCGAAGCCAAAATAACGACGATGGAAAGGCTAATAGCGAGAGAGCGGGAAATCGAAAACGAATGCGAAATGGGCGAGCCAGGATCAGATTGAACTTTGGATTTTGAAATTTGATGATTCCGCCACATCCAATGGCAGAATCCCAAGAAGGTGGCGCACCACGCCCCCCGGCTGTAACTCTCAAACAAACCGAGCCCCAGGCAACCGGTGGCGAAGGCAAATAATGCCGGCAACAGCATATGCCGATAATTCACTTTGCCTTCCGGCAAAAAAAAGTGATCATCACCATCCTGTGGGCCGGCCGTTTGAACGTAAATTGGCAACAGCACCCCCAGGGCCAGCACCACCCCAACCCCCATCAAAAGCCCAAACGTGTTCGGACTGTCCCACATCCCCGTCCACCGGAACTGATCATAATATCGGTATATCCCCCCGGTTGCGCCCTGCATTCCCATGAGGAGCCAGACGGTAAAGATAACAATGGATTGCCTGATAATGCGTTGGTTTTGGCCGGCGGTCAACCGGGCCAGCCACAGGCCGGCGCCCTTGCCCAGAATAATTCCCCAGATTAAAACGAAGGTCTCATTCCCGGGCGACCAGCCAGAATGACCCGTAAAAAAACCGGCCAGACTCGCTGCGGTAAATGCGGTGAGCCACAAGTCCGGGTTGTTGTTCCGCCAAAATGCGACGGCGGTGCGTTGGCGCTTCGGCCAGCCGGATGTCAGAACGCACCGGCCGGCGGATGAATTTAAAATCCCGGGCGTTTGGTCAGCCCAAAATCTGGCACTCCGTTGCCCGGGCCCCCCCTGGAAAAGCCAAAAAATTCCATTCTTGATGTGCCCGCCGCCCCGGCAAATAGCCGGCCGGAGCGAAACGGCAAAAATATGGAAAAACCGTCGCACGCTTTAAAACACAACCATCCTGAAATTGGGCAGCGCCGCCGGATTGGTCATCAAGTGTGCGGCCTCCACGCGTACCGATTGATTCTCATCTTCCAATAGCGCCTGGAGCGCCGCCTTCGCCCGGTCATCCTTTCGCGCCAGAACGGCCAGCTTGATGGCTCCGTTTAAACGAACCACCGGAGTTCCTGATTTTAGAAACGCCATGTCATAAGCAAAGGCATCGCCGGAAACCGGCGGCAGGTTTTCCCGTTGGCGCGCCTGCTCAATGGCATTCAAAAGCGTGGCGGCAAATGGATCCGTGAGCCCCCCGGTCAATTTGGCCAGCAATTTCGGGACAATCGTCTCATCGGTCAGGCCAATGCGGGATAACGCCTCCATGGCTTCATTCTCCACCCCCGGATTGCCGTCGTCCAAGGTCTGAATCAAATCAGGCACCGCCTCCCCGGCCACCGGCCCCAAATTCCCCAGGGCCCAGGCGGCCCGGCACTTGTCCGTGGGGGCCCGTGAGTTCAGCCCGGCCCGCAGCGCCGGCACGGCGGCTTTGCCCAGATGGTGCAGGGCGTTCATGGCGGAATCGCGATTTAACCGGAGTTCATCCACCCAGATGCCGGCCGGTTTTCCCTGATACATGGGCTCCCGTTTGAGAATCGCCGTGGTTAAAATCCCGGCCGGCACGCATAGAAAAATTACCGCTTTGAGAATGATATTTTTCATAAGTTCACCGCTGGCAAATATTCGTTTGGCCAACTCGAATACTTGTGAAAACATAAGCCGTCTTCAGCCTTGCCGCAAGCGGCAACTCAAACCGGCATTCGACCGGATCGCCCCGATTTGCCCCCCGTCACCGCGAGGGCATCGACCGCATGGTTCGTGAAGCTTCTCTTCGCATCCGCCCCGTTCCGGCGGCACAGGCCGGCATGACCGGGCTGTTTGAACGGAGGCGCCCCCGCCGGAGCCGGGGGACAATCTGCGGACTTTCTTTCCAAGAAAGCCGGTCAATTTACCACGGTCACTTTTATTGAATTAGATTCAATTGCATATTCCTTGTCATTGAAGGTAAATTTGCGGGTTGCCGTGAGCGTGTAGTCGCCGGCTTCGACGGCATCGCCAAAACGGGTCGTGCCAAACGTCACAGGCACCGATTCATTTTTCTCCTCCCCGGGATTTATTATCACGGGCATGGACATCTCCCTAATTTTAAGCGGAGTTGTTATATGGTATGATTTCCCCGTTTCACTTTTCAACAAAACATCAAAGGCGATCGTCGGGGCTGATATGTCGATGGTGATGGCATTCGTGGATAAATTTCTGGTGACAGAAGCCACGACCGATGACGATCCGATTTGGAAAACACTGTTGGTCATCGTGATCACCAATTGAACGCTTTGCGCCCAGTCGGCGGCGGTTTGCGAATTATTTGATTGAGCCATGCATTGGCTGACTCCAACGATGGCCATCCAGACTGAAACCAGGGCAATTTTTATCATAAAGTCTAATTGATGGGTGGTCTGATGTTTTGATATCGTTTTAATAACTGTTGGTTGCGGAAAAGCCCCCGCCAATGCTGACGGTCGTGATTACCACCCCATGCGGCGGGGTGGCGGGTGCATTTGTTTGAATGACTTGAATGGTCTGCGTGTTTGCAAAAGTGCAGGTTGCATTGGTGGATCCATCCGGCGAAAAGCAAATCGTTTGATAGGTGACATCGGTGTAATTGGTCGATGGGCTGCCGGGATCGTATATTTGGTCCGCGATTGAATTTATCTGAATCGGGGTGGGCTGGGTCTGGCCGGGAAAAGGAGAGCCATTGGGCAGGGTGACTATTTCCCAAACATACCAGCCGTCATTACACTGAAAATTGTAACCAATATTTGCGCCATAACTTCCCGCCGGGGCGAAATTCACCAGCGTACAATTGGTGATGGTCGGGCAAGGGAGATTCCAAGTGACGGTGCCGAGATTCACCCGCCCGGGTGAAGAACACTTGTTGGTGTCACTGCTGGTCACCATGACATACGCCGTGGAACTAAACGTGTTTGTCACCGTGCCCGGCAGGGACGGGTTCCATTGAACCCCACCCACAGAATAAGTGACGTTGGCCGTGTTGGTGCTCACCGTATTGGTGCAATCATAGGTGCCGGTCTGTTGCCAGAGGTTGGTCTTGCTGTACACGGGCGCGACGATGTTGGTTGGCATGGTGGGCGCCGCCACGCCACATTGAGTTATGGTGGTCGGGCTCACGGAACCGTTGGTCACAGTGGACGGACAATTTCCCGACCAACCCCCCAATGCGGCCCGCATTCCACACAACCCTCCGCATTGGTGCTGCAACCGGCCAGGGCCGGCGCCGTGGACAAGCCCAGGGCCAACCCCATTCCCATTACGCCGCCCAAGCCCCATTTAACGATTCTTTTCAATTGATGGTTCATATATTCAATGGTTAAAATTTTGTCAAGAGCTTGAATTTTATTTCCAGAATCATTAAACCGCGGCCGGCGCGATTTGAATACGGTAAACATTAATCATTTGCGGTCAGTTTATAAAAATTATTGATCATTTGCGGTCAGTTTTGAGTTAATGACTTTTTCCGGGGATTGTTTACAGGGACAGACGCCCCATTGTATTTTGTATTCCCGAGTGAAGTTTGTTTGCTGCTTGTAACCCAGATAATTGGCGGTTTCCTTGCCGGATGAGCCTTTGCACAATAATTCCCGGGCTTTTAGCAGGCGTTGTTCCTTTAGCCAGCGCTTGGTGTTTTCACCCAGGTATTTGATAAAATGCCGGTGCAAGGTGCGCACGGAGACGCCGCACTGCTTCGCCAGGGTCGAGGCTTTCCATTTGGCCCGCCGCGCCAGCTCCGGCCAGTTCTGGATTTGATTGAGTTGGGTGTGCATGGGCAGGGTAACACGGTTTTCAGTAGGTGGGCATCGAATTGGTGGGATTCTGACCAAATTGCGGCGTCACCGCCTCGACGTGGGTGTCGGCGAAGGTGACATCGCCTTTGCCACTGTGCCGCGCCGTGATCAGGTTATACGACGCCTTGCTGAATCGCCGGGTGGAGGCTTCCACCGGAACCCAGCGCGGATCGTTGATGGTTTTGCGGTCCTCCTCCACCAGCATCAATTTGGCGCTGGGATTCCTGATCTGCGTGGATTTGAAGGGATAAACCACCCGCGTCTTCGTGATGATCGTTGACATCCCGGGGTTGACATTGTCTGGTGTCAGGCCATAGCTGGTCAGCGAATAGCTGTAACGATAAGGGTCATCGGGCAACACCCCCTGGTTTTGGAGGGTTTGGGCGTCCAGATCCGCCGGGCAGGTGAACAGTTTGGGCGTAAAGCCGGCGATCTGGCGCGCCAGGGCGCTTTGTTTCACCTCCCGGTCCTGCTGCCACCAGATCCAGTCTTCCGGTTGGGGTCCGTATTGCGTCTTGGAGCCGGGTGCCGGGAATAAATCGCCATAATCCACGTAATATAGCTGAAACGCCACGCTGAGTTCGTGCAAATTGTTGCGGCACGAGATTTGGCGCCCCTTTTCCTTGCTCCGGGACAGCGCGGGCAGCAACAGCCCCGCCAGGATGCCAATAATGGCGATCACCACCAACAGTTCAATCAGGGTGAACGCCCGGGTGCGGAATCGGTTGGCGGTTTTCATATTAAATCGACGCGCCTCAGTAATTATCCAGGATGAATTTCACCACGGCCGCGTAACGTTCCTTGATCAAGTCTGTGCTGGCCAGAATGTGGCCGCCATCCAGGCAATCAGTGCCAACCTGGCCCTTGGATTTCGGCTGATCAATAGCCACGCCGAGGTGAACAGTTCAATTCCGCCGTATAAAAGCAACATCCAGCGATGGGAGATCGAAAAGAAGCGGTCCGGCTGGTCCAAGACGGCGGTCGGACTGACGGCCGTCATCAGATTGAACGCGGCGGCGACGAAAAAGGTGATCGCCGCGTAATCCATGAAATAAAACTCAATTTTGGGCTTCATGCTAAACATTTATTCACTGCATCATCGGTTAATCGTTGATCGCCCTTGGAAAGGCGATTTGCGGCCCATCCGGGACCGCCGCCCCAAAGAAAACACTAATGGCTTACACATACTATTACGTGCGAAAAACCCCGTTCTTCCAAAAAACTGCATTTTTTTGTCGTTTTTTTAAGAACTCGCGGCTTTCAATCCTTGCCTTGTCAACTTGGGACCGGCCTCGGATATATAATTGATTGAATTCCAATTGGTTGCACTGATGTTGGTGAAAAGCCATGTCGCACGACCCGATTTCAGGCCCCCCCGGTCGCCAAGCCGGCGGGATTTTCAATTCCCCTTTCAGACTACGCCTTGCAACTCCCGCTGACTGGGTTCCCCCCGCCGCCAAAGGCACGGCCTCTGGACACGTTCGCACGCTGCGCTGACCGCCACGCTGCCGCGCTCTTTCCGGGTGGGCGGAAAGGGAAATATTGGGGAAGGCTCCGACTTCCAGTAAAAGTGTCAGTGAATTTGGTTTTTGGCGGCGTTTTGGCTCAGTGGCAGACCCATAGTGGGTATGCGCCTTCGCCAAAGCCTTGCCAAAAACCAAAAATCCTCGCTTCGCAGCGCTTTTTTTCTGTCAATGCACTAAAGCTGCGGCGCGACAAGCACGTCGGCGGTTACGCGGTTTGATGGTGCGGCGGGGAGGCTGCGGGAGCGCCAGAGGAAGTAGATCGCCGGATAGACGGCCAGTTCCATGATGGTGGAGGTGATGACGCCGCCCACCATCGGGGTGGCGATGCGCTTCATCACGTCCGCCCCCGCGCCGTGGCTCCACAGGATCGGGGTCAGGCCGGCGATGATGACGCACGCCGTCATGGCCTTGGGGCGGACGCGCCGGACCGCGCCGTGATAGATGGCGTCCCGCAAGTCGGCGGTGGTTTTCAGTGCGCCGCGCTGATGCCAGTCGGCCAGGGCCAGTTCGAGGTAGAGGAGCATGACGACGCCCGTTTCGGCGTCGAGGCCGGCCAGGGCGATGATGCCCACCCACACGGCCACGCTGAGGTTGTAGCCGCACAGGTAAATCGCCCAGAACGCGCCCACCAGCGAGAAGGGCACGGCCAGCATCACGATGGCGGTTTTGATGGCGGATTTTGTGTTCAGGTAAATAATGAGCGTGATGAGGAGCAGGGTCAGCGGCACGACGATGAGCAGTCGTTCCCGGGCGCGCAGCATGTATTCATACTGGCCGCTCCAGTAGAGATTGTAGCCGCCGGGCAGCCGGATGCCGCCATTCGCCACGGCGGTGTTCACGGCCTGCATGGCGTTCTGCACGTAGGTGCCGAGGTCCACGCCCCGGATGTCCACATACACCCAGGCGTTGGGCACCGCCCCCTCGCTCTTGATGCCCATCGGGCCGTCCACGATTTTGACCTCCGCGAGCTGCCCCAGGGGAATCTGCGCCCCGGTGGGCGTGGGCACGACGATGTCTTCGCGCAAGGCCCGCAGATCGGAGCGGAAATCGCGGTCGTAGCGGAGGTTTATGGTATAGCGCTGCAACCCTTCCACGGTCGTCGTGAGCGGCTCGCCGCCGAGGGCGACGGACAGGACCTCCTGCACGTCGGCGAGGGTCAGGCCGTAGCGGGCGATGGCGTCGCGGTCAATTTCAAACTCCACATAACGCCCGCCCATCACGCGTTCGGCAAAGGCGCTGGTGGTGCCGGGCACCTTGCGAATCACGGCCTCGACCTCGGTGCCGATGCGTTCGAGCGTGGCCAGGTCCGGTCCGGCGATCTTGATGCCCACGGGGGTTTTGATGCCGGTGGACAGCATGTCAATGCGGGTGCGAATGGGCATGGTCCAGGCGTTGTTCAGGCCGGGAATCTGCACGCGGTCATTCATCGCGTCGGTGAGTTCATCGGGCGTGCGGCGGCGGTGGGCGATGACGTTGCCGGCGTCATCCTTGATGTCCACGGCGGGCCATTCCGCTTCCGGCTTGAGGCGGATGGTGGTTTCGATCATGTCCATGGGCGCGGGGTCGGTGGCGGTTTCGGCGCGCCCGGCCTTGCCAAACACCTCGGCGACTTCGGGGAAGGATTTGATCAGCCCGTCGGTCACCTGCAACAGTTCGCGCGCCTTGGTGGGCGAAAGGCCCGGGAAGGTGGTGGGCATGTAGAGCAAATCACCCTCATAGAGTGGCGGCATGAATTCCGAGCCGATGTTTTGGCAGGGGAAAAATTTCCCCGCCGCGAAGGCCGCCTGGCGCAGCCTGCCTTCCGGCAGCACCCGCGCCGCCAGCCAGTTCCACGGCAGGAACACCCAGACAATCAACACGCCGGCGGTGAAGATCACCGCCCAACGCCGTTTCACCACAAAATCCAGCACCGGATGGTAAATCCAGATGAGCAGCCGGTTGACCGGGTTGCGTTCTTCGGCCGGGATTTTCCCCCGGATGAACCAACCCATCAGCACCGGGGCGAGGGTAATGGACAGCAGCGCGGCGGCGGCCATGGAATAGGTTTTCGTGAATGCCAGCGGCTTGAACAGCCGGCCCTCCTGCTCCTGCAGCGTGAAGACCGGCAGAAAGGACACGGTGATGACCAGCAGCGAATAAAACAGCGTCGGCCCCACCTCGACCGCCGCGTCGCGGATGATCGCCCAGTGCGGTTTTTTCCCCTGGTCATGTTCCAGATGTTTGTGGGCGTTCTCGATCATGATAATGACCGCGTCCACCATCGCACCAATGGCGATGGCGATGCCGCCGAGGGACATGATGTTGGAGCTGAGCCCCTGGCCGAACATCACGAGCAGCGAAATCAGCACGGCGATGGGCAGCACGATGACGGCCACCAGCGCGCTGCGCAGGTGCAGCAGGAACGCCAGGCAGACCAGCGCCACGACCAGGCTTTCCTCGATCAGCTTTTCCTCGAGCGTCCGCACCGCGCGGTCAATCAGCGCGGTCCGGTCATAATTCACCGTCACCGTCACATCGGGCGGCAGGGCCGGCATCACCTGCGCCAGCCGGGCTTTCACATCCTGAATCACCTGGCGCGCATTGGCTCCATAACGCACGACCACGATACCGCCGACGGTTTCGCCCTGGCCGTTGGCTTCGGCGATGCCGCGCCGCATGTCGGGGCCGAACGAAATGGTGGCCACGTCGCGCAGCAAAATCGGCACCCCCTTGTCGCCGATGCCCACGGCGATTTTCTTCAAGTCATCGAGGCTCGTGACGTAGCCCTTGACGCGGAGGATGAATTCGCGCTCGGCCAGTTCCAGCGAGCGTCCGCCCACCTCGCCGTTGCTGCGTTCGATGGCGGTGCTGACGTCTTTCAACGCGAGGTTGTAGGCCCGCAATTTCGTGGGGTCCACCGTCACCTGGTATTGTTTCACGAAACCGCCCACCGACGCCACCTCCGCCACCCCCGGTACGGAGCTGAGTTGGTATTTCAAATACCAGTCTTGCAGGGAGCGCAGTTCCGCGAGGTCACGGTTCGTCGAGTTGAGCGAATACATGAAGGCCCAGCCCACGCCGGTGGCGTCCGGCCCCAGGGCGGGCGTGACGCCCCGGGGAAGCTGGCTGCCGAGGCTGCTCAAATATTCCAGCACGCGGCTCCGCGCCCAATAGGGGTCCGTGCCGTCCTCGAAAATCACATACACGAACGAGAAGCCGTAAAACGAATAACCGCGCACGACTTTAGACCGCGGCACCGAGAGCATCTTGGTGGTGATGGGATAGGTGACCTGGTCTTCCACCAGGTTGGGCGCCTGGCCCGCCCAGGGCGTGTAGATGATGACCTGCGTGTCCGAAAGGTCGGGAATCGCGTCCAGCGGTATGTTCCGCGCCGCATACCCGCCGGCGAACACCAGCACGACCGCCGCCAGCAGCACGATGAACTTGTTCCGCAGCGAAAAATCAATGATGCGGGGGAGCATGGCGGATTATTTGGGGGTGACGGGCACCAGGTCCATGCCGCACTTCGGACACTTGCCCGGTTCGTCGGAAATGACTTCGGGGTGCATGGGGCAGGTGTAAAGTTGCCTGGCTTTTACGTCCGGGGCCGCCATCACGGGGATGAGCGTCATGCCGCACAGCGGACATTTGCCCGGCTTGTCTTCGTGAACGTTGGCATGTTCCGGCATGGGGCAGGTGTAATACAGCACCTTGCCGCCCGGCTGGATTTTTTTCAGTTCCGAGGGGGACACCGGCACCAGCGCCATGCCGCAGATGGGACAATCGCCCGGGTGATCATAGACAATCGAAACATGCTCCGGCATGGGGCAGACATAAACCACGGCGGCCGGTTCAGTGGGGGCGGCGGTGGCGGGGACGGCCACCGGCGGCGGGTTTGTGCCCGTGGCTCCCGGTTTGATGGCGGCGGTCGGGCCGCGCATTTTTTCAATCGCCTCCTGCAACTGGCTTTCCGAATCCAGCAAGAACTGGCCCGAGGTCACCACCCGTTCGCCGGCGGTCAGGCCGCTGAGCACTTGGTTCATGTCATTTTCCGCCTCCACGCCCAGCACCACGTCGCGCGCCTCGAACTTGCCGCCCGGCAGCGCGACGAACACCGTATTTTTCGCGCCGCTGCGCAGCACGGCTTCGTCCGGCACCAGCACGGCCGAATCCGCCAGTTCCGCCTGAATCTGGGCGGAGACGAACATGCCCGGCTTCAAATAATAGCCGGGATTTTCAAATTCCAGCCGCACCCGGGCCGTCCGCGTCTTCTCATCCACGCTCGGATATACGAACGTCACCCGGCCGCGAAACTCCCGGTCCGGCAGCGAGGGCACTTTCACCACCGCCTCCTGGCCGAGTTGCACATAGGCCAGGTCTTGTTCATAGACCTGGGCGATCACCCAGACGATGCCGAGGTCGGCGAGGCGGTAGAGTCTCATGCCGGCATCCACCATCTGGCCGCTCACGACGTTCTTTTCGATGACAAAGCCGGCCATCGGCGCGGCCACCGGCAGCGTCCGGCGCGGGGTGCGGGTCTGCTCCAGTTCGGTGATCTGCGCCTCCGGCACGTCAAAAAAACGCAGCTTGCCCGCCGCCGTCTCGCGCAGCGCGGCCGCGCCGGGATCGTTGGTGGCGCCGGCGTCGAGCGCCAGCAAATACTCCGCCTCCGCGCTGTATAACTCGGGCGAATAAATCTCGAACATGGGTTCGCCGCGATGCACCAGTTGGCCGGTGGCATCCACATTCAACTTTTCAATCCAGCCCTTGAACTTGGTCGTCACGTCGGCCAGCGCCGTCTCGTTGTAATCAATCGCGCCCACGGTGCGGATGGTCTTGCGCAACGGACCGCTCTGGATTTCCACCGTGCGCAGGTTCATGTTCTGCATCGTCGCCGCCTCCACGGCGATGGTCGTGGTGGACGCCGCATTCGTGTCGGCGCCCGCCCCCCGGCGGATGGGGGTGAGCTTCATGCCGCAGATCGGGCAGTCGCCCGGATGATCCTGGATGATCTGCGGATGCATGCCGCAGGTGTAAAGCGTTTTGGCCTCTTCGCCGCCGGCGCCCGGGACCGACCCCAGCAACGCGACGAGGAGGATAATAATGGCGGGCAATAATTTCATGGTTGTAATGTGGGGGCGGCGTCCCGCCGGCCGGATTCGGCCGCTGTTTTTATCCCCGGCGCATTCCGGGGCGGCACCCCGGCAACGAGCAGCGTGAGTTCCTGCCGCGCGATTTCACGCTGGGTCTGGGCGGCGATTTCATCCAGTTGAAAATCCAACAATGCCCGCTCCGCGTCAATCACGTTCAGAAAATCCAATTGCCCGGAGCGATAGGCGGCGCGGGCCACCGCCAGCGACTGCCGGGCGCGCGGCAGCAGGCGTTCGCGCAACAGGCTCAAATTGCGGTCCGCCTCGCGGATCAGCCAGGTCTGCTCCGAAAAATCCACGGCCAAACTGATCTGCTCCGCCGAAAGCCGCGCCTCGGCGCCGCGCCGGTCGGCTCGGGCCGCCGCGAGTTCCGCGGCCAGCTTGTCGCGCCAAACCGGCAGCGTCATGCTCAACTGCGGATTCCACACCAGGGGGGACGCCTTCACGTCCACCTCGCCGCCCGCCGAAAAGTCGGGCACTTTGTCCCGGTCGGCCACGCGGAGGGCGGCGTCCGCCACCTCGATTTCGGCCGCCATTTCCTTCAGGCGCGGATGCTGTTCGAGCGCCAGGATCAGCCAGGCCCCGTCATTGCGGTCGGGCTCCGTAAATTCCGGCAGGGGCGGCACCGGCGGATCGGGCTGTTCGGCGTGCAGCCCGAGGGCGCCCTTGAATTCCGCCAGCAGTTCGCGGCGCGAATCTTCGAGGTTGGCCGTGTCCGTCATGAGCTTTTCCTGTTCAATCTGCGCCCGCAGCACATCCTGCAAAGTGCCGCGTCCGACTTCATTTTGCGCCCGGGCGAGCGTTTCCAGGCCGGCCAGCAGGTCGAGGGTTTGGCGATTCACGCGGAGCCGGGCCTCGAGAAAGTGCAGCGGATAATAACTTTTGTCCACGGCGAACGCCGTTTGCAGCACGGCCGATTCAAATTGAAAATACTTTGCGCGGCTTTCCGCCGTGGCGACGGCGGCGCGGGCGGCCAGTTTGCCGGGCCCGGGCAGATCCGCCATGAAGCCGGGCATCAGGGACGTCAGGGCGTCGGCCGCATAAAACTCGAACGTCAGCTTGGGATCCGGCAGCGAGCGTTCCACCGTGATGCGCTCGACGGCGGCCGCCCAGTCCTGATATGCGGCGGTCACCCGGGGATGATTCTGTACCGCAAACAACACGCAGTCGGGCAGGGTGGCGTTGGGGGGCAACGCCGGCGGGTGGGCGGGGAATTGTTCGCCCACCACCGCCACCTCCTGCCGCGCCGTTTTTTCCCCGATGGCCGGCACGCCGTGACAGCCCGCCGCGAGCCAACCGGCGGCGGCGATGGGCAGCCAAAGCCGGCCGCAGCGATGGAGGAGGGTCGAGTTGAATTTCATGGCAGGGGCCGTTATGGCGGTGCTGTGGGGCTTGGCACGCGCAGGCGCGTTCCCAAAACGCCCGACCGCTCCACGCACCAAAACCAAGTTGACCGATCAGCGGCCTTGGCACCCCTTATTTTTTGTCCGCCGCGCGGATTTTAGCGAGGTATTTATCCGCATTCTTTTCAAATTCCTTTTTGCAACCCGGGCAGCACAGCTTGACTTCCTGGAAATTGTTCGTGAGGACGAAGGGTTTGCCCATCAAGCCCAACTTTTCGCCGGACACGGGGCAGGTGGTGAGCAGGTCGGGCTGGATTTTGGGGGCTGCGACGGTGGTGGTGGCCGCCGTGTCGGCGGGCGCCGGTTCCAAGGCCGCGCTGCAGCAGGATTGGCCGACCGCCGGTTTGGTGGCCAGGGCCGTGACGGCCGCAACGCCGAGCGCCCCGGCCAGCAGGAGGACGTAATAGTTCGATTTTTTCATGTGTTTAATGCTTTTAATGGTTGTTGAGTTCAGTTGCCGGAACCAAATGGGTCTCACCCGGACTACTCTATTACCCCGCCCGAAGGAAAACCCCGCAGATTATTTTCAGGTTTGTGGAGCGTGCTTCCCGGCGGCGGTGCATCCCGAAGTTGTTGACGGTTTTCAGGCGAAGACCTTTGGAGTGCGGCGACACGTCGCCGCTTTTGGACGAGACGACATGTCGTCGAGTTCAAAAACACATACTTATCCGACCTCACCAACAACATCGGGATGCACGATCCCGTCCTCGTCGGGTCGTCAAACTGCGGAATGCGTCGGTCACTACCGGTTTCCCCATCGGTTTGAAGAAGTTTGCGGGTTTTTCCCACCACCGGGGTATTACCTGCATGGCGGCGCAATCAAGCTCCGCCCAATGAATGATCAACCGGCTTGTCGCGGAATAAGAAACGTGCTAAATGACGGGCGGCGGCCAAAACTCCGCCGCCTTTCAACCATGAAAGAAAATATGAACCCCAATGACGCCCCACTGAGCGCTCTCCTGCGCGCCGCCCGCCCGTCGCCGTCGCTGCCGCCGCGTTTCCAGGAAAACGTCTGGCGGCGAATCGAAGCGGGTGGAGCCGGGGCGGGATCGGCCGGCTGGCTCGCGACGTTGGTGGCTTTGGTTATGAAACCCCGCTTCGCCCTGGCCGGGGCCGCGCTGTTGTTGCTGGCCGGGGCGTGGCTCGGGGCGCACGAAGGGACACAGGTAGTGCGCCAGGACGCCCAGGGCCGCTATCTCGCCGCCGTCATGCCCGGTTCGCTGCGCTGACCATGAAGCGGCCGCTTTTCATCCTGCTGGGCGCGCTCGTCCTGGGGGCGGCGATTTTTACCGGCGCTTATTTCGTGAGCCAGCGCACCTGCCTGATATGCCGGGCGCAGCCCGACGATGACCTGGCCTGGCTGCGGCTGGAATTTCACCTGACCGACGCGGAGATGGCGCGCATCCAAAAGTTGCATGAAGGCTATCTGCCGCAGTGCGCCGCGGTTTGCGCGCAGATCGCCGCCAAAAAGCAGGAGTTGGAATCCGCCCCGGGCGGCGGCACCAATCTCACGGCCGCGACGCGGGTGGGGTTGCAGGAATTGGATCAGCTTCGCACCCAATGCCGCACCCAGATGCTCCGGTATTTCACCACGGTCAGTCAGGCCATGCCCCCGGAGCAGGGCCGGCGTTACCTGGCGGAAATGCAACGGCTCACCGCCTCCACCCAGGAACAAATGGAACAATCCATGTCGGCCCATGCCAGCCATGATTCCGGGCGCTGAAACGGACGCCCTTGACCGGGCGGACATGGCCAGGTTGCAGGCCGGCCAGGGGGCCGCCCTGAACGATTTAATGGCCCGCCACGCCACGCCGATTTTTCAGTTTCTCTGCCGCCTGACCGGCAGTGAGGAGGATGCGAATGATCTCGCCCAGGAAACCTTTGTCCGGGTCTTTAAATCCAGCGGCGGTTTCCATCTGGACCAGAAATTTTCCACCTGGCTGTTCGCCATTGCGGCGAATCTCGCCCGCAACCATTTTCGCTGGCGCGGACGCCATCCCCAGGTCTCGCTTGATGCGGAAAATGCGGAAACCCGGCAAACCCTCGGGGCCACCCTGCCGTCCGACGCACCGGCCCCGAATGAAACCGCCCTGGCCCGGGAACGCGCCGGAGCCGTCCGGCAGGCCGTGGTGGATTTGCCGGCGGATTTGCGCACCGCCCTGGTGTTGTGTGAATGGGAGGAGCGCAGCGTGGCCGAGGCCGCCGCGATGCTCAAGACCACGCCCAAGGCGGTGGAGTCGCGACTGTATCGCGCCCGGCAGACGTTGCGCCAGCGATTGGCGGCCTGGTTGTGAACGCCACCTTATCTCTGCATGGTGATACGGGTTATTGCGGACTTGCCTGTCGGTTGAACGCCGTTAGACTGACCACATGAAAGCAATTCCGTTGATATGGGTGTTGCTGTTGACGGGCTTGGTGGCGATGAAACTGCCGGCGCAGACGGCGCAGACACTTTATACCTTCAACGGTTCCATTGGTTCGCAGCCGCAGGCGGCGCTGACGCAGGGGCCGGATGGCAGTTTCTACGGCCCGACGATCCTGGGCGGCCAATACAGTGATGGCGTGATCTTTAAAGTGACCACGAATGGCACCCCCAAGTTGCTGACGACGTTCTACGGTGCCGATGGATCGTCGCCGCAAGCCGCGCTGGTGCTCGGGCCGGACGGCAATTTTTACGGCACCACCAGCGGCGGCGGCCAATACTCCAAGGGCACGGTTTTCAAGGTGGCCACCAACGGCACGCTTACCACCTTGGTTTCCTTTAATGGCACCAATGGAGCTTCTACGAATTCTCTGACACTGGGGCCAGACGGCAATTTTTACGGTGCCACCCAGCAGGGTGGGACCAATGGCTATGGCACGGTCTTCCAAGTGACCACCAACGGCACGCTCACGAGTCTGGTTTCTTTCAACGGCACCAACGGGGAATTTCCGAACGCCCTGACGCTGGGGCCGGATGGCAATTTTTACGGCACGACTTACGCCGGGACGAATTATTCCGGCACCGGCAATTTCGGGACGGTCTTCAAAGTGACGACCAATGGCACGCTCACGACCCTTTATTCATTCAATAATTTTGCCAACGGCGGGTATCCCGTGGCGGCGTTGACGTTCGGCCCGGATGGTGATTTCTACGGCTCGACTTCCGAAGGTGGGAGCAGCAGCGTGGGCACAATCTTTAAGATGACCACCAACGGCACGATGATCCTTTCGGTTGCATTCAATTATAATGAAACTGGCGGAAATCCCACGGTCGCGCTCACGCTCGGCCCGGATGGCAGTTTCTACGGCACCACCCCGCAGGGCGGCAGCGGCGGGGAGGGGGCCATTTTCAATCTGACCACCAATGGCATTCTGAATACTCTGGTTTCGTTCAATGGAGCCAATGGCCAGAATCCGGCGGCAGCCTTGACGCTGGGCCGGGATGGGAATTTTTATGGGACGACGGCCGGTTCACCCGGGCTGAGTGATGGGACGGTGTTTGTGATGATCATTGCCGCGCCCACCATCACGCAGCCACCGCAGAATCAGTCGAATATTGCGGGGCAGCCCGCGGCGTTCAGTGTGGGGGCGGCCGGTCCGCCGCCGCTGGCCTATCAATGGTATTTCACCAATACGAACCTGCAAAGCACCGCCGGGGCGGTGGCGCAATTTGATTACGGTTATGTTTTCGGTGCCGTGGTGACGAATGGGGGCTCGGGCTACACGGTCGTCCCGAACGTGCAGTTTGTCGGCGGCGGGGGCCAGGGTGCGGTCGGCACGGTTAACCTCAGCAATGGCATGGTGTTGTCCATTAATGTAACCAACGCCTACCCGGGCTATACCAGTGCGCCCGCGGTGTTGATTGATCCCCCCAACGGATATTTGATTGGTCAGACCAACACCACCCTCAATATATCCGCGATCAGTTCCAACAATGTGGGCGGTTATTATGTGGTCATCTCGAATAGCGTCGGCAGTATCACCAGCAGCGTGGCCACCCTGACTCTCGATTATCCCCCGAGTATTCTTCAGCCGCCCCAATCGCAGGTGCAGTATTTGGGATCAAATGTAGATTTTAGCGTGGCGGCCGGAGGTACACCGCCTTTCAGCTATCAATGGTGGGCGGTGGCCGGCCAGCAGAGCAATGCCGCAGCGGTGCCGGTGGTTCTTGGTGGCCCGGGTTTCGTGCTGGCGGCCACCATTACCAGTGGCGGCGTGGGTTATCTGGCGGTCCCCGCCGTCCAGTTTGTGGGCGGAAGCGGGAGCGGGGCGGCCGGCATTGCTGTCGTGAGCAACCAAATGGTGATTGCCATCAATATTACCACTAATGGCTCGGGCTACGCCACCACTCCGCCCACGATTCAGATTGCCGCGCCCTCCGCGCTGAGTCTGGCGGGGCAGACCGGCACAAATTTATTATTGCCGGCGGTCACCAACCTCAACGCGGGAAATTATTATGTGGTGGTGACCAATAATTATGGGAGCGTGACGAGTGCGGTGGCCGCGCTGACGGTCATTGGCACCACGTTCCTTCCGCCGCAAGCCCTGACCTTGAAGCCGGTCGGCGGCGGGCTGAGCCTGCAATTCACCGGCACCGCTTACCATCCCTATACTTTGGAAACCGCCACCAACCTGGTCCCCCCCATCGTCTGGCAGCCGATCCTGACGAATTACGCCGACCCCAATGGCGGTTGGAACACCTTCCTGACCAACACCCGGAACGTCCCGCTGCGCTTCTACCGCGCCGCCGGACCGTGAAGGGCCGGTTCGCGCAAAATCCGCAGTTGCCAATTCGCCGGTAAACGCGCTAAATGAAGGCATGCCGACGGTTGCCGAAAAATTGCGGGCGGCGCGCGAAGCGCAAAAGCTCACGGTCCATGATGTGGCGGAGAAAACGAAAATCCGCACGGATCATGTCCGCGCCATTGAAGAAGGCAATTACAGCGTGTTTCCCGCGCCGGTATACATCCGGGGCACGGTGAAAAATTACGCCGCGATGCTCCGCCTGGACACGGCCCAGATCCTGTTCGAACTCGCCGGCGAACTCAACCACACGGCCCATCTCACCGAACCGCCCTCGCTGACCGGTCCGGCCCGCAAAAATGCGCTGGACCACCTGACCCTGTGGCTGGCCAAGTTAAATTGGAAGTTGGGCGTGGTCGCCGCGGGCCTGCTGCTGCTGGTTTTGGCGGGCGGCCTGGCCGTCTGGTTGACGCGGGCGCACAAAACCCGCGATCCCCTCGCCAACCTGCCCCCGGCGGTTTATCAATCCGGCGCTGCCGGCGACACGCTCCCCCTGCCGGCCCATCGCTGAAGGTATCGGAAAGTTTCCCGGGTCCGTCAAACATCCTCCAAATACAGCGTCCGGTTCCGCCACAAATAAATCAGGCCTGAAACAGCGGTCAGGACGACGGTGATCCAGAGTGCCAGCACGGCAAACATCGGCGACCAGCCCCGGAAGAGGTGTTGCAGCCAGCCCGGCCATTCATTCAGCGCATCCACCACCAGCAGCGCGATGATGCTGATGATCTGCCAGGCGGTCTTGTGTTTGCCATACTTTTCGGCGGCCAGGATGACGTTCTTGGAGGCCGCCAGCAGCCGCAGGCCGGTGATGGCCAATTCGCGGCTGACGATGACGACCACCATCCAGGCGGCCAGTTTCACCGGGGCATCCGGATTGATGTGGGTGCTCTCCACAAAGGCGATGAACGCCGAGCAGGTCATGATCTTGTCCGCCAGGGGATCCATCAAGATGCCGAAATTGGTGATCAGATGCCGGGCGCGGGCGATGTGTCCATCCAGATAATCCGTCACGCCCGCCAGGACGAACAGCACCAGGGCCAGCGTTTGGTGAAACGGGAACTTGGTGAACAGACACCACAGAAACAGCACCGTCATCACAAAACGGGACACGGTCAGTTTGTTGGGCAGATTCACTGGTTGAAAATTTCCGTGGAATCAGCGCCGCTGGCAAGCTTCAAAATGCGGGAAATCAAAATAAAAGCGGGCGCGGTGTTGCCCCCACGCCCGCCGGTAAAGCACCCCCACCGGACTTACGCGCCGAACTTGTCGAACGCCCGGGCGTTGGCCTGCATCAGGCGGATGAGGAATTTGGCCGGGAAGATGCCCAGCGATCCGCTGTTGGCGCCCGTTTCCGTGAAGCGGTCCAGTTTGTCGGAACCGCTCAGCGCCGAGTTCAGCAGCACCGGCTGGGGATGCCAGGAATGGCCCTTGACCGCCACCGGCGTGGAATGGTCGCCAGTGATGGCGAGCACGTCCGGCCGCTTTTGCAGCAGAATGGGCAGCGCGGCGTCAAAATCTTCAATCGCCTTTTTCTTGGCGGCAAAATTGCCGTCCTCGCCGGCTTTGTCCGTATATTTATAATGGATGAAAAAGAAGTCGTAGTTGTCGTATTCCGCGAGGTAGCGCTCGAACTGCTCGCGGATGGTCGCCGGACCTTCGATCTTGGTCATGCCCACCAATTGGGCCAGCCCCTTATACATGGGATACACGGCCAGGCAGGCGGGTTTGAGTTTATACCGGTCCGCAAACAGCGGAATTTCCGGCTGATGGGCGATGCCGCGCATGAGGAAACCATTGGCCGGCACTTCCTTGGCGATCACCGGCAGGGCCGCCTTGTAAAAGTCGGCGATCAATTTCGCCATTTTCTTCTGCTTCGCGTTTTCCGGGTCGCGCGGCTTGACGGTGGGAATGGCAAAGCCCTCGCGGTTGGGATCGGCGTCGGTGAGCGGGCCTTCCAGACCCTTGCCGCGAAACACCACCACGAAGCGGTGTTCCTTGCCGGCCTTGATGATGACTTCCGTGTCCCCGATTTTCTTGATCTTCGCCGTGAGCAGGTCCACCAGCTTTTCGCACGTCTCGGTGGGGATGCGCCCGGCCCGGCGGTCGGTGACAATGCCCTTGGCGTCCAGCGTGGCGAAATTCGCGCGGGCGCAAACATCCCCGGGTTTCAATTCCAAGCCCAGGCCCAGGGCTTCAATCACGCCGCGGCCCACTTGGAATTCCAGCGGGTCATAACCAAACAATCCCAGATGCCCCGGGCCGCTGCCCGGCGTGATTCCCGGCGCGGCGGGAATCATGCGGCCCTGCGCCGAGTCTTTGGCGAGTTTGTCCAGATTCGGGGTGCGGGCGGCTTCCAGCGGTGTCAGATAATTCTGCTCTTTGGTGGCGATGTCGCCCAGGCCATCGAGCACCACCAATGCCACCTTTGCCCCGGTCTTTAAGGTCAGTTCAGAATAAAGTTCGTCTAAATTCATGCTGCCATCATGCGCCAAATCGGACGCCAATGCAAACAACATTCACCGGGTTGGACGGCCCGGAAAATGTCCGGTGGATGACAAAAAATGAGGGTGGTAAAGTTCCATCCGGGTGGTTGACTTCATCACCCACTCCGGGCAAATTGCTCCTGCCTCCCCATGAATGATCTGCCCACCGCCGAACCGGCGCCGCCTGAGCGGCGGGTGATTTTTTTAGCGCGGTCCTGCGCGGAATTGATTCGGCGGCATCGGCTGGTGGCGACCCTGGTGGCCGTCACCTTCGCCGCCGTCTTGTGCCAGGCCGTCTGGTTTGGCAAACTGCCGCAACGGTTGGCCTTCCTCGGTGCCGTCGTGGCTTCGGCCGGCGTGGTGGATCTGCTCCTGGCGCGACCTCGTCCGACCCCCCTGCCGGTGCGCCGCCCCCGGTTGGAACTGGCCGTCGCCACGGTTTGTCTGGTCCTTGCTTTGGTTTTCCTCTTGATGCGTTTTGGCCCCGCCCCGCCTCCGTATATTGGTTGGCCGGCGCGGTTGTTCCTGGTGGTCGGGGTGCTGTGCGTCCTCAACCTGCCGGTGGCCCTGATGGATTTGCTCGGCCTGCGCTACCGCTTTGGGGATTTGGGCTATCACCTGAACGGGCGCGGCCTGCGGGCGGTGCCGGTGATACTGCTTTGCTTTTACGGCCTGGGTTGGTTAACCGGAGCCCATTGCACCCTGCTCCCCTTCATTCAGGAGCAGGGGTCCGTTTGGCGGGCCCTGTTCACGGCGGTCTTCATTGCGCCCCTGCCCGAGGAATTTTTCCGCATGACCTGGCAGACCCGGCTCGGCGCGGTTACGCGCAATCCCGCCGCCGCCTGGTTGCTGACCGCCGGGTTCTGGGCCGCGCTGCATGCCCCCATCTTTCACGCCGGCGAAACCACCTGGACGCCGGCGCTCCTCAATTGCCTGAACCTCATCCCGCTGGGGTTGCTGTGGGGCTATGTTCTGCATCGCACCCGCAGCCAGTTTCCGTCCCTGCTGTTGCATGGCTTCAACTTTTCCGGCCTGCAAAACTTTTGAGCGCACTGGCGGTCCAACCCCCCGGACCATCCGCCCGCCTCGCACTCGGCGCCTCGCCATAAATGCCCCTGAGCACAGTTTTGCCAGGTCGCGGAGCGACTGGGCGATGGTAGCCGTGCGGCTTCATGGATGGATGGGGCGAAAGCGCCGTCGCCGCTGGCGCTTTGCCGGCGCACTCCACGGGCGCCGGCACACTCGCGCGCGTCAGCAGGGCGGGATAATATGTCAAAGAGCCGCGGAGGGATCGGGGGTCAGGCACCGCCCGGCCGGCCAACGGCTGGCGAGGCGGCTTCATCGGTGGCGTCCGGGGCGGAGGGACTCTGTTTGGCCGGGCCTTTGGAAAAACTACCTTGACCGGGTTTGACCGGGCTTGACCCCGGGGCTTCGCCTTCGGCTTCGACGTCGTCTTTGTCGGATTCCTGGTCCGCTTCGGCGTCGTCGCCCCCCGCCTCGGGCGGCAGTTAGCGATACAATACGCCGCAAGCCACCCGGGAGGCGCAAATTCCGTGGGCAAGGAAAAATCCCATTGGCGGCGGCAATAAATGATGTCATGCTCAAGTTTAAGAATGAGCATACTGCTGCATGAATTTCACCTGGGGTTGGGCGCACGGTTCACCCAACTGAACGGCGAGGAGATCGTCTCGAGCTATGGCGACCTCGCCGCCGAACACGCCGCCCTGAGTGACGGGGCGGGGGTGCTGGACCTGAGTTGCCGCAGCCGGCTTTGCGTGGTGGGCGCCGACCGGGTGCGGTATCTGCACGGCCAGGTGACCAATGACATCAAAAAGCTCGCGCCCGGCTCCGGCACTTATGCCGCCCTGACCACCGCCAAAGGCAAAATGGAGTGCGATCTGAATATTTTCTGCCTGGCGGATGAATTGCTTCTGGATTTTGAACCGGGCCTCACGGAAAAAATCACGCAACGGCTCGAAAAATTCATCGTGGCGGACGAGGTCCAGATCGTGGATGCGGCCCCGCTTTACGGGTTGTTGAGCGTGCAGGGCCCCCGGGCGGCGGAAGCGCTGCGGACGTCCGCCGGGTTGGGCGGGGAAGGGGCGACGCCCGCCCGGCCGTTTGATTCCGTGAAGATTTCCGATCCCGTGCTGGGCGACCTTTATGTGGCCAACCGGCCCCGGTTGGGGACCGCCGGGTTTGATGTCTATGCGCCGAATGCCGCGCTGGCCGTGGTGGCCGGTCGGCTCCTGGCCGCCGTGCAAGCCGTCGGGGGCCGCGCCTGCGGCTGGGCGGCGTTTGAAATGGCGCGCATCGAGGCGGGGATGCCGCGTTTTGGCGCGGACATGGATGAAACCAGCCTCCCGCACGAATGCGGCATCGAAAGCAGTGCCGTGAGTTATAGCAAGGGCTGTTATATCGGGCAGGAGGTCATCAACCGCATCCACAGCGTCGGGCATGTCAACCGCGGACTGCACGGTTTGTGGCTGGCCGATGATTTGACCGCGCTGCCCGTGCCCGGCGACAAATTATACAAGGCGGGCCAGGAGGTCGGTTATGTGACCAGCGCCATTAAATCGCGGTCGCTCCACGCCAATCTGGCGCTCGGGTATGTCCGCCGGGTCGCCTACCAGATCGGCAGTGAACTCACGCTGCGCACGGCGGCCGGGGACAGCACGGCCAAAATCGTGGAGCTGCCGTTTGCGAAATCGGTCCGTTGACAGGTGGCCAAAGGTGATACATATTTGTCTCACGATGAAAACAGCGACCGTCAGAGATTTGCGCAACCAGTTCCCCCGGGTGGCCGCGTGGATTGCCGAAGGCGAATCGGTGGAAATCACCAAGGCCGGGAAATTGTTCGCCCGGCTGGTGCCGCCGACCCCCGTCAAGACACTCAAACTCATCAAACCTGACATCATGGCGCGCTTGAAAAAGACCTGGGGTAACCGCATTTATTCCGCCCGGGAAGTGGCTGAAATGCGTGTGGCGGAATGGGAGGGTCAAGAAGGGTGATTGCCTTTCCGGACACTTCCTTTTTGTGCGCGATTTACCGGCGGCAGGACAATTCCCCGCCGGCGGCGGCTTGTTTCCAAGCCTTGCCGGAAGCCTTGCACGTCTCCGGATTGTTGCTTTACGAATTTCGCCAGAGCCTCCGTTTTCAAGTTTGGCTGCATGGGCGGGACAAAAGCAAAGGCCAATCACCGGCCGATTGTGACCGCGCCCTGGCCGATCTGCAATCGGACTTGGAAAGCGGTGTGGTGGAGGTGGTGACGGCCGACTGGCCGGACATCCACCGACTGGCCGAAACCCTGTCCAAACGCCATACCATCACCAACGGGCATCGCAGCCTGGATATCCTCCACGTGGCGACCGCCTTGCACCTCGGGGCGCGCGACTTTCTCACGTTTGACGCCAGCCAGCGCAAACTCGCCACCGCCGAAAAACTCCGGGTCAAGCCCTGATCGTTTTCCGGCTGACAATTTTTCCTTGCGGGCGGCGGGAAATGTTGTTCAATGGCCGGGATGTCGCATATCAACCCTGCCGTCAACCCCCATTAATTATGTCCATTTTCTTTGGCTGCGTCCTGGGCGTGATCGCCTGGTTCCTCACCCGTTACCTGATCGGCGGGCTTTATACGGTGGATCAAAACGAACGGGCGGTCAAAACCAGCTTCGGCCGCGCGGACCGCATCCCGGATCAGACGACGCTGAACGACCCCATTGCCGAGCACCTCAGCGACGATGAGCGCGAACGCTATGCCTACCCCCAGGTGCGGGTCATTCCGCCCGGCGGCCCCTATTTCAAATGGCCCTGGGAAAAAGTGTATAAAGTCAGTGTGGCCACCCAGACTCTGAGCATGGCTTACGATCCCGAAAGCCCGAGTGCCAACAATGAAGGCCAGTATCTGGAAGCGGTCACCAAGGATCAGCTCAACACGGGCATGACCGGCCAGTTGCGCTATCGCGTGGCGGAACGCAATCTTTACGCCTACTTGTTCGGGGTGAAACATCCGGTATCCCACGTCATGGGCTATTTTGTTTCCGTCCTGCGCGAACGCATCGCCAATTTTGAGGCGCCCAAGGTGGCGGTGGCCGAGGGCGATGCGGTGGCCGCGAGCGCCGTGACCGGGATTTCCATCAACGACCTCCGTAAAAATCTGCGCGAACTCAATGAGCGGATGGACCGCGAATGTCTTTCGTCCGCCGCGCGCTACGGCATCGAGTTTGACGCCTCGCTGATCACGGGCATTGACCCGCCGCCGGAGGTCGAATCCGCGCTGGCCGCCATCAATACGGCCCACAATCAGGTGTCCTCGGACATCAGCCTGGCCCAGGCGAGCGCGGACCAAAAGATCGAGCAGTCCAAGCGGGCCGTGGAAATAGAAACGCTCAAGGCGCAGGCGGAGGTGGAACCGTTGCGCCAACTGACCGCCCAGTTGGCGGATTTGAATGCGCACGGTCCGGGTGCCCTGGACACTTATGTGCGCAACGTCCGGCTGTCCCTTTACAGCCAGGCCCGCGCCGTCGTCATGGAGGCCAAACAATGAATCCTGATTTTAACAATTTCAGCCTCGGTCCGGTGGGCCGGTTTTTCATCGCCTTTGTGGCCACCTTTATTGTCTGCACCATTCTGGTGCCCGTGGTGCTCGGGTTGGCGCGGGTTTTGGGCATTTACACCGTGGTCAATGAGGCGCGGTGCAAAGTCTATATGTTGTTCGGCAAAGTGGTGGCGGTCATCAACGAACCCGGCCTGCATTTCCTGCCGGCCAAACTGGGGCCGAAGGCGTTTATTGTGAACTGGCTCGGCCAGTGCCACGATCTGGACCTGCGCTTGGATCAGGAATATCTCCGCAGCCAGCCGGTCAATTCCGAGGAGGGCGCGCCGATGGGCATCGGCATCTGGTATGAGATGTTCATCAGCGATCCCATCGCCTACCTGTTCAAGAACGCGGATCCGCGCGGTTCCCTGGCGGCCAACGTGAGCAATTCCACCGTCCGCAGTCTCAGCAATTTGCCGCTGGATAAAATGTTGCAGGACCGCCACGCCATGAGCCAGGCCGTGCGCGATGAAGTTTCGCCCCAGTCCAACGCCTGGGGTTACCAGCTCGGCTCGGTGTATATCCGCAAAGTCCACTTTCGCGACACGGGCATGATCAGCCAGATTCAGGCCAAGGTGGTGAACCGGCTGCGGCAGGTCACCTCGGCCATCAAGCAGGCCGGGGCCAACCAGGTGAGCATCATCAGCAGCACGGCCGAGCGGCAGGCGGCGATTGAATTCGCCAAGGCCGCCGCCATGCGCCCGCACATTGTCGGCGAGGCGCTCAAGGAAATCTCGCAGGACGCCCGGGTGACCAAAGCGCTGTTTGATGTTTTGGAAGTGCAGAACATCATTTCCGGCGAGGCCCGCATCACGCTGATCCCCCCGAACCGGGAAATCCTCGGGGCCATCCTTGCGAGTCAAAATGAACCGGTTGCCATTACTCCGCCGCCGATGCCCAAGGGGTGAGGGTAAACGGGGTGATAATGATTGAATTCCCGCGCAAGGGCCGGAAGTGTTTCCCAAGCCGGGATCATTTGTTTAAATCAGATCAAGGCCGCCGAATGGTTGAAATCCGATTATCGGCAATTCTACATTTTATATGCAAACTTGCGCTTAAAATGTGGCGTTTTAGCGTTTATTATTGACGTTATGCATAAAATAGTGCATATTGCCGCTTTATGGTGCATAGAATCGTCATCGAAAATTTCTTTTCCGTTGCGGACAGGCAGGAAATAACTCTCCGAGTTCCCGCTAATGTCCCTGATTTGCCATGTTTTAGAGCGTCACGTTCCGATTCTGACGAACGGCTGCCCCTGATTGTGGGCCTGTACGGCCCGAATGCATCAGGAAAATCAACGGTGCTGCGGGCGCTCACCAACACCGCATGGTTTGCAAAGCATAGTTTTACGCTTGCTCCAGATGCCGCACTGTTCGCTCTTTTTTATCCCTATGCCCATAAGAACTGGTGGGGCCAACCAACGAAAATTATCGTAGAGTATGACAGTCAAATAGCGCCAGATACACGATCCGTGGTTTTTCGTTACGAAATCCACGTCAACCACGAACCCACCAAGTTCGGCAGCAGTGTGAGTTATGAGGCCCTTTCATATGCGCCTAATAGAAAGTTTCGTCGCCTCTTCGAACGGAACGATCAAAAAATTGAATTCGGGCGGGAATTTGGAATAACGAACAGCGATCCACGCGTACAAAGTGTCCGGCCCAATGCCAGTGTGCTCAGCACGCTGGCGCAATTGAACCATCAACCCTCAAACAATCTGATCAAAGCCCTCCAAGGCTTGCAGACAAACATCATTGGCGCCGACAAAACGCAAGGAGGGTTAAATAATGCGCTGACCTATTATTTGCAGCACCCGAATTATCATACCCGCCTGAATCGAGAATTGAGCCGGCTCGATTTGGGACTCGAGGAAATGAAGATTTTTCCCGGCAACGCCGGACCCGTCGCCACCTTTAAGCATGTTGGGCTTGATTGCGACATCGTCCTGGCACAAGAGTCAATCGGCACGCGGCGATTTATCGAAATCTTCCCGCTGTTGCAATATGTATTGGATGATGGGGGACTCGCGGTGATCGATGAATTGGACACCGACATCCATCCACTGTTGGTGCCCGAGTTGTTTCGCTGGTTTTATGATCAACAGCGCAACCCGCAAGGCGCGCAATTGTTTTTTACGGCTCATAATCCCGCGATTCTCAATGAGCTTGAAAAAGAGCAGGTTTTTTTCACCGAAAAACCCAGCGGCCTACCCACAAAAATTTATGGCGCCCGCGATATAAAAGGGTTGCGTCGTGAACCCAGCCTGATGAAAAAATATCTGTCAGGTGAGTTGGGCGCCGTGCCGCACATTGGGTAATACGATCTGTTGCGCATGGCAACCCTGGACGAAGATTTTCGCAATTTACTTCAAAAAATCGGCTTGATGCAGGTTTAACCTACTTGCTCAACAAGGCGTATTCCATGGAGTCCACCAGCGCCTGCAGGCTGGCTTCGATGATGTTTTCGCTCACGCCCACGGTGCCCCATTCGCGTTTGCCGTCCGAGGAGGTGATTAGGACGCGGGTGCGGGCCGCCGTGCCGGCGATGCCGTCGAGGATGCGCACTTTGTAGTCCGTGAGCGTGATGCGCTTGAGCTTGGAAAAGGATTTGGCCAGCGCGGCGCGCAGGGCGCCGTCGAGGGCGTTCACGGGGCCGTCGCCCTCGGCCACTTCGTGATACACGGTCGCGCCCACGCGCGCTTTCAAGGTGGCTTCGCAGATGGATTCGCGCCGGTCGCGGCGCATCGAGACGTGGTAGGCTTCAACGACGAATTTCGGCGTGGCCTGGGGGGTCAGGGTGTTGCGGATGAGGAGCGCGAGGGAGGCCTCGGCGGCCTCATATTCATAGCCGGCGTGTTCGCGTTGTTTGATGGCGTCGAGGATCGCGCGCAACTCGGGCGTGTCGTTGGTCAGCTTGAAGCCCAGGTCCTGCGCCTTCATCACGATGTTGCTGCGGCCGGCGAGGTCGCTGATGAGGACGTTGCGCCGGTTGCCCACCAGTTCGGGGTTGATGTGTTCGTAACTGGAGGCGAGTTTTTGCACGGCGTTGACGTGCATCCCGCCCTTGTGGGCGAAGGCGGCCGCGCCGACCCACGGCAGCCGGGGGTTGTGCCGGAAATTGGCGACTTCATCCACGAACCCCGACAACTCGCGGAGCTTGGCGAGGGAGCTTGCGGGTACGCAGGTTTTTTGGAGCTTGAAATGCACGAGCGGGATGATGCTGGTGAGGTTGCAGTTGCCGGTGCGTTCGCCGTAACCGTTGATGGTGCCCTGCACATGCACGGCGCCGGCGTCCAGCGCGGCCAGGGCGTTGGCCACGCCCACGCCGCTGTCGTCGTGGGTGTGGATGCCCAGGCGGCAGTTCAACCGGCCGAAGGCGGCGCGGGTGATGGCGGCGATTTCGGCGGGCAGGCAGCCGCCGTTGGTATCGCATAACACTACAAAATCGGCCCCGGCCTTCTCCGCCGCCAGCCAGGTGGCCAGGGCGTAGTCGGGATCGAGCTTGTGGCCGTCGAACGCGTGTTCGGCGTCATAGACCACGAATTTGCCGTGGTCTTTGAGATACCGCACGGTGTCGGCGATCATGGCCAGGTTTTCCTCGGGGGTGCAGCGCAGGACCTCCTTCACATGGAGCAGGGAGGTCTTGCCGAAAATCGTCACGACCGGGGTCTCCGCCTCGAGCAGCAGGCGCACCTGGTCGTCGGCTTCCACGGCGGTGGCCTTCTTGCGGGTGGACCCAAAGGCGGCGAGCCGGGCGTGTTTGAATTTTTTCCGCCGGGCCTCGGCAAAAAACTCGATGTCCTTGGGATTGCTGCCCGGCCAGCCGCCCTCGATGTAATGGACGCCGAAGGCATCGAGCTTCTCGGCGATGCGGAGTTTGTCCAGCACCGAAAAGTTGATGCCCTCACCCTGGGAGCCATCCCGCAGGGTCGTGTCATAGATTTCCACTTGTGGTTTCATAAATTGCCCGCAATCACGGACGGATACTATCTCTGAATCCGGCGCGGGTGGCAAATCTCAAAACCATCCCGTGCCAAGTCGCCCAACCCCCGGCCAAGGGCAGGGGGGGAAAGTTCAAATTTCAAAATCCAAGGAAAATTCCACCTTCGCCAAGGCTGCGGCGGACAAGACGGCGCGACAAGTCCGCCCTCATCCCGGCCTTCTCCTCCGCCTTCGCTGGCGCTACTGGGCGCGACAAGCCGAGGAGAAGGGGAAGGATTCGGCCGCCGCAGATGCTGACGACGGTTTCAGTGGTTTTTCCCCGGGAGGTTAAGGGTGATTTTTGATAAGTTATGCTTAAATAACTTACCGTGCTTAAATTTGATGTTAAACGCTAATGTTTTGGGCAAGCAAGCCTACTCATTTGAGCAGGTTGTTTTTTTGGGGAAGTCTGGGATATTGGCAACGTATTCCAATCATAATGAAGTGTTGCACCATCCAATGGCACCAATATGGCATGTTCTGTGCCTGGGGTGGCCGAGTCGGCCCCGCTGGAGCGACCTTTATTTTTCCGCCCGGAAACCCAAAATCCGGGCGCATCCCGTTCCCAAACCCAACCGTAAACCCCACTCATTAGAGGTAGCAAACCCCGCCAAACGAACCCTGAATTATGAAACCGCAACCCCGAACCAACCCCCTGCAATTCATTCTAAAACGATTTAAGTTGACCGCCCTCACGGTCGGCGCCCTCTGGGCGTGCGGATCGTTTGCCCAAGCGCAAGTCAACGGCTTGGACGCCTGGAATTCCGCCGGCGGCACGAACGTCAACTGGAGCGGCGGCGGCAACTGGACGGGCACCAATACGCCGCCCCTCTCGAAGGACACGTTGATTTTTGGTTTGGATAACAGCACCGGCACGGGTTTGGGGGATGTCTTGACGGATAACCTCACCGTGGGCGGCGCGGCGTCATGGATTTTCACCAACATCTCGTTTTTGATGCCTTCGCCCGGCTACACGATTAATCCGGGGACGGCCTTTGGCCAGGGGCCGGGGGCGGGCTTCACCCTGGGCACGGCGGCGGCGGGAACCGTGCTGGTGCAATCCAACAACGCGACAGTGACGATCAACGATAACATCACGCTGGGCAACGCCGTGCAAACCTTTTCGCTGGCCGGTTCCAACAACGTGGGCGGCAACCTGACGCTGGGCGGCGTGGTTTCGGGGCCGGGCGGCCTCACCAAGACGGGGCCGGGCGTCTTGACGCTGAATAACGTGGAAACTTACGCGGGCGCGACGACGGTCAGCGCGGGGGTGTTGACCATCGGCAGCGGCGGCTTGTTGAGTTCCACCGGCGTACCGGGAACTTATGCGGGCGCGATTTCGGTCTCGGGTGCGACCAATAACCTCAACAGCACGGGGGCGCAGACGTTCACCGGCGTGATCAGCGGAACGGGCGTGATCAATGTCAATGCGGGCAGTGTGACGCTCACGGCGTCCAATACGTTCTCGGGCAAACTGACCGTGAACAGCGGGGCGGCCCTCATCGTTAATTCCAGCGGCACCCTGTTGGGGAGCGTCACGAACACGGCGGGCACCAGCTTCACGGAGAAGGTGCTGACGACCGGCGGCCAGTGGATCACGACGAATTTGACCTTTGTGGGCAGCACGGCATTGGCGCTTAATTTCACCAATGCCCTCAGCCCGAGCGTGCCCCCGCTGCAGGTCAACGGCCCCATTAGTTTTGGCAGCGGCGTGAGCTTGACCGTCAATGGCAGCACCAATTTGATTTCCGGGGCCACGTATCCCCTCATCACCGCCACGCGGGGAATTACGGGGACCGCGCCGACGACGGCGAACGGGAATGTGACGCTCAACCTGCCGGTGGGGGTGACCGCCACGGTGGTGCAGAGTGGGAACACGATCAACCTCGTGGTTTCCCAGGGTACGCTTAATAACGCGGTGGACACTTGGAGCCCCTCGGGCCTCACGGCCAACTGGACCGGCACGGGGTCGAGCGCCAACTGGACCGGGGGCAATACTCCGCCCATCACGGGCGATGGTTTGATCTTTGGTTCGGACAGCAGCGCCGGCGGGGCGACCACCCCGGTGGCGGATACTTTGAATGACAACCTCACGATTGGGGGGCCCGCCGTTTGGACGTTTACCAATATCACCTTCACCGGCAACGCGCCCGCCTTCACGTTCACGCCGGCAATCGCGGGTGGTCAGGGGCCCGGGGCAGGATTCACCCTCGGCACCGGGACGGCCGGGACCGTGATCAACCAAAACAGTGGCAGTGCTCAGACCATTAATGAACCCATCGCGCTGGCGGCGGCGAATCAAACGATTTCGCTGGCCGGGGGCAACTTGACGGTGAGCGCCTTGGTTTCAGGGGCGGGCGGGCTGATCCTCAACGCCAACGGCGAGACCGGGGTTCTGACCCTGACCAACAACGCCGCCACCGGGGAAACTTACACCGGACCCACGGTGGTCGGCAGCGGCCAGCTTAATCTGGGACCGTTTGTCAACGGCGGCACGAGCGGCATCGGCCAGAGCAGCAGCCTGACCATCAGCAATGGCGCGACGGTATCGGTGTTGTCCGGCAACGGTTTGGCCGGTTCGACCATCGCCATCGGCAGCCTGCCGGTGACCAATAGCGGCACGCTCACCTTCGACGGCGGCAACGGGAATGATTCCGCGCACATCCGGGGCGTATTGACCCTGAACGGCGGGACCCTGGGCGATCTGAATGGCGGCGGTTCGGAAGGCGCCTTCGGCAGTTGGGACTTGGATGACGGCGTGGTGGTGATCGGCACCGCCACCGCCACCATCAGTGCGCTGGACGTGATTCCTGATCAATCGGGCGGCACGATCTTCAACGTGGCGGTCACGGGCGGCACCCCGGATTTGGATGTGTCCGGCACGTTGATTGATGGCACCAGCACGGCGGACACGGGCATCATCAAGCAGGGGAACGGCACGATGCAACTCGATGGGGTGGAAACTTATGCCGGCCCGACCACCATCAGCGCCGGAACGCTGACCATTAACACCGCCGCCCGGCTGGGGGGCACCGCCGGAACCTATGCGGGTTTGATCACCAACAACGGTGTCCTCAACTATAACGGCAATGGCCCGCAGACCTTTTCCGGCGCCATCCGCGGAACGGGCGTCTTGAACGTCAACTCGGGAACCCTGACGCTCTCGGGGGCCAACGCCTATAGCGGCGCCACCACCGTTGCCAACGGGGCCAATCTCACGGTGCTTTCGGGCGGGGGCGGCAGGAGCGCCATCTCGATGGCGAGTTCGACGATCTTCTCCAACAGTGTTACGACGTCCGGCGGCCAGTGGGGCTTGACGAACAACCTGACCTTCACGGACAACACGTCGGTGCTGGCGCTGAATTTCAACAATAACACCCTCAGCACCACCGTTGCCCCGGTGGCGATCAACGGCACCCTCACGTTCGGTTCCTCCGCGAACTTGGTTGTTTACGGCAACTCGCTGCTGGGCGCGGGCACTTACCCGCTGATCACCGCGACGTCCATTGCCGGCACCGCGCCGACCACGGCGAACGGGGGCGCGACCATCAATCTGGTGGGGGTGACCGCCACCATTGTGCAGAGTGGCAACACGATCAACCTCGTGGTCTCCAGCGGCACCGCCCCGTTAACTTGGGATACGGGTTCCGCCTCCGCCGGCACCTGGGACACCACCAGTGCCAACTGGCTGGGGGGTGCGGTTTATGCGAACGGGGATTCCGTTACGTTTGGCGACGGCCTCACGGGTCCTGGTCCGATTACGGTGACCCTCAATTCGCTCGTGACTCCGAGTGGCATCACCTTCTCCAACACGGCGAAGAATTATATTCTCTCCGGCACGGGCGGGATTTCGGGGCCTGAGGGTCTGATCGAGAAGGGTTCCGGCACCCTGACAATCAGCACGACCAATGCCTTCACCGGCCCCACGATTGTCACCAACGGTGGAACCCTGACATTGGATTTCAGCCACGGAGCCACCGCCAGCATCATTTCCGGCTCCTCCGCCTTGTCGCTGGGGTCCGCCACCTTGAATGTGGTCGGCAGTTCCACCGTGGCCAACGACCAGCCTTTCAATGGCACCACTTTAAGTTCAGGACCGGCCGTCATTAACGCTTCCGGGCCGGACGTTCCTGAAGTGGATCTGGGCGCGTTGACGTTCGTTGCGGGGTCCAGCATTGTCCTGGATGGGCCGGAGACGACCAATGGTACGGAGATCGTTTCCGCCACGGCGGACATCACCACCACGACCACGGAATCCGCCCCGGGCGGCTTGATTCAAGGGGCCAATGGCACGGCCAATAACGTCAACACGGTGAACTACGCCACCGTTGGCTTATACGATTGGGCGGCCACGACGGGATCGTCGCCCTACACGATTGTCGGCGGCAGCCAGGTTCCGGGCTTCTACTTCCAAAGCACGGCGGTCCAACCCTCCATCCCCATCAATTCCAACTTTGACGTCACCACCACCAATGTGCAGGAGAGCAACCTCTTTGGTCAGGGCGGCTCCCGCTACTATCTGGCCAGTGTGCGCTTCAATGTGCCGCAGCCGGTGGACTTTACCATTCAATACGGCCAGGCCGGCCATAACGGGAATCCTTTCAACTGCGGCGGTGTTTTGGTGACCCCCGCGGTTGGCACCAACAATATCACCATTGATTGTCAGGGAACGGATGGTTGGAATGACAGCACTGGCACGCCCCTGACCCTGGTCTGGCAAAACAACACGTTGGGCGAATTGATTTGGGATCAAAGCCAGCGCGCCACCACGGATACCATCATCCAGGGCTCGGGTTACGAGCAAAATGGTCCGGGCACCGTTTCCTTTCTGGGCTTGGGCGGCTATACGGTGGGAACGTTCCTGAACGGCGGCGTATTGGAGATCGCCGAGGACGCCTCGATTGGCGGCATCTTCTCGGGCACGACGGTCGGCACCGTCAACTCGCCGGTGACGCTGAACGGGGGCACCCTGCTGGCCAACTTCACGGGCAATCTGGACGACGGCACGAGCACTTCGGCCGGCGAGCATCCCATTGTGCTGGGGGTTAAAGGCGGCGGCGTCGCGGCGACGACGGGCAATAAGCTGACGGTGGACGGCGTGGTCAGTGGCGGCGGCCCCCTGATCATCGGGATTCCGCCCTCCAGCGCCAATGGGAATGTGGCGGGTCTGCTGCCGGGCACCGGGCTTAACACGGCCAATCCCACGAATGTTCTGGCCACCGGAACGGTCGCGCTGACCGGAGCCAACACCGCCACCGGCGGGACGGTGCTGGACAGCGGCATCTTGAATGTCAGCGGCCTGGCCGCGCTGCCCGCCGGCGGCCTGACCTTCAATGGCGGCACCTTCCAGTGGATTGCCACCACCCCGGATATTTCGACGCTGCCGGTCACCTTGGGGGCGGGCGGCGGCACGCTGGACGTCAATGGTCACAGTGTCACTCTGGCCAATTCCATCGGCAACGGTGGCAGCGGGGGCTTGACGGTGGCGAGCACGACGGCGGGCGGGATCCTGACGTTGACTGGCGCCAATACCTACACGGGCAATACGACGGTGAGTGTGGGGACGCTGCTGGTGAATAACACCACGGGTTCGGCCACCGGCTCGGGCAACGTGACCGTGGCCGGCATCGCCGGCTTTGGGGGTGCGGGAACCATCTCCGGCAATCTGACGTTGCAAACGGGCGCCACCATCCTATTGACGGAAGGTTCGCCCCTGACGATTGGCGGAACGGTGGCTTTGAATAACAACGCCGTGACGGTGACCATCCCCGGCAACACCGCCTTGGGGGTCGGCCAATACACGCTGGCGACCTATACCGCCGCCGGCAGCTCGGGCAGCTTCAATTCCATTCCCGCCCTCATTTCCGGCGCCGGCCTGGTGGCCGGAACCGCCGGTTCCATTTCCACCAGCGGTGGCGTGGTCACGCTGACCGTGACGTTAACCGGGGTCTCCGACACCTGGGCCGGCGCCAGCGGTGCCAATTGGTCCGTCCTGGCCAACTGGCCGACGGCCATCCGGGTGCCGAGTCTGGCCGGGGACGGAGCCACGTTTGGCACCGGCTCGGGTGGCGCGGTCACGTTGGACGCCTCCGAGACGGTGGGTTCCATTACGTTTAACAATCCCAATTCCTATCAGATTGGCTACAGCGCCAACACCCTGACCGTGGACAACAAGGGTCTGGGCGGCGCCGGTTTCTCGGTCACCGCCGGGACCACCAACGTGATTCAAAGTGCGTTGAGCTTGAACCAGAGTGTGTCCTCAGTGGTGGGCAGCGGGGCCTCGCTGGCGCTTGCCGGCAACGTCGTGAACGGAACCGCCGTGTCCACCCTCGCCGTTGAGGGGACGGGCACCACGGCCCTGAGCGGCGTCAACACCTACGGACCCGCAGCGGGAACCGTGGGCACGACGGTGACCGGCGGCGCCACGCTGCAAGTGGGCGGGAATCACGCGCTGGGCGCGGGGGATGTGAGTGTGAGCGGCAGCCAACTGCAAGTGGGCGTAACGGGCTTGAGTCTGGCCAACAACGTGACGCTGGGCGTGGGCACCACCACCGTGGACAATAATGGCGGGCACAGCGCCACCCTGGCCGGCACCCTCAGCGGGGTCGGCAATTTAAGCGCCGCCAACAGCGGCACCGGCAGCGGTACGCTCACCTTGTCCGGCGCGAACAGTTACACCGGTTCAACCACCATCGGCGCGGGGGCCGCAGTCAGCATTGCGGCGGACAGCGGTCTGGGTGCCGATCCGGTCACGGCCACGATCAATGTCATCCTGAATGGAGGCGATTTGCTGGGCAACACCACCCTGACCCTGAGTGGCAACCGTAACATCGGCATCGGACCGGTGAGTGGCGCGACGGGGGCAACGGGTTATCTGGATGCCGCCACGAGCCAAACTCTCACGGTTAACGGCCTCATTGGCACGGCGGGCAACTCCGGCGCGGACAACCTGACGGTCAACGGCGTGGCGGCTTCACCCGGCACGGTGGTCCTCACCGCCGCCAATCCCCTGAACGGCACGACCACCGTAGCCGGCGGCGAATTGCAACTGGCCAATGCCCTGGCGTTGCAGAACAGCACGGTGAATGTGACGGCGGGCACGCTGGACTTCGGCACTTTGACCACCGCCACGCTGGGCGGCTTGTCCGGTCCCGGCAACGTGAACCTGGCCAATGATGCGGCCGCTGCGGTGGCGCTGAACCTGGGCAATGACACGACGACCGCCACTTATTCCGGCCTGCTGAGCGGCATCGGTTCCCTGGACGTGGTGGGCGGCGGCAACATCACGATTGGCTCCGGCACCAGTGGCGGGGCGGAATACACCGGCACCACCGAGGTGGATAACGGCACCCTGACGCTGGGCGGCGTCGGCATCATGAACGCCCCCGGCAATTTGGAGATTTCTGGAAACCCCGGGGTCTGCAATGCGATTGTGGCGGACAACGCCGTGGCGGTCTTTGGCGGGTCCATTTTGCTGGCCAATGGGGCCAGCAGCCCGTCCGTCGCCACGTTGGTCGTGAAAAACAACGCCAGTTTGAGCGCGGCGGCGCTTAATTTTGGCAGTGACGTCGGGCGCGTGCCGACGGGCAGCTTTGTGACAGTGCAGGACCATGCTTTACTGTCACTTTCCGGCAGCTTCGACATTAATGATGCGTTGAGCACCACCGCCAATAATGACACCCTCAATTTGAACGGGGGCACCCTGGCGGTGGGTAATTTGCTGGCCTCCGAGGGCAGTGCGACGCACCTTTCCTACATTAATTTTAACGGTGGGGTGCTGGCGGCCACCGCCAGCGACCCGGGCGGTTCCGCCTTCCTGCCCGTCCTCACCGGCGTGACGGTGAATGTCACGAATGCCTTGGTGCCGGCGTTTATCAACAGTTCCACCAACACCATCACCATCGCCGCCACGCTGGCGGGCGGCGGCGACGCCGGGTTGGTCAAGCAGGGCACGGGCACGCTGATTTTGAGCGGAGCCAACACCTATTCGGGACTCACCACGGTGAGCAACGGCACCCTCCTCATCTCGGGAGCTTTGAATAACTCCGCCGAAAATTTCACCGTGAATGACGGCAAATCCTTTGGCGCCTATTATAACGCCGCCACGCCGGAAATCGGTTCGCTCACGCTGGGCCAGAGCAGCGGGGCATCCCTGGTTTTCAGCAACCTCTCCAGCACGACCAGCGCGGCGTTCCATGCCAATTATGTGGATTTAAATGGAACCACTAAACTGGTGATCACCGACGCGGCCAATTTGACGGCCCCCAACGAATATCCGCTGATCCAAATCGGGGGCGGGATTGTCACCAACAGCGGCCAGGGTTTCAGCCTCACGCTGCCGGGGGGCGTCACGGGAACCCTGACCAACGACCCGAGCATCATTCCGGGTTACACGACGCTGGCCTTGATTGTGAAGAGCATCGTGGCTTACACACCGCCGGTCACCTTCACCGGGGTGACCGTTTCCGGCACCGGTCTCGTGCTGAGCGCCACGGGCGGCAACCCCAACGATCCGGTCAGTGTGTTGAGCACCACCAACCTCACCCTGCCGCTGGCGCAGTGGACGACGGTGACCTCCGGGAACTATGACGGCAACGGCAACTTCACTTACACCGTCAGCGGGGCGTTAAATTCCGGTTTCCCGCAGCAGTTCTATATTATTAAGGGTCAATAATCGCCGGTTTAAGTTTTTATCGGACCAGGGGTTGGACGATAAACGGTGGCGGGGTGCCGGTTTGGGTTCCGGCGCCCCGCCGAGTTTTCGAGCATAACGTTGCATGAATTGGCATGTTCAAACCACGCTCAGATAAAGTCGCCGCGTTCACCTTGATTGAACTCCTGGTGGTGATCGCCATCATCGCCATTCTCGCCGCCATGCTGCTGCCGGCGCTGGCCAAGGCCAAGGCCCGGGCCGGCCAGGCCGCCTGTCTGAATAACATGAAGCAAATCGGGCTGGGAACCATTATTTATGTCGGTGACAATCAGGATGTCTTTTTCGGCAGCGCTTCGGCGGGCGCGGGCCACCAGGTGGACGACTGGATTTATTGGAACGGCGGTCTGCCGGTTCAACAAAGCCAGGTGATTGTGGCCATCGGCGGCAGTGCGGCCACCACCAACATCCTGGTTTGTCCGCTGGACCAGCGCCATGGCGGGGGGCCGGCGTATGCTTTCAGTTACACCATGGTCAGCGATGTATATCAGGATGCCAACGGCGACAACGTTAATCATGGCATCACCTCCTTTGGCGGATCCCCCGAATTGAAATTTAAACAGGCGCAAGTCAGGCGCGGCTCGGAAAAAATGATGCTGGCCGAGGAACGGGTTTCCGGCAGCGAGCCCGATGACGGGCGTTTTGAACTCGTCCAGCCGGACGGCGTGACTCCTGATAATTCCCTCTCCAACCGCCACGGCCAAAAGGCGGACATCACCTTTGCGGACGGTCATGTCAGCACCATTCTTCCCAAAACCGTGGCGGCCAATCCGGAAGGTTATCAACCGGATTTTTAATCAAAAGTTTCAGCCATGGCGGCGGTTCCGCTATCGGCCGAAAAACAACCGTTGTTAATTTTCGACCAGTTCGTCTGAAAACAGACAACAAGTGGGTAAATTTTTCCTACTGCGCCAGTTTGAATTAAATTCGGCAACGACCCTTGCTATCATTAGCAATTTTCGTTCCGATCAATTAGTTTATGATATTTACTCACCCGTGGTTATTTTCAGCGGATACATGATTTTTCAATTTCTTGGCACACTGCTTGCGTATAAGCCGGTGTGAGAAAGATATTGGATGAATGTCCGCCGGGTTGTCCCGGCGTTGAAACCAATGACGCGAGTCCTTCCGGGGCGGCGGCGTCGCCGGGAGGCTGCCGGGTGGTGGATGAATTCAGCCTGCTTTTCGACATTTCTTACACGCTGGAAAGCAGCATTGAGCTGCGCGAAGTCATTCGGCCGGTGCTATTGAAAATGGCCGAGGTGCTGGGGATGAAACGCGGCACCATCACCATCCTGAATCGCGAACGCGGCACGCCCACCATCAGCGAGGCCGTGGGTCTGCCCACGGGTCAAAGCCAGCAGGATTATTTGCTGGCCTGCGGCGACATCATCCAGCAGGTCATCGAATCCGGCCTGGCGGTGGTGGTGCCGGATATTTCCAAGGAACAGGCGTTGAAAGCCCGCTGGCAGCAGGAACAACAAATGGCCCCGGGATCGCCGTCCGCAGCCTACATTTGTGTGCCCATCAAATTTGGCACGGAAGTCATTGGCGCGTTGAGTGTTGAACGCGTCCTGGTGGGCAACTTCCGGCTCGCATCCGACCGGCGGCTGCTTTCGCTCATTTCCAACGTCATTGCGCACACCGTCCATTTTCACCGGCTCACGCAGGAAAAACTGCAATTGCTCCAGCGCGAAAACGAGCGCTTGCAGCACCAAATCGAGACGAGCTTTCGGCCGCCGAACATGATTGGCAATTCCGAGTCCATGAAAACGGTTTACCGGCACATCGAACAGGTCGCCAACAGTGTGACGACCGTGCTGATTCGCGGGGAAAGCGGGGTGGGCAAGGAACTGATCGCCCGCGCACTGCACGAACAAAGCCCGCGCAAGGGCCGGGCGTTTGTGAAATTCAACTGCGCCGCGCTGCCCGAATCCATCATCGAAAGCGAGTTGTTCGGCCACGAAAAAGGGGCGTTCACCGGGGCGATTTCCATGCGCAAGGGCCGCTTTGAAATCGCCGAGGGGGGCACCATTTTTCTGGATGAGATCGGCGACGTCTCCTCCGCCACGCAAGTGAAGCTGTTGCGGGTCTTGCAGGAAAAGGAATTTGAGCGCGTCGGCGGCCAGACCCCCATCAAGGCCAATGTGCGCATCCTGACCGCCACCAGCCGCAATTTGGAGGAAATGATCGAGCAGGACAAATTTCGCGCCGACCTTTACTACCGGCTCAATGTGTTTCCCATTTACGCCCCGCCGTTGCGCGAGCGCAAGTCGGACCTCCTGCTGCTGGCCGACTATTTTATTGAGAAATATTCCAAGCTGAACCAGAAATCCGTCCGCCGCATTTCCACCGCCGCGATTGATCTGCTGATGAGCTACCACTGGCCCGGCAATGTGCGCGAACTGGAGAATTGCATGGAGCGTTCCGTGTTGCTCAGTCCGGGCAAATCCATCGAGGCGCATCATCTGCCGCCCACGCTCCAGAAAAAGGACGCCTCCGAAAAGGCGTCGTCCGGCACGCTGGAATCCGCCGTTTCCGCGCTGGAATATGAAATGATCGTGGCCGAACTCAAAGCCTGCGACGGCAACATGGCCGCCGCCGCGCGGCGCCTCGGGCTCACCGAACGGCAGATCGGCCTGCGCGTGCAGCGGTATCGCATTGATTTCAAGCGTTTCCGGCGGGGGGAAGCCGCGGCGGCCTGACTGCCCCGGGCGGCCCGGGCGCCGCGGCAACCATGAACGCCATGCTGTTAAACCGCGCCCTGGGCGCCTACCTTGGCCTGGCTGTCGGAGACGCCCTCGGGGCCACCGTTGAGTTCATGTCGGCCGGGGAAATTGCCGCGCAATATCAGGTTCACCATCAAATTCTCGGCGGCGGCTGGCTGCGCCTCAAACCGGGCCGCGTGACGGACGACACCGAAATGGCCCTGGCGCTCGGCTCCGCTTTGATCGCCAGCGGGGGCTGGAACCTGCCGGCCATTGCCAACGCCTTTGTCACCTGGATGCGCGGGCGGCCCGTGGACATCGGCCACACCTGTCGCCGGGGCATCAGCCGTTATCTTTCCGAGGGGAGCTTGTGCGCCCCGCCGGCCGAGGAAAATGGCGGCAATGGCGCGGCCATGCGCAACCTGCCCACCGTGTTCGCCTCGCTGGAAAGTGAAGCGCTCCTGACCCGGCGAAGTCTCGAACAGGCGCATCTCACCCACCACCATCCCCAATCCGACGCCGGCACGGTGGCGCTGGCCTGCATGACCCGGCGGCTGCTCCTCGAGGGGGAACAGGCGGCCTGTGATCAAATCGCCGGCGATCTGGTCGCGCGGCACCCCGCCTTTGCCTTCAAACCCTGGCCGGGCCGCACCAGCGGCTATATCGTGGATACGGTGCAAACCGTGTTCGAGGGTTTTTTCAACACCGGCAGCTTTGAAGACTGTCTGGTGCGCGTCGTCAACCGCGGCGGCGATGCCGACACCACCGGCGCCCTCGCCGGGCAGTTGGCCGGCGCGCTTTACGGGCTCCAGGGTATTCCCGCCCGCTGGTTGAAAAAGCTCGATCCCGCGGTCACCGCCGCCATTTCCGAACAAACCCCGCTGCTGCTCAATCTTTCCCCGCCCGTCAGATAATGCTGGACAGGCCGCCCGCCACTTTCTTTCATTGATCCATGCGCCCCCCGGAAAACCTCTACCATCAGAACATCGCCGAGGATCATTCGCGCTCGTCCTGCTCGCTCAACCGCTGCAATCTCTCCCCGTGGATCATTGGTTCCGAGGAATTTCAGGCCAACCCGCTGCCCCTGGAAATTGACGGCGCGCGCGACACCGACGCCCGGCTGTTCCGCCGTTTGGCGGAAATCGCGGACCCCGTCGAGCGCAGCCGTCTCTTTCACGACTACGTCAGCGTCAAATTCGGGCTCAACGAAAAAGTCGGGCCGCCCGGCAAAGCCAAATCCGCGTATAACTATGTGAATTTGTTGCACTCCTGGGGGGCGGACAGCAACCGCCAGGCCGGGGCCGTGCTCAAAGCCTGGGTGGAAAGCCGCTTTGGCATTCTGGCCACCTACCACCACGGGCGGCTGGCGGAGGATGCCGCCGCGCGCGAAACGTTCACGCTGGATCGGATGCGCGGTTCGGCCCGCTCCATCGGCGTGCTGATGCAGCTTGATCTGCTATACACATTCTGTCAAGACGAACTGCAACGCCGCTTTCCCGGGGTCCGCCGCCAGACCCTCTACCGGGGCACCCACGACCCCGAAGAATACGCCATTCACACGCTGGCGGGGCAGGGGACCGGGCTGGCCAGGCGCACCGCCCTGGTGCAGCTCAACAACCTGAGTTCATTCACCTCCGACCCCGAAGTGGCCTGGGAATTTGGCTCGAGCGCCTGGGCGGTGGAGGTGCCATTGGCCAAAATCGTCTTCTTCAGCGGGCTGCTGCCCAAATCCCTGCTCATGGGCGAATCCGAGTATCTCGTCCTGGGGGGATACTACCGCGTGCGCACCCTGTTGTGCTGAGCCGGAACGATGCCTTTCAACTGCATCGTTCCGGCTGAGCGCCCGTCTATCCCCCCAGCGTCGTCAGTTTTTTCTTGGCTTCAACGAGTTGCTGGTGGATTTCAAAGGTTTTTGCGGCCACTTCCGGGATTCGCTCCCAGCCCGTGGGCAAATCTTCGGATAAGTCATGCAAATCCAGCTTGGCTTGAACCGCCCGGGAACTGAGTTTTTTGATTTCCGCCTTCAAGGCTTCAATGGTTTCCATAGTATTATTGTTTGTTGGATCAATCGGACCGCGTCAGGGTGACCCCCCAATGACAGAGCATTATCGGTTCCAATCGGTGAACCCCCCATTTTTTCGCCGGTTGCCCTGCTTGGTTGCCGGTCAGCTACATTCAGGTGGTTTTCCAGTTTTGAACCTACACAAATGTGGGATTCAATCCCGGCACCCAAGCGCCCGGCGGCTCCGCCGGGGTTATTTTCGCTTGGATCCCCTTTGTTTGCGGGGCAATCCGCATTTTAACCCGCCGGAAAACCGGGTTGGCATCAAGTTTGCAATAGGTGGGGCAGAGCCGGTTGGAAGGTTTCGCCGGCATGAACATAAAACTTAACTACACTTATGAGAAAAATTGCAATCTACGGAAAGGGTGGGATTGGAAAATCCACCACCACGCAAAACACCGTCGCCGGCCTGGCCGAAAGCGGTAAAAAGGTCATGGTCGTCGGCTGCGATCCCAAGGCCGATTCCACCCGGCTGCTCCTGGGCGGCCTCTCGCAGAAGAGCGTGCTGGACACACTCCGCGATGAAGGCGAGGACGTGGAGCTGGCGGACATCCGCAACGGCGGTTTCTGCAACACCCTGTGCGTCGAATCCGGCGGCCCCGAACCCGGGGTGGGTTGCGCCGGCCGCGGCATCATCACCTCCATCAACATGCTCGAGCAACTCGGCGCCTATGATGCCAGCGAGAATCTCGACTATGTGTTTTACGACGTACTGGGGGACGTGGTGTGCGGCGGGTTTGCGATGCCCATCCGCGACGGCAAGGCCGAGGAAATCTACATTGTCTGTTCCGGCGAGATGATGGCGATGTATGCCGCGAACAACATCTGCAAGGGCATTCTAAAGTTCGCCACGAGCGGCAAGGTCCGGCTCGGCGGCCTGATCTGCAACAGCCGCAAGGTGGACAATGAAAAGGAAATGATCCAACAGTTCGCCAAATTGCTCGGCACCCAGATGATTCATTTCGTGCCGCGCGACAACGACGTGCAACGCGCCGAAATCAACCGCAAAACGGTCATTGAATGGAATCCCAAATGCGGCCAGGCCGATGAATACCGCGCCCTGGCCAAGGCGATTGATGGGAATCAGAATTTCGTGATTCCGAAACCGCTGGCCATTCCCGAGCTGGAAAAACTCCTCATGGAATTCGGCCTCTACAACTGAACCCCGGCCCCGGGGCGAATTTGAGGCCCCCGCAGAAAACCAACCAACCAGAAAGGAAATTTTATGTCCGAACCGACCCTCACAGTTCCCGTCGCCCTGCCCGATCCGGCCGCGGTCAAGGCGGAGATGTTGAAAATCTATCCCGCCAAGACCCGGAAGAAACGCGACAAGCAGATCGTCCTCAACGAGCCGGAAACGCCGCCGGAAATCGGCGCCAATTCGCGCACGCTCCCCGGCATCATCACCCAGCGCGGCTGCACCTATGCCGGCTGCCGCGGGGTGGTGCTGGGGCCGATTTACGACATTCTGCAAATCACCCACGGCCCCGTGGGCTGCGGATTTTACGCCTGGCTCTCGCGCCGCAATCTCGTCCGGCCGCCCGCCGGCACCACCAATTATCTGCAATACTGCATGAACACCGACATGCAGGAGGACCAGATCATTTTCGGCGGGGAAAAGAAGCTGAAGCAGGCCATCCGCGAGGCTTATGACATCTTCAAGCCCAAGGCGATTGCCATTCTCGCCACCTGCCCGGTGGGGCTGATCGGCGACGACATTCACACCGTGGCCAAACAAATGAAGGAGGAATTGGGCATCAACGTCATGGCCTTCAGTTGCGAAGGTTACAAGGGCGTGAGCCAGTCCGCCGGCCATCATATCGCCAACAACGGCGTGTTCAAAAACATCATCGGCCTGGATGACCAGGCCGACGAGGCCGAGTTCAACATGAACATCCTCGGGGAATACAACATCGGCGGCGACGCCTGGGAGATTGACACCCTGCTGCGCAAATGCGGCATCCATGTCACTTCCACGCTGAGCGGCGACGTCAGCTATGACCAGGTGAAAAAGGCGCACACCGTCATGCTCAACGGCGTCATGTGCCATCGCTCCATCAATTACATCGCCGAAATGATGGAGAAGAAATTCGGCATCCCGTGGATCAAGGTCAATTTCATCGGGGCGGACGCCACGGCGAAAACCCTCCGCAAGATCGCGAAATTCTTTGACAGCAAGAAACTGACGGATCGCGTCGAAGAAGTCATCGCCCAGGAAATGATCGCCCTGCGGCCCGTGCGCGAGGAGATCAAGGCCCGGCACCAAGGCAAAAAGGCCGCGCTGTTTGTCGGCGGCTCCCGGGCGCATCATTACCAGGATTTGTTCCGCGACCTCGGCATGGAAATCGTTTCCGCCGGTTACGAGTTCGCCCACCGCGACGATTACGAGGGCCGCAAAGTCCTCCCGACCATCAAAGTGGATGCCGACTCGCGCAACATCGAGGAGATTCACGTCGAGGCGGACCCGGAGCGATTCAAGTTGCGGAAGACCCCGGAGCAAATGGCCGCGCTCGAAGCCGGCGGGTTCACCTTCAAGGATTACGACGGCATGATGACGGAGATGAAAAAGCAGACGCTCGTCATTGACGACATCAGCCATCACGAGATGGAAAAACTCATCGAAATCTACAAGCCCGACATCATCGGTTCGGGCATCAAGGACAAGTTTGTCATCGAAAAAATGGGCGTGCCGTGCAAACAGTTGCACAGCTACGACTACAGCGGGCCTTATGCGGCCTTCGGCGGCGCGATCAATTTTTATCGCGAAGTGGACCGGATGCTCACCACCAAGGTCTGGAAGTATATCACCCCGCCGTGGGCGAAGGCGCCCCTGGAGTCCGTCGCCCTCGCCCACGCCGGCAAGAACAGCGCGGCCAAGAATGACGAAGCGCAATCCTGGCGCAAACCCGCCGCGGCCGCCGAGGTCGCCTGAACGTTTGTCAACTTAAAACCTTTAACCCCATAATCTTATGCTCGACGGAACCACAGCCGAAATCAAACCCCGCGAGGCGCTCCGCATCAACCCCGCCAAAACCTGCCAGCCCATTGGCGCCATGTATGCCGCCCTGGGCATCCAGGGTTGCATGCCGCACAGCCACGGCTCCCAAGGCTGCTGCGCCTATCACCGCAGTCATCTCACCCGCCACTTCAAGGAACCGGTGGTGGCCACCAGCAGCTCCTTCACCGAAGGCGCGTCCGTGTTCGGCGGCCTCGCCAACATGACCCAGGCCCTGAACAACATCTTCACGATTTATAATCCGCGGATTGTGGCCGTTCACACCACCTGCCTGTCCGAGGTCATCGGCGACGACATTCCGATGATGATCAAGAAGGCCACCGAGGAGGGGATCATCCCCGCCGGCAAGGTGGTGATCCATGCGAACACGCCGAGCTTTGTCGGCTCGCACGTCACCGGGTTCGCCAGCATGGTCTCCGGCATGGTGCGCTATTTATCCGAGTCCAGCGGCAAGACCGAGGCCCAATTGCAGGCGGATCGGCAGTTGAACCTGATCCCCGGTTACATTGATCCCTCCGACATGCGCGAACTGAAACGCATCGTCACCGAGATGGGCGTCAAGACCGTCATGTTTCCCGACACCAGCGGCGTGCTGGACCTGCCGCAGGACGGTCATTACCGGATGTTCCCCACCGGCGGGGCCACCATTGAACAGATCAAATCCTCCGGCGACAGCGTCGGCACGATTGCCCTGGGCCATTTCGCCTCGCATCCGGCGGCGATGAAACTGGACGAAAAGTGCAACGTCCCCTGTGCCCTGCTGGAACTGCCCTACGGCCTGACGAACACCGACCGTTTCATTCACGCCCTGCGCAACCACGGCGGCGTGGATGTGCCCGGCTCGATTGGCGAAGAACGCGGCCGGTTGCTCGACGCCATGGGCGACATGCACCAATACTTCCACGGCAAACGCGTGGCCCTCGTCGGCGATCCGGACCATGTCATCGCGCTCACCCAGTTCTTGGTGGAACTGGATATGAAGCCCGCCTACGTCATCACCGGCTCGCCCGGCAACCATTTCGAGCAACGCGTGAACGAGATTCTCGGGGATCAGGCTCCCAGTGTCATTGTGAAGCAAAACACCGACCTGTTCGCGCTGCATCAATGGATTAAAAATCAGCCCGTGGACCTCCTCATCGGCAACACGTATAGCAAATACATTGCGCGTACGGAGAACATCCCGTTCGTCCGCTTTGGTTTTCCCATCCTGGACCGCATGGGCCACCGGTATTTCCCCACGGTCGGATACACCGGGGCGTTGCGCCTGATGGAACTGATGAACGACGCGCTCCTCGACCATAAAGACCGCGAGTGCCCCGAAGAAAACTTCGAACTCGTGCAATAACCACCCGATCCTCATGCCGCCCTACACTGTCAACCCGGCCACGCCGTCGGATGTGCCCCTCCTCTTGGAGATGATCCGCGAGCTGGCCGGGTTTGAACAGCTCGCCCATGAACTGGAGGTGACGGAGGATTTATTGCAGGCGGCCCTGTTTGGGTCAAACCCGGTCGCCCGGGCGCTCGTGGCCCGGCTGAATGGCCGGCCGGCGGGCTACGCGGTGTTTTACCAAACCTTCTCCACGTTTGTCGGTCGCCCGGGAATTTTCCTGGACGACCTCTTCGTCCGTCCGCCGTTTCGCAAGCGGGGCCTCGGCCGGGCTTTGCTGACGCGCGTGGCGGAAATCGGCGCGGAATGGGGCGGCGGCCGCTTCGAGTGGATCACGCTGCGTTGGAATGAAAATGCCTTCCGCTT